>Ga0228699_1000056_pt1 | contig 113956 bp, 112 predicted proteins | sample McNCre217_Aug_MG_FD_178016 | JGI IMG/M metagenome (GOLD analysis project Ga0228699, IMG submission 178016) | Freshwater microbial communities from McNutts Creek, Athens, Georgia, United States - 2-17_Aug_MG | ecosystem: Environmental > Aquatic > Freshwater > Creek | place: USA: Georgia... | reverse complement strand
TGGCCGTCTCGTACTCGACGTGCGCGGTGTTGATGGTGATGCCGCGGGCCTTTTCTTCCGGTGCCGCGTCGATCTGGTCATACGCCTTGGCGGAGCCGCCAAACTTCGCCGCCAGCACGGTCGTGATCGCTGCGGTCAGCGTCGTCTTGCCGTGGTCCACGTGACCGATGGTGCCGACGTTGACGTGCGGCTTGGTACGTTCGAATTTTTCCTTGGCCATTTTCTGATCTCCAGATCAAAGAACATTGCCGGTGGACGGTTTTACGTCTCGCGGCACCCTGGAAGTCCGTTCACCACCGGCAGTGAACGGCAGGATCGCCGAAGACAACAATTGGGTGCCGCCACCCGACCAGCGGGTGACAGCGGGCAGCATCTTACTTCGAACGCGCCGTGATGATCTGCTCGGCGACGTTGCGCGGAGCTTCAGCGTAGTGCTTGAACTCCATCGTGTACGTGGCACGGCCTTGCGACATCGAACGCAGCGTGGTCGAGTAGCCGAACATTTCCGACAGCGGCACTTCGGCCTTGATGGTCTTGCCACCGCCAGGGATGTCGTCCATGCCCTGGACCATGCCGCGGCGGCTGGACAGATCGCCCATCACCGAGCCGGCGTAGTCTTCCGGGGTCTCGACTTCGACGGCCATCATCGGCTCCAGGATCACCGGCTTGGCCTTGCGGCAGCCGTCCTTGAAACCGATCGAGGCGGCCATCTTGAACGCGTTTTCGTTCGAGTCCACGTCGTGGTACGAACCGAAGGTCAGCGTGACCTTCACGTCCACCACCGGGAAGCCGGCCAGCACGCCGTTCGGCAGCGTGTCGATCAGGCCCTTTTCCACCGCGGGGATGAACTCGCGCGGCACCACGCCGCCCTTGATCGCGTCCACGAACTCGAAGCCCTTGCCCGGCTCCTGCGGCTCGATGGTCAGCACGACGTGGCCGTACTGGCCCTTGCCGCCCGACTGGCGCACGAACTTGCCTTCGACTTCGGTGACCTTGTCGCGGATCGTCTCGCGGTAGGCCACTTGCGGCTTGCCGACGTTGGCTTCCACGCCGAATTCGCGCTTCATGCGGTCGACGATGATTTCCAGGTGCAGCTCGCCCATGCCGGAAATGATGGTCTGGCCCGATTCCTCGTCGGTGCGCACGCGGAAGGAGGGATCTTCTGCAGCCAGACGGCCCAGCGCGATGCCCATCTTTTCCTGGTCGGCCTTGGTCTTCGGCTCGACGGCCTGCGAGATCACCGGCTCCGGGAACACCATCTTTTCCAGCGTGATGATCGCGTCCGGATCGCACAGGGTTTCGCCCGTGGTCACGAACTTCAGGCCCACGCAGGCGGCGATGTCACCAGCCAGAATTTCCTTGATTTCCTCGCGCTGGTTGGCGTGCATCTGCAGGATGCGGCCGATGCGCTCCTTCTTGCCCTTGATGGGGTTGAAGACGGAAGCGCCGGACTGCAGCACGCCCGAGTACACGCGCACGAAGGTCAGCTGGCCGACGAACGGGTCGGTCATCAGCTTGAAGGCCAGCGCAGCGAACTTCTCGTTGTCGTCGGCGCGGCGGGTGACCGGTGCGTCGTCTTCATCGGTGCCTTCGACCGGCGGGATGTCGATCGGCGACGGCATGAAGTCGATGAGCGCGTCGAGCATGCGCTGCACGCCCTTGTTCTTGAACGCACTGCCGCACAGCATCGGCTGGATTTCGCAGGCGATGGTACGCGTGCGCAGGGCCAGCTTGATCTCGTCTTCGGTGAGGTCACCGGTTTCGAGATACTTGTTCATCAGCTCTTCGGTCGCTTCGGCGGCGGCCTCGACCATCTTCTCGCGCCATTCGGCGGCGACGGAGACCAGGTCGGCCGGGATGTCCGCGTAGTCGAACTTCATGCCCTGGGAGGCTTCGTCCCAGAAGATGGCCTTCATCTTCAGCAGGTCGACCACGCCCTTGAAGCCTTCTTCGGCGCCGATCGGCACCACGACGGGCACCGGGTTGGCGCGCAGACGCGTCTTCATCTGCTCGACGACCTTGAAGAAGTTGGCGCCGGTGCGGTCCATCTTGTTCACGAACGCGAGGCGGGGCACCTTGTACTTGTTGGCCTGGCGCCAGACGGTCTCGGACTGCGGCTGCACGCCACCGACCGCGCAGTACACCATGCAGGCGCCGTCGAGCACGCGCATCGAACGTTCGACTTCGATGGTGAAGTCCACGTGTCCGGGGGTGTCGATGATGTTGATGCGGTGTTCCGGCAGGGAACGGTCCATGCCCTTCCAGAAGCAGGTCGTGGCCGCCGACGTGATGGTGATGCCGCGTTCCTGTTCCTGCTCCATCCAGTCCATCGTGGCCGCGCCATCGTGGACTTCACCGATCTTGTGGTTCACGCCCGTGTAGAACAGGATCCGCTCGGTGGTGGTGGTTTTGCCGGCGTCGATGTGGGCCGAGATACCGATGTTGCGGTACCGCTCGATGGGGGTCTGGCGAGCCATGGTGTCACTCCAAATGCAAAGACTGCCCCAGACGGTCGATCGGACCGAAGAGGGCAGTCAGGGGGTTCAAGGTCGGATGGACCGGATCAGTCTTGGTTTCTGAATCAGAAACGGAAGTGCGAGAACGCCTTGTTGGCTTCTGCCATGCGGTGCACTTCGTCGCGCTTCTTCATCGCGCCGCCACGGCCTTCGCTGGCTTCGAGCAGTTCGTTGGCCAGACGCTGGGCCATCGACTTCTCGCTGCGCTTGCGGGCGGATTCCTTCAGCCAGCGCATGGCCAGGGCCATCCGGCGGACAGGGCGAACTTCCACGGGAACTTGGTAGTTCGCACCGCCGACACGGCGGGACTTGACTTCGACCATCGGCTTGACGTTGTTCAGCGCGGTCATGAAGATCTCGAGCGGCTCCTTGCCGACCTTCTTCTCGACCTGCTCCAGGGCACCGTAGATGATGCGTTCTGCAACGGCCTTCTTGCCCGATTCCATGACGACGTTCATGAACTTGGACAGATCGACGGATCCGAACTTCGGATCAGGCAGGATCTCGCGCTTGGGTACTTCGCGGCGACGTGGCATTTCAATTCCTTTCGAGGCTTCAGTTGGCTGCCGGTGCCCGAGTCATTCGGGACATGCTGGCGGCCTCGGATGTCACTCACAGCCTGGACATCCACTTACTTCCGACAGCTTGATGCTGAACGGTGACGATGTGACGACCGATCCGGTGCGTCAAATCACGGACAGGCTTATTTGGCCTTGGTGTTCTTCGGACGCTTCGCGCCGTACTTGGAACGCGATTGCTTGCGGTCCTTGACGCCCTGCAGGTCGAGGGAGCCGCGCACGATGTGGTAACGCACACCCGGCAAGTCCTTCACACGACCGCCGCGCACGAGCACGACCGAGTGTTCCTGGAGGTTGTGGCCTTCACCGCCGATGTACGAGATGACCTCGAAACCGTTGGTCAGGCGCACCTTGGCGACCTTCCGCAGTGCCGAGTTCGGCTTCTTCGGGGTCGTGGTGTAGACGCGGGTGCAGACACCGCGGCGCTGCGGGCAGTTCTGCATCGCAGGCGACTTGGACTTCGTGACTTCGACCTCACGGCCTTGGCGCACGAGCTGGTTGATGGTGGGCATGGGTAACTTGTTCCCGTTTGAAGTTACGATGTTTTCCGGTCGTTCCGATGACCACACGGCGCGGCGATCTGCCATTGCCATGCGCCCGGAAATTTCCGAAAAGCTTTCGATTGTACGCGCCTTCCGCCGGCAGGGGCAATCCGGAGTGACATCGGGTGCGACAGCGACGCGACGCCGGGGGCTTCCGCTAGAGTCCGGACATGTTTGCTGCTGCCGATCCTTCCGATGTCCGCTTCCCTTCGATCGAGGGGCTGCGCGCGTTCGAGGCGGTGGCGCGGCTGGGCTCCTGCGAGCGCGCGGCCGATGAACTGGCGGTCACCGCCAGCGCCATCTCCAAGCGGGTGGCCACGCTCGAAGACCTGCTCGGCACCCCGCTGTTCAGCCGCAGCCTGCGCGCCCTGTCGCTGACGGTCGCCGGCCGCGAATACCTGGAGCAGGTGCGCAGCGCCCTCGGGTTGCTGGCCGCCGTGCCGCTGCACCGCCGGCAGGCGCAGCGGGTGCAGCGCTTGCGGGTCAGTTCGCCGCCGACCTTCGCGCGCCAGATCCTGGTGCCGGCGCTGACGGACTACACCGCCGCCCACCCCGAAGTCGAACTGGAGATCGTGCTGTCGATTCCCTACATCGACGGCGGGCAGGCCGATGCCGATGTCGAGATCCGCAACGGGGACGCTGCCGCTGCCGGGGTCGATCCGCTGATGGACGACGTGCTGGTGCCGCTGGCGGCACCGGGGCTGCTGGCGCGGCTGGGGGCGATCACCGTGCCGGCCGATCTGGCCCACGCGCCGCTGCTGCGCACGCCGCTGGAGCCGTGGACACCGTGGTTCCGTGCTGCCGGGCTGGACTGGCACGAGCCGACGCAGGGGCCGCGTCTGGTCGATCTGGGCCTGACGCTGGAGGCGGCTGTCTGCGGGCAGGGCGTGGCGCTGGCCAGGCCCTCGCTGGCGCGCCACTGGCTGCGCAGCGGTGCGCTGGTGCCGCTGTTCCGCACCACGGCGCGGCCGGCGCATCTCTATTACGCAGTGGCGCACAGTGCGCACGAGCCGGCCTTCGGCTTCATCGACTGGCTGGCGGTCATCGCCACCGCACTGGCCGACGAGGCGACGCAGGAACTTCTTTCCCGTCCGGCCTGAGCAAGCTTCCGCGCACGCGGTGGCGCGCGCGCCTAGGATCCGCGCTGCCTGTCCAGGCCCCGATCCCGATCCCGCCCAGCCCAGCCCAGCCCAGCCCAGCCCAGCCCAGCCCAGCCCGAGGAGCTCTGCCACCATGCCCGTCATCACCTGCATCGAAGACCTGCGCCAGCTCGCCGAGCGCCGCGTGCCCCGCATGTTCTACGACTACGCAGACTCCGGCTCGTGGACCGAGGGCACCTACCGCGACAACGAACAGGCCTTCCGGCGCATCAAGCTGCGCCAGCGCGTGGCCGTGAACATGGAAAACCGCAGCACCGCGGTGAAGATGGTCGGCATCGACGCCAAGATGCCGGTGGCGATCGCCCCGGTCGGCCTGACCGGCATGCAGCACGCCGATGGCGAGATCCACGCCGCGCGCGCCGCCGAGAAGTTCGGCATCCCCTTCACGCTGTCCACGATGAGCATCTGCTCGATCGAGGACATCGCCCAGAACACCACTGCACCCTTCTGGTTTCAGCTCTACATGATGCGCGACCGCGAGGCCATGGCCCGCATGATCGAGCGCGCCCGCGCCGCGAAGTGCAGCGCGCTGGTGCTGACGCTGGACCTGCAGGTCATCGGCCAGCGCCACAAGGACCTCAAGAACGGCCTGACCGCCCCGCCGCGCCCGACGCTGAAGAACATCGTCAACCTGATGACCAAGCCGCGCTGGTGCCTGGGGATGGCCGGCACGAAGCGCCACACCTTCCGCAACCTCGTCGGCCACGTGAAGGGCGTCAGCGACATGCGCTCGCTGTCGGCGTGGACCAACGAGCAGTTCGACCCCCGCTTGTCGTGGGCGGACGTGGCCTGGGTCAAGGAGCGCTGGGGTGGCAAGCTGATCCTGAAGGGCATCCAGGACGTCGAGGACGCGCTGCTCGCGGTGGCCAGCGGTGCCGATGCGATCGTCGTCAGCAACCACGGCGGGCGGCAGCTCGACGGCGCGCTGGCGAGCATCGAGGCCCTGCCGGCCATCGTCGAGGCGGTGGGCGCGCGCATCGAGGTCTGGATGGACGGCGGCATCCGCAGCGGCCAGGACGTGCTCAAGGCCTGGGCGCTGGGCGCGCGCGGCACGATGATCGGCCGGGCCATGGTCTATGGCCTGGGCGCGATGGGCGAGGCCGGCGTCACCCGTGCGCTGCAGATCCTGCACAAGGAACTCGACGTGACGATGGCGTTCACCGGCCACACCCAGCTCCTGCAGGTGGACCGCAGCATCCTCGTCCCCGGTACGATTCCGCGGTAACTTTCTGTTTCTTCGAACGTCGCCCATGGCAGACGCAACACGACGTGAACGATTCGGTACCATGGGCCGCAGTCCCTCCTGCTCCGTTCCGTTCGTGCGAGTCTGCCCGTGCCGTTTGCCACCTCCATCGAAGATCTGCGCAGCCAGGCGCAGGACCGCCTTCCGCGCATGTTCTACGACTACGTGGACGCGGGATCCTGGACCGAAGGCACCTACCGCGCCAACACCGAGCGCCTGCGCGCGATCCGGCTGTGCCAGCGGGTGGCGGTGAACCTGGAGGGCCGCCACGTCCGCTCGACGATGCTGGGCCAGCCGGTGGCGATGCCGGTGGCGCTCGGGCCCGCGGGGCTGGCGGGGATGCTGCATCCGGATGGCGAGATCCACGCCGCGCGCGCGGCCGAGGCGTTCGGCGTGCCGTTCGCGCTGTCGACGATGAGCATCTGCTCGATCGAGGACGTGGCCGCCGCGACCCGCAAGCCCTTCTGGTTCCAGCTCTATCTGCTGCGCGACCGCGGCTTCTCGGCCAGCCTGGTCGAGCGGGCGAAGGCGGCGCGCTGTTCGGCGCTGATCCTCACGCTGGATGCGCCCGTGCTCGGCCGCCGCTACAAGGATGTGCGCAACGGCCTGAGCACGGCGCCGCAGTGGTACCGGCCGCGGGTGCTGATGGACTTCGTGCGCCATCCGCGCTGGTGCATGGACATGCTGACGACCCGGCGCCGCGTCTTCGGCAACATCGTCGGCCATGCGCCCGGCGCGGACGACATCGCGAAGATGTCGGGCTGGAAGCACCTCGAAGTCGACTCCAGCCTGACCTGGGACGACATCGAGTGGGTGCGCCGGCAGTGGGACGGGCCGCTGATCCTGAAGGGGCTGATGGACCCGTCCGACGCCCGCCGCGCGGCGCAGATGGGGGTGGCGGCCATCGTCGTCTCCAACCACGGCGGCCGGCAGCTCGACGGCACCCTGACCACCATCGAGACCTTGCCCCGGGTGGTCGAGGCCGTGCGGTCGGTGCCGGGGTCCTCGACCGAGGTCTGGATGGACAGCGGCATCCGCAGCGGCCAGGACGTGCTCAAGGCCCTGGCCCTGGGTGCGCAGGCGACACTGATCGGCCGTGCCTATCTTTACGGCCTGGCCGCCCAGGGGCAGGCGGGTGTCACCCGCTGCCTGGAGATCCTGGCGGAAGATCTGGAACTGTCGATGGCCTTGTGCGGCCATGTGCGTGTCGATACGCTCGACCGCCGCGTGCTGATCGCCGAGACCTGCCCGATCTGACCCGTCCTGCGCCGAACCGGCTGTACCCACCAAGGAGTTCCACGATGTCCACCCGCCGTGAAATGCTCGGCCGCAGTGCTGGCGTGGCTGCCGTGCTGGCCGGCCTGGGCCTGCTGCCCGCCGGAGCCCAGGCGGCCTACGCTGCGGCCGCTTTCGGCGCCAGGACCATGGCCGACCTGACCCGGGCCCTGGGCATCTCCACCCCCGTGGAGAGCCCGGACGTCACCATCACGGGCCCGGACATCGCCGAGAACGGCGCCGCGGTGCCGCTGGGCTGTGCGACCGCGCTGCCCGGCGTGCAGCGGATGCTGCTGCTGGTGGAGAAGAACCCGGCCGTGCTGTGCGCGGCGTTCGACGTCACCGAGGCGGTCGAGGTGCACTTCAACACCCGCGTGAAGATGGCCCAGTCGTCCCGCGTGGTGGCGGTGGCGGTCCTGAACGACGGCCAGGTGCTGTTCGCGCAGAAAGCGGTCCAGATCACCCTCGGCGGCTGCGGCGGCTGAGCGGGTCCCGATCCCGTTCCACACACCCCTTCCGAGGAGCCGAGCATGCCCGAACCGATGCGCATCCGTGCACAAGTCGCCGGCGACAAGGCCACCGTGCGTGTGCTGATGCCCCACGAGATGGAAACCGGTCAGCGCAAGGACGCGGCCGGCCAGGTGATCCCGGCCTGGTACATCCAGGCAGTCACGGCCGCGCTGAACGGCAAGACGGTGCTGACCGCGCAGTGGGGGCCGTCGGTGTCGAAGAACCCGTTCCTGCAGTTCAGCATCAAGGGCGCCAAGGCCGGCGACAAGGTCAGCGTGGGCTGGACCGACAACCGGGGCGACACGCGCACCGACGAAGCCACCGTGCGCTGACCGGATCCGGCATCCGCGGCGTCACGCCGCAGCGCCACGTCACGTCCTGACCGGACTGGCGCTGTGGCCCAGCCGGAAGACCGACATCGCGCTGACCAGTTGCTGGGCCTGCTCTTTCAGCAGGTCCGCGGCGGCAGCGCTCTGTTCGATCATCGCCGCGTTCTGCTGCGTGACCGAATCCATCTGGGTCACGGCCTGACCGACCTGGCTGACGCCCTGGCTCTGCTCGGCGCTGGCAGTGCTGATCTCGGCCATGATCTGGTTCACCTGCTGGATGGACGTGACGATCTGCTCCATCGTGCGGCTGGCTTCCTCGACCAGCGTGCTGCCCTGGCGGACCTGCTCGACGCTGCCGGTGACCAGCACCTTGATCTCCTTGGCGGCACTGGCGCTGCGGTGCGCGAGGTTGCGCACTTCGGTGGCCACGACCGCGAAGCCGCGGCCCTGCTCGCCCGCGCGGGCAGCCTCGACGGCAGCGTTGAGTGCCAGGATGTTGGTCTGGAAGGCGATGCCGTCGATCACCGAGATGATGTCGGTGATCCGCACCGAGCTGGCGTTGATGCCCTGCATCCGCTCGGAGACCTGTGCCATCACCGCGCCGCCCTTGCCCGCGATGGTGCTGGCACCCTGCGCGAGCTGGTTCGCCTGCTGCGCGTTGTCGGCGTTGTGGCGCACGGTCGTGCCGAGCTGTTCCATCGTGGCGGAGGTCTGCTCCAGCGCACTGGCCTGGTCCTCGGTGCGGCGGCTCAGGTCGTTGTTGCTCTGCGCGATCTGCACGCTGGCGCTGGCGACCTGCTCGGCGCTGCACTGCACGCCGTGCACGATGCGCCCCAGGCTGGACTGGATCTGCTGGATCGCCTGCAGCAGCTGGATGGACTCGTCGCTGCCTTCCGGGCGGATCAGGTCGGTGAGGTTGCCTCCGGCGAGCTGGTGGGCCGCCTCGACCGCCTGCGTGATCGGGCGGGTCATGCGCCGCGCGAGCCAGAACGCGGCCAGCATCATCGCGATGATGGCTCCCACCAGTGTGGCCATCACGACCCAGCGGGTGTGTTCGATGCTGTCGGCGGCATGGGTCTTGAGCTGGCTGCCTGACTGCTCGATGCTGCTCGACAGGGCGGCCATCTTCGGTTCGAGTTCGAGGAAGCTGGCCTGCAGCGCTGCGGAGGCGGACATCGCGGCCTGCGGATCGGACTTGGCGGCAGCCACCATCTTGTTCGCCGCTGCGATGTACTGCTCGACCATCGGTTGCGCCTGCTTCAGCGCGGCCTGGCTGGCGGGGTCGATGGACAGTGTTTCCAGCTTGGACATGGCGTCCCGGAAGACCTGTGCGTGTTCTGCCAGTCCCTTTTCGGCTTGTCCGAGCGGCACCGGGTCGGTGCGCAAGGCACCGATCAGCGCGATCTGGGCATCGCCGCGGATGGCGTCGTGCATCATGTCGGCCTGCTGGCTGGTCTGCAGTGCCACGCCCGCCACGACCGTGGCATCGAGCTCCTTGCCCAGTAGGGCGTTGGTCAGCAGGCCCATCCCGCCCACCATGGCGGCCAGCGCGGTGCCGGCCAGGCCGAAGGTGATGATCTGGGTGCGCATTTTCATGGGAGTACTCCTGCAAGGATCCCGCATGGTGGCGCGATTGCCGGCCCGCTGTTCCCGCAAAGACGGTACGGAATCCGGCCTTCCTTTCCCGCTTCAGGCGAGCATGTCGGCCCAGATGTTCTTCGCCCAGGCGTCGGCGTGGCGGCCTTCCAGTTCCGAGGGCTGCTCCGACACCCCGCCCGACCCCGCGATGGCGACGAAGCTCTGCTGCGGCGCCTGGTAGGCGTGGACGCTGGCGACGTGGATCGCGTGCCGGTCGTCGACGAAGCTCATGCAGACGTTGGTCAGCAGCGGGTGCGGGTCGAGCTCCAGCCCCTGCAGTTCGGCGACGATGGCGGCAGCGGTGACCTTGGCCTGCGCGTTGGCCATGTGGCCGGATTTGGGCATGCCGGGTGCGATCTGGATCGCGTCGCCGATGACGTGGATGTCCCGGGCGGCGGTGGACTCGAAGTTCAGGAAGTTCACGTGGCACCAGCGTCCGTTGGCGTTCGCCAGCCCCGTCTGCACCGCCAGCGCCCCGGCGCGCATCACCGGCAGCACGTTCAGCACGTCCGCCTTCACGTCGTCCTGCACCTCGAACTGCACGGTGCGCGTCTGCGCATCGACGCCGACCACCTTGTGTTGCGGCCGGTATTCGACCATGCCGCCGTACAGCTCCGCCCACGCCTTCTTGAACAGCGGGCCTTTCGAGGTCACGTCCGGGTTGCCGTCGAGGATCAGCACCTTGGACTTCGGCTTGGCCTTCTTGAAATACGCGGCGATGACGCTGGCCCGCTCGTACGGGCCGGGCGGGCAGCGGTAGGGCGCCTCAGGAATGGTGATCGCGCAGGTGCCGCCATCTCGCATCGCTTCGAGCTGTCGGCGCAGGGCCACCGTTTCGGCGCCGGCCTTCCAGGCGTGCAGGATCTGGCCGGCCTCGTGCGCGGCCTTCAGGCCTTCGGTCTGGTCCCACAGGAAGTCGATGCCCGGTGACAGCACGAGCTTGTCGTACGCCACGACGCTGCCGCCGGCCAGCGTGGCGGTCTTCTGCACCGCGTCCACCGAGGTCACCAGGTCGTGCACGATGCGCACGCCGTGCCGGTCGCTCAGGCCGTGGTACGGGTGGGTGATATCGGCCATCCGGCGCTGTCCGCCGATCACCAGGTTGGACACCGGGCACGACACGAACTGCCGGTGCGGCTCGACCAGCAGCACGTCGATGGTGTGGTCGGACAGCAGGCGGATGTACTTCGAGGCGGTCGCGCCGCCGTAGCCGCCGCCGATGACCAGCACCTTGGCCTTCGAGGCCGACGTGCCGCCGGGCAACGAGGCGCAGCCGGCCAGGCCCAGCGAGCCACCGGCGATCAGGCGCTTGAGCAGGTGTCGGCGTTGCATGGTGTCGAGGCTCCTCGGCTCATTTCCGGGTGGCGAAATACGTCGCCAGCGCTGCGAGCTGTTCCGGGGTGTAGCCCCTGGCGATCTGGTGCATGACCGTTGCCTGGCGCTCGCCCGAGCGGAAGGCCATGAGCTGCGACAGGAGTCGGGCCTGCGGCAGACCGGCCAGACCGACCAGCGCCTCGCCGTCCACCGCCTGTCCGTCCGTGCCGTGGCACTGGGCACAGGTGGCGGCCAGCGCCCGCAGGCGCAGGCGGTCCTGGTTCCCGGCCTGCGCAGGGGTCTGCGCCACGGCGGTATTCATCATCCCGGCGCTGCACAGCAGCGCGCCGCTCAGCCAGCGGGCGGCGGCGGTTGATCGTGGCATCGACACGCTCCTTGCATTCCTTGCATTCCTTGCACTGTGTGCGCTCCGCGCCGATCCTGGTGTCGTCGAACACCTCGACGGCAACGGCACAGTCCTGGCGGAGGGGGGGGCGTGCGCCGGACATGGCGATGGATGCCGGGTCCGGGTGGCGGTGGTCAGCGGACCTTGCCCAGCAGCGTCTGCATGTCGCCCAGCATCGCGTCGAGCTGGGTGACATCGTCCGGTTGCAGGTTCAGGCGGTCCTTGAGTTCCTGGTGCATGAAGCAGACCGTCATGCGCACGTAGGCGCTGTCGAGCGCCTTGCGAACCGCGGCCATCTGGCTGGCGATGTCGAGGCAGGGCTCGCCCGCATCGATCATGCGCTGGATGCCGCGCAGCTGGCCTTCGGCGCGCTTGAGGCGGTTGAGCAGGTCGGTGCGGCTGGTTTCGTCTTGGAGCTGGGCCATCGTGCAAACCTCTCGGGAGGCTGTGTCGGTCGTCGGATGCCCCATTGTCCCTGCTCCGTACTCAGCGTGCGCAGGTCGAGCGGCCTTCCGGCACGCCGACTTTCTTCAGGATCCACCCCAGCGGGCAGGTGTTCGTGAAGCCGAACTGCAGCAGGTTGGCGCCGACGAAGGCGGTGAAGGCCAGCGCCCAGTGGCTGACGAACACCGGGCTGCCCTCGACGCCGAGCGCCAGCGAGATCAGGATGAAGCTGCCCGCGAAGATGCGGATGAGGCGGTCGATGGTCATGCGCAGACTCCTTGGAGGTGTTGTCGCCGGTAGACGGCGTAGTAGAGAACCGGGATCACGACCAGCGTCAGCAGCGTCGAGACCAGGATCCCGAAGATCAGCGCGATCGCCAGCCCGTTGAAGATCGGATCGTCGAGGATGAAGAAGGCGCCGATCGTGGCCGCCAGCCCGGTCAGCACGATGGGCTGCGCGCGCACGGCGGCGGCGTTCACCACCGCGTCCTGGAACGCCATGCCTTGCGCGACCTGCAGCTCGATGAAGTCCACCAGCAGGATCGAGTTGCGCACGATGATCCCGGCCAGCGCGATCATCCCGATCATCGAGGTGGCGGTGAACTGCGCGCCCAGCAGCGCGTGGCCCGGCATCACGCCGATCATCGTCAGCGGGATCGGCGCCATGATGATCAGCGGCGTCACGTAGCTGCGGAACTGCGCCACCACCAGCAGGTAGATCAGGACCAGCCCGACGCCATAGGCCGCACCCATGTCGCGGAAGGTGTCGCAGGTGATCTGCCACTCGCCGTCCCACTTCACGGCGTACTGGCGGTACGGGTCGCTCGGCTGGTGGATCCAGTATTCGCCGAGTTCGCCGGTGCCGGGCAGCGCGGCGTCCTGCAGCTTCGGGCGGATCGCGAACAGGCCGTAGAGCGGCGAGTCCAGCTGGCCGGCCATGTCGCCGAAGACGTAGCTCACGCCCTGCAGATCCTTGGTGAACAGCGGCTTGTCGATGACGGCTTTTTCCACCCGCACCAGCTCGCCCAGCGGCACCAGTTGGCCATTGGCGGCGCGCATCGGCAACGCGAGCAGCGCGTCCAGCCCGACCTGCGATTCGCGCGGCAGTTGCAGCCGCACGGGGATCGGGTACTTGCTCTGGCCGTCGTGCAGGTAGGCGGCGTCCAGGCCCGACAGCGCGCCCTGCACGGTCTGCGCGACCGCGGCGACCGGGATGCCGAGCGACTCGGCCCGCTGGCGCTGCACGCGCAGGAAGGTGCGCGGGGCGTCTTCCCGGAGCGAGGTGTCGGTACCGACGATGTCGGGGGTCGCGGCGAAGGCCTTGGCGATGCGCGCGGCGAGCTGCTGGCGGCCGGCCTCGTCCGGGCCGTAGACCTCGGCGACCAGCGGGCTCATCACCGGCGGGCCGGGCGGCACTTCGACCACCTTCACCCGCGCACCGTGCGCCGCGGCGATCTTCTCCAGTTGCGGGCGGTGGCGCTGCGCGATGACGTGGCTCTTGTCGCTGCGGTGGTGCTTGTCGACGAGGTTGACCTGCAGATCACCCTGTTCGGCGTCGGCGCGCAGGTAGTACTGGCGCACCAGGCCGTTGAAGGTGATCGGGCTGGCCGTGCCGGCGTAGCCCTGCAGGTTCAGCACCTCGGGTTGCTTCGCCAGCCAGGCGCCAAGATCCTGCAGCGTCGCGGCGGTGTCCTCCAGCGCGGAGCCGGCCGGCATCTCGACCACCACCTGGTACTCCGACTTGTTGTCGAACGGCAGCATCTTCAGCACCACGAGCTGCACCACGGCCAGCCCGACGCTCAGGAACAGCGCCCCCAGGATGCCGGCGAGCAGCAGCCAGCGCTTGGCCGCACTCTCCAGGAACGGCGACAGCAGGCTGCGGAACAGCGTCGGCAGCTTCGCGGCGAGGCCGGTCGGCTCGGCGTGGGCGTGAATTCCCACTTGTTGGGCGTCCATCGGCTTCATCAGCTTGGCCGCGAGCCACGGCGTCACCGAGAACGCGATCGCCAGCGAGATCGCCATGCCGAGGCTCGAATTGATCGGGATCGGGCTCATGTACGGCCCCATCAGCCCCGACACGAACGCCATCGGCAGCAGCGCCGCGATCACGGTGAACGTGGCCAGGATGGTCGGGCCGCCGACCTCATCGACCGCGGCAGGAATGATCGCCAGCAGCGGCCGGCCGGGGTGGAGCTGCTGGTGGCGGTGGATGTTCTCGACCACCACGATCGCGTCGTCCACCAGGATGCCGATCGAGAAGATCAGCGCGAACAGCGAGACGCGGTTGAGCGTGAAGCCCCAGGCCCACGACGCGAACAGCGTGGCCGTCAGCGTCAGGATCACCGCGGCGCCCACGATCACCGCCTCGCGCCGCCCGAGCGCGAAGCCGACCAGCAGGATCACCGAGCCGGTCGCGAACGCCAGCTTCTGGATCAGCTTGTTGGCCTTCTCGGCGGCGGTCTCGCCGTAGTCGCGGGTGATGGTCATCTCGACGCCGGCCGGCACCACGGTGTTGCGCAGCTCGTCGAGGCGGGCGCGGGCGGCCTGCGCCACGTCGACTGCGTTCTGGCCGGGCTTCTTGGTGACGGTCATCGTCACGGCCGGGTGTGCGCCGCCCGCGCCGCCAGCGTCAGAGGTGGCCACGCCGGGCGTGAACCAGACGTGGTGCTGCGGCTGCGCGGCGCCGGTCTCGATCTTCGCGACTTCGCGCAGGTAGACCGGCTTGCCATGGCTCACGCCGACCACCAGCTCGCCCACGTCCTCGGCCGAGCGCAGGAACTCGCCGGTCTCGATGGTCAGCATCTGCGCCGCGCCGTCGGGCATGCCCGCGTCGCGGTGGACCACGGTGCCGGCGGGCATCGCCAGATTGGCGGCGGCGATCGTCTGCTTCAGGCGCAGCACATCGACGCCGCGCTCGCGCAGCCGGCTCGGGTCGAGCACGACCTGCACCGCCTGGCCGGGGCCGCCGATGGTCTGCACTTCGCGGGTGCCAGGCACGCGCTTGAGTTCGGTTTCCAGCGCGCGGACGACGCGTTCGATTTCCAGCGCAGAGGTTTCGTTCCGGCTCCACAGCGTCACGCCGAGCACGGGCACGTCGTCGATGCCCTTGGGCTTGACGATGGGGGGGAGGGTACCCAGGTCGCGTGGCAGCCAGTCCTGGTTGGCGTTGAGCACGTCGTAGAGCCGCACCAGCGCCTCCGTGCGCGGCACGCCGACCTGGAACTGCACCGTCAGCACCGCCACGCCGGGCCGCGCCACCGAGTACGTGTGCTCGATGCCGGCGATCTGGCTCAGCGCCTGCTCGGCGGGGCGGGCGACCATGTTCTGCACGTCCGCGCTGCTCGCCCCGGGGAAGGGGATCAGCACGTTGGCCATGGTCACGTTGATCTGCGGCTCCTCCTCGCGCGGCGTGACCAGCACGGCGAACAGGCCCAGCAGCAGCGCGACGATCGCCAGCAGCGGCGTGATCGCGTTCGACTGGAACACCGCAGCCATGCGGCCGGCGATGCCGAGCGCGGGCGTGTCGGCGGTGGCCGGGGTGTGGTCGTGGCTCACGGCCGGGCTCCCGCGAGACCGGCCTTGACCGCGTCGGTGGCGACGCGGTCACCGGCTTTCAGGCCGGCCAGCACCTCGGTCGAGCCGCCCTGCGCCGATCCCGCACGGATGGCGCGCAGCACGAACTGCTGGTCCTGCGCGACGTAGACGGCGGTCAGCTCGCCGCGGCGCAGCACGGCCGCATCCGGCACGCTCAGCGTCGCCAGCTTCTGGTCCGCCCCGGCGGCAGCGTCCGCGAAGCGCACCCGCACCGTCTGGCCCGGCATCAGCAGCGCGCTGTCGGCCCCGCTCAGGTCGAGCCGCCATTCCACGGTCTGCGACACCGCATCGGCGGTGGGCAGGTCGGTCTTCTTGATCGGGGCGACCCAGCGCAGGTCGGGCAACTGCACTTCGATGCGCTGCGCCGCGCGGGCGATGCTGGCTTGCGACGCCGGCACCTGCACGACCGCCCGCAGCGCGCCCGGCGCGTACACGGTGACGATCGGCCGGCCCGGCGCGGCCAGGTCACCGGTGTCGAGGTGGGTGGCGAGCACGAGGCCGTCGAAGGGCGCGTTCACGCTGGCGAAGCCTTGGGCGAGCGTCGCCTGGCTGCGGCCGGCGCGGGCCTGGGCGACGGCGGCCTCGGCGGCCTTGAACTGGTTCTCGGCGTTGTCGAGCGCGGACTGGCTGATGTAGCCCTGGCCGCGCAGTTCGCGGGTGCGGTCGAGCTGGGTGCGGGCGTTGCGCAGGTTGGCGTCGGCCTGCGCGAGGCCGGCGTCGCTCTGGGCCACGCCGGCGGCGGCGACGCGGGCGTCGAGCTGCGCCAGCGGCTGTCCGGCCTTGACGTGGTCACCGGCCTTGACGTGCAGCGCGAGCACATTGCCCGCCGTCTGCGCCGACACCGTCGCCTGCCGGACGGGCTGGATCGCACCGTCGAGGCTCAGGTGCCGGGCGGCGCTGCCGGTCTGCACCACCGTGGTCGGCACCGTGATGCTGGCAGCCGTCGCCACACCGCCGATCAGCATCGACGTCAACATCAGCAGCACCGCGAGGCGAGGGGACACAGGGGAACGCATGGTCAGACTCCTTGATACCCTGCATGGTATATCAATAGGGGTGAGGGTATCGAGAGAATGTCTTGGAATGTCTCGCAGCGGGTGTGGTGCGGATAATGCGGAGTCCATTCCAACGGAGCCCGACGCCCATGACTGCTGCCCTCCTGACCGGCATGACGACCGCCCGACTCGACGCCATCGACCCGGCCCGGCTGCCCACGCTGCTGCGCCGCATGCCCAAGGCCGAGCTGCACATCCACATCGAAGGCTCGCTCGAACCCGAGCTGATCTTCAGGCTCGCGCAGCGCAATGGCGTCACGCTGCCCTACCCGGGCATCGAGGCCCTGCGCGCAGCCTACGCCTTCACGGACCTGCAGAGCTTTCTCGACATCTACTACGCCGGGGCCAGCGTGCTGCTCAAGGAAGAGGACTTCTTTGACATGGCGTGGGCCTACCTCGAAAAAGCCGCTGCCGACAACGTCGTCCACACCGAAATCTTCTTCGATCCGCAGACGCACACCGCGCGCGGCGTGCCCTTCGAGACGGTGATCAAGGGCCTGAACCACGCGGTCCACCGGGCGCACACGGGGCTGGGTGTGAGCGCGAAGCTGATCCTGTGTTTCCTGCGCCACCTGAGCGAGGAAGAGGCGTTCGCGACGCTGGAGGCCGCGCTGCCGTGGCGCCACCACTTCATCGGCGTCGGGCTGGACAGCAGCGAGGTGGGCCACCCGCCGAGCAAGTTCGAGCGGGTCTTTGCGCGCTGCCGCGAACTCGGGCTGCACGTCGTCGCCCACGCTGGCGAGGAAGGCCCGCCGGCCTACATCCACGAGGCGCTGGACCTGCTGAAGACCGAGCGCATCGACCACGGCGTGCGCTGCCTCGAAGACGCCGCGCTGGTCGAGCGGCTGGCCGACGAGCGCATCCCGCTGACGGTGTGTCCGCTGTCGAACACCAAGCTGTGCGTGTTCCCGACGATGGCGGACCACAACCTGCCGGCGCTGCTCGACGCCGGGCTGTGCGCGATGGTCAACTCCGACGATCCGGCCTACTTCGGCGGCTACATGAACCAGAACTTCGTCGAACTCTTCGCCGCGCTGCCGCAGCTCACCGCCCGCCACGCCTACCAGCTCGCGCGCAACAGCTTCGAGGCGAGTTTTGTCGGCGATGCGCAGAAGCGGGCCTGGGTGCACCAGCTCGACGCCGTGTTCAACGCCGGCTGAACGTGGCGGCCGGTCCGGCCGGTCTGCGACAATCCCGCCCCTGCCGCCTGCTCGCCCGATGCAGGCGGCTTTGTTTTCACCCTCCGTTTCACCATGCGTATCGGGCCATGTCGAGGACCACCATGTACAAAAACCTCCTGCGCGCCGCCGCGGCCGCCTGGATTGCCATTCCCCTGGGCATGGCGACTGCCGCACCGGCCACCCCCGCCAAGCCGCCCCTCAAGGTCGCCTTCGTCTACGTCAGCCCGGTCGGCACCGCCGGCTGGACCTACCAGCACAACATGGGCCGCCTCGGGATGGAGCGCCAGCTCGGCGACGCGGTCAAGACCACGGTCGTCGAGAACGTCGCCGAGGGCGCGGACTCCGAGCGCGTGATGCGCGACCTCGCCGCACAAGGCCACAAGCTGATCTTCGCCACCAGCTTCGGCTACCTGGAGCCGGCGCTGCGGGTGGCGCAGGAGTTCCCCGATGTCGCCTTCGAGCACATGGGCGGCCACAAGACCAGCGCCAACGTCAACACCTACAACGCCCGCTTCTACGAGGGCCGCTACCTCGCCGGCATGGTCGCCGGCAAGATGAGCAAGACGGGGCTGGCCGGCTACGTGGCGGGCTTCCCCATCCCCGAGGTGGTGCAGGGCATCAACGCCTTCACGCTGGGGATGCGCGCCGCCAACCCGAAGGCGCAGGTCAAGGTCGTCTGGCTCAACACCTGGTTCGACCCCGCCAAGGAGCGCGAGGCCGCACAAAGCCTGGTCAACGACGGCGCCGACATGCTCACGCACCACAGCGGCTCGACCGCCATTCCCGTGCTGGCCGAGGAGAACGTCGCCAAGGGCGTGCGCCTGCTCGGCTACCAGAGCGACATGCGCCCCTACGCCCCGAAGGCGCAGCTCACCAGCGTCACGCACCACTGGGAGGCCCGCTACACGGCGGTCGCCAAATCGGTGATCGCCCGGACGTGGCAACCGAAGCCGTTCATCGGCGGCGTGCGCGAGCGCATCATCCAGATGGCGCCGTATTCCGACGAGGTGCCGCGCGACGTGCAGCGCCAGCTCAACGAGGTCGAGCGCGCGATGGCGGCCGGGCGGGTGCACCCGTTCTCGGGCCGGCTGGTCGACCAGGCCGGGCAGGTGCGCCAGAGCCGCGGCGTGTTGCGCGACGAGGCGCTGGCGAAGATGGACTACTTCGTGCAGGGTGTCGTCGGGCAGATGCCCAGGCGCTGAGTTCAAGGCTGAGACAATCGCCCCCTCACTCTCTGGACCCCCATGTCATTCGCATCCCTTGGCCTGAACCCGGCACTGGTCCGCGCCGTCCGCACACTCGGCTTCACCGCGCCGACGCCCATCCAGGCCCGGGCCATTCCCGCGGCCTTGTCGGGTGCCGACGTGCAGGGCGCTGCGCAGACCGGCTCGGGCAAGACGGTGGCGTACGCGCTGCCGCTGCTGCAGGCAGACATGGCGACCCCCCGCGCCTGGCCGCGTGCGCCGCACGGGCTGGTGCTGGTGCCGACCCGCGAGCTGGCGATCCAGGTGGGCGAGGTGCTGCGCGATCTGGCCCGGATGCTGCCGGACCCGCCGCGGGTGTCGGTGCTGTTCGGCGGCGTGTCGATCAACCCGCAGATGATGGGCCTGCGCGGCGGCACCGAACTCGTCGTCGCCACACCCGGCCGGCTGCTCGATCTGGTGGACCACAACGCGCTGCGGCTGGACGCCATCCGGCTGCTGGTGCTCGACGAGGCCGACCGGCTGCTCGACCTGGGCTTCTCGGACGAGCTGAACCGCGTGCTGGCGCTGCTGCCGACGCAGCGGCAGAACCTGCTCTTCTCGGCGACCTTTCCTGAAGCGGTGCAGGCGCTGGCCGACGGGCTGCTGCACGCGCCGACGCGCATCGACATCAGCGCGTCGGTGGCCGAAGCCGGTGGCAACGACGCCCACCCCGACATCGTCGAGCGGGCCATTGCCCTCGACGCGGGCCGGCGTACCGGCGTGCTGCGTTATCTGATCAAGGCAGGCGGCTGGGACCGCGTGCTGGTGTTCGTGGCGACCCGCTATGCGACCGAGCTGCTCGCGCACAAGCTCGGCCGCGAAGGGCTGCACGCCGCGCCGCTGCACGGTGAACTCAGCCAGGGCACGCGCGCCGAGGTGCTGAACGCCTTCCGCGCCGGCCAGGTGCAGGTGCTGGTGGTGACCGATCTGGCAGCGCGGGGCATCGACATTCCGCACCTGCCGGCGGTGGTCAACTTCGACCTGCCGCGCTCGGCCGACGACTACACCCACCGCGTGGGCCGCACCGGTCGCGCCGGCGAGCCGGGCACGGCGGTCAGCTTCATCACCGCAGCGACCGAGGCGCACTTCCGGCTGATCGAGAAGCGCCAGGGCCGGCGCGTGCCGCGCGAGCAGATCCCCGGCTACGAGCAGGTCGAGACGGCCACGCCCGACCAGGCGGCCGGCGGCATCAAGGGCCACCGCATGAGCAAGAAGGACAAGCTGCGGGCCGCCGCGGCCGCCGCGGCTGCGGCGGCCGGTCTCCAGCGCGCAGCCGACGAGGACTGAACCGCGGCCGTTCAGCCCGGGTGGTGCTGCCGCAGCCGCCGAGCCGCCTCTTCCGCCCGGGCGTCGTCGATCTCGCGCACCACGCTGCCGACGTCCACCGGCCCCCGCTTGTGGACGAAGCGGCCGGTCAGCGGCGTTTCGGTGCGCAGCAGGCCGCGTTCGTACAGCGCCCAGAGCTCGTTGCCGTAGTCGCTGCGCAGCAGCTCCGGCGCGAAGCGGCCGAAGAAGTTGCGCAGGTTCTCCACGTCGCGCAGCAGCATGCGCTTGGCGTGGTGGTTGCCCGCGGCGTCCACCGCCTGCGGCAGGTCGATGATCACCGGCCCGTCCGCGGCCAGCAGGATGTTGAACTCGGACAGGTCGCCATGCACCACACCCGCGCCGCACAGCATGCGCACGACCTCGGCGATCAGCGTGGCGTGGTGGCGGCGGGCGTCGGCCGGGGTGAACTCGACATCGTTGAGGCGCGGGGCGGCGTCGCCGTGTTCGTCGGTCACCAGGTCCATCAGCAGCACGCCGTCGAGGAACAGGTGCGGTGTCGGCACCCGCACGCCCGCAGCGGCGAGCCGGTAGAGCGCATCGACCTCGGCGCTCTGCCAGGCGGCTTCCGTCGCCTCGCGGCCGAAGCGGGTGCCCTTGGCCATGGCGCGGGCTTGCCGGGAGTTCTTGACCTTGCGGTTCTCGGTGTAGTCCACGGCCTGGCGGAAGCTGCGGTGGGTCGCTTCCTTGTAGACCTTGGCACAGCGCGTGTCCTCGCCGCTGCGCACGACGTAGACCGTGGCCTCCTTGCCGCTCATCAACTGGCGCACGACCGTGTCGATGAGGCCTTCCTCGACCAGTGTCTGCAGTCTCTTGGGTGTTTTCATCGGTGGATTTTGCGCTACGCGCGCCACAAGCGCCGCAGTACCTCGGCGGCCCAGTCGGTGAGCGACTGGCCGTCCCAGGGTTCGGCCAGCGTGTACTCGTCGCCGTCGATCACGGCGCTGTGCGTCAGCAGCGCATGGCCGTCCACCGACAGCGTCACCCAGCCGCGCTCGCCAGCGTCCCAGTCGATGTGGATGGTGCCGTCGGGCTGGACCTCGATCTCTCCGGGCGGCCACGCCTGCGCGCCGGCCAGCAGCGCGAGCAGGCGCTCGGCCTCGGCCTGCGTGGCGGGCGTGGGCGGGGTCCACGGACGGTTGGCGCCGAGGAGGCGGGCTTCATGGAGCGCGGTGGCGAGTGCTTCGGAGGACATGGCAGCGTAGGATATCCCCATGACCGGCACATCGCCGCGCCATGAACCCCATCCTGTATCGAACGGAGATCACCATGCCCAAGGGCCAGCGCAGCAGCAAGGAAGCCAAGAAACCGAAGAAGGACACGTCGCCGCCGAAGCCGATGTCGTCCGATCCGGTGCGTCCGACGATCACGACGGTGGTGCCGGATCGCTCGAAGAAGAAGGCGTGAGCGACTCGGGGGCTGCGGGTGCCGCTGGCGGGGCCTCCGCCCGCAGCGCCTGCAGCAGCCGCTGACCGGCCCGCCCGCTGACCTCGTGGCCGAGGCGGGCCTGCTCGATGCGGACCGCGGCCTGGCTGCGGTCGCCGAGGATGCCATCCGCCTGGCCGATGTCATGCCCACGGGCCGACAGCAGGGTCTGCACCTCGCGGCGTTCGGCGCGTGACAGGCCGGCATCGTCGGTCGGCCAGGGCGTCGCGAACGGGCTGCCCCCGCGCAGCCGGTCCGACAGGTGCGCGATCGCCAGCCCGTAGCTCTCGGCGGCGTTGTAGCTGTAGAGCGCATCGAAGTTGCGCGCCACCAGGAAGGCCGGCCCGGTCGGCCCCGCCAGCGTCATCAGCCCTGCTGGTTCGGTGCCCGCCGGCAAGGGGCTGCCATCCGCGAGCCGCAGCCCGGCCGCCGCCCAGGCGGTCAGCGGTTGCCGGTTCTTGCGGCCTTGACCGGCGATCGAGAAGCCGGCTGGCAGCCGCACCTCCCAGCCCCACGCCCGCCCGTCCTGCCAGCCCGCCTTGGCGAGGAAATGGGCCGTCGAGGCCAGCGCGTCCGGCACGCTGTCCATCAGGTCGCGCCGGCCGTCGCCGTCGAAGTCCACCGCCAGCCGCTCGAAGGTGCTCGGCATGAACTGCGTGTGCCCGAAGGCGCCCGCCCACGAGCCGACCAGCCGCTCCGGCGCGATGTGGCCGGCTTGCAGGATGCGCAGCGTGGCGAACAGCTCGCCGCGGAAATACGCCTGCCGCCGTCCCATGCACGACAGCGTGCCCAGCGCCTGCACCAGCGGGTACTTGCCGAAGGTCTGCCCGAAGTTGCTCTCCACGCCCCAGACCGCGACGACGGTGGCCGGATCGACGCCGTAGCGCTGCTGGACCTGCGCGAGCACGGCGGCGTGCTCCGCGAGCAGGGCGCGGCCTTGCGCGACCCGCTCGTCGTCCACCAGCCCGGCGAGGTAGTCCCAGATCGGTGTCCTGAACTCGGGCTGGAAGTTGAGCTTGTCGATCACCGTCAGGTCGGCGGCCAGGCCCTGGGTGTGGCGCTCGAAGGTGTCGCCGCGCACGCCCGCAGCCTGCGCGGCGGGTTGCAGCTCGGCCAGGCAGCGCGAGAACTCGTCGGTCTGGGCGAACGCGGTGGTGCCCAGCAGGGCGAGTGTGGCGGCGGTGGTGAGGCGGGGGAGCAGGGTCATGGGGTTTCGTCGTTCACATCGTCCAGTTCGATGTCGCAGTCGCAGCCGACACCGGCTGCGATCATCCGCCGCGCGCCGCGCTGCAGCAAGCCGCCCAGCGGCCGCCAGCCGGCCGGCAGCACGTCGCGCTGCCCGACCAGCACGCCGCAGAGGTAGCGCGCCTGCGCGTCGTCCCACACCAGCGCGGTGCAGGCACCGCGGCGCCGACCGCTCAGCAGCATGCCGATGGGGCAGGGCTCGCTCAGGCAGCACACGCCGCAGCCGTTGCACGGCGCGCCCCAGGCCGGCTTGGGCGGGGCCTCGGCGTGGATGGCGATGGTGCGGATGACGGCGGTCATGGTGGCCGCTTCAGCGTTCGCGGAAGGATTCGTCGAGCGTGCGAATGACCGGGTACAGGAAGCAGGCGATCACCCGCCGCTGCCCGGTGATGACCTCGCCGCTCATCGTCATGCCGGGCAGCAGGCGCGGATCTCGGCGATGTCCTCGGGCCGGATCTCGACCTCGGCCTCCAGCGTCTGCCCGATCGGCACCAGCGTCAGCAGCGGCTCGGATTCGCGCACCACGGCGCCGACCGCCACCAGCGTGACCAGCGAGGAGCGCAGCTGCGCCTTGTTGGCCTGCGTGCGGTCGCGCTGCACTTCGAGCCGCTTGTCCTGGATCTCCAGCCGCTGGGCGCGCGAGACGAACTGGCTGTTCTCCAGTTCCTCCAGCGCGGCGACCCGCCTGGCGAGTGCGGCCTGGTCCTGGCGGTTGGTCTCCAGCGTGGCCTTCAGGCGGGCGATGCCTGCGTCGAACTGGCGCATCCGGGCCGCGAAGGTGGCCTGCCGCTCGGCCAGTAGCTGCGACTGCAGGGTCAGCGTCTCGCGGCGCGAGTCGAGCTGGCGGGCGTCCGAGCCGGCGAAGGTCTGGTCGAGCGTGGCCAGCACCTCGCCCTTGACCAGCGTGGACAGCCGGTGCGAGACGATGATCACCGTGCGGCCGGCAGCGGTGCGGCCGAGGTCGGCGAGGAAGATGGCCTCGGATTCGGGGTCGAGCGCGCCGGTCGCCTCGTCGAGGATCAGGATGCGCGGCTGCAGCAGCATCGCCCGCGCGATCGCGAGCCGCTGGCGCTGGCTGCCGGAGAGGTTGGTGGCGTTTTCCTCCAGCGACGCACCCGGCTTGGCGATGGCGATGCTGTCGCGCACCGTGCCGCGGAAGAGGAAGTTCTCCTGCAGCACCACGCCGATGCTCTTGCCGTGCATCACCGGCTCCAGCCTGTTCCAGCAGGAAGATTGCGTTGGGCGGCTGCGCCAGCGGGTCCGGCACGGCGACCGCCGGGCCGGTGGTCGTCTCCTTGCGCGCCACGATCACCACGAAATGCCCGTTCGACAGCACCGCGACCATCGGCAGCGTGTCCTGCAGCTGGTCGAGATCAGCCCAGCGGATGCGCGTGCGCCTGGCCTTCAGGCCGAGCGAGGTCGCGGCGGCCGGGATCTGCTCTTCGGAGGTGGACAGGCGGTGGTGCCGAGCCACGGCGACCAGGCCGTGCAGACCGGTGTCGAGGGGCGGGGTTTCGTGGGGCAGGGGAGCGGTGGCCAACGGTGTGGTCCAGTGGTTGGTCCGGGGAGAGTCCGATAGCTTATCTGCTGATTCAGGTGGTCGCCGTGCCGATCCCTGTGCCCGCCCCGGCTTCCATCAGTTGCTGGTGCAGCCACCGCTGCGCCGGATCGATGTCATGCCGCCGGTGCCACACCATCTGCAACTGCAGCGGCGGCAGCTGCACCGGCAGCGGCCGGCACACCAGGTTGTCCGCTGCACCCGTGACCGCCAGAAACGCCCGCGGCATCACGGTCAGCAGGTCGGTGCGCGCGACGACCCGCCCCGCGGTGAAGTACTGGTTCACCGCCAGCACCACCCGACGCTGCAGCCCCAGCCCGACCAGCGCCTCATCGACCTGGCCGTGGGCGCGGCCCGAGAAGCTGACCAGCAGGTGCTCGGCGGCGCAATAGTCCTCCAGCGTCAGTGCGGCCGCTTCGAGCGGATGCCCGCGCCGCATCACGCAGACGTGTTCGCTCTCGTCGAGCCGCTGGTGGCGCAGCGGCGCATTGGTGCCGAGCGTGACCTGCCGCGACACCAGCTCCGGAAAGTGCCCGATCGCCAGATCGGCCTCGCCACGTTCAAGCAGCGGGGCCGGGTCGCGCGTGATCAGCGGCAGCACGCGCAGATCTGCCAGCGCCCGCTGGGCCTGCAGGCGCTGGACCAGCGGCGGCAGCAGCAGCGCCGAAGCCGCGTCCGCCATCGCCAGCGCGAAGGTGCGCGGCTGGTGGACCGGATCGTAGTCGGTCGGCTCGAAGACGTGGCGCAGCTGCGCCAGCGCCGTGCGCACCTCGGGCCAGAGCGCGTCGGCCCGGGCCGTCGGCACCACGCCGAAGGCGGCGCGGGTGAACAGCGGCTCGCCCACGGCGTCCTTCAGCCGGCGCAGCGCATTGCTCACGGCGGGCTGGGTCATCGCCAGCTGGTTGGCTGCGCGGGTGAGGTTGCGCTCGGCCATCACGGTGTCGAAGACACGCAGCAGGTTGAGGTCGAGGGTGCGGAAGTTCATCCGTGCATGATGCCGCAGCATTCGCTTGACATTCACCAATCGAATATCAAGGATTCACACAACCAGCTAACGGCATATCTAGGGTTTACCCCATACTCCGGCTCACCAAGGGTTAACCCTAAGGAGTCTGAAATGTCGATGGTTTTCGTTCCCGCTTCCAATACTGCCACTGCCCGTTCGTTCGCGGTGTTCCTCGTTGATGCCGCGGCCAACGCGCTGCACAAGCTGTCCACGCGCATCGCCGAAGCCGGCCAGCCCTACGAGCCGCGCACCTCCGAAGAGCTGATCGAATGGGCCAACAGCTACGAGGCGACCCAGCCGTCGTATGCCGCCGACCTGCGCGCTGCGGCGCTGCATGCCCAGGAAATCGCTGGCGGCGCCAAGTACAACTGATCCAGACGCAAAAAGGCCGGACACGCCGGCCCGGCTTTTTCCGCGTCCTGAGCTTGGCGTCCTGCAATCGGACGCCCGGAATCAGCAGCGTTCGAAGATCGCCGCGATGCCCTGACCGCCACCGATGCACATCGTGGCCAGCGCGTAGCGGCCGTTGATGCGCTGCAGTTCGTACAGCGCCTTGGTCGTGATGATCGCGCCGGTGCCGCCGATGGGGTGGCCCAGCGAGATGCCCGAGCCGTTCGGATTGACCTTGGCCGGGTCGAGGTCGAGTTCCTTCGACACGGCGCAGGCCTGTGCGGCGAAGGCTTCGTTGGCTTCGATGACGTCCATGTCGCGGACCGACAGGCCGGCGCGCTTCAGCGCGATGCGGGTCGACGGCACCGGGCCGATGCCCATGATGGTGGGGTCGACACCGGCGTGCGCGTAGGTCACCAGGCGGGCGATCGGCTTCAGGCCGTGCGCCTTGACCGCTTCGCCGCTGGCCAGCACGACGGCGCCGGCGCCGTCATTGATGCCGGAGGCGTTGCCGGCGGTGACCAGGCCGTCCTTCTTGAAGGCCGGGCGCATCTTGGCCAGGCTCTCCATCGTGGTGTCGGCCTTGACGTGCTCGTCGACCAGGAAGGGGACCACGCCTTTGCGGGTCTTGATCTCGATCGGCACGATCTGGCTCGCGAAGCGGCCTTCGGCGATGGCCTGTGCCGCACGGCGGTGGCTCTCGACGGTCAGCTCGTCCATCATCTGGCGCGTGATGCCGAACTTCTCGGCCACGTTCTCGGCCGTCAGGCCCATGTGGATCTTGTGGAAGGGGTCGTGCAGCGCGCCGACCATCAGGTCGATCACCTGCGTGTCGCCCATGCGCGCACCCCAGCGGTTGGTCGGCAGCAGGTAGGCGCCGCGGCTCATGTTCTCCGCGCCAGCGCCGATCGCCACTTCGCAGTCGCCCAGCAGGATCGCCTGGGCCGACGAGATGATGGCCTGCAGGCCCGAACCGCACAGGCGGTTCACGTTGAAGGCCGGCGTTTCCTGCGAGCAGCCGGCGTTCACGGCGGCCACGCGGCTCAGGTAGCAGTCGCGCGGCTCGGTGGTGACGACCGTGCCCATCGCCAGGTGGCCGACGGCGTCGGCCGGCACGCCCGCGCGCTCGATGGCCGACCGGACCACGGTGGTGGCCAGGTCGGCCAGCGCCGTGTCCTTGAGCGTGCCGCCGTAGGTGCCGATGGCCGAGCGGGCTGCGCTGACGATGAATACTTCACGGGTCATGGGGTCTTCCTCCAGGGGTGGATCGGGAATCCGGAATCCGGAATCAGGGTGCAGGTTCGCAGTTCGGGTGCGAGCGCAGACGGTACTCCGCCTGCAATACAGATTGCTGACGAACCTCAATGCCGGCGCTCAGTGCGGATCGCCGTCGGCGGTGTCGCTGGCCGCGGGCCCGGACGGTTCCGTGTCGTAGCGCTGGCGCAGCCGCTCCAGCCCTTCGCGGTAGGCCTGCGCGTCGCCGTATTCGAAGAAGCGCGGGTAGCGGTCGTGGGTGGCGACCATGCGCCGGGCGTGCTTGATCGGACACCAGTACTGCTCGGTGCGGGCCGCGGCCTCGCGCAGGTAGGCCGCCACGCCGTTGCCGTACGAGCAGTAGAAGCAGTTGAACTTCTCGACCAGGTTCAGGTAGGGCAGGTCGGTGCGGTCGAAGACGATGTAGTCGCGGCGGCGCACCTTGGGGATGCCGTAGACCGGAAAGCAGACCGCCTGGTAGACGGTGACGAACAGGTCCATCCCCGCGAAGGCGAGAAAGCCCGCATAGACCACCGGCGCCGTCAGCACCGCCGCCAGGCTGCTCTGTCTCAGGAAGCGCCACAGCCCGACCTTGTGCTGGCGCTGCAGGTGCAGCACCTCCTGCGCGAACTGGACGCGGCGGTTCTCGACCACGAACGCGATCTCGCCGCGCCGGCGGGTGAGTTCGGCTTCGAGCTCCGCTTCGAGGTGCTGCATGCGGGCGAGCAGGTCGTCGAGGTGGGTGTGCATGGGCGGATCTTCTTACACTGGCGGATCCGCGTGGCCTGGTGGCCGCCCCCGTCGGTTCGCCGAGACGATGAAGAACAACAGTTACTGGACAACAAGATGAAGTCGGCCCTGTTCGTGGATTTCGACAACGTGTATTCGGGCCTGCGCAAGCTCGATCCGATGATTGCCGAGCGTTTCGGCCGCCAGCCCCTGGAGTGGGTGCAGTGGCTCATCAAGGACCTGGCGCTGCCGGACGGTGCGCCGGCGAACGCGCAGCGCCGGCTGCTGGTGCGGCGGGTCTACCTGAATCCGCAGGTCTACCAGCGCTTCCGGCCCTCGTTCAACCACGGCGGCTTCGAGATCGTCGACTGCCCGGCCATGACCAGCGAGGGCAAGACCAGCACCGACATCCACATGGTGCTCGACATGGTCGACCTGCTGCAGCACCAGGTGCACTACGACGAGTTCATCGTCTTCTCCGCCGACGCCGACTTCACGCCCGTGCTGCGCAAGCTGCGCCGCTGGGACCGGCGCACGACGGTGCTGGCCGTGGGCTTCCCCTCGGCGGCCTACCGCGCCTCGGCCGACCTGCTGATCGACACCGACCTGTTCGTGCGCGATGCGCTGGACATGGGGGTGCGCGAGTTCGACGAGTCGCCGCTGGCAGCCCCGGCGCTGCAGGACGGGGCGCCGGTGCCGCCCCCGCCCCCGGCCTCGTTCACGCCCTCGGTGTGGCCGGCCCCCGCAGTGCTGTCGCTGCCGACGGCGGACACGCTGGTCGAGCGCATCCGCGCCGAGGTGGCGCGGGCGGATCTGCCGGTGCCGTGTGCCCGTCTGGCCTCGCGCCTGATGCACGAATACCCCGGGCTGTCGCCGGACTGGCTGGGACAGGGCGGCTTCCGCCGGTTCCTGGAATCGCTGGCCCTGGCGCCGCTGGTGCTGGACTGGGGCGCGTCGGGCGGCCACCTCTACGACCCGGTGCGCCACGTGCTGCGGGCGCCGTCACCGGCGCGGGGCAGCTTCGACGCCACGGACTGGGGGATCGAGCCGTCCCTGCTGGCGCTGATCCGCCAGGTGCACGACACCACCGGCGTGCCGCTGCTGTCGCCACGCGATTTCCGCGCGCTGTTCGAGGTGGTGGCCGCCGATGTGGCCACCGAGCCCTTCCAGCTCAACGACACCGGCAAGCGCGTGCGCGATCAGCTGCGCGAGGCGGGCCACGATGTCAGCCGCGAATCGGTCAACTGGGTGCTGCGGGGGCTGCTGCTGTGCGGCCACGAGTTCGGGCGTGGCGAGGACGACGTGCCGACGCTGTCCTACCGGCTGGTGGGCAACCTGATCAACCTGTGCCGGCGCGAGCAGCTCGTGATGGAGGAAAGCGCCCCGGCGCAGCTCCAGCGCTGGATCACCGGCCGCACGGCAGAGGCCTGAGGCCCGAGGCGGAACGCGACGCGATCCTGTCCATGGCTTGACCTGGGGCTGCTGGCGCGTTCTGATCGGGCCACCGCGCTGCGGTGCGTGGCGCAAAGGGGTGGCGATGATGGCGTCGAGTCCGACCGGAGTGCTGGCACCCGGCCGCAACCTGGTGGTCTGCTGTGATGGCACGGGCAATGTCTGGCAGCCCGGGCCGGCGCGCACCAACATCGTCAAGCTGTTCGAGGCGCTGACCCATGGCGATGCCAGGTGCCAACTCTGCTACTACGACCCCGGCGTCGGCACCCCGGACGGGTCGATCCAGGGCGACGAGCTCGGCGGGCTGATGACCCTGGACACGCTGCGCCGCGTCGGCGGACTGGCCTGGGGCGACGGGGTGTGGACCAATGTGGCGCAGGCCTGCCTCTTTCTGGTCCGCCATTACCGGCCAGGCGACCGCATCTTCCTGTTCGGCTTCTCGCGCGGGGCGTTCACGGTGCGCGCGGTGTCCGGCCTGATCCACCTGTTCGGGCTGCTGCGGCCGGAACACGACAACCTGATGCCGATGCTGCTGCGGGTCTACCGGCTGCCCGCCGTGCCCGGCGGGCAGCGCCAGCGTACTGCTGCCAGCCTGCGTGCCCAGTGTGCGCACGCCGACGTGCCGGTGCATTTCATCGGGGTCTGGGACACCGTCGAAACGGTCGGCATGTCCCAGGCCCTGAAGCTGGGCACCCAGATCACCAGCGACCCGACCGTCAAGCCCTGTGTCCGGCATGTGCGCCATGCGCTGGCGCTGGACGAGTTGCGCTGGCCGTTCAAGCCGCGGGTGTACACCGCCCCGACCGAGCCGCTCGGCGAGGGACGCTCGTTCCGGCAGGTCTGGTTCCGTGGCGCGCATGCGGATGTCGGTGGCGGCTACCGTGCAGACGGACTCTCCAATGTCGCCCTGCAATGGATGGCGCACGAGGCGCTCGACCAGGGCTTGCTGCTCGACCGCGCGGCGCTGGACCGCCACCGGGGGAATCCGCTCGGCACGCTCCACAGCGAGGTGACGTCCTGGCCGTTCTGGGCCCTGGTCGGGGTCTTTCGCCGAGAGTTCGACTTCGACCGCATCCCCGTGCATGCCTCGGTGCTGGAGCGGGCGCAGGCACTGGGGCCGGAGCGTGTGCCGCTGCCACCCGGGGTGCGGGTCGAGCCGGCCCATCCGCGCGAATCCCGGGTCCCGCCCGGCCCGCCCGCACCGCCGCCGCGCCAGCATCTGCCGCGCTGGGTGGTGCCGGCGTGGGTGCTCGCTGTGGCGGCGCTGGGCGCGCTGGCATGGCGAGGTGCCGCTGACCGGGGCATGGCGCTGGCGCTGGACCTGCAACTGGGCCTGTCGCGCGCGCCGTGGTGGAACCTCGGCCAGGCGCTGCGCGGCTGGTCACGCGATGGCGGCGCAGAGGTGGTGTCGCTGATGCGCTGGGACCAGTGGACCATGGTGCCGACGTACACCGCGCTGGTGATGCTGGGCGTGGTGCTGGCGCTGCAGGTGCCGGCGCCCCGCTACCCCGCACCGCGGACCGGGCGGTGGCTGGCGCGGGCGGCCGTGGCGTTGCCGCTGGCCGACACGCTGGAAAACCTGCTCACGTTGCAGGCGCTGGCGACGGCGCAGGCCGGGGTGCGGCCTTCCGGCTGGCTGCCGGACGCCCTGGTGGACGGCGCCGTGTCGCTGCTGGTGACGCTCGCCTCGGTGGGGAAGCTGGCCGCCCTGGGCCTGCTGCTGGGGCTGGCCGCGCGCTGGCTGCTGCGGGTCCTTACTCGATGACCACCTTGGCGTCCTTGACCAGCCTGGCGAACTTGTCCATGTCCTTCTGGATCTGGCTGGCCATCTGCTCGGGCGTGTTGCCGATCGGCTCGCCCCCGATCTCGTCCATGCGCTTGCGGAACTCGGGCGAGTGGATCACCTTGACCATCTCGGCGCTGAGCCGGGCCGTGATGTCCTTCGGGGTTGCTGCCGGGGCCAGCACGCCGAACCAGGTGCCGATGTCGAAGCCCTTGAGCCCGGCTTCCGCCAGCGTCGGCACGTCCGGCAGCGCCGACGAGCGCTTGCCCGTCGTCACCGCCAGCGCCTTGAGCTTGCCGGCCTTGATGTGCTGCAGCACGGGTGTCACCGTGTCGAAGGACATCGTCACCTGACCGCCGATCAGGTCCGTGACGAGCGGTCCGCTGCCCTTGTAGGGGATGTGGGTGATCTCGATGCCGTTCATGTTCTCGAACTGCGTCCCGATCAGGTGCTGGGCGGTGCCGTTGCCGTTGGAGCCGTAGTTGAGCTGGTTCGGCCTGGCCTTGGCCTGCGCGACGAGGTCGGCCACGCTCTTCGCCGGGTTGTTCGCGTTGACCACGAGCACGTTGGGCACCAGCGCGACGGTGGTGATCGGCGCGAAATCCTTCTGCAGGTCGTAGGGCACCTTCCTGAACACCGCCGGGGCGATGGTGTGGTGGATCGCGCCCATCAGCAGTGTGTAGCCGTCGGGCCTGGACTTGGCCACGTAGTCGGCGCCGAGCGTGGCTCCTGCGCCGGGCTTGCTCTCGACGATGATGGTCTGGCCGAGCGCCACGCCGAGCTTGTCGGACAGCGCGCGTGCCAGCATGTCGGTGGTGCCGCCCGCGGGGAAGGGCACGACGAGCGTGATCGGCTTGGCGGCGGGCCAGCTCTGGGCGCTCGCTGCGGTGGCGAAGGCGGCCAGCAGCAGGGCGGCGGCGGTCTGGTGCATGTTCTTCATGGGCTTGTCTCCTCGCACGGGGCTGGCCGCTTCAGCCGGCCAGCAGCGCGCACACCGCCTGTGTCACGGCGGCCGTGGTGGCCGTGCCGCCCAGGTCGCCGGTGTGCAGCGCGGGGTTGGCGGTGACAGCCTCGATGGCCGACATCAGGCGCCGGGCGGCTTCCGGCTCGCCGAGGTGCTCCAGCAGCATCACGCAGCTCCAGAAGGTGCCGACCGGGTTGGCCAGTCCCCGGCCCATGATGTCGAAGGCGGAGCCGTGGATCGGCTCGAACATCGACGGGTAGCGCCGCTCGGGGTCGATGTTGCCGGTCGGCGCGATGCCCAGGCTGCCCGCCAGTGCGGCGGCCAGGTCGCTGAGGATGTCGGCGTGCAGGTTGGTGGCGACGATGGTGTCGAGCGTGGCGGGGCGGTTGACCATGCGCGCGGTGGCCGCGTCCACGATCTCCTTGTCCCATTTCACGTCGGGGAACTCCTGCGCGACCTGCACCGCGATCTCGTCCCACATCACCATCGCGTGGCGCTGGGCGTTGCTCTTGGTGATGACGGTGAGCTGCTTGCGGGGCCGCGACTGCGCCAGCTTGAACGCGAAGCGCATGACGCGCTCGACGCCGACGCGGGTCATCATCGTCACGTCGGTGGCGGCCTCGATCGGGTGGCCCTGGTGCACGCGGCCGCCGACGCCGGAGTATTCGCCTTCCGAGTTCTCGCGCACGATGACCCAGTTCAGGTCTTCGGGCTTGCAGCGCTTCAGCGGGGCGTCGATGCCGGGCAGGATGCGCGTCGGGCGCACGTTGGCGTACTGGTCGAAGCCCTGGCAGATCTTCAGGCGCAGGCCCCACAGCGTGATGTGGTCGGGGATCTGCGGATCGCCGGCCGAGCCGAACAGGATGGCGTCCTTGTGGCGCAGCGCGTCCAGCCCGTCGGCCGGCATCATCACGCCGTGCTGGCGGTAGTAGTCGCCGCCCCAGTCGAAGTCCTCGAAGTCGAAGCGGAAGGTGTTGCCGGATGCGGCCAGGGCTTCGAGCACCTGCTGGCCGGCGGGCACGACTTCCTTGCCGATGCCGTCGCCAGGGATGGTTGCGATTGCGTAGGTCTTCATGGGGCGTCTCCGTGTGTGGTGGGGATGGTGGGCACTGTAGGGACTGGAAATGCGCGCTGCAGCGCGTGAAAGTGAAACCATTGTTTTCTTTTATTCAACAATGGAGCCGTTCTTTCGCCTCAGTCGATCTGCGCAATGCGCAGCAGGTTGGTGGAGCCGGGGGTGCCAAAGGGCATGCCTGCGGCGATCACGATGGTCTGGCCCGGCATGGCGAAGGCCAGTGCCGTGGCCGTCTCGACCGCCCGTTCGGTCATGTCGGCGACACCGGTCACGTCCTGGCAGACGACCGGGTTGACGCCCCAGACCAGGGTCAGGCGGCGTGCCGTTGCCAGCTTCGGGGTCATCCCGATGATGGGCGCACGCGGGCGTTCGCGGGCCACGCGCAGGGCCGAGGCGCCCGAGCTGGTGTAGGCGGTGACCGCCGCCACGTCGAGCAGTGCGGCGACCGAACGTGCGGCCCAGCCGATGGCGTCCGGCGTGTCGGCTGCCGGCTGCGTGTGCGAGGCATCGATCGCTGCGCGGTAGTGCGGATCGGCTTCGGTCTGGGCGATGATGCGGTCCATCATCGCCACCGCCTCGACCGGGAAGCGGCCGGAGGCGGACTCCGCCGAGAGCATGACTGCATCGGCCCCGTCGTAGATCGCGGTGGCCACGTCCGACGCCTCGGCGCGCGTCGGCACCGGGGCGCTGACCATGGACTCCAGCATCTGGGTGGCGACGATCACCGGCGTGCCCCGCTGGCGACATGCGCGCACGATGCGTTTCTGGATCGCGGGCACCTGTTCGGCCGGCATCTCGACGCCGAGGTCGCCCCGCGCGACCATCACCGCATCGGTCACGGCCAGGATGTCGTCCAGGCAGTCGATCGCGGCAGGCTTTTCCAGCTTGGCGACGATGCCGGCGCGCCCCTGGATGATGGCCCGGGCCTCGACGATGTCGGCGGCGCGTTGCACGAACGACAGCGCGATCCAGTCGACTCCCAGTGTCAGGCCGAAGTCCAGATCGGCCCGGTCCTTCGCCGTCATGGCCGACAGCGGCAGCACGACGCCGGGCACGTTCACGCCCTTGCGGTCGGACAGCAAGCCGCCGTTGATGACGGTGGTCTCGGCGAAGTCGGCGCCTGATCGCTCCACTTTCAGGCGCAGCCGCCCATCGTCCAGCAGCAGCGCTGCGCCCGGCCTGAGTGCGGCGAAGATTTCCGGGTGCGGCAGTGGTGCGCGCGTCACATCGCCCGGCTGCGCGCAGTCCAGGTCGAGGCGGAATGCGGCGCCCTCGACCAGCTGCACGGGGCCGCTGGCGAACGTGCCGACACGCAGCTTCGGACCCTGCAGATCGAGCAGCACTCCGATGGGTCGGCCGATCTCGGCCTCCACCGAGCGGATCACGTCGAGGCGCTGCCGGTGGTCGGCGTGCGTGCCGTGGCTGAAATTCAGCCGGAACACGTCCGCACCGGCGCGCACCAGCGCCGCGATGGTGGCGCGGTCCGTGCTGGCCGGGCCGAGCGTGGCGACGATCTTGGCGTTGCAGGGGCGTTGCATCATGGGTTTCCGGTGGAGCCGCCGTCGATCACGATGGCTCTGAAATCGTTCACATTGGTCAGCGTCGGGCCGGTCACCACCGAGTCGCCGAGCGCCTCGAAGAAGCCGTGTCCGTCGTTGTCGTCGAGGTGCTCGCGCGGCAGGAGGCCCTGCGTCCAGGCGCGGGTCAGCGTGTCCGGGGCCAGCACGGCGCCAGCGATCTCTTCCTGGCCATCGACGCCATCGGTGTCACCGGCCATGGCGTGGATGCCGGGCGCGCCGTCGAGCGCGATGGCCATCGACAGCAGGAACTCGACGTTGCGACCACCGCGCCCCTGGCCCCGCACGGTGACAGTGGTTTCGCCGCCCGACAGCAGCACGCAGGGCGGCGCCACAGGCTGTCCGCGGCGTGCCACCTGCAGGGCGATGCCGGCCACCGTTCTGGCGACATCGCGTGCCTCGCCTTCGAGGGCGTCCCCGAGGATGTACGGGGTCAGCCCGGCTGCCTGTGCGACCTGGGCCGCCGCTTCCAGTGCCATCTGGGGCGTGGCGATGAGGTGCGTCTCGATCGCCGGCAGGCGCGGGTCGCCGGGTTTCAGGGTCTCGTGTTCGCCGCTTTCGAGCAGCGCCAGCGCCTGCGGTGGCACATCGATCGCATGGCGCCTCAGGATGCGCAGCGCGTCGGCGCAGGTGGTCGGGTCGGCCACGGTCGGTCCCGACGCGATGTCGATGGGGTGGTCACCGGGAACGTCCGACAGCAGCAGGTTCACGACCCGGGCCGGGTGGCAGGCCGCCGCCAGCCGCCCGCCCTTGATCGCCGACAGGTGGCGGCGCACACAGTTCATCTCGCTGATGCTCGCGCCGCTGGCGAGCAGCGCGCGGTTGAGCGCCTGCTTGTCGGCGAGGGTGAGACCGGGCAGCGCCAGTGGCAGCAGCGACGAGCCCCCGCCCGAGACCAGGCACAGCACCAGATCCTCGGCGGTCAGGCCCTGGACGAGCTCCAGCAGGCGCCGGGCGGCTGCTTCACCGGCCGCGTCGGGCACGGGATGCGCCGCTTCGACGATCTCGATGCGCTGGCAGGGCACCGCATGGCCGTAGCGCGTCACCACCAGGCCCGACAGCGGCCCTGGCCAGTGGTCCTCGACGGCGCGGGCCATGGCCGCCGAGGCCTTGCCGGCCCCCACCACCACCAGCCGGCCCTTGGGCGGGGGCGGCAGGTGTTGCGGCACGCACCGTGCCGGCTGCGCGGCGGCCACGGCCGCGTCGAACAGGTCACGCAGCAGCTGGCGTGGATCAATGGACATCACGGCACGCTCCTGTGCCGGCTCAGGCGCTGACGCCGGCCGAGAGCGGCGCCGGCGAGCGCGCCGATGGGCCCCTCGCCGGGACGCAGAACTGTCTGAAGAATCGATGCACGGGTGGTCTCCTGCTGTGGTGCCGGCACTGTAGGGACTGGAAACACCCGCCAAGGCGGACTAAAGTGAAACCATTGTTCACCTGAATTCAATGATGGAGACCGCGCATGCCCGATGCCATCCAGCCCGCCGACCTGGGTTTCTTCTCCACGCTGGCCAGTGCCGGCAGCCTCAGCGCCGCGGCCCGCGAGCTGGGCATCACCACGCCGGCCGTGAGCAAGCACCTGGCGCTGATGGAGTCGCGCCTGGGCGTGTCGCTGGTCAACCGCACGACGCGGCGCATGGGCCTGACCCCGGAGGGCGAGCGTTACCTCGAACACGCCCGGCGCATCCTCGGCGAGATCGGCCACATGGAGGAGGAGCTGGGCGTGTCCCGCTCCACGCCGAAGGGGCTGCTGCGGGTCAACGCGACGCTGGGGTTCGGGCGCAGCCACATCGCGCCGCTGATCTCGCGCTTCCTGCGCCAGTACCCGCAGGTCGAGGTGCAGCTGCAGCTCTCGGTCAACCCGCCGCCGCTGACCGAGGACGCCTTCGATGTCTGCATCCGCTTCGGCGAGCCGCCCGATGCCCGCGTGATCGCGCAGCGGCTGGCGCCGAATCGGCGGCTGCTGTGCGCCTCACCCGCCTACCTCGCCCGCCACGGCACGCCGAAGGTGCCCCACGACCTGACGCAGCACCACTGCATCGGCATCCGCCAGGGCGAGGAAGCCTACGGGCTGTGGCGGCTGTCGAGCGGGCGTGGCGGTGCCGTGACCACCGAGGCGATCAAGACCCGCGGCAACCTCACCACCAACGACGGCGAGATCGCGGTGCACTGGGCGCTGGACGGCCACGGCATCCTGATGCGCGCCGAGTGGGACATCGAGCGTTTCCTGAAGGACGGCCGGCTGGTGCAGGTGCTGCCGCAGTACTTCACGCCGGATGCCGACGTCTACGCGGTGTATCCGCAGCGGCACCGGCTGGCGGCGCGGGTGCGGGCGTTCGTGGGCTTCGTGGCGCAGTCGTTTTCGCCGAAAGGCAGTCAGTCCTGACCTGACACGCTGGCCCAGAAGTCCTCTGCCGCCCGACCCAGCGGCGACCGATCCCGGTACAGCCGGATCTCCAGCTCGACCTGCCACTCTGACGGTGCAGCCTCGACGAGGCGACCCGCCAGCAGGTCATCGGCGATCAGGGTCTGTGGCAGCCACGCCATGCCGCGCCCGTCCAGCGTCATGGTCCGCAGCACCGACGCCAGGTGCGCCTGGATGACGCCCTGTGCCGGCCAGCGGTCGAGCGCCGGGCCGCGCACGTCGCGCAGGATGCGGCCGATGCCCGACTCCGGGCTGTAGTTCAGCACCTGCACCGGCGCACTCGCCGTGGCGCGGGTCAGCGCGTGGAGAGGCTGGCCCTGCGGATCGGGGGCCGACACCGGGATGAGCCGGTCGGTGCCGACGCAGACGAACGGACAGTCCTGTGACTGCAGTTCGCTGGCGGCCTGCGGGTGGGCGTGGCTCAGCACGAACTGCACCTGCCGCTGCATCAGCAAGGCCTCGCAGCGCGCGAACACGTCGGAGACCAGCGTGACCGGGCCGACGGCGGTGCGGGATTCGAGGCTGCGCAGCCAGCCGGGCAGGAAGGTGAAGGACAGCGCGTGCGTGGCGGCGAAGCGCAGTGTCGTCGAATGGGCCTCGGCGACCGAGCGTGCCTCGCCGGGCACCCGCGCCACGCGGGCCAGCAGGTCCTGCGCGGTGGTGCGGAACCACTCGCCAGCAGCCGTGAGCCGGGCGGGTTGGCTGCTGCGGTCGAACAGCTCCGTGCCCAGCCATTCCTCCAGCGCACGGATGCGCCGGCTGAAGGCGGGCTGGGTCATGTGGCGCTCCTCGGCTGCGCGCGAGAAGTTGCCGCTGGCCGCGAGGGCGAGAAAATCTTCCAGCCACGAGAGGTTCATGGACAGGGGCATGACGGCGGTGCTTTCAGGGCATCAAAGGCGAAAAAAACAGCATTGGCGCGTCCGGCGCACGGGGCAGATCATCCGCCCCGTCACTCACTCACCGCGTCGAACTGGCGCCAGACCCCACCATGAAAATCGTCGACATCCGCGAGAAGACCCTCCCGATCAGCTCCCCGATCCGCAATGCCTACATCGACTTTAGCAAGATGACGCTGAGCCTGGTGGCCGTCATCACCGACGTGATTCGCGACGGCAAGCCGGTGGTGGGCTACGGCTTCAACTCCAACGGCCGCTACGGCCAGGGCAAGCTGATGCGCGAGCGCTTCATCCCGCGCATCATGGAAGCGAACCCGGATGCGCTGATCGACGACCGCGGCACGAACCTGGATCCGCACAAGATCTGGAACACCATGTTCACCAACGAGAAGCCGGGCGGGCACGGCGAGCGCTCGGTCGCCATCGGCACCATCGACATGGCTGTGTGGGATGCGGTCGCCAAGATCGAAGGCAAGCCGCTGTTCCAGTTGCTGGCCGACCGCTACGGCAACGGCCAGCCGGACCGCAAGATCTTTGTCTACGCCGCCGGCGGCTACTACTACCCCGGTCAGGACCACGGCAAGCTCCAGGACGAGATGCGCAGCTACCTCGACCGCGGCTACACGGTGGTCAAGAAGAAGATCGGCGGCGCCTCGCTCGACGAGGACCTGCGCCGCATCGACGCGATCATGGAGGTGCTGCAGGACGGCCAGAAGCTGTGTGTCGACGCCAACGGCCGCTTCGACCTCGACACCGCCATCGCCTATGCCAAGGCGCTGTCGCAGTACGACCTGTTCTGGTACGAGGAGCCGGGTGATCCGCTTGACTTCGAACTGCAGGCCATGCTGCGCCACTACTACCAGAACCCGATGGCGACCGGCGAAGACCTGTTCTCGATGCAGGACGCCCGCAACCTGATCCGCTATGGGGGCATGCGCCCGGACCGCGACTGGCTGCAGTTCGACTGCGCGCTGAGCTACGGGCTGGTCGAGTACCTGCGCACGCTGGACATGCTCAAGGAACATGGCTGGTCGGCCAGCCGCTGCATTCCGCACGGCGGCCACCAGATGTCGCTGAACATCGCCGCCGGCCTGGGCCTGGGCGGCAACGAGAGCTACCCGGACCTGTTCCAGCCCTTCGGCGGCTTCCCGGACGGCGTGAAGGTCGAGGGCGGTTTTGTCACGCTGCCGGACCTGCCGGGCATCGGCTTCGAGGGCAAGGCCGACCTGTACCGCGAGATGCAGGCGCTGTCGGCCTGACGAACGCACCACAACCGGAGGAGACAACCATGACTGTGTTTCAACGCGCCCTGGTGGCGGTGGCCGCTGCCCTGACGTTCACCGCACAGGCCGCCTACCCGGACAAGCCGATCACGCTGGTCGTGCCGTTCGCGGCGGGCGGTCCCAGTGACAAGATCGCCCGTGACCTCGCCGAAGCCCTGCGCAAGCCGCTGGCGCAGACGATCGTGGTGGAGAACGTGGCGGGCGCAGGTGGCACGCTGGGCACGGCGCGGATGCTGCGGGCGCCGGCCGACGGCTACACGCTGCTGCTGCACCACATCGGTCTGGCGACGGCGCCGGTGCTGTACAAGAAGCTGCCGTACAAGACCGAGGACCTGGCATTTCTGGGCCTGGTCAACGAGGCGCCGTCCACGCTGATCGGCAAGACCGCGCTGCCGGCCAGCAACCTGGCGGAACTGCGCAAGTACATCACGGCCAACGACGGCAAGGTCAACCTGGCGAACGCGGGGGTCGGGTCCGCCTCGCACCTGTGCAGCCTGCTGCTGCAGAGCGCACTGAAGAGCAACCTGGTGTTCGTGCCGTACAAGGGCACCGGGCCGGCGATGAACGACCTGCTGGGCGGGCAGGTGGACCTGATGTGCGAACAGGCCACCAACAGCGCGCCGCAGATCGAGGCGAAAAAGGTCCGCGCCTATGGCGTGAGCAGCCTGCAGCGCATGACGACGCCGGCGCTGGTCTCCGTGCCGACGCTGGCGGAAGGCGGCCTGCCGGGGTTCAGCTTCGCGGTCTGGCACGGCCTCTATGCCGGGCATGGCACACCGCCCGAGGTGGTCGAGCGGCTCAACGCGGCCTTGCACACCGCGCTGAAAGACCCCGAACTGGTCAAGCGGCAGGAAGCCCTCGGCATCACCGTGATGCCCGAGGGGCGGCAGTCGCCCGCCGAGCACAAGCGCTTCTTTGACAGCGAGGTCAGCCGCTGGACCCGGACGATCCGGGAGGCGGGGGTGCAGCCGGAATGAGGCCGCCAGGGCCCCCGACAAGCGCCCGCCTCAAGCGGCGGCGATCTGGCCGTGAGCGGCCGCACGGCGGCTGGTCTGTCGGCGGCCCTTCAGGCCGAGCACGCCCAGACCGGCCAGCAGCATGGCCACCGTGCCGGGCTCGGGCACCGGCGCCGTCAGGGGGGCCATCGTCCAGATGTTGGCGGCTGGGCTGGAGGTGTAGCCCGAGCTGCCGATCGGGCCCGACAGCGTGATCTTCGTGTCCTGCAGGCGCCACAGCCCATCGCCGGTGTAGGCGTACAGACCCATGCTGCTGAAATGGCCCAGGCCAAGGGTGCTGTCGAACCAGAACGTCGCGCTGATGCCGTTCTGGAAGCTGGAAATGGCTCGGCCCCGGATGGTGCCGGTGACGCCGGTGATGGCCTCGGGGCTGCTGGCGTCGCCGGCGGTGGTGATTTCCATGTCGACGACCAGCGGGGTACCGAGCGGCGGGCTGTACGGGTTCGCCTCGGTGAACGTGCCGCTGAAATCGACCGTGAAAGTGTCCGCCTGGGCCTGACCGGCGCAGCACAGCAGCGCGGCCATGGCGGTGGCGATCAGGGTGGTTTTGTTTCGTGCTTGCATCATGTCCTCTATATAGAAAAACGCATCCGAAAGTAGATTTTTGTCAATCTACATGGCAACTTCTGCGATCGACATGGGTACTCCCGTGATCACGAGGCATGTTGCAAACGATGAAAGACGGATCGGCGGATTCTTGCGCCCGTGCGATCCCCTTCACCCGCGCGAACGCGGGGGTGGCCACGAGAACGCTGGCCGTGCCCTGTGTGGATGCCAGTCGGGGGCGATCTCGCTGAACGTCAGCGTTCCGGATATGCCGGGCACGGCAAGCCGCTGGACCAGGGCGATCCGGGGGGCGGGGGCGCAGCCGGAGTGGGTGCGCCTGAGCGCGCACCCGAACTGGCCTGACGGTAGGATGCGAACGCCTCGACCAGAAAGTCGATCAGCGCCCGCGTCTTGGCCGCCAGGTGGTTGCGCGTGGCGAAGACGGCGTGGATGTCGGCCGGCGGCAGGCGCCAGTCCGGCAGCACCGCCCGCAGGCGCCCGCTGGCGAGGTGCGGCGCGGCCTCCCACACCGAGCGCAGCACGATGCCGTGGCCGTCCAGCGCCCAGCCGATCGCCGATTCGCCGTCGTTGCTGCTGAGCCGACCACGCACCTTGACCGTCTCGTGCCGTGCGCCATTGGCGCTGCTCAGGTGCCAGGTGCCGAAGGTCTCGTCGCCTTCGCGGATGAAGAGGCAGGCGTGGCGGCTGAGGTCGCGCGGCGTGGCGGGCTCGCCTGCGCCCTGCAGGTATTGCGGCGCAGCGCACAGCACGCGGTGGTTGTGCGCCAGCAGCCGTGTCGTGAGCCGCGCGTCGGGCAGGTCGCCAAAATGCACCCGCAGATCGAAGCCCTGTTCCACCAGGTTGACGGGCCGGTCGGTCAGGTGCAACTGGACCTCGACTTCGGGGTGCAGCCGCACGAAGCGCGACAGCGCCGGGGCGATGTGCCGCCGCCCGAAGCCCAGCGTGGCGCTGACGCGCAGCAACCCTTGCGGCACGGCGCGGCTGCCGGCGACCGTGCGCTCCAGTTGTTCGAGGTCTTCGAGCACGCGGGCGCCGTCCACGAGGTAGGTCTCGCCCTCCGGCGTCAGGCTCAGCCGCCGCGTGGTGCGCTGCATCAGTCGCACGCCGAGTCGGCGCTCCAGTGCCGCGAGGCGCTTGCTGGCCGCCGGTGGCGTGATGCCCATCTCCTGCGCCGCACCGGCCAGGCTGCCGCACTTGGCGACCAGGGCGAAGAAGGCGAGGTCCGAGAAGCCGTCCATGCGTTCCAGGGTGGCCATTCGTTCCTTTGGCGACCGTGAGTTGTTCGGAAGGCGACATTATGATTCTGAGGTTCACGCCTAGCATGGCGCCATGTCCTCCGCACCCCTTTACCCCGGTTTCGACACCCGGTCGCTGCCCACCGACGATGGCGTGCAGATCCACGCCTGCATCGGTGGACAAGGGCCGGCCCTGCTGCTGCTCCACGGCCATCCGCAGACCCACGCGATCTGGCACCGCGTCGCGCCGACGCTGGCCCGGCGGTTCACGCTGGTGATGGCCGACCTGCGCGGCTACGGCGCGTCGTCGAAACCGCTCGGTGACGCCGACCACGCCAACTACAGCAAGCGCACGATGGCCTGCGACATGCGGCGGCTGATGCAGGCGCTGGGCCACGACCGCTTCGACGTGCTCGCCCACGACCGGGGCGCACGGGTGGCGCACCGGCTGGGCATGGACCACCCGGAGGTACTGCGGCGGCTGGTGCTGCTGGACATCGCGCCGACGCTGGCGATGTACGAGCAGACCTCGGACGCCTTCGCCCGCGCCTATTGGCACTGGTTCTTCCTGATCCAGCCTGCGCCGCTGCCCGAGCGGCTGATCGAGGCCGATCCCGCGGCCTACCTGCGCGACGTGATGGGCCGGCGCAGCGCCGGGCTGGCGCCGTTCGACCCGCGGGCCCTGGCCGCGTATGAACACGGCTTGCGCCAGCCGGGCGCTGCCCACGGGTTGTGCGAGGACTACCGCGCCGCCGCCGGGATCGACCTGGACCACGACCGCGCCGACCGCGATGCCGGCCGCCGCCTGCCCATGCCGCTGCTGGCACTGTGGGGCGAGCAGGGCGTGGTGCATCGCTGCTTCGAGCCGCTGCGCGAGTGGCAGCGCGTGGCCGACGACGTGCACGGCGGCTCCTTGCCCTGCGGCCACTACATCGCCGAAGAAGCGCCGGACGCCCTGCTGGCCCGCGTGCTGCCGTTCCTCACCGACACCAACCATTCCGTCCCATGAGCGCCCGCACCTTTTACCGCAAGCTCGTCGAGTCCCACACCGTGGCGACGCTGGACGCGCAGAACGTGCTGCTGTTCTGCGACCTGCACCTGATGAACGAGTACACCAGCCCGCAAGCCTTCGCCGCGCTGCACGACCGCGGCCGCAGCGTGCCGGTGCCCGGCCAGAACGTCGCGGTGGTCAGCCACATCATCCCGACGCACCCGGTGCCGTCCAAGCTGCGCGTGATCGCCGACCCGGCCTCGGCGCTGCAGGCCACCAACCTCGCCGCCAACTGCCGCCGCCACGGCATCCCGCTGTTCGACACCCGCGACACGCGGCAAGGCATCGAGCACGTCGTGGCGCCCGAGCACGGCATGGTCCGCCCCGGCATGGTGATCCTCTGCGGCGACAGCCACACGACCACCTACGGCGCGCTCGGCGCACTCGGCTTCGGCATCGGCACCGCGGAGGTGGAGCATGTGCTGGCCACCCAGACGCTGGTCTACCGGCTGGCGCAGGACATGCGCATCCGCGTGGACGGGGTGCTGCCGGCCGGCACCACGTCGAAGGATCTGGTCCTGAGCATCATCGGTCGCATCGGCGCGCAGGGCGCGCGCGGCTTCGTGGTCGAGTTCTGCGGCACGGCCATCGAGGCGCTGTCGATCGAGGCGCGCTTCACGCTGTGCAACATGGCGGTGGAGGCCGGTGCCCGCGGCGCGCTCATCGCCCCCGATCAGGCGGCCATCGACTACGTGCTGGCGCGGGCGCCGGACACCGTGGGCGAGGTCCGCGACGCGGCACTGGCGCACTGGCGGACGCTGGCGAGCGACGCCGAGGCCCGCTTCGACGTGGAACACCGCTTCGATGCGTCCGAGCTGGTGCCCCACGTCACCTGGGGAACCAGCCCGGACCAGGTGCTCGCCATCACCGCGCAGGTGCCTCGGCCCGATGCGCAGCCCGACGAAGCCCAGCGCCGCAGCACCGAGCGGGCGCTGCGCTACACGCGCCTGACCGCCGGTGACGCGATCGAAGGCACGCCGGTGCAGCACGTCTTCATCGGCTCCTGCACCAACGGCCGCATCGAGGACTTGCGTGCTGCCGCCGCCATCGTGCGCGGTCGCCATGTCGCTGCGGGCGTGCGGGCGATGGTCGTGCCCGGCTCCGGCGCGGTGAAGGCGCAGGCGGAGGCCGAGGGGCTGGCTGCGCTGTTCACCGACGCCGGGTTCGAGTGGCGACAGCCGGGCTGCTCGATGTGCCTGGCGATGAACGACGACGTGCTGGCCGACGGCGTGCGCTGTGCCTCGACCACCAACCGCAACTTCGAAGGCCGGCAAGGGCGCGGCGCGATCACGCACCTGATGAGTCCGGCGATGGCCGCCGCCGCTGCCGTGACCGGCCGGATCACCGATGTTCGCCAGATTGCCCTCGCCCTGGCGCAGGAGCCGAACCATGTCTGACCTGAATTCCGGCCTCATCGAAGGCCGCGCCGCCGCGCTGCGCATCGAGAACCTCGACACCGACCAGATCATGCCCAAGCAGTTCCTGCGCGGCATCGACAAGTCGGGGCTCGCTCCCGGTGTGCTGTACGACCAGCGTTTCGACGCGCAAGGCCAGCCGCGCCCCGACTTCGTGCTGAACCGCCCCGAATACGCGGACACGCGCATCCTGGTCGGCGGCGCCAACTTCGGCTGCGGCTCCAGCCGGGAACACGCCGTGTGGGGCTTGCGGCAGTTCGGCATCCGCGCCGTCATCGCGCCGAGCTTCGGCGAGATCTTCTACTCGAACGCGCTCAACAACGGCCTGCTCGTGGTGATGCTGCCCGAGCCGGTGGTCGCCGCGCTGATGCGCGACGCCGATGACGTGGCGAACGGCCAGGTGCGCATCGACGTGCAGGCGCTGACGGTGCGCAGCGCGGGTGTCGACGCGCCGTTCACGCTGTCGGCGCGTCACCAGCGCATGGTGCTGGAGGGGCTGGACGTGATCGGGTTGTCGTTGACGCATCAGCCGCAGATCGAGGCGTTCGCCGCCGCGCACTGGGCGCGGCATCCGTGGCTGCGCGATGTCGCGGCGGTCACGGTGGCGCGGCTGCAGCGATGAAGATCACTTGCCCCAGATCCGCTTGTACTGGTCCCGGTACCCGTTGTCCGGATCGAACTCGTTCTTCGGCCCGCCGTCCTTGCCGACGTTCTCGGCGGTGACGAGGTGGACCTTGGGCGAGTAGCCGGACCACGCGGCCTTGCTGAAGGCGCGGTTCATCTCGTCCACGATCTGCCAGCCCTGCATGTTGAGCGGCTCGGGCACGGTGCCGGCCTGGAAGCGCCTGGTGCGGATGCGCTGGTAGGCGGCTTCCGAGCCGTCGCCGGCCGAGACCGCCTTCGGGTGGCCGTCGCCCTTCTTGCCGGCCGCCGTCAGCGACGGGCCCATGAAGTCGAAGTACAGGTCGTTGATCGCCAGCGAGTGGGTCCACTTGTCGCCGAAACGCTGCAGCAGCGAGGTGGTGAGCTGCGGCATGCGGGTCGAGCTTTCGGCGATCGGGCTGTCCTCGAAGCTCAGCACGGTGCAGCCGCCGCACTTCTTGATGATGGCCTCCATCGCGCGCGCCTTGTAGACGGCGATGGCGTACTGCGAGTCGGTGAAGATCACCACGCCCGCCTTGCCGCCCGAATCGACCACCGCCCACGACGCGGCGATGTCCGCCACGTCGTCGGTCACGGTGGTGACGTTGGCGAACAGGCCGGCCTTGTCGTTCGGGCCGGGCTTGTCGCCGGCGTGCCAGCCGACCAGCGGGATGCCGGACTTGGCGGCGTTGTCGAAGGCGACCTTCTGCTCCATCGTGTCGAAACCGCCAACCACGATGCCGCCGGGCTTGAGGGCGAGCGCCTGGTTCAGCGCCGCGGTGCGGCCGCTGACCGAGCCCTGGCCGTCGATCACGCGCACGTTCCAGCCGATGGCCTTGCCGGCTTCCTCGACGCCCTTGGAGACGCCGACGATGCCGCCGTTCTTCATGTCGGCCGCGACGAAGACGAGCGTTTTCGCGGCGACCGCCTTCGGGCCGCTGGTCGGGCCGTCCCAGACTTCCTTGGTCATCGTCGCGGTGGCCACTTTCTTCTTGGCGGCATCCAGGAAGTCGTCGGCGCGGGCCGGCGCGGTGAGGCTGGCACAGGCCAGCGCCACGAGGCCGAGGGCCAGGGGCATGCGCATGCGGATCGGGGTCATCGTCGTCTCCTTCTTCATGGTCGTTGTGGTCGTTGTGGTCGTCGTGGTGAAACGTGGTCAGTGCTGCACGGCGTGGGCTGGCGTGGCGAGCTGGCGCTCGGCGATGCGGCGCTTGATCGAGCGGTTGCGGCGCTGCTGCGCCCAGCCGGCGATGCCGATGGACACGAGCAAGGTCATGCCGTTGAACAGCGGCTCCACGAAGAACGCCCCGCCGAACTGCTGGATGCCCGAGATGCCGATGGCGAGGATCGCGACCCCCACCAGCGTGCCCCAGACGTTGACGCGCCCCGGCCGGATCGTGGTCGAGCCGAGGAAGGCGCCGACCAGCGCGGGCAGCAGGAATTCGAGCCCGACGCTGGCCTGCCCGATCTGCAGCCGCGACGCCAGCAGCACGCCCGCGAAGCCCGACAGCACGCCCGACGCGATGAACGCGCCCATCACGTGGCGGCGCACCGAGATGCCGTTGAGCTGCGCGGCCTTGGGGTTGGCGCCAATGACGTAGAGCGCGCGGCCCAGCGGCGTGAACTCGGTGACCAGCCACAGCGCGACGCTGACCACCAGCACATAGAACGCCGCCACCGGCAGGCCGAGGAAGTTCCCGCCGGCCAGCGCGACGAAGCCGTCCGGCAGCTCGCCGACCACCTGCCGCCCGCCGCTGTGCCACATGGCCAGCGCGTAGATGACGGTGCCGGTGCCGAGCGTGGCGATGAAGGAGTCGATCTGCACCCGCTCCACCAGCAAGCCGTTCAGCAGCCCGCACACCGCCGCGCAGAGCAGCACCACCAGCACGGCCGCCGGCCACGACAGCCCCAGCTTCGTCTGCAGGCTGATCGCCAGGATGTGCCACAGCACGATGCCGTAGCCGACGGTCAGGTCGATCTTGCCGGTGATCATCGGGATGGTCGCCGCCAGCGCCAGCAGCGCGATCACCGACTTGTCCGACAGGATGGCGCGCAGGTTGAACAGCGTCGGGAACGTGTCCGGCAGCAGCACCGAGAACAACAGCGCCAGCAGCACCGTCAGCCCGACCAGCCCGTAGACCGGGATCGCCCGGCCGAGGCGCTGCGCGGGCGAGGGCGCGGGGCCGTCCAGCGACGGATCGGGCTCCAGCGCCGTGGATTGGATCGAACTGCTCATGCGGCAACTTCCTCGGAATGCGTCGGGTCGGATGGGGCGGCGGCGCCCGCGGCGGTGGACAGCAGCCGCGCGACGGTGATGTCGGCGCCGCGCAGCTCGGCGGTGATCAGGCCGTCGCGGAAGACCAGCACGCGGTTGCAGACGGTCGCCACTTCCTCGAAGTCGGTGGACACGACCAGCAGCGCGCCGCCGGCCTCGGCCTTCTGTTTCAGCAGCGCGTAGATCTGCCGCTTGGCGCCGACGTCCACGCCGGCGGTGGGTTCTTCGAGCAGCGTCAGCGGCTTGTCGAGGTGGAACCAGCGCGCCAGCACCACCTTCTGCTGGTTGCCGCCGGAGAGCTGCTGCACCTCGGCCTCGGGCGCGGGCGGGTTCACGTCGAAGCGCCGGATCAGGTGCTGCGCGCTGTCACGCTCCTGGCGGCGGCGCTGCAGCGAGAAGCCGCCATCGCCGTGCAGCGCGGGGTGCGGGAACAGGTTCTCCAGCACCGACATCGACGGCGCCAGACTTTCCTCCAGCCGCTCGCTGGCCACACACGCCACACCCGCCTGGATCGCCTCGGCCGGACTGCCCAGCCGCACCGCGCGCCCGAGCAGGCGCATCGTGCCCGCCGCCAGCGGCTCGCGGCCGAAGATCGCCTTGCTCAGCGCCTCGTGCCCCGCGCCGCGCAGCCCGACCAGGCCGACCACCTCGCCGCCATGCACCTGCAGGCTCACCGGCCCCGCGTTGCCGCTGGCCGCCCCTTCCAGCGCCAGCACCGGCTCGCCGCGCACGGCGGGCACCCGCGCCTTCGGCACCGACGCCGCCAGCGTCTTGCCGACGATCAGGTTGACGAGCCGGCTCTCCGTCGTCTGCGCGGTCACCTCGGTGGCGACCAGCTTGCCGTCGCGCATCACGGCCGCGCGGTCGGACAGCGCCATCACCTCGTCGAGCCGGTGCGACACGTAAATCATCGCCACGCCCTGCGCCTTCAGGCCGCGCAGCACGCCGAACAGCCGCTCCACGTCGGCCATCGGCAGGCTGGCAGACGGCTCGTCCAGCACCAGCAGCCTGGCCTGCACTTCGAGCGCCCGCCCGATCGCCAGCAGCGACTTCTCGGCCCGCGTCAGCGAGAACACCCGCCGATCCGGCGCGATGTCGCAGCCCACGCGCGCCATCACCCGCCGTGCCACCGCGTCCGCCGCGCGCCAGTCGATCAGCCCGAAGCGACGCGGATACCCCATGCCGATGGCGACGTTCTCCGCCACCGTCATCCATTCGACCAGCCCCAGGTCCTGGTGGATGAAGGCGACCGGCTGGCGCAGGCGGTCGCGGCTGCGCCATTGCGCCTGGGGGCAGCCTTCGACGACGATCTCGCCGCTGTCGGCGGGGTAGATGCCGGCCAGCAGCTTGATCAGCGTGGACTTGCCCGCGCCGTTCTCGCCCAGCAGCGCGAGGATCTCGCCGCCGAACACGTCCAGGCTGACGCGGTCCACCGCCTGCGTGCCGCCGAAGCGCTTGCTGACGGACTCGAAGCGCAACAGCGGCGCGGTGCGTGGTGTGCTCATGCGGTGGCGCCCCGCGTGTTCAGGCGGATGCGGTAGAGCGAGGTGCTCGCGCAGATGAAGAGTTCGTCGCCCGCCGCGCCGCCGAAGCAGACATTGCCGACCTTCTCCGGCACCGGGATCACGGCCAGCCGCGTGCCGTCCGGGTGGTAGACCTGCACGCTGTCGCCGCTGCTGGTGTAGAGCAGGCCGGCCGTGTCGAGCCGGAAGCCGTCGGCCAGCCCCGGCGTGACCACGGCGAAGATCCGCGGGTGGGCCAGATCCTGCCCGCCCACCACGTCGAAGGCGACGATGTGGTGGTTCCCGCTGCCATCGGTGCGCACCGCGGCCGAGGTGTCGGAGACGTAGAGCACCGACTCGTCCGGCGAGAAGGCCAGGCCGTTCGGGTGTTCGAGGAAGTCGCTGACGATGCGCAGCGAGCCGTCGCGCGGGTCGAAGCGGAAGACGTGGCAGTGGCCCAGTTCGCTTTCGGCCTGGTGCCCCTCGTGGTTGGAGAGGATGCCGTAGGGCGGGTCGGTGAACCAGATCGTGCCGTCGCGCTTGACGACGATGTCGTTGGGCGAGTTCAGGCGCCGGCCCTGGTAGCGGTCGACCAGCACCTCGTCGTGCAGCCCCTGCGCGTCCGGGCCGAGCCGGGTGCGCACGACAGCGCGCAGGCCGTGCGAGCAGTGGAGCAGGGCGCCGTCCAGGTCGCGCACATGGCCGTTGGTGAACTCGACCGCGTCGCGCCAGACGCTCATGCCGCGCTCGGCGTGCCAGCTCAGCATCCGGTTGTTCGGGATGTCGCTCCACAGCAGCACGCCCGCCTCGTCGATCCACACCGGGCCTTCGCTCCAGACCGCGCCGGTACACAGCCGCTCCAATGCACCCGCGCCGTTGGCCACGGGATGGAAACGCGGGTCGAGGATCTGGATGGATGGGTGCTGCATCGCTTGATTGTGCGACCAGTTGGGTTACCGGTAACTGGTGTTTTCCCGTGTGCGAAAGTTCTCGCTGGTATCGGTACCTAGAATGGCGGCATGACCAAGCCCACGACCCACTCCGACCGCCCCGACGTGCAGCGCACCCCCGTGACGATGGCCGACGTGGCCGCGCGCGTGGGGGTGTCGAAGATGACGGTCTCGCGCGCGCTCAACGCGAGCGAGAGCCGTGGTCGCAGCACCTCGGAGGCCCTGCGCCAGCGCATCCTGGCCACCTGCGAGGAGATGGGCTACGTGCTCGACAAGACGGCGCGCACCTTCTCCAGCAAGCGCTCGGGCTTCATCGCGGCGCTGATCCCGTCGCTGAACAACTCCAACTTCTCCGAGACGGCGCACGGCCTGGCGGCGGCGGTCGAGGGTGCCGGGCTGCAACTGCTGCTGGGCGACACCGACTACCGGCTCGACACCGAGGAGCGGCTGGTGCGCGAGATGCTGGCGCGCCGGCCGGAGGGCGTCGTGCTCACGGGCGGCGCGCACACGCCGCAGGCCCGCGCGATGCTGGTCGCCAGCGGCATCCCGGTGGTGGAGACCTGGGACTTGCCCGCCGAGCCGATCGGCCACACCGTCGGGTTCTCCAACGCCGAGGCGACCGCCGCGCTGGTCCACCACCTGCACGCCAGCGGCTACCGCGACATCGCTTTCCTCGGCGGCACGTCCAACCGTGACACCCGCGGCGCCGACCGCCGGCGCGGCTACACCGAGGCAGTCCGGGCGCTTGGACTTCCGGAAGGGCGCGTGATCTCCTTCGGTCAGCCGCCCGTGTCGATGGCGCAGGGCGCGCAGGCGGTGGCGCAGCTTGTCCAGCAATGGCCAGACGTGGACGCGGCGGTCTGCGTGTCCGACCTGTGCGCGTTCGGCGCCCTGGCCGAGTGCCAGCGGCGCGGCTGGGACGTGCCGGGTCGCCTCGCCATCGCCGGCTTCGGCGACTTCGAGGTCAGCCAGAACTGCCACCCGCGCATCACGACGGTGGCGATCGACTGCGCCGGGATGGGGCGGGCGGCGGGAGCGCTGCTGCTGCGGGCCATCGAGGCCGGGCGGGCGGGGCAGGTGCTGCCCGCCGAGCGGCTGATCGTGCCGTTCCACGTCGCATCGCGGGAGAGCACGGCCCGGGTGGGGTGATGTCGCCGATCTGGCCAGCCTGATCCGGCCACTGCGGCGAATCTGCCTTCACCAGTGCGACAGGCCCGGGTGGGGCCCGTCGGCGTGCTGCCCCAGGTATTCGCGCAAGTGGTCCACGAAGCAGGTGACCTTGGCCGACAGATTCAGCCGTTCGGTGAAGACGGCGTGGATGTCGGCGGGAGGCGTGTCGTGATCGGCCAGGACTTGCTGCAACCGCCCGCTGCGCAGGTACTTGGCCACGTCCCACTCGGCGCGCATCAAGATCCCGAGGCCGTCCAGCGCCCAGTTGAGCGCCACTTCCCCGTCGTTGGTGCTGAGCTTGCCGTGCACCTTGATGGTTTCTGCACGCTCGCCCCGGTTCAGCCGCCAGTTGCCGTAAGCGCCGCTGTTTTGCCGCAGCACGATGCAGTGGTGCTGTGTCAGGTCGTGGGGATGTACCGGAACGCCTGCGGTCTGCAGATAGGCCGGCGAGGCCACCAGCAGTCGCCGGTTCGACGCGATCTTGCGCGCGATCAGCCGGGAGTCGGGCATCTCGCCGAAATGGATCGACACATCGATGGACTCGTCGGGCAGTGCGATCGGGCGGTCGGTCAGGTGAAGCTGCACCTCGACTTCCGGACAAGCCTTGGTGAACTCGGAGACGGCCGGACCGATGTAGGAGCGGCCGAATCCCAGCGGGGCATTGACCCGCAGCAGCCCCCGCGGTGCGGCCCGGCTGCTGGAAACCCGGCGCTCCATGTCGTCGATGTCCCCCAGGATGCGCTGGGCGTGCTCGAAGTAGACCTCGCCCTCGCTGGTCAGGCTGATGCGGCGGGTGGTCCGGTTGAGCAGTCGCACGCCTAGCCGCTCCTCCAGCATGGAGAGCCGGCGCGAGACTGCCGGTGGGGTCAGGTTCAGCTCCCGCGCCGTGGCCGCCAGCGTGCCCTGCTTGACCAGCAAGCAGAAGAAGCTCAATTCCGAGGCGCCATTCATTGGTCAGTTTTTCGTAACTATGAATTAAATGTACACGTATTCATGAATCCATCTGACGACTCTAACCTGTGGTCTTCGCACTGCACCGACACGCGACTCGCATCCAGGAGACAAACCAACCATGCAGACCGATCTCGAGAAACGCACCTTGCGCCGCATCACCTGGCGCATCGTGCCGTTCATCATGCTGCTCTATTTCATCGCCTACATCGACCGGGTCAACATCGGCTTTGCCGCCCTGACGATGAAGACGGATCTGGGCTTCACCGCCTCCATCCTCGGCTTTGGTGCCGGCATCTTCTTCTGGGGCTACTTCCTGTTCGAGGTGCCCTCCAACATCGCGCTCCACAAGGTGGGCGCGCGGCTGTGGATTGCCCGGGTGATGGTGACCTGGGGGATGATTTCCGCGTGCATGGCCTTCGTGGAAGGGACCACGAGCTTCTACGTGGTGCGCTTCCTGCTCGGCGCGGCCGAGGCGGGATTCTTCCCCGGGATCATCCTCTACCTCAGCTACTGGTTCCCGGCCCGGCACCGCGCGGGCGTGACGGCGCTCTTCATGGCCGCCGCACCGATTTCCACGGCGCTCGGATCCCCGCTCTCTGCGGCCCTGCTGGAGATGAATGGCGTGATGGGGCTGCGCGGCTGGCAATGGATGTTCCTCATCGAGGCGGTGCCGGCGCTGCTGCTGGGCGTGGCCGTGTTCTTCTACATGACCGACAAGCCGGAGCAGGCCACGTGGCTCCAGGACGATGAGCGCGCCTGGCTGACCAGCGAGATGAAGGCCGAGGCCGCAAGCAAGGGCAACGGTGCCCGGCACGGCAGCCTGAGCGGCCTCACCAATCCCCGGGTTCTGGCGCTGGCGTTCATCTACTTCGGCACGTCGGCCGGCCTGTACACCCTGGGCATCTGGGCGCCGCAGATCATCAGGCAGCTGGGCGTGTCGTCCGTCGCGGTCGGCTTCCTGAACGCCATTCCGCCCGCCATCTCGGTGATCGCCATGGTGTTGTGGTCGCGCCACTCCGACCGCACCGGCGAGCGGACCTGGCATGTGGTGCTGGCTTGCCTGGCCGCGGCGATCGGCCTGGTCGTGGCCGGCGGCAGCAGTGGCGTGGTCGGCCTGATCGCGGCGCTCACCCTGGTCAACATCGGCATCAGCTGCGCCAAGCCGCCGCTGTGGAGCATGCCGACGATGTTCCTGTCTGGTGCCGCTGCGGCGACCGGCATCGCCACCATCAACTCGATCGGCAACCTCGGCGGCTTCGTCGGCCCGGCCATGATCGGGTGGATCAAGGACAGCACGGGCAGCTTTGCCGGTGGCCTGTACTTCGTGGCCGGCCTGCTGGTCCTGTCTGCCGTGCTGACGCTGCTGCTGGCCCGTTCCCAGAAGACCCTGCCGTCGACCACCGTGGCCACGGCCCACTGAGCCGGCCGCTCCCCCACTCTTCGACCACATTCCCACCGCTTTCAGGAGCATTCCATGGACAAGGAAGCTGCCGTCGCGTCCCTCACGGACACCATGGCCAAATTCACCGCGTACATCGGCAAGCGTTTGCCCAAGGACGTGAAGGCCAAGCTGGCCGATCTGCGCACGATGGAAACCAATCCGCTCGCCAAGTCGATCTACGACTCGATGGCCGGCAACCAGGAGGCCGCGGACAAGCTGAACCGACCCAGTTGCCAGGATACCGGCGTCATCCAGTATTTCATCGAGGCGGGCGCCCGGTTCCCGCTGCTCGGGGAACTGGAGGAGATCCTGCGCGAAGCGCTGGCTGGCGCGACCCGACTCGGGCCGCTGCGCCACAACGCGGTCGAGACCTTCGACGAGAAGAACACCGGCACCAACACCGGCACCCAGATCCCCTGGCTGGACTGGCGCATCGTGCCGGACCAGGACAGCTGCACCATCGACGTCTACATGGCCGGCGGTGGCTGCACGCTGCCGGGTGCGGCCAAGGTGCTGATGCCGGGGCAGGGCTACGAAGGCGTGGCCGAGTTCGTGATGGACGTCATCACCGAGCGCGGGGTCAATGCCTGTCCGCCGCTGCTGGTCGGCGTGGGCGTCTCCACCTCGGTGGAAACCGCCGCCCGTCTGTCGAAGCTGGCCATCCTGCGCCCGGTCGACTCCAGGAGTTCCAATCCGCGCGCCGCGTTGATGGAGGATCTGCTGGAGCAGGGCCTCAACGAGGTGGGCATCGGGCCGCAGGGGCTCACCGGCAACCACAGCGTGATGGGTGTGAACATCGAGTCGTCCGCGCGCCATCCGTCCACCATCGGTGTGGCCGTCAACACCGGCTGCTGGGCGCACCGCCGCGGCAAGATCCGCATCAATGCCGACATGTCCTGCGACATTCTCTCGCACGAAGGAGTGGTGCTGTGAAGAAGATCCTGACAACCCCCATCAAGAGCGAAGATCTGGCCGACCTGAAGGTGGGCGATGTGGTCTACCTGACCGGCCGTCTGGTGACCTGCCGTGATGTCGCGCACCGCCGCCTGATCGAGCAGGGCCGCGAGTTGCCGGTCGATCTGGAGGGCGGCGCCATTTTCCACGCAGGTCCCATCGTCCGCAAAAAGGACGACGGCCATTTCGAGATGGTGTCCATCGGCCCGACGACCAGCATGCGCATGGAGAAGTTCGAGCGCGAGTTCATCCGCCAGACGGGTGTCAAGCTCATCGTCGGCAAGGGCGGCATGGGGCCGGAAACCGCCGCGGGCTGCCAGGAGCACAAGGCGGTCCACGCGATCTTTCCGGGTGGTTGTGCGGTGCTTGCCGCTACCCAGGTCGAGGAAATCGAAGGCGCCGAATGGCTGGACCTGGGCATGCCCGAGACCCTGTGGATCAACCGGGTCAAGGCGTTCGGGCCGCTGATCATCTCGATCGACACCCACGGCAACAACCTGATCCAGCAGAACAAGGCTGCCTTCCATGAAAAGAAGCAGCCCATCCTGGCGAAGATCAGCGAGCAGCTGAGCTTCATCAAGTGAGGCGACGGGCCGCGTGACGTGGCCCGACCAGGCCACCACCTCACGCGTCGAAGTCGATCAGCACCTTCATCGCCCGCCGCCGATCACTCGCCAGCTCGAACGCCTCCCGCGCCTGCGCCAGCGGGAACGCCCGCGTCACCATCGGCCGCAGGTCCACCCGCCCCTCGTTGATCAGCCGCACCGCCAGCGCGAACTCGGCGTGGAAGCGGAAGGAGCCGCAGATGCTCAGCTCCTTGGCGACGACCAGGTTCTGCGGGATGCGCACGTCGCCGCCCAGCCCGAGCTGCACCACCACGCCGCGCGGGCGCATCACGTCCAGCCCCGCCCGCAGCGCCCGCTCGTTGCCCGAGCATTCGAGCATCACGTCGAAGGTGCCCTTGTCCGCGCTGTAGCGCGCCACCCAGTCCGTGTCGGTGGCGACGTTGATCGTCCTGTCAGCGCCCATGGCCTTCGCCACCGCCAGCGTCTCGTCGGTCACGTCCACCGCGACGATCTCCGCCGCGCCATGCACCCGTGCCGCCGCGATCGCCAGACAGCCGATCGGCCCGCAGCCCGACACCAGCACCCGCTTGCCCAGCAGCGACCCCGCCCGCGACACCGCGTGCAGCCCGACCGAGAACGGCTCCGCCAGTGCCGCCAGCGACAGCGGCACCCCGGCCGCCACGGTCTCGCACTGCACCGCGTCGCACACCAGCAGGTTGCGGAACGCGCCCTCGATGTGTGGGTCGCGCATCGCGCTGCCGTAGAAGCGCATGTCGAGGCACTGGTTCGGCAGGCCCTCCCGGCAGTACTTGCACTGGCCACACGGCCGGCTCGGGTTGACCGCCACCCGGTCACCGACCTGCACCCGCGTCACGTCCGGCGCGACCGCGACGACCGTGCCCGCGACCTCGTGGCCGAGCACCATCGGCCGCTGGATGCGCACCGTGCCGAAGCCGCCGTGGTGGAAGTAGTGCAGGTCCGAGCCGCAGATGCCGCCCATGCCGACCTGCACCGTCACCTGCCCCGGGGCCATCTCGCCGGCATCGCGTTCCTCGACGCGCAGGTCGTCCGGCGCGTGGATCATCAGGCACAGGCAGCGCAGGCGCAGCGGCCGGCCGACGTTCGTTTCATCGTCCATCGCGGTGTCCATCGTCGTGTTCTCCATGGGGGTTCAGACCACCGGCGTCAGCAGCGGCCGGTCGCCGAAATGCGCGGCCAGGTTGTCGCGCACCAGCTGGCCCATCGCGCGGCGGGTTTCCTCGGTGCCGCTGCCGTGGTGCGGCTGCAGCACGACGTTGTCCAGCGCGAGGAAACGCGGGTCGATGCGCGGCTCGTTCAGGAACACGTCCAGCCCGGCGCCGGCGATGCGGCGTTGTTCCAGCGCATCCAGCAACGCCGGCTCGTCCACCGTCGTGCCGCGCGACACATTCACCAGCCAGCCCCGCGGCCCGAGTGCTTCCAGCACCTCGGCGCTCACGAGCCGCTGCGTGCCGGCGCCACCCGCGACGGTGACGATCAGCACGTCGCACCAGCCGGCCAGCGCCACCAGATCGGCGAAGAAGCGGTGCGGGCTGTCGGCGCGGGCGCTGCGGGCGAAGTAGCCGAGTTCCACGTCGAAGCCACTGAGCCGCCGCGCCACCGCCGCGCCGATCCGCCCGTAGCCGGCGATGCCGACCCGCTTGCCGTACAGCCGCGTGACGAGGTCCATGTTCTTCGCCGCCCAGGTGCCCGAGCGCACGTAGGCGTCGCCCGCCGGGATGCGCCGCAACGCCGCCAGCGTCAGCCCGATGGCGATGTCGGCCACGTCCCCGGTCAGCACGTCCGGCGTGTTGGTGACGCGGATGCCGCGCGCGCGGGCGGCGGCCAGGTCGATGGCGTCGGTGCCCACGCCGTAGCAGGCGATCAGCTCCAGCATCGGCAGCGCCGCGATCAGCTCCGCATTCGCGCCCAGCTCGCCGCGGGTCGCGATGGCGCGGATCTGCGGCGCGTGTTCGGTGAGGAACGCCGCGCGGTCCGGCGCTTCCCAGAGGCGGTGGAGCTGGTAGTCCCGCGCCAGCGGTTCCATGTCCCAGGGCGGGTAGGGGCCGGTCATCAGGACGTGGGGCTGGTCGTTCGCAGGCGACGGGGTGGACATGGGCTGTCTCCTTGTTGGTATCGGTAACTATAGCCGGCTCCGACTGGCGTTCGGCGCGATGTTCGGCAGGGTTTTCGCAGGTTGACCCGACAAAAAGATACCGGTAACCTTTGGACCATGAAACGCTTTGACCTGACGGGCCGCACCGCCCTGATCACTGGTTCCAGCAAGGGCATCGGCCTGGCGCTGGCGTGTGCACTGGCCTCGGCAGGCGCCCGCGTGGTGCTCAATGCCCGCGACGCCGAGCGGCTGGAGGAGACCCGGCTGGCGCTGGCGGGGCAGGGCATCAATGTCCAGGCCTACGCCTTCGACGTGACCGACGCCGACGCGGTGCAGGCCGGCGTGGCGCGCATCGAGGCGGAGATCGGCCCGATCGACATCCTCGTCAACAACGCCGGCATGCAGCACCGCACGCCGTTTGCCGAGTTCCCGCTCGACGCCTGGCACCGCATCACCACGACCAACATCGACAGCGTCTTCCTCGTCGGCCAGGCGGTGGCGCGCTGCATGATCCCGCGCGGGCGGGGCAAGATCATCAACGTCTGCTCGGTCCAGAGCGAACTCGGCCGCCCCGGCATCGCGCCGTACACCGCCACCAAGGGCGCGGTGAAGATGCTCACCAAGGGCATGGCGATCGACCTCGGCAAGCACGGCATCCAGGTCAACGGCCTCGGCCCCGGCTACTTCAAGACCGAACTCACCAGCGCGCTGGTCGCCGACCCCGCGTTCACCGCCTGGCTGACCGCGCACACGCCCTCGGGCCGCTGGGGCGACGTGGAGGAACTGGGTGGGGCGGCGATCTTCCTGGCGTCGGATGCGTCGAGCTTCGTGAACGGCCACATCCTGTACGTGGATGGCGGCATCACGGCCAGCCTGTGAGCGGCGCCATGACCCTCAGCGCCACGGCTTCGTTGCCACTGCCCGCGGTGGCCGTCATCGGCACCGGGATCATGGGCTCGGCCATCAGCCGGCGCCTGCTCGACGCCGGTCACCGCGTGGCGGTGTACGACCGGGACGCCGAGAAGGTGGCCGCGCTGGTGGCGCTCGGCGCCCACGGTGCGGCCAGCGCGGCGGACGCCGTGTCGGCGAGCGAATTCACCATCACCAGCCTCAACTCGGCGGCCATCGTCGAGGCGGCGGTGTTCGGGCCGGGCGGCGTGGCCGAGGCCGCCAGCGCCGAGCGGCTGCTGATCGACATGTCCTCGATCGACCCGCCGTCCACGCGCCGGCTGGCGCAGCAACTGCGCGACGCTTCGGGCATGGGCTGGGTCGATGCGCCGCTGTCGGGTGGCGCGCCGAAAGCCTTGCTCGGACGGCTGACGGTGATGGCCGGCGGCAGCGCCGAGGAGGTCGAGCGGGCACGGCGCGTGATGGACAGCCTCTGCGCCAACTACACCCACATGGGCCCGACCGGCGCCGGCCAGACCACCAAGCTGGTGAACCAGTTGCTTTGCGCGATCGGCTTCCAGGCGGTGGCCGAGGCCGTGCGGCTGGCCGAGGCGGGCGGGGTGGATGCGACGCGGCTGTCCGAAGCGCTGGCCGGCGGGCGCGCCGACAGCCAGATCCTGCAGGAGTTCGGCCCCAAGATGGCCCGGCGCGACTACACGCCGACCGGGCGCATCGACAACATGCTCAAGGACCTGGAGGCGGTGCAGGCGTTCGCGCAAGGGGCGCGGCTGCCGCTGCCGGTGAGCGGGCTGGTGAGCGAGCTGCACCGGGCGTGGGTGGCGGCCGGGCTGGGGCCGGAGGACACGGCGGCGACGATGAAGCAGTTCAGCGGGTATCGCTGAATCCAATGCGTGTGCCCCCCGAGTGGACAGCGGCGACGGGGTGCGAAACGAACACCAGCCAATCGCACCTAGACCCGTTCAACGATCAGCGCGATGCCCTGACCCACGCCGATGCACATCGTGCACAGCGCGTGACGACCTTTGATGCGGTGCAACTGGTTGACAGCCGTCGTCACCAGCCGTGCACCGCTCGCGCCCAGAGGATGACCGAGCGCGATCGCGCCACCGTTCGGGTTGACACGTGCATCGTCGTCGGCCAGGCCGAGGTCGCGCAGCACCGCCAGCCCCTGCGCGGCAAAGGCCTCGTTCAACTCGATCACGTCCATCTGCGCCAGCGTCAGGCCGGTGAGTTGCAGCACCTTGCGGGTCGCCGGTGCGGGTCCGAAGCCCATGATGCGCGGTGCCAGTCCGGCGGTGGCCATGCCGACGATGCGCGCGCGTGGCGTGAGGCCATGCCTGGCGGCGGAGGTTTCATCGGCCAGCAGCAGCGCGCAGGCGCCATCGTTGACGCCGCTGGCGTTGCCAGCGGTCACCGTGCCGTCGGGGTGCACCACGCCCTTGAGCCTGGCGAGCGACTCCATCGAGGTTGCGCGCGGATGCTCGTCCTTCGACACGACGATCGGGTCGCCCTTCTTCTGGGGAATCATCACCGATGTGATTTCGGCGTCAAAGTAGCCAGACTGCTGTGCGCGCACGGCGTTGAGCTGCGAGCGCAGCGCCATGCGGTCTTGCGAGGCACGGTCGATCTGGAAGTCGGTGGCGACGTTTTCGGCCGTCTCTGGCATGGAATCGACGCCGTAGCGCTCCTTCATGCGCCTGTTGACGAAGCGCCAGCCGATGGTGGTGTCGTGGATGGCGTTGCTGCGTGAGAACGCGCTTTCGGCCTTGGGCATCACGAAGGGTGCGCGGCTCATGCTCTCGACGCCCCCTGCGATCATCAGGCCGGCTTCGCCCGCCTTGATGGCGCGTGCGGCCGAGCCCACCGCGTCGAGCCCCGAGCCACACAGGCGGTTGATGGTCGCACCGGGCACCTCCATCGGCAGGCCGGCCAGCAGGGCGGACATGCGCGCCACGTTGCGGTTGTCTTCGCCCGCCTGGTTGGCGCAGCCGTAGAGCACGTCGGTGACCGCAGCCCAGTCGACTTGCGGGTTGCGCGCCATCAGCGCGGCGATCGGGATCGCGCCCAGGTCGTCGGCGCGCACCGACGACAGCGCGCCGCCGTAGCGGCCGAAGGGGGTGCGGATGGCGTCGCAGATGTAGGCGTGGGTCATGGGATCAAGGCCTGGTCGAGGTGAAGCAGCGGCGCCCCGGTGACCGCCTGGAGCGCGTCGAGGTCGACACCCGGCGCGAGGTCGATCACGACGAGACCTCGATCGGTCACGTCGAGCACGGCCAGGTCGGTGTAGATCCGGCTGACGCAGCCCACGCCGGTCAGCGGGTAGCTGCAGGCGGGAACGATCTTGGCCTCGCCGGACCTGGTGGTGTGTTCCATCATCACGAAGGTCTTCCTGGCGCCGACGGCCAGGTCCATGGCGCCGCCGACAGCCGGGATCGCGTCCGGTGCGCCCGTATGCCAGTTGGCGAGATCGCCCATGGCGGACACCTGGAAGGCCCCGAGCACGCAGATGTCGAGGTGACCGCCGCGCATCATCGCGAAGCTGTCTGCATGGTGAAAGAAACAGCCGCCAGGCAGCAAGGTGACCGGTTGCTTGCCTGCGTTGATCAGGTCGTAGTCTTCCTGCCCGGCCGCCGGTGCGGGGCCGAAGCCGATCACGCCGTTCTCGCTGTGCATCATCAGCTCGCGCTCGGGCGGGATGTGGTTGGCCACCAGCGTGGGCAGGCCGATGCCGAGGTTGACGACCGCCCCGTCGGGGATGTCGCGCGCCACGCGACGCGCCATCTCGTCACGGTTCCAGCGCTTGGGTGTGGTGTTCATGTCGTTGTCCTCATGCGGCCGTCTTGAAGCCACCAGCGCTGGTGATGGCGCGCTCGATCTGCACGACCCGCTGCACGTACAGGCCCGGGGTGACGATGCTTTCGGGATCGAGCGTGCCCAGCTCGACGAACTCGTGCACGGTGGCAATCGTCGTGCGGGCCGCCGCGGCCATGATCGGACCGAAGTTGCGGGCGGTCATCCGGTAGGTCAGATTGCCCCAGCGGTCGCCGCGCTCGGCCTTGATCAGTGCGACATCGGCGTGGATGGGTTGCTCCAGCACGTAGCCGCGGCCGTCGATGACACGTGTTTCCTTGCCCTCGGCCAGCAGCGTGCCGTAGCCGGTGGCGGTGAAGAAGCCGGCGATCCCGGCACCCGCGGCGCGGATGCGTTCGGCCAGGTTGCCTTGGGGCACCAGTTCGAGCTCGATGCGGCCTTCCCGGTACAAGCGGTCGAAGTGCCAGGAATCGGCCTGTCGCGGAAAGCTGCAGATGATCTTGCGCACCCGACCGGTCGCCAGCAAGGCTGCCAGGCCGGTGTCGCCGTTGCCGGCGTTGTTGTTGACGATCGTGAGGTCGCGCGCGCCTTGTTCGATCAGGGCGTCGATCAGTTCGTTGGGCAGTCCGGCCGTGCCGAAACCGCCGATCATCACCGTGGAGCCGTCTTGCAGATCGGCCAACGCAGCCCGCGTGGAGGCATACCGCTTGTCGATCATTCCCGGACCTCGCGCTTGGCGGGATTGAGCACGAAATCGTAATGCAGGGTGTAGTACGGACCATCGACCACGCTGCCATCGGGTGCGGTCCCGGCCTCGTGCCGGACCCAGTCGGAGATCAGCGTCGAGCGCACGCCGAAGACCGCATCGGAGTCGAGATAACGGTCGTGATCCCGGAAGACATGCGTGATCAGCCGTTCATGACCCGGTGCGGTCAGCATGAAGTGCAGGTGCGCCGGCCGCCAGGGGTGTCGGCCCAGCGCCTCCAGCATCTTGCCGACCGGACCGTCGTGAGGAATCGGGTAGGGCTGCGCCAGGATCGAGCGGAAGTGGTAGCGGCCCTGCGCGTCGGTGCGGATGCGTCCGCGTGCCCGGTGCGTATGCGGCTGATCCGCAGTCGGGGGTTTCTGCACGTCGTAGAAGCCATCTTCGTCCGATTGCCAGACGTCCATCAACACACCGGCCAGCGCTTGGCCGTCCAGCCCCGTGACGCGCCCGCTGACGAAACATGGCTCGCCGCGCGCACCATTCGAGATATCGGCGCCCAACGCATAGTCGGGGGCGTTCTCCACGAAGAACGGCCCGAACACGGTGGCCTCGGTGCAGCCGGTGGGTTTCACGTTGTTCTGCGAGGTCACCAGTGTCGACAGGCCCAGCACATCGGACAGCAGGATGTACTCCTGGCGGACATCGTCCGTGATGTGACCGACCGCGGTCAGGAACTGGATCGCCTGGAACCACTCCGCTTCGGTCAGCTTGACCTCGCGGGCGAAGGAATGCAGGTGCTGGACCAGGCTGGTCATGACCGTGCGCAAGCGCGCATCACGGCATTGATCCATGGATGCCAGTACCGCCTGGGTAATGGTGTCTTCGTTGATGTTGCGCACGGGCTTGTCTCCTCTCGGTGGGCTGAACTAGCAAGCCTCGTCACCTTAAGTCGAGTGCGAATGGAAAAAAATGCGCTGTGGTGAAATCAGTTTTCCGCTTTGTGGATGAATCAATCATGGATCGTTGGTCGCAGATCGAGTTCTTTGTTCAGGTCGCCGAACTCGGCAGCCTGTCGCGTGCCGCCGAGAAGCTCGACATGTCGAATGCCGCCGCGAGCCGCACCCTGCTGGCCCTGGAGGAGCGGCTGGGCGCGAGACTGGTCGAGCGCACGACCCGGCGGCTGTGGCTCACCGAAGCCGGCCAGGCCTTTCATCGGCGCTGCGCCGCGATGCTGGCCGAGATGGCCGAGGCCGAGGCGGCTGTGCACGAGACCACGTTGCAGCCGACCGGTCTGCTGCGTGTCACCAGTTCGGTGTCCTTCGCGATGATGCACATCGCCCCCGGACTGCCCGAGTTCTGCCGGCGCTATCCGAAGCTGAACGTGCAGATCGTGGCGGCCAACCGCTACCCCGACTTCATCGAGGCCGGCATCGACGTGGCGATCCGCACCCGCGAGGTCGAGGGTGACTCGGGCATCACGGTGCGCAGGCTCGCGCACACCCGGCGCGTGCTGGCCGGCGCGCCCGGCTACTTCGCCCTTCATGGCACGCCCAGGACGCCTGACGACCTCAAGCAGCATCGCCTGCTGGTCTACAACCTGGCCAAGGATCCGAATGTGCTGCATTTCAGCCGTGGCGAGGAGCGGTGCGACACGCCGATCACCAGCATGCTGGATTCCAACGAGGGCCAGGTGATCTGCGCGGCTGGCCTGGCGGGTCTGGGCATCGTGATCCAGCCGCTCTACATCATCCACGATGAAATCGTGGCCGGGCGGCTGGTGCCGGTGCTGACCGACTGGCAACTGCCGCCGCTGACGATCAACCTGGCCTACCAGAGCCGGCGCCACCAGCCGGCCAAGATCCGTGTGTTCAACGACTTCCTGGTCGAACGCTTCGAAGCCCTGGAGCTCGAAAAGAAATGGGCCGCCCCGCTGCGCTGAGCCGCACGGTCGATCGTGCCGCCACATCCTCACAGCTAGTGCAAACCCCCAGGATTGTTCCGATTATCGGCAAAGACATTTCCCGTGCTGTCATTTTTTGCCGCGTCGCGTGAATCTACAGTCCATCCATCGCAGGAAAGCAGAGGGTCACTTCGGGATCACTGCCCATACATAGGTGAACGGATGATCAAGCACATCGTCATGTGGAAGGTACGCGGAGAGACGGTCGACGAGCGTCTGGCAAGCGCCGAGTTCGTCAAGACCCGTTTCGAAGGTCTGGTCGGCCGCATTCCCGGCCTGCTCCGGATGGAAATCGGCCTGGACTTCAGCCGCGTCGACTACGCCTGCGACATGGTGCTCTACAGCGAATTCGACAGCGTCGAGTCCCTGGAAGGGTATGGCGCCCATCCCGAGCATCTGCGCATCCGCCAGGAACTCGGCGACGTGCGCATCGCCCGGTTCCAGGTCGACTACATCCCTGGGGTCGCGTGACCATGCAGATGACACACGATTTCATCTTCACGGCGCAGCCGGCGCGGGTGGTGTTCGCCCGTGGCAGCCTGAGCCGCTTGCCCCAAGAGGTCGAGGCCCTGGGTGCGCACCGGGTGCTGGTGTTGTGCACGCCGCAGCAGCGCGATCAGGCCCAGGCGGCTGCCGACCTGCTCGGCTCCTTGTGCGTCGGGATCCACGACGGCGCGCAGATGCATGTGCCGATCGAAGGCGCCCGACTGGCGCGTGAACATGCCCGGACCGTTGGTGCCGACTGCGCGGTCGCGATCGGCGGCGGCTCCACGATCGGGCTGGGCAAGGCGATCGCACTGGAGTCCTCGATCCCCATCATCGCGGTGCCGACCACCTACGCGGGTTCGGAGATGACGCCGATCTACGGCATCACCGAAGGCGGGCTGAAGAAGACTGGCCGCGACGTCCGCGTGCTGCCGCGCACCGTGCTGTACGACCCCGACCTGTCGGTAGGCCTGCCGGTGGCGATGTCCGTCACCAGCGGCATCAACGCGATTGCCCATGCCGCCGAGGGGCTCTACGCCCGTGATGGCAATCCCGTGATGTCGCTGATGGCCGAGGAAGGCATCCGCGCGTTGGCGACTGGCCTGCGGGGTGTTGTGGACGATCCGGTCGGACTGGCCGCCCGTGGCGATTGCCTTTACGGCGCCTGGCTGTGCGGCACGGTGCTGGGTCATGTCGGCATGGCGCTGCACCACAAGCTGTGCCACACGCTGGGTGGCAGCTTCAACCTGCCGCATGCCGAGACCCACACCATCGTGCTGCCGCATGCGCTGCACTACAACGCGGCCGCCGCACCCGAGGCGATGCGGCGCATCGCCCGGGCCCTGGGCAGCGACGACGCGGCCACTGGCGTCCACGACCTGGCCGCCGAGCTGAAGGCGCCGCTGGCGCTGCGCGACATCGGCATGCCCGAGTCCGAACTCGACCGCGCGGCGGAGATCGCGCTGGCCAACCCGTACTGGAACCCCAGGCCGATCGAAGCCCAGGCCATCCGCGACCTGCTGCGCAACGCCTGGGAAGGCCGGCGGCCCGGAGACTGATCCGACATGCCGATTCCTTCGATCTGCCGACGAATCGAACCCTGACCTGACAGGAGACAGCCATGACCAACAACACCGCACGCAAGCCGCTCGGCAACGACACCACCTTGGGCGTGGCGTGTCTGGGCATCACCCACCCGCACACCTCGGGCCGGGTCCGCGCCCTGCAGCGCCTGCCCAACGCCCGCATGCTCGGCGCCGCCGACGACAGCCCGCTGCTGCAGCCCTTCTGCGACGCGCTCGGCCTGACGCCGCGCTCCAAGCAGGAGATCCTCGACGACCCGGACGTGCACGTGGTCTACGTGCACTCCAAGAGCTACGCGATGGCCGACCTCACGATCGAGGCGCTGGAGGCCGGCAAGGCCGTGCTGTGCGAGAAGCCGGCCGGTCGCAACTCGGCCGATGCGCGCCGCATCGTCGAGGCAGTCGAGCGCACCGGCGGCATCGTCCAGGTCGGCTACTGCTGGCGCTACTCGCCCTCGGTCGACAAGATGCAGGAGGTGCTGCAGAGCGGCCGGCTCGGCAAGGTGCTGCAGGTGCGCGCGCACGGCGGCTGCTCGCACGACGAGGCCGACACCAACCACATGAAGCAGCCGGGCGACATCGGCGGGGCGATGTTCGTCATCTCCTGCCACCTGTTCGACCGCGTCATCCACCACTTCGGCATGCCGCGCTCGGTCAACGCCCGCATCACCAAGTTCCCCGGCGCGATGGGCCCGACCTCGCGCGAGGACGCCGCCGGCGCGGTGCTGAACTACGACGACAAGATCGTCGTGGTCGACTTCTTCTCGTGGGACTCGCTGCCCTGGCTCGAAGCCTGGGACATCACCGCCTACGGCACGGCCGGCATGATGAGTTCGCGCCCGTCGCCGTCGAGCTACAAGATCTTCGACAGCGGCAAGGTCGATGGCCACCGCGAAGGCTGGACCGAGTGGACCGAGACCGGCTTCCCGATCAACTGGGCCTCGAAGAAGACGGTCTATTCGCCCGAGCTGGCCGAGATCGGCAACCCGGTCTTCTTCGACCGCGAGCTCGCCCACTTCAACCGCTCGGTGCGCGAAGGCGCGCCGGTGGTCATCCCCGCGACGCAGGCACTCCACATCAGCACGCTGATCGAGGCCCTGTTCGCTTCTTCTGCACAAGCAGGTTCCGAGGTCTTCCTGTGAGCAATCAAAAAGTTGAGCTGCTGGCCGCGTACTGGACGCTGGCCGGTGATGTCTATCCCGGTGCCCCCACCGAGGTCAGCCCCTACAGCCTGGAAGACCGCGCCGCGGCGGCGGCCAAGGCCGGCTACACCGGCATGGGGCTGGTGCACGCCGATCTGATGGCCAACCGCGACCGCCTGGGCTGGGCCGGCGTGCGCCGGGTGCTGGCCGACAACGGCATCCGCCACATCGACGTCGAGTTCCTGGGCGACTGGTTCTTCGACGCGGCCGACCCGCGCCGCCAGGCCTCCGACCAGATGCGCCACGAACTGTTCGAAGCCGCGGCCGAGCTCGGCGCCCGCAACTTCAAGGTCTCGCCGGAGCTGTTCTCCGAGCAGGCGCCCGACATCGCCCACCTGCGCGACGAGTTCGCCCTGCTGTGCGAGCAGGGCCGCGAGGTCGGCACCAACATCATCATGGAGATGATGCCGTTCACCAACGTGAACAAGATCGACACCGCGATGGCCATCATCGCCGGCGCCGACCAGCCCAACGGCGGCATCCTGCTCGACATCTGGCACGTGGCGCGCGGCGGCATGTCCTACGACGAGATCGCCAGGATCCCGGCGCGCTTCCTCAAGGGCGTCGAGCTCGACGACGCCGACCCGCAGGTCGTCGGCACGCTGTTCGAGGACACCCGCTTCAGCCGGCGCCTGTGCGGCGAGGGCTGCTTCAACGTGCCGGCCTTCATCGACGCGGTGCTGGCCGCCGGTTTCGATGCGCCTTATTACGGCGTCGAGATCATCTCCAAGAGCTTCCGGCTGCAACCGCTCGACGTGATGGCGCGCAGTTCCTACGAGTCGGCGATGCGCCAGTTCGCGCACCGCACGGCCTGACACCCCACCAGGAGACCTCCATGATTCGAGTTGCTGTTCTGGGCGCCGGCCGCATTGGCCAGATCCACGCCGCCAACGTCGCCGCCAACCCGCTCGCCAAGCTGGTGGCCGTGGTCGATCCGATCGCCGCATCGGCCGGCAAGCTGGCCGACAAGCTGGGTTGCGAAGCCTCGACCGATGCCGAAGCCACCATCGCCCGCGCTGACGTCGACGCGGTCGTCATCGGCACGCCGTCGGACACGCACGCCTACCTGATGCTGCTGGCCGCACGCGCCGGCAAGGCCGTGCTGTGCGAGAAGCCGGTCGACAACGACCTGGCCAAGGCCGACGCCGCCGTGGCCGAGCTCAAGGAGCTGGGCGCCAAGGTCATGATGGCCTTCAACCGCCGCTTCGACCCCAGCAACATCGAGCTGCGCCGCGCCATCGACGCCGGCGACATCGGCGAGGTGCGCCAGGTCATCATCTCCAGCCGCGACCCCGGCCTGCCGCCGCGCGACTACGTGGCGCACTCGGGCGGCATCTTCCGCGACATGGCCATCCACGACTTCGACATGGCGCGCTTCCTGTTGGGCGAGGAGCCGGTCGAGGTCTACGCCAAGGCCAGCCGCGTGGTCGATCCGGCGCTGATGGAAGAGTTCGACGACTACGACACCCTGATGGTCATCATGCAGACCGCGTCGGGCAAGCAGTGCCACATCAACTGCTGCCGCGAAGCGAGCTACGGCTACGACCAGCGCTTCGAGATCCTCGGCGCCAAGGGCATGCTGATGAACGACAACCTGCGGCCCAGCACCGTGCGGCGCTACAACGCCACCGAAACCGAGGCGCTGCCGCCGCTGCTGAACTTCTTCCTGCAGCGCTACACCGACGCCTACCGCAATGAGCTCGACGCCTTCCTGAAGGCGCTCGACTCGGGCGCGGCCATGCCGACCAGCCCGTGGGATGGCCGCCAGGCGCTGCGCCTGGCCGAGGCCGCGATCGAGTCGGTGAAGACCGGCCGCGCCGTGGCCGTCTAAGCCACTCTCCCTTCTCTTTTCCATTCCAAACCCCGGGGGCCGGCCTGGGGTTCAGGTCGACTCGTGCCTGCTCCGTCCAAGTGCGCACTCAATACCTCTGGAGACAACCATGAAGCACCACATCCTCGGCACCCTTGCTGCAACGATCCTGGCCAGTGCGGCCACCTCGGCCATGGCGGAAGACAAGGTCTTCTTCCTGCTGCCCAATGCGACCACCATCCGTTTCGAAAGCCGCGACGCGCCCTTCTTCATCGAAGCGCTGAAGAAGAAGGCCCCGCAGGCCAAGGTGATCGTCCAGAACGCCCAGGGCGATCCGTCGCGCCAGCAGCGCCTGGTCGAAGACGCGATCTCGCAAGGCGCCAAGGTCATCGTCTACACGTCGGCCGACGCCAACCTGTCGGCAGGCAGCCTGGCGGCGGCTGCCTCCGCCAAGGTGCCGGTCGTGCTGTACGACCACGACGCCGTCGGTGGCAAGGCCGAGGCGCACGTCGTGTTCGACTCGCTGTCGGTGGGTCAGGCCCAGGGCAAGCGCGCGGCCGAGCTGATCAACAAGATCAGCAAGCCGGTCGTCAAGGTGGCGCGCATCAAGGGCAACCAGGGCGAATACGGCACCGGCCAGTACGAAGCCGGCCAGAACGAATTCCTGAAGCCGCTGATCGCCTCGGGCAAGGTCAAGGTGGTCTGCGAGCAGTACACCGAGAACTGGGATCCGGTGAAGGCCCAGTCCTTTGCCGAAGACTGCCTGACCCGCAACAAGGGTGATGTCGACGTCTTCCTCGGCATGAACGACGGCACCACCGGCGGCTCGGTCGCGGCGCTGATCAGCCAGGGCTTCAAGCCCGGCCAGAAGCTGGTGACCGGCGGCCAGGACGCCACGGTCGAAGCGCTGCGCTACATCGCCATGGGCTGGCAGGACAACTCGGTGCTCAAGGACCTGAAGGTCGAGGCCACCTACGCGGCCGACGTTGTCGCCTCGCTGCTCGGCGGCAAGGGTGTGCCCAAGAACCTGATCAACGGCAAGGTGAACAACAAGTTCATGGACGTGCCGGCGGTCTTCCTGCCCGTGAGCAACATCACCGCCGACAACCTGTCCGACGTGGTCAAGGCCGGTGTCTGGACCTGGCCGCAGATCTGCCAGGGCATCCAGAACACGCCGGTGTGCCAAGCCAACAAGTAAGACCTGGGTGCAACGCCCTGGGGGCGGCTGGTTTCGCCGCCCCATTTTTTTCGAGAGGTCATCATGACTGAGAAGATCGCAAACGCCGCCGGCGCCGGTTCTGCCCCAGGCCGCAAGGGCACGCCGCTGATTTCCATGCGGAACATCACCAAGTCGTTCGGCTCCGTCAAGGCGCTGCGCGGCGCCTCGGTCGAGGTGCACGCGGGTGAAGTGGTCGCCCTGGTCGGTGACAACGGTGCGGGCAAGTCGACCTTCGTCAAGGTCATGGCCGGCGTGCATGGATACGACTCGGGCGACTACGAGATCGACGGCAAGCCCGTCAAGATCAACAGCCCGTCGGATGCGACTGCATACGGCATCCAGACCGTCTACCAGGACCTGTCGCTCTGCAACAACCTCGATGCGGTGCAGAACCTGTTCCTGGGCCGTGAACTGACCGGATCCGGATGGTTCGGTCGGCGCATCAAGCGCGCCGAATGCGAGGTCCGGGCACGCGAGGTCATGACCCGCATGCGCCTGGGCAACCTGTCGCTGAGCCGCCCGGTGGGCGCGATGTCGGGGGGGCAACGACAGAACATCGCCATTGCCCGCTCGATCCTGTGGACGCCCAAGCTGCTGATCCTCGACGAGCCGACCGCCGCGCTGAGTCACTCGGCGGCCGAACAGGTGTCGAAGCTGATCCGCACGTTGGCCGACGAGGGTCTGGGGATCGTGGTGGTCAGCCACGACATCCACCACTTCGTCGTCAAGTCCACCGACCGGATCGAAGTCATGCGCCTGGGCGCGAACACCGCCAGCTTCAACTCCCGCGACGTCACGGGTGAGCAGGTCGTGAACGCGATGGTCGGTGGCAACGAGAACGTGAATCTGGCGGGCTGAGGCTCACGCCAATCTAGGAGAAACAAGTGGCACAAGTCCTGTCTGCACCGATCGATTCGGGCGTATTTCCGCCGCCACCCAAGCGGCGCACCTTCAGCGAACTGCTGGCCACCGACCTGCGCGCACTGCCCGTGGTCATCGGCCTCGTCGCGCTGTGGATCTTCTTCGCGATCCAGAGCGACGTTTTCCTGTCGCCCCAGAACCTGTCCAACCTGCTGCTGCAGAGCACCGTGGTCGGCATCATGGCCCTTGGGCTGATGTTCGTGCTGCTGGTCAAGGAAATCGACCTGTCGGTCGCCGCCATCAATGGCGTCACTGCGGTCTTGATGGCCAAGCTGATCGTCGAGTTCGGCTTCTCGCCATGGACCGCAGTGGCTTCGGCCATTGCCGCTGGCGCCCTGATCGGCTGCCTGTCCGCACGCTGGATGACCTACGTCGGCGTCCCGTCGTTCGTCGTCACGCTGGGCCTGGGCCTGGCGCTCAACGGTGCCCAGCTGCTGCTGCTGCCTCCCACCGCCCGCTATGGCCTGATGGGTTCGGGCATCGAGCAGATCGCCCAGACCCGCATCGAGGGCATCTGGGCCTGGGTCCTGCTGGTCGTCGGGCTGCTGCTTTATGTGGGCATCACCGTCTCGAATGCTTGGCGGCGCCGGCGTGTCGGCCTGCCGGTGTCGATGCTGTCGGGACTGGCTGCTCCGCTGCTGGGCGGAACCGTGCTGGGTGTGGGCGTCATCGCCGTGCTCAACGCACACCAGGGTGTGCCGCTGCTGGTGCTGATCTTCGCGGCGATGCTGGGCCTGGGCGGCTATGTCCTCAAGGAAACCCAGTTCGGCCTCTACCTCTATGCGGTCGGCAACAACGACGAGGCGGCCCGCCGCACCGGTGTCAATGTCGGCCGGATCAAGATGGCGGCGTTCGGGATTGCCGGTGCCGTGGCGGCAATCGCCGGTGTGCTGGCCGCTTCACGCACCCTGGGCGTGGGCGTGTTCTCGGGCGGTGGCATCGGTGGTGGCACGCTGCTGCTGGAGTCGATCGCAGCGGCCGTGATCGGGGGCGTCAGCCTGTTCGGCGGCCGCGGCTCGGTGCATGCCGCGCTGCTGGGGGCGCTGGTCATCGGCACGGTCCAGAACGGGCTGAACCTGATGGGCGTGGAAAACGAGATCCGCCTGATCGTGACCGGCATGCTGCTGGTGCTGGCGGTCTCGATCGACAAGCTGATCGAGAAGGCCACAGGGCAGCAGGCCTTCTGATGGGCTGCGTGCGTCACGGCTGATGGATCGGTCAGGCTATTGGGCATCTGCGCACGTCGATGCCCATGACCGCTCAGCCGAGGCGCGGGCCACCCTGGCAGCGAGTGGCTGGCGGAGAAAAACGGGCCGTGACGGGCCGACTCACATGCTGCGCCGATACTGCCCGCCCACCTCGAACAACGCCCCGGTGATCTGCCCCAGCGAGCACACCCGCACCGCGTCCGTCAGCACCTCGAACACATTCGCGTTGTCGATCACCGCCTGCTGAAGCCGCTTCAGCATCGCCGGCGCCTGGGCCGCATGGCGCGTGTGGAAGTCGGGCCCCATTCGCGGTGGATGATCATCTGGATCGCCATCGCGCTGCGCACCGATTCCTCGGCCGGCGTCGTGATCGCCTCGTCGAAGGCGTTGGTGTGCAGCGAGTTGCAGTTGTCGTACACCGCGATCAGCGCCTGCAGCGTCGTGCGGATGTCGTTGAACTGGATCTCCTGCGCGTGCAGGCTGCGGCCGGAGGTCTGGATGTGATGTTTGAGCTTCTGGCTGCGGTCGCTGGCGCCGTACTTGTCGCGCATCGCCACCGCCCAGATGCGGCGGGCGACGCGGCCCAGTGCAGAGGGTGGTTCAGGCCGATATCCAGTCCTGCTGAAATCCATTGATATTGCACCAATATGGTGTAATAGGATGCAAAGGCTTTGCATCCATACCACCCACAGCGATGGCTAATCGACGCGTCCAGTCTTACACCGCCCTGCGGAGCGCACCGTGCGGGCATCAGTCAGCTTTCCGGAAGACCAATACGTCGAACTGGAACGTATCGCACTGGATCAGCGCGTGTCGCTGGCCTGGGTGGTGCGGGATGCGGTGCAAAGTTATCTGGTGACGCGGCAGTCACCCGTGGAGAACTGTGTCCTTGAGAACGACGAACTGAAGGTCGAGCGACCGTAATGGGAAAAAACGAACTCCGGACGCTGGGCACCACTGACCTCACGCACTTGGCACTGGACTACCAGACGCATGTCTTTAAGACCACTCGGGCCGTTCATGCAGATTGCTTCGAGTGGTTGGGGCGTATCCCTGCCGACAGCCTGCACGCTGTCGTGACCGATCCGCCTTATGGAGTCAAGGAATACGACTTCGATCAACTCGAAAAGAAGCACGCGGGCGTGGGTGGAATCTGGCGTCTGCCACCGTCGTTCGATGGACATGTGCGTTCGCCGTTGCCGCGCTTCACCGCCCTGGACAAGAGGGAGCGTGAATCCGTGGAGAGGTTCTTCTACGAGTGGGGACGGCAGGTGCTCCATGCCCTGCGTCCTGGCGGGCATGTCATCCTGGCGTCCAACTCTTTTCTGTCTCAATTGGTCTTCACGGCGCTGGTGCGCAGCGGGCTGGAATTCCGGGGTGAGATGATTCGCCTAGTTCGCACGATGCGCGGTGGGGATCGACCCAAGAACGCCGAGGAGGAATTTCCTGATGTGTGCTCGATGCCGCGTGGCTGCTTTGAGCCTTGGGGCATCTTCCGCAAGCCACTGCCGCACAAGATGACCGTGGCTGAGTGTCTGCGCACCTACGGCACGGGTGGGTTGCGCCGGCTGGAGAACGGCAACCCGTTTTGCGATGTCATCATGAGCGAGCGCACTCCGGTCAAGGAGCGCGAGGTTGCTAACCACCCGAGCCTCAAGCCGCAGTCGCTGATGCGGCAGATCGTCCGCGCCGCGCTGCCGCTGGGCGTGGGCGTCATCGCCGACCCCTTCATGGGATCAGGCTCTACCCTGGCTGCCGCCGAAGCGCAGGGTTTGCAGTGCGTGGGCGTCGAACGCTTCCAGGACTACTACGACTTGGCGTGCAGGGGGGTGCCCGGACTAGCCGCGACCACTGTGCGCCGTCTCGATGCCTCGGACGAGCAACTGGATCTGTTGTAGTGCGGGCTTGGTGCTCGTTAGACCTGAATTACAGGCATTCCGGGTGCGTTGTAGATCCAGTTCGTCATCATCTTGCGGTAGCCCGAATCCTTGACGGTGGCGGTGATGGTGCGTCGGCTGGTCTCTGAGCGGCCCGCAAACTGCCAATCGTCCTCGGTGAGCTGTGCGCCGGCCACACGCAAGAACCGGAACGGCTTGGGGGCGATGTTCTGCGACATGTCCACCGGGCGGTTGCTGTCGAACATGAACACCATCAGCCAGATGTTCTCCGGGTTGTGGCCTTGCCAGCCCTTCAGGTATCGCGACCCTTTGATTTCGATGCCGTCATGGGCGTACTGGACGGCATTGCCAGGAAAGCGCCCTGCAGGAACCATGTCCGGGTGGCCGTTGTGGTACTGGTTCTTGGCGATGGTTGCGCAGTGCTTGGGAATGCCGGCGCCCATGAACTCGCCTACGATGCTGCTGAAGTTGGCTGGCATCAGGATGGACTCGAAGCGCGTGGATCCGTTCTCGTGCATCCGCTGGTTCACCATGCGGATGAAGTCGATGAACTCGTTCATCGCGGCACACACATGCTCGACCGTGACACCGTAAGGGATCACGGCGTGTGGATTGAAGTGTTCCATGCGTACCGACGGTGGGGTGCATGCGGCTTCTTCGAGTTGTTCAGAGTTCGGCGTGGTCATCTGCTGATCGGTACGAGAGGGTGGTTCAAGCTGACATTCTCTCGTGACTGAAATCCAGCCTCACATGCTGCGCCGATACTGCCCGCCCACCTCGAACAACGCCCCGGTGATCTGCCCCAGCGAGCAGCAGCGCACCGCGTCCATCAGCACCTCGAACACGTTCGCGTTGTCGATCACCGCCTGCTGAAGCCGCTTCAGCATCGCCGGCGCCTGGGCCGCATGGCGCGTGTGGAAATCGTTCAGCCGCGCGAGCTGCGACGCCTTCTCGTCCTCGGTGGAGCGCGCCAGCTCGATCGTCTCCGGGATCTCGTCGCCGTTCGGGTTGCGGAAGGTGTTGACGCCGATGACCGGGTACGCGCCGGTGTGCTTGAGCATCTCGTAGTGCATCGACTCTTCCTGGATCTTCGAGCGCTGGTAGCCCGTCTCCATCGCGCCGAGCACGCCGCCGCGGTCGGCGATCTTCTCGAATTCGGCCAGCACGGCTTCCTCCACCAGCTCGGTCAGCTCGTCGATGATGAACGCGCCCTGGTTCGGGTTCTCGTTCTTCGCCAGGCCCCACTCGCGGTTGATGATCATCTGGATCGCCATCGCGCGGCGCACCGACTCCTCGGTCGGCGTCGTGATCGCCTCGTCGAAGGCGTTGGTGTGCAGCGAGTTGCAGTGGTCGTACACCGCGATCAGCGCCTGCAGCGTGGTGCGGATGTCGTTGAACTGGATCTCCTGCGCGTGCAGCGAGCGGCCCGAGGTCTGGATGTGGTACTTCAGCTTCTGGCTGCGGTCGTTGGCGCCGTACTTGTCGCGCATCGCCACCGCCCAGATGCGGCGGGCGACGCGGCCGAGCACGGTGTATTCCGGGTCCATGCCGTTCGAGAAGAAGAACGACAGGTTGGGCGCGAAGTCGTCGATGTGCATCCCGCGCGCCAGATAGGCCTCGACGAACGTGAAGCCGTTCGACAGCGTGAAGGCGAGCTGGCTGATCGGGTTCGCGCCCGCTTCGGCGATGTGATAGCCCGAGATCGACACCGAGTAGAAATTGCGCACGTCGTGGTGGACGAAGTACGACGCGATGTCGCCCATGACTTTGAGGCTGAACTCGGTCGAGAAGATGCAGGTGTTCTGGCCCTGGTCTTCCTTGAGGATGTCGGCCTGCACCGTGCCGCGCACATTGGCCAGCACCCACGCCTTGATCTTCGCCGCTTCGTCGTCGGTCGGGTCGCGGTGGTTGTCGGCCTTGAACTTGTCCAACTGCTGGTCGATGGCCGCGTTCATGAACATCGCCAGGATGCTCGGCGCCGGGCCGTTGATCGTCATGCTCACCGAGGTCGTCGGGTTGCAGAGGTCGAAGCCTGAATACAGCACCTTCAGGTCGTCCAGCGTCGCGATGCTCACGCCGGAGTTGCCAACCTTGCCGTAGATGTCCGGGCGCGGATCGGGGTCGGCGCCGTAGAGCGTCACCGAGTCGAAGGCAGTGGACAGGCGCTTGGCGGGGATGCCCTCGCTCACCAGCTTGAAGCGGCGGTTGGTGCGGAAGGCGTCGCCCTCGCCCGCGAACATGCGCGTCGGGTCTTCGCCTTCGCGCTTGAACGCGAACACGCCGGCCGTGAACGGGAAGCTGCCGGGCACGTTGTCCAGCATCAGCCACTTGAGCAGCTCGCCGTGGCATTCAAAGCCGGGCAGGGCGACCTTGCGGATCTTGTTGCCGCTCAGCGTGGTGTGGATGAGGTTGGTGCGGATTTCCTTGTCGCGGATCTTCACGACGTACTCGTCACCGGCGTAGGCGCGCTGCATCTCGGGCCACTGGGCCAGCAGCTTCTTCGCGGCCGGGTCGAGCCGCTCCTCGCGCTGCTGCGCCAGATCGGTCAGCGCCTCGACGCCCCGGTTCTTGGCCGGGTTGGACTGCCGGAACATCTCGGCGCTGGCGCGCAGTTGCTGGATCTCGCGGGCGAGCTTGGCCTGCTGGCGAACCTTGGCCTTGTAGCCGCGCACGGTGTCGGCGATCTCGGCGAGGTAGCGGGTGCGGGCGGCCGGGACGATCGGGGTCTGGTGCGTGCTGTGGCGGGTGTGGACCAACGGCAGGCGGCCTTCGGCGAGCGGCAGGCCGAGCGCGCCGAGCCGGACCTTGAGCGCCTGGTAGAGCGCCGTCACGCCGTCGTCGTTGAAGCGGCTGGCCATCGTGCCGAACACCGGCATCTGGTCGGGCATCACGGTGAAGGCTTCGCGGTTGCGCTGCACCTGCTTGGCGACATCGCGCAGCGCGTCGGCCGAGCCCTTGCGGTCGAACTTGTTGATGGCGACGAACTCGGCGAAGTCGAGCATGTCGATCTTCTCCAGCTGGCTGGCGGCGCCGAACTCGGGCGTCATCACGTACATCGGCACGTCCACGAACGGCACGATCGCCGCGTCGCCCTGGCCGATGCCGCTGGTCTCCACGATGACCAGGTCGAAGCCGGCGACCTTGGCCGCGGCCAGCACCTCGGGCAGCGCGGCCGAGACTTCCGAGCCGGTGTCGCGCGTGGCGAGGCTGCGCACGTAGACGCGCGCGCCGTTCGACCACGGACCGGTGGCGTTCATGCGGATGCGGTCGCCGAGCAGGGCGCCGCCGCTCTTGCGCCGCGACGGGTCGATGCTGATGACCGCGATGCGCAGCGCATCATTCTGGTCGAGGCGGACGCGGCGGATCAGCTCGTCGGTGAGGCTGGACTTGCCGGCGCCGCCCGTGCCGGTGATGCCGAGCACGGGGGTCTTGCTCGCCTTCGCCGCTGCATGCACGGCGGCTACGAGATCGGCGTTGGCCTGACCGTTTTCCAGCGCAGTGATGAGCTGTGCCAGCGCGCGCCAGGCGGCTTCGGTGTGGCCCTGCAGCGCGGCGAGGTCGGTCGGCGCGTAGCTCGACAGGTCCTGGTCGCAGCGCATCACCATCTCGCCGATCATGCCCTGCAGCCCCATGCGCTGGCCGTCCTCGGGGCTGAAGATGCGCACGCCGTGGCCGCTCAGGTCGCGGATCTCGGCCGGCACGATCACGCCGCCGCCGCCGCCGAACACCTGGATGTGCGCGCCGCCGCGCGCCTTGAGCAGCTCGACCATGTACTTGAAGTACTCGACATGGCCGCCCTGGTAGGAGCTGACCGCGATGCCCTGCACGTCTTCCTGCAGCGCGGCGGTGACGACTTCATCCACCGAGCGGTTGTGGCCCAGGTGGATCACCTCGGTGCCCATGCCCTGCAGGATGCGCCGCATGATGTTGATGGCGGCGTCGTGGCCGTCGAACAGGCTCGCGGCGGTGACGAAACGCACCTTGTTGGTCGGGCGGTAGTTCGCCAGGGCCTGGGCGTCGGCGGACAGGTTGGTCATCGAAAGACTCCGTTCGGGGCAGATCGCGGGGTGGACGGCGGAGGCACCATGGCGTGTGGATGCTGATTGTCTGGTGACGTTTACGTAAACGTCATTTGGGGGGAACCCGCGTCGATCACGGTGCCATGCATCGAGATGTGTCTGAAATGCCCTGTTGTGGTGCATTACAGGCGTACTCTGCGTGCCAATGGTGCGATGCAGCATCCCTCTCCATGCCCGCAGGGGCTGAGAAAAGCTGGCACGATCCCTGCAATACCTTCTGCGAGTCTCCGGCCACGGGGGCTCACTAGGTGGGACATTTTGGACAACGGCGTCCGATCGTCCCGATTCTTCAGGTGCAAGCCGGGGGGGTCGGATCAACGATCGTGACGCCGCTTTTTTTTGCCCGAATCGGCCCTTGAGTGGCCCCGGAGAACTGCACATGACGACGCCCCTGTTTCCTGTCAACCCGTCTCGACGCGACTTCCTGCAGCGTGCCGCCGCCGTGACGGCCGCAGGCAGCGCGGTCGCCCTGCCGGGTGGTGCCTGGGCCGCCGGCTCGGACGCGCCCGAGAAAAAGGAAGTCCGCATCGGCTTCATCCCGCTGACCGACTGCGCCTCGGTCGTGATGGCGTCGGTGATGAAGTTCGACGAGAAGTACGGCATCAAGATCATCCCGTCCAAGGAATCGTCCTGGGCCGCCGTGCGCGACAAGCTGGTCAACGGCGAGCTGGACGCGGCGCACGTGCTCTATGGCCTGGTCTACGGCGTCCACCTGGGCGTGAGCGGCCCGAAGAAGGACATGGCCGTGCTGATGACTCTCAACAACAACGGCCAGGCGATCACGCTGTCGAAGAAGCTGGCCGACAAGGGCGCGGTGGACGGCGCCGGCCTGGCCAAGGTCATGAAGGCCGAGCCGCGCGAATACACCTTCGCGCAGACCTTCCCGACCGGCACCCACGCGATGTGGCTGTACTACTGGCTGGCCTCCAACGGCATCAACCCGATGTCGGACGCCAAGGTCATCACCGTGCCGCCGCCGCAGATGGTGGCCAACATGCGCGTGGGCAACATGGACGGATTCTGCGTCGGCGAGCCCTGGAACCACCGCGCCATCATCGACGGCATCGGCGTGACCGCGACCACGACCCAGGACATCTGGAAGGACCACCCCGAGAAGGTGCTCGGCTGCACCGCCGAGTTCGTCCAGAAGAACCCGAACACGGCCCGTGCCGTGATCATGGCGGTGCTCGAAGCCAGCCGCTGGATCGACACCGGCCTGCAGAACAAGATGAAGATGGCGGAGACGATCGCCGAGAAGTCCTACGTCAACACCTCGGTCGACGCGATCAACCAGCGCATCCTGGGCCGCTACCAGAACGGCATGGGCAAGACCTGGGACGACCCGAACCACATGAAGTTCTTCAACGACGGCGCGGTGAACTACCCCTACCTGTCGGACGGCATGTGGTTCCTGACGCAGCACAAGCGCTGGGGCCTGCTCAAGAGCGACCCCGACTACCTCGGCGTGGCCAAGGCAATCAACCAGACCGCGCTCTACAAGGAAGCGGCTGCACAACTCAAGATCAACGTGCCCAAGAGCGACATGCGCACCAGCAAGCTGGGTGATGGCGTGGTGTGGGACGGCTCGAACCCGGCCAAGTACGCCGCTTCTTTCAAGATCAAGGCGGCCTGAGCGGACGCCTGACGGTTCCCGCCATGCCCCACCCACCTCAGGAGAATTCGATGAACGCCATGACCCTGCCCCTGTCGGCCAGCGTCGCCCCCGATGACACGGCCCGTGCCGTGCCCGAGGCGCCGGCTCCCGTGGTCGATGCTGCCGCACAGGCCCGGCTTCAGGCCCAGGTGGCGGCCATGGCGCGCGCCCAGCGCCTGAAGACGATGGCGCGCTTCGCTGCACCGCTGCTGGGCTTCCTCGTGCTGCTGCTGGTGTGGCAGGCGGTGGCCCACAGCGGCGACAAGCAGCTGCCCGGCCCGATCCCGGTCTGGCACGCGGCGGTCAAGCTGTTCTCCGATCCGTTCTACGTCAACGGCCCGAACGACCAGGGCATCGGCTGGAACGTGCTGTCCTCGCTGAAGCGGGTGGGCGTGGGCTTCGGGCTGGCGGCGCTGGTGGGCATTCCGCTGGGCTTCATGATCGGCCGCTTCAACTTCCTGAACCAGATGCTCGATCCGCTCATCAGCCTGCTGCGCCCGGTGTCGCCGCTGGCCTGGCTGCCGATCGGCCTGATGGTGTTCAAGGCGGCGAACCCGGCGGCGATCTGGACGATCTTCATCTGCTCGATCTGGCCGATGGTCATCAACACGGCGGTGGGGGTGCGGCAGGTGCCGCAGGACTACCTCAACGTCGCCCGTGTGCTGAACCTGTCGGAGCTGACGGTGATGAGGAAGATCCTGTTCCCGGCCGTGCTGCCCTACATGCTGACCGGCGTGCGGCTGGCGGTGGGCACGGCGTGGCTGGTGATCGTGGCGGCCGAGATGCTGACGGGCGGCCAGGGCATCGGCTTCTGGCTGTGGGACGAGTGGAACAACCTCAATGTCGCCCACATCCTGATCGCGATCTTTGTCATCGGTGCGGTGGGCGTGATGCTTGAAGCGCTCCTGGTGGCCATCGCCCGGCGCTTCGACTATTCCTGAACCCCCGAGTCTTCGAGAGGATACGCACCATGAGCAGCACCAACGCCCCGGACGAGCGCAGCCAGCGCTTCCTGCGCATCGAGAACGTCGGGATGTCCTTCCCGACCAAGAAGGGCACCTTCGTCGCGCTGCGCGACGTGAATCTGGAGGTGGGACGCGGTCAGTTCATCACGATGATCGGCCACTCGGGCTGCGGCAAGTCGACGCTGCTGAACCTTGTGGCGGGTCTGACGACGCCAACCTCGGGCGTGCTGCTGCTCGACGGCCGCGAGCTGAAAGGCCCCGGCCCGGAGCGTGCGGTGGTGTTCCAGAACCACTCGCTGCTGCCGTGGATGACCTGCCAGGAAAACATCGGGCTGGCCGTGGAGCGTGTTTTCGGTGCGACCGAGTCGAAAGCGCAGTTGCGCGACCGCTCGCTGGCCGCGCTGGAACTGGTGGGCCTGATGCACGCCAAGGACAAGCGGCCGGGCGAGATCTCCGGCGGCATGAAGCAGCGCGTTGGCATCGCCCGGGCGCTGGCGATGGAGCCGAAGATGCTGCTGATGGACGAGCCCTTCGGTGCGCTGGACGCGCTGACCCGCGCCAAGCTGCAGGACGAGCTGATGAAGATCGTCGCCACCACTGGCTCTACCGTGATGATGGTGACGCACGATGTGGACGAGGCCGTGCTGCTGTCCGACCGGATCGTGATGCTGACCAACGGGCCGGCGGCGACCATCGGCGAGGTGCACCCGGTGCCGCTGCCGCCGATCCGCGAACAGTTCCGCCCGCGGCTGGAGATGGCCCACAACGCCGACTACCTGCACGCCCGCGAAGCCGTGCTGGAGTTCCTCTACCACAAGCAGGCCCACGTGGAGAAGGACGCGGCCTGAGCGCTCTCCGGTTGAATCCGGTTGTACTGAATTGAAACGACTGCGTTGCAACTGGGCAGCGCAAGTCGAGGATTTGCAGTCACAATTCCCGCGTGGTGAACCAGCGATTCCGTTGAGTTTCTTGCCACGATTGCGAGGAACGACCTTGGGGATTCCGTGCAAGACGGCTGCTGGCCACGCTGAACTGGCGTCGCAGGACTGCCGGCTGTCCAAGCGACACCGCGTGCTGCTGCTGCTGGTGGACGGTGAGCGTTCACTGGAGGAGGTGGTGCAGCTCGGCCGCCAGGTGGGCGTCCCCCGCAGCTACATCGACGAACTCTTTGCCCTGGGCCTGATCGTCATCGGACCGCCGGTGGCGCAGGCGATCAGCGAGTTCGCGGCCTTCGGAGCTGATGGCCCTCCGACCCAGTCGGGTGCGATGAGCGACACCATCGGCCTGGGTGGACCGATGGGCAACACGGAGCTGGCGCAGCTCGATGCGCAGGACGCCAGCCTGGCGCAGGCACGGTTGGCGGTGCTGCAGGTGCTGCGCGCCAATGCGCCTGTTTTCGGGATGGTGACGATGATCCGGGTGCGGCGTGTGCGGTCTCGCGCAGAATTGCGGGCCCTGCTGCCCGAAGTCCAGGCTCGACTGAGCCGCTCGCGGCCGCTGGTCGAGGCGCGGCAGCTGATGCAGCGCGTCGAATCCCTGCTGGCGGTCGGCTGACGGTCGCCGGTCGTCTCCCATCCGTAGCGTCGTCGTGGTCGTGCCTGCATGAGTTTCCTTGTCATCGACATCGGCAATACCCGTCTCAAGTGGGGGCTCTACGCCGCCCCCCGGCCCGGGGCCGAACTGCTGGCGCATGGTGCGTCATTCCTTGAAACCATCGACCGCCTGGCCGATGACGAGTGGGCGCGCCTGCCCGCACCCACGCACATGCTGGGCTGCGCGGTGGCGGGTCTGGCGGTGCGTCGGCGGGCCGAGGAGCAGCTGGACCTGTGGGATCTGGCGCCGCGCTGGGTGGTGTCCCAACCGGCGGCCTGCGGCGTCACCAACGGCTATGACCATCCCGCCCGCCTGGGCTCGGACCGCTGGGTGGCGATGATCGGTGCGCGGGCGCGGGTGCTGGCCTCCGGGCCGCCGCGGCCGGCGCTGGTGGTGATGGTGGGCACGGCGGTCACGGTGGATGCGCTCGACGCCGAGGGCCGCTTCCTCGGCGGGCTGATCCTGCCGGGCTTCGGGCTGATGCTGAAGGCCATGGAGTCGGGAACCGCCGGCCTGAAGGTGCCGACCGGCGAGGTCCGCGCATTCCCCACCAACACCAGCGATGCGCTGATGAGCGGTGGCACCTACGGCATCGCCGGTGCGATCGAGCGTATGCACCGCCACCTCGTGCAGCGCTGCGGCGAACCGCCGGTGCTGCTGATGAGCGGCGGTGCCGCCGTCAAGCTCGCGCCGGAGACCGATCTCCCGTTCGAGCTGACCGACACCCTGGTCTTCGAGGGCCTGCTGCAGCTCGCGGCCGCCGAGCCGCTTCAGGGCAGCTGATCGTCCGGGGGCGGCCAGTCCGGCAACCGGTCCTGCAGGGACCGCAGTTCGGCGTGGGTGCTGCGCAGCTCGGCGCGCAGCTGGCCGATCTCGGCATGCAGGTCGCGCAGGATGTCGTGCTCCATGCGCCGCTCGGACGATTCGACCCACATGGCCGCGATCGACGCCGTGACCAGCGACAGGATGCCGAAGCCCAGCAGCACCACGAACACGGCGAAGACCTTGGACGCCGGCGTGCTCGGCACCACGTCGCCGTAGCCGACGGTGGCTGCGGTGGTGAAGGCCAGCCACAGGCCGTCCTGCAGCGTTGGCGTGCGGGGCTCGATCCACCAGAAGCCGGCCCCGCACAGCAGCAGCACCAGCACCGCCGCGCCCAGCAGGGCCGGCAGGCTGTCGCGTGCCAGCAGGTGCTGGAGCAGCCACATCATGTGCAGCAGGGTCAGCAGCGCCGTCAGCAGGCGCAGCGTCAGCGCGAGGGACGACGTCGCGCTGGGGGGCAACACGGCCGCCAGCAGCAGCCCGCCGATCAGCGTCCACACCAGCCAGCGGCGTCCCCGGGTCGCCATGAGCACCCGCCGCAGCGCAATGCGCAGCAGCATGGCCAGCGCCGCGACGACATAGAAGCCCGCGGCCACGAGCGAGCGCTCGCCGGTGAGCATTTCCAGATAGAACGCCGGGATGGTGGCGATCAGCGTGCCCAGGATGAACCAGCGGTCCGGGTCCCGCAGCACGCGCAGCGGCAGGCTGCCCGAGCGGGCCCGCAGGGCAGAACGGAGGCGTTGGGCAGGCATCCGGCCAGCGTAGCAGAGGCCTGGTCCGACCGCGTTGCGCTGGTCCGGGTTCAGGCGCCGGGTGCGGGCACCCGGGGCGCACGCGCTTCCAGCCAGCGCTGCATCTGCGGCACGGTCAGCGGGGCGCTGATGATCATCCCCTGCAGCTGGTCGCAGCCCTGCTGGACCAGGAAGGTCCGCTGTTCCTCGGTCTCCACGCCTTCGGCGACCACGCTCAGGCCAAGGCCGCGGGCGAGCTGGACGATGGCGCTGGCGATGGCCGCGGATTCGCGCTGGTGCGGCAGTTCCTGCACGAAGGAGCGGTCGATCTTCATGGTGTCGATCGGCAGCTCCTTCAGGTGGCTCAGCGAGGAGTAGCCCGTGCCGAAATCGTCCACCGACAGCTTGACGCCCAGTGCGCGCAGCTGCTGCAGCTGCGCGCAGACCCGCGGCATGTCGTCCATCAGCATGCGCTCGGTGAGCTCCAGCTCCAGCCAGCCGGCGGGCAGGCCCGTCTCTGCCAGCAGGACCTGGATCGAGTCGACGAAGTTCGGTGTCTGGAACTGCAGCGTCGAGAGGTTGACCGCCACGGTGAGCGGCCAGCCCGCGTCGTGCCACCGACGCGCCTGGCGGGCCGCTTCGCGCAGCACCCAGGCGCCGATGGGCACGATCAGCCGGTGCTGTTCGGCCAGCGCGATGAACTCGTTGGGCGCCAGCAGCCCGCGCTGCGGATGCTGCCAGCGGATGAGCGCCTCGACGCCGACCGGGTGCCCGTCGCCAGCGCGCACCTGCGGCTGGAACAGCAGCGCGAATTCGTCGTGGATGATGGCGTTGCCCAGTTCGCCTTCGAGCCTCAGGTTGGCGTAGGCCGCGGTGGCCACTTCGGGTTCGAAGAAGGCGAAGGTGGCGCGGCCGCGGCCCTTGGCGACGTGCATGGCAGCATCCGCATGCTTGATGAGCACGTCGGGCGTGTCGCCGTCCTGCGGATAGAGCGCGATCCCGATCGAGGGGGTGACCGAGATCGACTGTTCCTCGACCGTCACCGGTGCGCCCACGGCGGCGAGCAGCTTGCCGGCCACGCGGACCACCGCATCGCGGTCGCGCACGCCGGGCAGCAGCACCATGAACTCGTCACCGCCGAAGCGGGCGATGCGGTCGGTGCTGCGCACGCACTGGCACAGGCGCTGGGCGATGGTCTTGAGCAGCGCGTCGCCGCGGATGTGACCGGCCGAGTCGTTGACGCGCTTGAAGTGGTCCAGGTCGATGAAGAGCAGTGCGAGCTGCGTGTCGGACGCCCGCGCGGCGACCATGAGGTGGTCGAGCTGGGAGAGAAAGGCGGCGCGGTTGGGCAGGCCGGTCAGCGCATCGTGGTGGACGAGGTAGTGCAGCCGGGCCTGGGTGGCGTGGCGGTCGCGGATGTCGCGCACGACGGCCATGCGCATCGGCTCGCCGTGCTGCATGGTGCCGCGGTCGATCACTTCGACCGGGATGCGCGTGCCGTTCTGGTGGACCACGCTGGTCTCGAAGGTGATGTCCTGCTGGCCGTCGAGTTGCCGGACGGTGCGGGTGTGCTGTTCCGGCGCGATCAGCACCAGGGCCGGACGGCCCAGCAGGTCGTGCAGCGACAGGCCGACCAGCTCGCACAGGGCGGGGTTGGCATCGGCGATGTGCCCGTCACGGTGGAAGAAGATGCCTTCGAGGCTGGCCTGCAGGAACTTGCACAGGCGCTCCTCGGATTCGACCAGTGCCCGCTCGGCCGCATGGTGGCGGCTCTGGTCGACGATGAGCACGTAGACGCCGGATCGGTGACCCTGCGGATCGAGGTGCGGCGTGAGCGTGATCTCGACCCACAGATGCCGGCCATCGCGCAGTGCCAGTGGCTGCTCCAGCGTGAGGGCCTGGCCGTCCTGCAGGGTGCCAGCCAGCACGGGGGCGAGCTCCTGGCCCAGTTCTGGCAGCAGCACATCGACCAGCGCCCGCCCCAGCGGCGAGCGCACCGGGTCGCACAGGCCCTGCATGAAGGTCCGGTTGGCATAGGTGCAGAGCTGCCGCGGGCCGTCGAAGTAGGCCATCATGACCGGCGCACTGTCGGCCAGCCGGCACAGCTTGTCCTGGTCCTGTCCGGCGTCGAGCGATCCGCCCGTCGAGGAGGGCGCGTCGGCCGGAAAGCTGGTAGGGAAGGGCATGGCTGTCGATGATACCGATCGCCTTCTGCGCGTCGGGCAAGCGCACACCCCATGTTCCGGGTGACGCCCCCCCTGGTCTCAGAGGATGTACCGTGACAGGTCTTCGTTACCAGCCAGGGCGCCGAGGCGCTTTTCCACCTCCGCCGCATCGATGGAGATGGTCTGGCCGGCGCGCTGCGGTGCATCGAACGAGATATCGTCGAGCAGCCGCTCCAGCACGGTCGACAGCCGGCGCGCGCCGATGTTCTCGGTGCGCTCGTTGACGCCGTGGGCGGTCTCGGCGAGGCGGCGGATGGCGTCGGGGGTGAACGCCAGCGTCACGCCCTCGGTCGCCAGCAGCGCCTGGTACTGCTTGATCAGGCTGGCGTGCGTGCTGGAGAGGATGGCCTCGAAGTCGTCCACGCTCAGCGAGGACAGCTCGACCCGGATCGGAAAGCGCCCCTGCAGCTCCGGGATCAGGTCGCTCGGCCGCGACAGGTGGAAGGCGCCCGACGCGATGAAGAGGATGTGGTCGGTCTTGACCATGCCGTGCTTGGTCTTCACGGTGGTGCCTTCGACCAGCGGCAGCAGGTCGCGCTGCACGCCCTGGCGCGACACGTCGGCGCCCTGCGACTCGCTGCGGCTGGCGACCTTGTCGATCTCGTCGATGAAGACGATGCCGTTCTGCTCGGTGTTGTGCAGCGCGCGGGTGACGATCTCCTCGTCGTTGACCAGGCGCTGCGCTTCCTCGTCGATCAGCAGGCGGCGGGCCTCGGCGATGGTGACCTTGCGGGTCTTGCGCTTGCCCTGGCCGAGCTGCGAGAACATGCCCTTGAGCTGCTCGGCCATGTCTTCCATGCCGGCCGGGCCCATGATCTCCACCGCCTGCCGCGCCTCGGCCAGCTCGATCTCGATCTCCTTGTCCTCCATCGTGCCTTCGCGCAGGCGCTTGCGGAAGGTCTGTCGCGCGGCGCTGTCGGCCGGGGCGGGTGCCGGGGCCGGCGCTTCCCCGAAACCGAAGCCCAGGCCGCCGGACGCCGCGGGCCGCACCGGCGGCACGAGCACGTCGAGGATGCGGTCCTCGGCGGCGTCCTCGGCGCGGTGGCGCAGGAGGGTGACCTGGCGCTCGCGCTCCAGCTTGACGGCACTCTCGACCAGGTCGCGGATGATGGTGTCCACGTCCTTGCCGACGTAGCCGACCTCGGTGAACTTGGTGGCCTCGACCTTGATGAAGGGCGCGTCCGCCAGCCGGGCCAGCCGGCGTGCGATCTCGGTCTTGCCGACGCCGGTCGGGCCGATCATCAGGATGTTCTTGGGCGTGATCTCGTGGCGCAGCGTGGCGTCCACCTGCTGGCGGCGCCAGCGGTTGCGCAGCGCGATGGCGACGGCGCGCTTGGCGGCGTGCTGGCCGACGATGTGGCGGTCGAGTTCGGAGACGATCTCCTGCGGGGTCATGGCGCTCATGGTCGGTTGCGGCTCAGTCGAGCGTCTCGATGGTGTGGGACTGGTTGGTGTAGATGCACAGGTCGCCGGCGATCTCCAGCGAGCGCTTGACGATGTCGGCGGGTGCCATCTCGGTGTGCTGCAGCAGCGCGCGGGCGGCGGCCTGCGCATAGGCGCCGCCCGAGCCGATCGCCACGATGCCGTGCTCCGGCTCCAGCACGTCGCCGTTGCCGGTGATGATCAGCGAGGCGGTGCGGTCGGCCACCGCCAGCATGGCTTCGAGCTTGCGCAGCACGCGGTCGGTGCGCCAGTCGCGGGTCAGCTCGACGGCGGCGCGCACGAGGTGGCCCTGGTGTTTTTCGAGCTTGGCCTCGAAGCGCTCGAACAGCGTGAAGGCATCGGCCGTGGCGCCCGCGAAGCCGGCCAGCACCTGGTCGCGGTGCAGCTTGCGCACCTTGCGCGCGCTGGACTTGACGATGATGTGGCCGAGCGTGACCTGGCCGTCACCGCCGATGGCCACGGTGTTGCCGCGGCGCACGCTGACGATGGTGGTGCCGTGATAGGACTCGGTGGACATGGAGAAGGGTTTCCAGTGAGAGGCCGGCGCGCGCTGCTGCTGCTGCGCGGACCGGCCGGGGATCAGGATCAGAAGTTCCGGACCGTGACGCGGGCGTGTTCGCTGATGCCCATGGCCCCGCAGAACAGCGCCACCAGGCGGTGGGCGTCGACGAAGCTGACGTTGCGCCCCTCCGAGTGGCGCGACAGCACCCAGTTGAGCAGGTCGCCTGCCGCGATGAAGTCGACGCGGATCAGGCGCGTGCAGGAAACCTGGATCAGCGTCGACTGGCCGATCTGCTGGTCCATGCTCTTGAGCAGGTTGCCGATGTCGCCGATGAGCTGGCCGTTCAGCTCGACGGTGGCCACCTCCATCAGGCCCTCGTCCAGCGTCCGCGACTCCATGAAGCCGGTGACGACCTCGGCAACGCTGGACACCGGCGCCACCGTCTTGCCCGTCGTGTCGGACAGGCGCAGCACGCAGCGCGCGGGTGTCCAGGACGGCGGCGAGACCTCGTAGGTCTGGCAGTAGTCGATGGCAACCTGCTCGAAGTCGATCGCCCGGTGGGTCAGTCGCAGTGCTTCGAAGCGCAGCATCCAGTACACCGGATCGGCGTCGCGCACGCTGGTCGGCGACAGGTCGGCCAGCAGCGCGAACAGCGCATCGCCGCCGAGCCAGCACATCTCGACCGGCTCGTCGGCCCAGTCCTTCAGCAGGCGGTGCAGCGCGCTGGCAGCCTGCGCGTCGATGTGGCGTGCGTGGTGCCAGTCGAGCACCCACGGCAGCGGCATCTGCAGCAGCTGCGAGCGCAGCTGGGTGACCGCGTCGGAGTCGATGAAATCAGGGGCAACCCAGCCGACCGTGCCGTCGAACTGGCTGTTGCCGCGCTGGGAGGGGCGCGACCGCTCGCTGGCGACCGCATCCGCCACCAGCCGCGGCAGCGAATACCACTGCGGCGGCGACCAGCCGAAGCGCTGGGTGTAGTCCAGCGCCAGCGACTCGAACTTGAGCTGCTGGCCGGTGGCGCGGTAGAGGTCGAACAGGGCATACCAGGTCTCGGCATGCTGCGCGCGCGGCCCGCTCAGACTGATCAGGCTGTGCAGCGAGCGTTCGCACAGGTCGAAGTCGGCGTTGGCGAAGGCGATCACGGCCTCGTCGAGGTCCGGATCGTGGGCGAGTTCGGTCACCTCGATGCCGTGCGGCGACGCGTCGTCCATCGGACCGTGGATGCTGCTGACGCGGATGGGCGGCGGGCGCGGGGAATCGGTGGGGATCGGCCGCAGCGAGAGGCCGCGCGCCTGGGCATCGTGGCTGGTCGGATTCGACTCCATCTGCATCGGCATCGTCGGCTTGAAGGCGTCCGAGAGCTGGGGATGTGTCGCCATGACCTGCGGTGCTGTCGTGGCGCCGAAGAAGGATTCGGTGCGCACGACCGGTGCCTGGCGACCCACCGTGACCGCGGCATGGCGGCGGGGTGCCACACCGCTGGCCTCGCTCACCATCTGGCGCTCGATCGCGTCGATCTTGTCCTTGACGTCGTCGCTGTCCGGACGGGTCGCGTAGCTGTCCTGGCTGCGGACCTCGGAGTCGTCGAGGTGCGACAGGCCGTCGAGCCCGGCCAGTCCTTCGCCTGTCAGTCCTTCCCGGCGGATCTTGCGCAACGTGTCGAATTCGCGCTTGCGCACGAAGTCGTTGCGCCGCTTGCGCTCGATCATCGCCTTGAGTTCCGACTTGGCCTGGTCGTCTTCCTTGTTGTCCATGCCGGCTGAACTCAGGTCTGCCCAGTCGGTGGTCGGGTTGAGCGCGAAGCGCACGACCTTGCGGAAAAAACCGCTCTTGGTGGGATCCTTGGGGTCAGCCATGTCTGGATGGACAGCTGTGCACGGATGGGGTGGTCAGCAGACCCCGCGTGCTCAGTCGCCGAAGAGTTTTTGTTTCAGTTCCCTGCGCTGCTGCGCTTCCAGCGACAGTGTAGCGGTCGGGCGTGCCAGCAGGCGGCCCAGGCCGATGGGTTCGCCGGTTTCATCGCAGTAACCATAGTCACCGGATTCGATGCGGCTCAGCGACTGGGTGATCTTCTTCAGCAGCTTGCGCTCGCGGTCACGGGTGCGCAGCTCCAGCGCGTGTTCTTCCTCGATCGTGGCGCGGTCCGCCGGATCGGGCACGATGGACGTGTCCTCGCGCAGGTGCTCGGTCGTCTCGCCGGCGTTGGCCAGCAGGTCGTCCTTCTGCTGCTTCAGGCAGGCGCGGAAGAAGTCGAGCTGCTGCTCGCTCATGTACTCGCTCTCGGGCATGGCCATCAGCTCGGCTTCCGTCAGGTCGCGTCCGGCTTTGGTCTTCCACGCATTGGCGAGGGTCGGGTCGGTCTTGGGGTCGTTCTGGGGCATGGGAGACTCGGGTGGCAATCAAGGGTGAAATCGTGGCGGCCACCTGTCAGGGCCGATTCCGGGCGCGCGGATTGTAGCCACCTCGGCCTGCCAGTGCCTGATGGGCGCTGGCCAGGGTGTGACCCGATGTGCGCCACCTCACACCAGACATTGCGCCAGGCCTTGCTGGAACACGTCCCCGGGCAGGTCGATGCCGATGAACACCATCTTGCTCTGGCGCTTCTCGCCGGGCATCCACTTCGGCCCCAGGTCGCTGCCCATCAGCTGGTGCACGCCCTGGAAGATGACCTTGCGCTCGGTGCCCTTCATGTTCAGCACGCCCTTGTAGCGCAGCATGCGCGGGCCGTAGATCTGCACGATCGAGCCGAGGAAGTCCTCCAGCTTGGCCGGGTTGAAGGCCTTGTGCGAGCGGAAGACGAAGGACTTGACGTCGTCGTCGTGGTGGTGGTGGTGCGGGTGGTCGCAGTGTTCGCCGGGTGCGTGGTCGTGACCATGGTGGTCATGGCCGTGGTCACCGTGCCCGTGGCCCTGGTCGGCGGCAGCCAGGAACTCCGGGTCGATTTCCAGCTTGGCGTTCAGGTTGAAGCCGTGCAGGTCGAACACCTGGGCGATCGGCACCTCGCCGAAGTTCACGCGGCGCTGCGGGGCACGCGGGTTCATGTGCTTCAGGCGGTGCGACAGCGCGTCGAGCGCGGCCTCGTCGGCGAGGTCGGCCTTGCTGATGAAGAGCTGGTCGGCGAAACCGATCTGGCGGCGCGCTTCCTGGCGGTCGTCGAGCTGCTGCTGGGCATGCACGGCGTCGACCAGCGTCAGGATGGAGTCGAGCAGGTAGCTCTCGGCGACCTCGTCGTCCATGAAGAAGGTCTGCGCCACCGGGCCCGGATCGGCCAGGCCGGTCGTCTCGATCACGACACGGTCGAACACCAGCTCGCCCTTGCGGCGCTTCGTGGCGAGGTCGGACAGCGTCGAGCGCAGGTCCTCGCGGATCGTGCAGCAGACGCAGCCGTTGCTCAGCTGGATGATCTGCTCCTCGGTGTCGCCGACGAGGATGTCGTTGTCGATGTTCTCCTCGCCGAACTCGTTCTCGATCACGGCGATCTTCTGGCCGTGGGCTTCGGACAGGATGCGCTTGAGCAGCGTCGTCTTGCCCGAGCCGAGAAAGCCGGTGAGGATGGTGGCGGGGATGAGGCCTGTGGACATGGATGAGCGCGCGGTGGTGAGCGAGAGGCAATGTACAAAAACGGATTGTCGACTGTCTGTCAAGCCCCCGGGTGTGTCAAGGCATCCGTGGAACCTGCTGCCGCGGCACCGGATCCGCCCCGATCCTCGGCGACATCGTCATCGGGTATTCTCGCCACATGACCACTACCGGCACCTGACCGTGTCCGACCCCCAGCAGAGTCACCGTCTCGGCCGTGAGTCCGGACGGATGGCTCCACAACACGATCACCGCACGCTGTTCGAGCGGGTGATCGAATTCATCTCGCCGGGTCCCGACTCGCGCGACGAACTCATGGAGACGCTGGCCGACGCCGAGAAGCGCGAGCTGATCGACCCGGAGTCGCGCTCGATGCTCGAAGGCGTGCTGCGCATGGCCGACCTGACGGCCGGTGACGCGCTGGTGGCCGCGCCCCGGATGGACCTGCTCGACATCGCCTCGACCTACGACGAGGTACTGGCCACCGTCATCGACACCGGGCACTCCCGGTTCCCGGTGTTCGATGGCGAGCGCGACAACATCATCGGCGTGCTGATGTCCAAGGACCTGCTCAAGGTCCAGCGCTCGCCGGACCTGCACCTGCGCACGCTGTTGCGGCCGGCGCTGTTCGTGCCGGAGTCGAAGGGCCTGAACGAGCTGCTGCGCGACTTCCGCTCCAACCGCAACCACCTGGCGATCGTCATCGACGAGTTCGGCGCGCTCGCCGGCCTGATCACGATCGAGGACGTGCTGGAGGAGATCGTCGGCGAGATCGAGGACGAGTTCGACGACAAGGTCAACGAATCCGGCCTCTACACGCTGGCCGATGGCAGCTGCCGGGTGCCGGGGGATGCGTCGATCGAGGCCATCAACGCCCACTTCGCGATCGACCTGGCCGAAGACGGCATCGAGACCATCGGCGGACTGGTCGCGCACCGCAACGGCCGGGTGCCGCGGCGTGGCGAGATCGTGGATGTCGGGCCGCTGCGCTTCTCGGTGATGCTGACCCGGGGCGGCGCGGTGCGCTGGTTCAAGGTGGTGCGCCTGTCGCTGGACGAGATGGCCGGTGGCTGAGGCGGCGGCTGCGCGCAGGCGCCTGTTCGCCCTGCTGGCGCTCGCCCTGCTGGCGGGCGGCGTGCACGCCTGGTCGATGGCCCCGGTCGCACGGGGCTGGCTGGAGGTGTTGTCCGTGGCCGCGCTGCTGGCCCTGGCCCGTGCGGCGCCGCCGTCGCGGGCCTGGCTGGTGGGCGGCGCCTTCGGGCTGGCATGGCTGGGCGGCACGTTCTGGTGGCTGTTCATCAGCATGTACCGCTACGGGCACCTGCCGGCCTGGCTGGCGGCACTGGCTGTCGCGCTCCTGGCGGCGCTGCTGTCGGTCTATCTGGCGCTGGCCACGGCGCTGTTCGTGCGCTGGAAGCGCGACCGGCTCGGCCCCGACCTCCTGCTGTGGTGTGCCCTGTGGCTGCTGGCCGAACTGGCGCGGGCGCAGCTCTTCACCGGGTTTCCGTGGGGCGCGGCCGGCTACGCGCAGGTGGACGGGCCGCTGGCGACGCTGGCGCCCTGGGTCGGGGTGTACGGCATCGGGGCGGTGGCCGCGGGGCTGGGCCTGCTGGTGCAGCGTGGTCTGGCGATGTCGGGTGCGCTCCCTCGGCTGGGTGCGGTGGCCGCCACCGGTGCGCTCGTGCTGCTGCCGGCCTGGACCGGCGGCGAGTTCACCCGCGCCCGCGCCAGCCTGTCGGTGACCCTGCTGCAGGGCAACGTGCCGCAGGACGAGAAATTCGAGTTCAGCCGCCTGCCCGACACGCTGGACTGGCACATCAAGGCGCTGCTCGCCTCCACGGCCGATCTGGTGATTGCCCCGGAAACGGCCATCCCTCTGCTGCCGGCGCAGTTGCCGCCGGGCCTGTGGGACGGTCTGAAGAACCACTTCGCGCAGGGCCGCACCCGGGCGCTGGTCGGCGTGCCGCTGGGCGATGCCGAGCAGGGCTACACCAACTCCGTGGCCGGGTTCGGCGCGCGGGTCGGGTCGCCCGTCTACCGCTACGACAAGCACCACCTCGTGCCCTTCGGCGAGTTCATCCCGCCGGGTTTCCGCTGGTTCGTGGACATGATGCAGATGCCGCTGGGCGACTTCGCCCGCGGCCCGCTGGTGGCGCCCTCGTTCGCGGTCGGGGCCGAGCGGGTCGGGCCGAACATCTGCTACGAGGACCTGTTCGGCGAGGAACTGGCCGCGCGCTTCGTGGACGCTGCGACCGCGCCGACCGTGCTGGCCAACGTCAGCAACATCGGCTGGTTCGGCGAGTCGGTCGCGGTGGACCAGCACCTGCTGATCTCGCGCATGCGCACGCTGGAGCTGCAGCGGCCGATGGTGCGCGCCACCAACACGGGGGCGACGGTGGCAATCGACCACCGCGGCGTGGTGACGCACCGGCTGGCGCCGCATGCGCGTGGTGTGCTGCAGGCGCAGGTGCAAGGCCGTGAAGGCACGACGCCATTTGCCTGGTGGGCGGGGCGGCTTGGTCTGTGGCCGCTGTGGGTGCTGGCGCTGGGCGCCGTCGCGGTGGTCGTGCGCCGCCGGAAGCCGAACTGACCTTGCCCCCAGCCGGCTGGCGGATCAGCGCGCCGCGGGCGGGCTGTGCGCCCACCGGCGTGCCGCTGCCTCGACGACCTCCGACAGCGGCGCGTCCTGCGCCCGCTGCCGCCGCAGCCACTGCGCGTCGTTGCCCTCGCCGAGCGACTCGCGCAGCAGCTGGCACGCCTCCCACGACTGCAGGTCGACCGCGTGCGTCTCGACCCGCGCCAGCGTGCGCACGATGTCGTCGCGCAGCTTGCCGCGCTCCTTGGTCTGCGGGTTGACGATCTCGCCCTGCAGCCCGAAGCGGCAGGCCTGGAAGCGGTTGTAGGTGTAGACGAGGTAGTCGTCCTCGACCGGCTCGAAGGGCCGCTCCTCGATCAGGTAGCGGCAGATCGCCTGCAGGTAACACGCGAGTGCGGCCGCCTTCTCCACCGTCAGCGGTGTGTCGCACACGCGCAGCTCGATCGTGCCGTACTCGGGCTTGGGGCGGATGTCCCAGTAGAAGTCCTTCATCGACTGGACGACGCCGGTGGCGGTCATCTTGTCGAAGTAGGTGCCGAACGCGTCCCAGCTCCGCACGAAGGGCGCCCGCCCCGACAGCGGAAACGCGAACACCGAGTTCAGCCGCGCCGAGTCGAAGCCGGTGTCCTGTCCCTGCACGAAGGGCGACGAGGCGGACAGCGCGATGAAGTGCGGCACGTAGCGCGACAGCGCGTGCAGCAGCCACAGCGCGTCGTCGCCGTTCGGGCAGCCGACATGGACGTGCTGGCCGAAGACGGTGAACTGCTTGGCGAGGTAGCCGTAGAGGTCGCTGAGGTAGTGGAAGCGCTCGCCGGGGTAGATCTGCTGCTCGCTCCAGTGCTGGAAGGCGTGGGTGCCCCCGCCGGCGATCTCGATGTTCAGGCGCCGCGCCGCATGCACGAGCTGGTCGCGCATGTCGCGCAGTTCGGCCACCAGCGGGGCGTGCGCGCGCTGGATGGAGGTGCCGATCTCGATCATCGAGCGCGTGATCTCGGGCTTGATGTCCCAGGCGCCGGTGTGGCGGGCGGTCTCGCGCAGCAGGTCCTGCGCCTGCGGGATGAGGTCGTGGTCGTGCGTGGAGATGAGCTGCAGCTCCAGCTCGACGCCGAGGGTCAGCGACTCGGAGGGGGTGAAGTCCTGCAAGGGCATGGGCGGGTTCCTCGGGGCGTGCGGTGGTCGTCAGCGGGACGGGGGCGTGCAGGCTTCGCGCGCGACCGTGCACAGGCCGAGCTGCAGCCAGACCGGCCCGCTCAGCTGCATCAGCGTCAGCGCGATCAGCAGCGCCTGCAGCAGGGTCGGCTCCGGCAGCGGCAGCGCGCTCGGCCAGCCCAGCGTGTTGCCGGTCAGCAGCACCGTCAGGCTGGAGGCCGGCTGCAGCGCCAGACCCAGCCCGAGCGCCTGCCGCCAGCCCAGACCGCTCGGACGGGCCAGCAGGAGCACCGTGCCGGTCTTGGCGAGCAAGCGCGCGCCGATGATGGCGGCGACCAGCGGCAGCAGCTCGACCAGACCTTCCAGCGTGGACAACAGCCCCAGGGTCACCAGCAGCAACAGCGTCAGTGCGGCCCCGCCGCTGCCGAGCTGCGGCTCGACCTGCAACCGATGCCCCATCCGGCTGCGCGCCACCATGCCGGCGATGAGCAGGGCCAGCAGCGGCGAGAAGGTGTACTGCGCGGCCAGCATGGCCGCCAGCACCACCAGCGCGAGCTGCAGTGCCGCCAGCCCGCTGCCGTGGATCTGTCGACTCACCCGCTCCAGCAGCAGCCCGCTCACCGCCCCCAGCAGGTAGGAGCCGCACAGCGTGTACAGCGCGCCGGCCAGGGCCGGCTGCCAGTCGAAACCGCCGGAATCCAGCGTCGTCAGCACCCGCCAGGCGGTCAGTGCCAGCACGGCGCAGACGGTGTTCACCGCCGTCATCATCAGCAGCCGCTCGCTGACCTGCCCGCGCGGCTTCAGCTCGTTGAGCACGGTCATGGTGATGACCGGCGAGCTGGCCATCGCCACCGCACCGGCGAGCGCTGCCGACGGCAGCGACACCTCCAGCCACACCAGCGCCGCGGTGACGGCCACGCCGGTGACCAGCGCTTCGACCAGGCACTTGACGGCCAGCCACGGGTTGTCGATCAGCCAGCGTGGCCGGATGCGGCTGCCCAGCTCGAACACCAGCAGCCCGACCGCCAGGTCCAGCAGCGGCTTCCACGGGTCCAGCTCCGACCGGACCACCAGACTCAGCGCCAGCGGGCTGGCCAGTGCGCCGACCAGCATCGCGCCCAGTGCGCGCGGCAGCCGTGTCATCCGGTGCGCGGCCTCGCCGGCCAGCAGCGCGATGATCATCAGCACCGCCAGTCCCATGATCGGATCCGCGCCGCGCAGGGCCTCGATCGGCCAGTGCGCCAGTGCCTTGCCCAAGGTGCCGAGGTTGTCGAGGCCGAGTCCGCTGGTGTTGCCAGGGATCAGCAGGTCCAGCGGGAATGACACATCGGTCTTGCTCACATCCGGTCTCCTCGGGGCCGCTGATCAAGCGTTTGATGGTGGTTACATGTCTTGCATTTGCGACATAAGTCACAGGATCTGGCGTATCTCGGCGCAGTTTACCGATCCGCCTGACCGGAAACGGTAACAACGTGATGTGACGCGCGTGGGTCGCTGGCACGCGGGTGATTCCGGCCGGCGGACGCCCGACGGTCGATAATGGTCGATTCTTGTCAGAATCCCCCCATGGCCCTCCTTACCCTTCTTGACGCCAGCCTCGCCTACGGTCACGTGGCGCTGCTCGACCACGCTGCGATGTCGCTGGAGGCCGGCGAACGCATCGGCCTCATCGGCCGCAACGGCACCGGCAAGTCGTCGCTGCTGAAAATCCTCGCCGGACTGGAGCTGCCCGATGACGGCACGCTGCAGGTGCAGGCCAATGTGCGCCGCTACTACGTGCCGCAGGAGCCGCAGTTCGCGCCGGGGGTGACCGTGTTCGACGCGGTCAGCGTCGGAGTGGCCGAGGCGAAGTCGCTGCGCGAGCGCTACGAGGCGCACGCGGACGGCGACGACCTGGACGCGCTGCAGAGCCAGATCGAGGCCGTCGACGGCTGGACCTGGGAGCAGCGGGTCGACGAGACGCTGGAGCGGCTGAAGCTGTCGCCGGACCGGCAGGTCGATGCGCTGTCGGGCGGCCTGCGCAAGCGGGTGGCGCTGGCGCAGGCGCTGGTGGCTGCGCCCGACGTGCTGCTGCTGGACGAGCCGACCAACCACCTGGACCTGGAGTCGATCGTCTGGCTGCAGGATCTGCTGATCGCCTTCCGTGGTGCGGTGCTGCTGATCACCCACGACCGGGCGTTCCTGGATGCCGTCAGCACGCGCATCCTCGAGCTCGACCGCGGCCAGATCCGCAGCTATCCGGGCAGCTTCACCACCTACGAGACCACCAAGGCCCGCGAGCTGGAGGACGAGGCGCTGCTCAATGCCCGTGCCGACAAGCTGCTGGCACAGGAAGAGGTCTGGATCCGCAAGGGCGTCGAGGCCCGCCGCACCCGCAGCGTCAGCCGCATCAACCGCCTGATGGTGATGCGCGAGCAGCGCGCGGCGCGGCGCGACGTGGTGGGCAAGGTGCGGCTCGAAGTCGATGCCAGCGCGCGCAGCGGCAAGATCGTGGCTGAACTGGAGGGCGCGACCAAGTCCTACGGCGACCGCACCATCGTGCGCGGTTTCACCGGCACCATCCTGCGCGGCGACAAGGTCGGCCTGATCGGCCCGAACGGCGCCGGCAAGACGACGCTGCTGAAGATGATCCTCGGCGAACTCGCGCCCGACAGCGGCACGGTCAAGCTCGGCACGATGCTGCAGGTCGCGTACTTCGACCAGATGCGCGAGGCGCTGAACCTGGACGCCACGCTGGCCGACACCATCAGCCCGGGCAGCGAGTGGATCGAGATCGGCAACGCGCGCAAGCACGTGATGAGCTACCTCGGCGACTTCCTGTTCTCGCCGGCGCGGGCGAACTCGCCGGTGCGCAGCCTCTCGGGCGGCGAGCGCAACCGCTTGTTGCTGGCGCGGCTGTTCGCGCGGCCGGCCAACGTGCTGGTGCTCGACGAGCCGACCAACGACCTCGACATCGAGACGCTGGAGCTGCTGGAAGACCTGCTGCAGAACTTCAAGGGCACGGTGTTCCTGGTCAGCCATGACCGGCGCTTCCTCGATGCGGTGGTGACCAGCACCATCGTCAGCGAAGGCGACGGCAACTGGCGCGAGTACGAAGGCAGCGTCGAGGACTGGTTGTTGCAGTCGCAGCGCGCCGCGGCGATGGCGGCCAAGGCGGCGCGCAATGCCCCCGCACCGGCGTCGGTGAAGGCCGCGGTGGCTGCTGCGCCGGTCGCGGCGCCCGCCGTCGCCAAGCGCAAGCTCAGCTACAAGGAACAGCGCGAGCTGGACGAGCTGCCCGCCCGCATCGCTGCACTCGAAGCCGAGCAGTCGGCGCTCAACGAGCAGCTCGCGGGGACCGCGCTGTACGCCGGTCCAGCCGACCAGGTCGCCGCGGCGCACGCGCGCCATGCGGCGATCGACGACGCGCTGCTGGTGCTGATGGAGCGCTGGGAGGCGCTGGAGGCCCGCTGAGCGTCGCGCACGTCGATCTCAGCCCGCCAGCGCCATCGCGCGCCGGGGATGCAGCGAATGGTGCCAGTGCCCCACGGCGGTCGACAGCATCAGCGCCTCGCCGTCGGCCAGGTGGCGGTCAGCTTCGATCACCGTCCGGCACAGGTCCATCAGTTCGGTGCACAGGCTGGGGTGGTCGATCTCGGACAGCAGTCCGCTCACCAGATGCGGGTCGATCTGGCTGTTGTCCAGCCACACCATCGGCGACTGCACCAGCAGGTCTTCGCACAGGCCGTGCATGACCTCGCGGAAGGCCGGTCCACTCAGCCCCAGGCGGTGGGCTACACCGTGCAACTCCAGTGCATCGATCTCGACCAGACTCAGGTGACCATCCGCCAGCAGTGCCAGGGCGACGATGCGGGCGGCGGCTTCGGGGCTGTTGCGGGGGTAGCTGCGCATGGGAAGGTTCTCCTGGCGGGTGAGGCCGTTGATGCAGTTGCAATGGGCTGAAAGTGCGGAATTGCGAAATGACAGGTACAGCTTATGCGAGACAAAGTTGTGGAAAAACAAGTGAATAATTGAATTTTGGTTCGTAAAATACGAACCATGAGCCTCGATTTCAGCTACCGGCATCTCTACTACTTCTGGGTGGTTGCCAAGGAAGGCGGCCTGTCGCGTGGTGCGGCCCGCCTGGGGGTGGCGGTGCAGACAGTGAGTGCGCAGGTGCGCGAGCTGGAGCAGGCGCTCGGCCACGCGCTGCTGCAGTCGGCCGGCCGGGGCGTGGTGCTCACCGAGGCCGGCCGGGCGGCGATGCTGCAGGCCGAGCAGATTTTCCAGCTCGGTGCGGCGCTGCCTGACCGGGTGCGTGACGCCGCGACGGTCCCGGTGGTGCGGCTGGCGGTGGGGGTGGGCCACGGACTGCCCAAGCTGGTGGTGTGGCGACTGCTCCAGCCCGTGCTCGGCGAGCCGCACCTGCGGCTGCAGATCAGCGAGCAGGCCTTCGAGCCGATGCTGACCGATCTGGCGCTGCACCGGCTTGACGTGGTCCTGGCCGACTGCGCCGTGCAGCCGCAGCCGGGTCTGCGCCTCTACAGCCATCGGCTGGGAGGGTCGCCCGTCGGCTGGTATGCGCCACCGGTCTGGCAGGAGCAACTGCAGAACGACTTTCCCCGTGCGCTGGCCCGCGTGCCGGTGCTGCTGCCGACACGGTCAGCGGCGATGCGCACCGGGCTGGACCACTGGTTCGAGCGCGAGGCCCTGCACCCGCGGGTGGTCGGCGAATTCGACGACAGCGCGATGCTCAAGACCTTCGGTGCGGGCGGGATGGGGGTGTTTCCTGCGGCCGACTGGGTGCACGACGATCTGGTGGCGCGCTATGGCGTGCGCCGCATTGGCGGCAGTCCGGGCGTGGAGGAGCCGTTCTTCGCGATCGCTGCCGACAAGCGGATCCAGCACCCGCTGGTGCAGCGGCTGTGGCCCGAGCCGGCTGCGTCTGGCCGGCGGGCCGGGCTCAGTCCGGCTTCACGTTCCCAGCCTTGACCACCTCGGCCCAGCGCGGAATCTCGCGCGCGATCAGCGCGCCGAAGGCCTGCGGGGTGGTGGGGGTCGGCAGCGCACCTTCGCCCGCGAGCTGCTTGGCCACGTCCGGCAGCGCGAGCGCCTTGTTGACCTCGGCGTTCAGGCGGGCGACCACGGCCTCGGGGGTCCCCGCCGGGGCGACGACGCCGTACCACTGGTCGGCCTCGAACCCCGGGTAACCGCTTTCGGCGACGGTCGGCACATCGGGCAGCGCGGCGATCCGCGTCGGGCTGGAGACGGCGAGCGCGCGCAGCCGGCCGCTGCGGATGTGGGCGATGACGGCGGGCGCGCCGGTGAAGGTCGCGTCCACCTGGCCGGCGATCAGGTCGGTGACCGAGGGCGCGGTGCCGCGGTAGGGGATGTGCAGCAGGAAGGTCTGCGTGCGCAGTTTCAGGTACTCGAAGGTGATGTGCGCGGCGCTGCCGTTGCCGCCGGACGAGTAGGACAGGCGGCCGGGTCTCGATTTCGCCAGCGCGACGAACTCCTGCAAGGTCTTCGCAGGCGAATTCGCCGGCACCACCAGCACGTTGGGCACCCGCGCCACCCAGGCCACCGGCACGAAGCTCCTCAAAGGGTCGTAGCCGAGCTTCGGGTAGATCGACGGGTTGACGCCGAGCGTGCCGATGTGGCCCATCAGCAGCGTCTGGCCGTCGGGCTCGGCCTTGGCGGCTTCGGCCGCGCCGATCGAGCCGCCGGCGCCAGGGCGGTTGTCCACCACGAGGTGCTGGCCGAGCGCCTGCGCCAGTCTGGGGGCGAGGGCGCGGGCCAGGATGTCGGTCGAGCCGCCTGGCGTGAAGGGCACGATCAGGCGCATCGATTTGCCCGATTGGGCTGCGGCTGGCGCCAGAGGCCAGAGGCCGGCGGCCAGTGCCGCGCCCAGCACCGAGCGGCGCGGCAGTGATCGGGCGAACGAGGTGGTCATGGTGGTTTCCTGTCGGGGCTCAGTGCGTGGTGAGCAGGAGCTTGATGTCCGCGGCCAGATCCGCTGGCGGGGCGTTGTGCCGCACATAGAGCCGCACCTTGCCTTGCGGATCGAAGACGAAGGACGCGGCGGTGTGGTCCACGGTGTAGCTGGTCTCGGTCTTGCCCGGCACCTCGCGGTAGAAGATCTTGAATTCCTTGGCGGCGGCGGCCGTCTCGTCGGCCGAGCCGCGCAGCGCGACCCAGTGCGGGTTGAAGGCGCCGACGTAGGACTTCAGCAGCGTGGTCGTGTCACGCTTCGGATCGACGGTGACAAAGACGCCGACCAGCTTGTCGCCGTCCGGACCGAGCAGGCGCTGGGTCTCGGCGAGGTTGGTCAGCGTGGTCGGACAGACATCCGGGCACTGGCTGTAGCCGAAGAAGACGACCGCCACCTGGCCCTTCAGGCTGGAGAGCTGGAAGGGCTGGCCGTTCGCGTCGGTCAGCGCCAGCTGGCGGGCGTATTCGGCGCCGGTGATGTCGAGCGACTTGAAGCTCGGCGGCGGTGCCTTTTCGCAGCCACCGAGTCCGCCGATCAGGGCCAGGGTGGCGGCCAGCAGGGCCAGTCGCCGCGCGGGTCGGAGGTGTCGGGTGGAAGTGGTCACAGCCAGGGCCTCAGGTAATGGTCGATCAGCAGCGCGGCGAAGAGCAGCGACAGGTGCCAGATCGAGAAGCGGAAGGTCTCGCGGGCGAGCGCTTCGGAGTATTCACGGCGCAGGCGAATGGCGTAGTGGATGAAGCGCCCGCCCAGCACGATGGCCGCGGCGAGATACAGCCAGCCGCTCATGCCCTGCACGAAGGGCAGCAGCGTCGCGGCGAACAGGATGAAGGTGTAGAGCAGGATCTGCAGCCGCGTGAACTCGTTGCCGTGCGTGACCGGCAGCATCGGCAGGCCGGCGCGGGCGTAGTCCTCGGCCCGGTAGAGCGCCAGCGCCCAGAAGTGCGGCGGCGTCCACAGGAAGATGATCAGGAACAGCGCGATCGCCTCCGGCCCGACCTCGCCGGTCAGCGCCGCCCAGCCCAGCACCGGTGGCATCGCGCCCGAGGCGCCGCCGATGACGATGTTCTGCGGCGTCATCGGCTTCAGCACCACGGTGTAGATCACCGCGTAGCCGACGAAGGTGCCGAAGGTCAGCCACGCCGTCAGCGGGTTGACACGGACGTACAGCAGCGCCATGCCCGCCACGCCCAGCACGGCCGAGAACAGCAGCGCCTGCGCCTGGCTCAGGTCGCCGTTGGCGGTGGGGCGCCACGCGGTGCGCTTCATGCGCGCGTCGATCTTCTGCTCGATCAGGCAGTTGAAGGCCGCTGCGGCGCTGGCCACGAGCCAGATGCCGACGCTGGCCAGCACCGCGGTGACGATATCGGCCCAGCGCGGCAGGCCCGGCACGGCCAGCAGCATGCCGATCGCCGCGCAGAACACGATGAGCTGCACGACCCGCGGCTTGGTCAGCGCGACGTACTGGCGCCAGCGCGACAGGCGCGGCGTGGTCGGGGTGAGGATGGTGGCGTTCATCGGGACAGGGCGGCGGACGGGAGGTGGGAAGACGCCGGCGAGGCGGACGCAGCAGGGGATGGGGCGCTGGCATGGTGGCTGTGGGCCAGCAGCGCAGCCAGCAGCGTCACCAGCGCGGCAGCACCGCCGGTGTGTGCCACGGCGGCCAGCAAGGGCCAGCCGAGCACGATGTTGGACAGGCCGGTGAGCAGCTGCAGCGCCGCGATGGCCAGCAGGCCGCGGGCGTAGCGGGGGGCTGGCTGGCGCAGCGCGGCCATCAGCAGGCCGAGCACGGTCAGCACGACGACCGCGCCGATCCGGTGTGTGACGTGGATGGCCGTGAGTGCGGCGAAGGGCAGGGCGCTGCCGTCCGCCTGCACGCCGAGACCGCGCTTGAGCGTGAAGCCGGCCTCGAAGTCCATCGGGGGCCACCACTGGCCCTGGCAGGTGGGCACGTCCTGACAGGCCAGCACGGCGTAGTTGGTGCTCACCCAGCCGCCGAGCGCGACCTGCAGCACGACAAGCCCGAGCACCGCCCAGACGGCGGCCCGCAGCGTGGCGGACAGCACGAGCGGCTGTGGCGCATGCCGGCGGGTCTGCACGGCCAGCAGCGCGAGCAGGCCGATGCCGCCGAGCAGGTGGCCGGTGACGATGGCGGGGTAGAGCTTCATCGTCACGGTGAGCGCGCCGAACGCGCCCTGCAGGCAGACCCAGGCGAAGGTGAGCGCGGCCCAGCCCGGCGCGACCAGCCGCGCCTGCGCCGGATCGCTGCGGCGCAGCCGGCGCACGGCCAGCAGGCTCCACCCCATCAGCACCGTCAGCAGCGCGCCGACGCCTGTGGCCAGGTAGCGGTGGATCATCTCGATCCACGCCTTGCCGTGCGTGACCGGGCCGGTGGGCATGGCGGTCTGCGCCTGCGTGATCTGGTGGACGGCGCCGAAGGGGCTGGCGTTGCCGTAGCAGCCCGGCCAGTCGGGGCAGCCCAGGCCGGAGTCGGTCAGCCGCGTGAAGGCGCCGAACAGCACGAGGTCGAAGGTCAGGAACAGCGTGACCAGCGTCAGTGCCCGCAGCCGCTGCGGCGTGGACGCGCCGCGGTGGCGCCACGCCAGCCACACCAGCGGCAGCGTGGCCAGTGCGGCGGCCAGCAGCGCGATCTGCGCCAGCGGGCCGAGGTCGATCAGGTCGGTCGGTTTCATGGCGTGCGCGCAGTCCGGGGGCTCAGCGGGCGAGGCCCGGCGTGGTGGTCACCGTGCCGACGATGGCCGGGTCGCGCCCGGCGCGGTCCCAGGAGGTCGAGGCGCGCAGCACGCGCTCGACATCGCGCTTGACCTTGGCCGGCTCGAAGGCTGCCGGGAAACGCATCATCCACACGCCCATCGGGTCGACCAGGTAGAGGTGGGCGGAGAGCGCTTCGCCGGACGCCGGCTTGAGCCAGGCGGCCACCGCCTCGCGCGGCGCACGCAGCACGCTGGCTTCGGCCAGCGCCGGCAGCAGATCGGCCCTCGGCGGGGTCTCGCCGGTGACGATCCAGACGCGGTCCAGACGGTCTTTCTCGCGGCCGAGTGCCTCGCGCAGCTGGCGCTGGGCGTAGAGCAGCTGCTCGCAGCGGCTGTCGCAGGCGCCGTCCGCCACGACCACCAGCAGCCACTGGTCGCGCAGGCTGCGCGGATCGACGGACTTGCCTTGCAGGTCGGTGAGCGGCAGGGCGCTTGCGGCCGGGATGTCGATGGGGGGCTGGATCAGCGTGCCGTGCGCGGGTTGGCCGGTCGGCCGGATCACGTAGTAGGTGAAGTAGGACGCCATGACCGGCGAGGCACAGGCCAGCATGATCAGCACCATCTTCAGCCGACCCAGGCGGGTGCGCTGTGGCGTGGCCAGCATGGCGGCGGGTGAGGGCAGTTCGTGGACCGACAGGTTCAGCGGTTGTGCGGCGTTCGGGGCGTCATTCGACATGGGAAGCGGCCTGCCTGCGCGGGCGGATGAGTTGAAACCAGACATGCAGCCCGGCCATGAGGGCGCTGAGCGCGAACCACTGGGCGGCGTAGCCGTGGTGCTTGTCGACACCGACCGACGGGGCCGACCAGTGGCGCCGCAGGCCGTCGTCTGCGGGCCCTTCGGTCTGGAGCAGCGCCACCGGGCGCAGGCTCAGGCCGGACTCGCGGGCGGCGGCGGCGATGTCGAGATTCTGACGGATGGGGCCGGATTCGAGGCCGCCGAAGTCGAACAGCCGCGACGGGGCGGGGATGATGCGGGCGACGACGGTCACGGCCTCCGCGTCCGGCGTCTGCACCGGCGGCAGGTCTTCGCGCCGCAGGGCATGGCGCGGGGCCCAGCCACGCTCGACCAGCACGGCGGTGCCGTCGGCGAGTTGCAGCGGTGTCACGACGTGGAAGCCGACCCGGCCGTCCATCGGCCTGTTGTCGAGGAACAGCGTCGCGCGCGCCACCCAGCGGCCTTGCAGCCTGATGCGGCGCTGTGTCTGGGCCTCGACCTCGTCGGGATGGCGTGCCAGGTCGGCGGCACTCAGCTCCGGCAGCTGCTGGCGCGCGTCCAGCAGCGCTTGCCGTTCGATTTTCTGATCCGCCCGATCCAGTTGCCACACGCCCAGACGCGCGGTGCCGGCGACTCCGACGACAGTGGCCAGCAGGACCAGCCAGCGCTGGTGACGGTGTCGGGACAGGGTCATGGAGATGCGGGCAGGACAGGGCAGGTGGAATAATCCGGCGTCATGAAACTCCTCATCGCGCTGGCGTTTGTCGCCATTCTGGCCGCCCTGGCGTCGGCCGGCTTTTTCATGATCCGGCGCGGACCGGAGGGGCGCCCGCCCACCAAGGCACGCATGGCCCGGGCACTGGCGATCCGTGTCGGCCTCTCGGTCAGTGTCTTCCTTTTCGTGCTGCTGAGCTACCTCATGGGCTGGATCGAGCCGACGGGTCTGCCGGTCGGGCGCTGACGTGGCGACCGCGGCGGCAGGCGCCTCGGCAGGTCAAGAAAAAGAGCGCCGCAGCGCTCTTTCTTGTTTCACGCCGGCACCGGACACCCGGCGCCAGGCCATCACATCCAGTAGACGATGAAGTACAGGCCGAGCCAGACCACGTCCACGAAGTGCCAGTACCACGCAGCACCTTCGAAGCCGAAGTGGCGCTCGGGGGTGAAGTGGCCCTTCATCAGGCGGATGGTCATGACCAGCAGCATGATGGTGCCGACGAACACGTGGAAGCCGTGGAAGCCGGTCAGCATGAAGAAGGTCGAGCCGTAGACGCCGGAGCTGAGCTTGAGGTTCAGTTCGTGGTAGGCGTGGAAGTACTCGTAGCCCTGGCAGGCCAGGAAGGTGGCGCCCAGCAGCACGGTGATCCACATCCAGCCGATGGCCTTGGCGCGCTGGTTGGCGATCAGCGCGTGGTGCGCGATGGTCAGCGTCACGCCCGAGGTCAGCAGCAGACCGGTGTTGATGGTCGGCAGCGGCCACGGACCCATGGTCTGGAACGGCTCGACGATGCCGGCCGGCGAGCCGGTGGAGCCTGCGACCGAGCTGGGCCAGACGCCCTTGAAATCGGGCCACAGCAGCGCGTTTTCCAGGCTGCCCAGGCTCGGCACGGACTGGGTGCGGGCCCAGTACAGCGCGCCGAAGAAGGCGGCGAAGAACATCACTTCCGAGAAGATGAACCAGGCCATGCTCCAGCGGTGCGACACGTCGACGCGGTCGCTGAGCATGCCGGCTTCGGCTTCGCCCGCAGCTTCGCCGAACCACTGGCGCAGCACGAAGACCGTCCACAACAGGCCGAACAGCAGCGCGTACGCGCCCCAGCCATGGCCGTTGACCCACTGGCCTGCGCCCAGGATCACGAAGAACAGGCCGATCGAGGTCATCACCGGGTGCCGCGAGGGCGCCGGAACATAGTAGTAAGGCGTCATGCCTTGGGGGGTTGCCGACATGAGTTGCTCCTGGAATCCGTGTCGCGAATGTAGTGGTGTGTGGTGTCGTCTTGGACTGGCTCAGCCCGCGATCCAGCGGACCAGCAGCACCAGCAGGCCGACAAACAGCGCTGCGCTGAGCAGGCCGGCCAGGATGATGTGCAGGGGGTTGAGCTGGTTGATGTCGTTCTGGTGGTCGGCGCCGCGGCGGATGCCGAAGAAGGACCAGGCCACGGCCTTCATGCTTTGACCGAACGAGCTCTTGCGCTGGACCGCATCGCGCAGATCGTCTGCGGAGGTGCGTTGCGGTTCGGTCATGAACCAGCTCCCTGTGCAGGCGTCTGCGTTGCAGCCCCGGTGACCGGCGCAGCGGGGGTCTTGGAGCCGACCTCGAAGAAGGTGTAGGACAAGGTGATGGTGCTCACGTCCCTGGACAGCTTCGGATCGATCACGAACACCACCGGCCATTTCTTCGACTCGCCCGGTGCCAGCGTGTACTCGTTGAAGCAGAAGCACTCCAGCTTGTTGAAGTGGGCCATGGCCTGCTTCGGGGCGTAGCTGGGGATGGCCTGGGCCGACATCGTGCGGTTCTGGACGTTGCGGAACTCGTACATCACCGTGGTCACTGCGCCGGGATGGACCTGGACGGAGGACTGGGCGGGCCTGAAGTCCCACGGGCCGCGCGCGTTGGCATCGAACTCGACCGTGATGGTGCGGCTGGTGTCGACCTGGGTGTTGGCCGGGCCGGTCTTGCCCGTCACCAGCAGCTCGTTGCGGCTGAGGATGTTGATCCCCAGCGCCTCGCAGATCGACTGGTACATCGGCACCAGCGCATAGCCGAAGCCGAACATCACCGTGGCGATGACGCACAGCTTGCCCAGCATGCGCTGGTTGTCGCGCTGCAGGCGGCCGGTCTGGCGCGTGTCGCTCATGGATGCGCACCCGAGAGCAGCACCACCCGGGCCATGAACCCGACGAAGAACACCAGCGCCACCGTGGCCAGGATCAGCCCGAGTCGCACGTTGCTGCGTCGTTTTTCGTCGTTGTGCATGGCGGGTCGTCCTTGGTCGATCAGAACTTCAGCACCTTGGTGGCGGTGGCGTCCAGCGTGGGCGGCGTCTCGAAGGTGTGGAACGGAGCCGGCGAGGGCACTTCCCACTCCAGGCCTTCGGCGGCTTCCCACGGCTTCTGCGGGGCCTTGGCACCCTGGCCGCGCATCATCGGGACGACCACGAACAGGAAGAAGTAGACCTGCATCAGACCGAAGCCCAGTGCGCCGATCGACGCGATCATGTTGAAGTCGGCGAACTGCAGCGGGTAGTCGGCGTAGCGGCGCGGCATGCCGGCCATGCCCAGGAAGTGCATCGGGAAGAAGGTGATGTTGAAGGTCGCCAGCGAGCCCCAGAAGTGGAACTTGCCGCGGGTTTCCGAATACATCACGCCGGTCCACTTCGGACCCCAGTAGTAGACGCCGGCGAACATCGCGAACAGCGAACCGGCTACCAGCACGTAGTGGAAGTGCGCCACGACGTAGTAGGTGTCCTGCAGGTTGATGTCGATCGGCGCCATCGACAGGATCAGGCCGGTGAAGCCGCCCATCGTGAAGACGAAGATGAAGCCGACCGCCCACAGCATCGGGGTCTCGAAGGTCATCGAGCCGCGCCACATCGTCGCGATCCAGTTGAAGACCTTCACGCCGGTCGGCACCGAGATCAGCATCGTCGCGTACATGAAGAACAGCTGGCCGGTCAGCGGCATGCCGGTCGTGTACATGTGGTGGGCCCACACGATGAACGACAGGATGGCAATCGACGCGGTCGCGTACACCATCGACGCATAGCCGAACAGGCGCTTGCGGGCGAAGGCCGGGATGATCTGGCTGACGATGCCGAAGGCCGGCAGGATCATGATGTAGACCTCGGGGTGGCCGAAGAACCAGAACACGTGCTGGTACATGATCGGGTCACCGCCGCCGGCGGGGTTGAAGAAGCTGGTGCCGAAGTGGCGATCGGTCAGCGTCATGGTGATCGCACCGGCCAGCACGGGCATGACCGCGATCAGCAGGTAGGCGGTGATCAGCCAGGTCCAGACGAACATCGGCATCTTCATCAGCGTCATGCCGGGCGCGCGCATGTTCAGGATGGTGACGACGATGTTGATCGAGCCCATGATCGACGAGGCGCCCAGGATGTGCATCGCGAAGATGCCGGCATCCATGGACGGGCCCATCTGCAGCGTCAGTGGCGCGTAGAGCGTCCAGCCGGCCGCCGGCGCACCACCGGGCATGAAGAAGCTCGACACCAGCATCAGTGCGGCAGGGATCATCAGCCAGAAGCTGAAGTTGTTCATCCGCGCGAAGGCCATGTCGGAGGCGCCGATCTGCAGCGGGATCATCCAGTTCGCGAAGCCGACGAAGGCCGGCATGATCGCGCCGAACACCATGATCAGCCCGTGCATCGTGGTGAACTGGTTGAACAGCTCGGGGTTCACGAACTGCAGGCCCGGCTGGAACAGCTCCAGGCGGATCAGCAGCGCGAGGATGCCGCCGATGATCAGCATCGTGAAGGAGAACAGCATGTACAGCGTGCCGATGTCCTTGTGGTTGGTCGCGAAGATCCAGCGACGCCAGCCGTGGGGAGCATGGTGGTCGTCATGGGCATGGTCGTCATGCCCGTGACCGTGACCGCCCGGATGGAGAACTGCGCTCATGGGTAGTGATCCTCTGGAATGTCGTCTTGGTTACTTGCGGGCAGCGACCACTTCGGCCGGCTGGACGATCTGCTCGGTCTTGTTCGACCAGCTGTTCTTGGTGAAGGTGATCACGGCGGCGATCTCGGTGTCCGAGAGCTGCTTCCATGACGGCATCGCACCATTGTTCTGGCCGTGCAGCAGCACCGCGATCTGCTTGCCCTTGTCGGCGTCGAGCACGACCGGCGAGGCGTCCAGCGGCTTGACAGGGCCACCGCCCTTGCCGTTGGCCTGGTGGCAGGCGGCGCAGTTGCTGGCGTAGACCTTCTCGCCGCGGGCGATCAGGTCGGGCAGCTTCCACACCTTGGCCGGATCGTCGGCCAGGGCGGCGAGCTTCTTTTTCTCGCCGGCGACCCAGGTGGTGTAGTCCGCGTCGGACACCACCTTGACATGGATCGGCATGTAGGCGTGTTCCTTGCCGCACAGCTCGGCGCACTGGCCGTAGAAGTCGCCCGTGCGGTCCGCGCGGAACCAGGTGTCGCGCACGAAGCCGGGGATGGCGTCCTGCTTGACGCCGAAGGCCGGGATCATCCAGGCGTGGATCACGTCGTTCGCGGTGGTGATGATGCGGATCTTCTTGCCGACCGGCACGACCAGCGGGTTGTCGACCTTCAGCAGGTAGGTGTCGCCCTCGGGCTTGCCCGCGTCCGACATGGCGCGCTGGGTGGTGTCGAGCGTCTGCAGGAAGCTGATGCCTTCGCCTTCGCCCTTCAGGTAGTCGTAGCCCCACTTCCACTGGTAGCCGGTGGCCTTGATGGTCACGTCGGCATTGGTGGTGTCCTTCATGGCCACGACGGTCTTGGTCGCCATGGCGCCCATGCCGATGACGATGACGAAGGGAACGACGGTCCAGGCGATCTCGACCGCGATGCTCTCGTGGAAGTTCGCCGGCTTGTGGCCCTTGGACTTGCGGTGCTTGATGATCGAATAGAACATCACGCCGAACACGGCCAGGCAGATCACGCCGCAGATGACCATCATCACCACGTGCAGCCAGTGCTGTTCGGTAGCGATCTGCGTGGCGGGCGTCTGGAAGTCCATCTGACGCACGCCCGGGCCGCCCGGCAGGTCGTTCACTGCCAGCGCCACGGTCGTGGCCATGGAAGCACATGCAGCCAGACTCCACTGGCTCGCGTGGCGCCACAGAGCTTTCTTCATCATCATCTCCGCTCTCTTTCTCTACCAGATCGGGGCCGGTGGGCCACCGTGGACATAGTGTCTTGCCTGCCTGCCTGCCTGCCAACATGCCCCACCAGCACCGAGCCGTCATCCGGACTCTTCCGGATGACGAATGCAGAAAACCGGCAGGCATGGATTGATCAACATCAGCAATGACCCGGCATTCATTTGATCTGGATCATTGCAAAGACTATCGAGCAGTCCATGAATTTTAGGTGCGGATATCGACACGGGGCAATGTTTTGCACGGCGTGGTGTCTGTACCGCACTCAGTCGGTGCGCCCGGGGTTGCGCTGGCGCGTCATTTCGCGCATCGCGTCGAGCGAAATCTCGGTCTGCGCCTGCACCCGTGCCCGGGTGACCGGACGGAACGCATGTCCGTAGATGATCTCGAAACCCAGGTGCAGCCGCCCGTCGGCACCGGTCAGATGGTCTGTCAGTGCGGTGTCCAGTTTGCGGCGCCAGTCCCGGCCGCGCAATCCGGGTTGACGCGCAGGTGCGGTGTTGCAACCCAGCCCGCGCAGCTCGGCCAGCAGGGCGGCAGGGCTGTCCCAGGTCAGCGTCAAACGCTCCATGTCCATGACCGGATCGGCAAATCCGGCGTGCACCAGTTCGTCGCCTAGATCGTGCATGTCGATCCACGGGCTGCCCGGCGGGCCCCAGCCGAGGTCGGCATAGACCGCACGGAGTTCCTTGAGCGTGTCCGGTCCGAAGCACGAGAACATCAGGAAGCCGTCCACTTCCAGGGCTGCGTGCCAGCGCGGCAGCAGTGCGGGCAGGTCGTCGACCCAGTGCAGCATCATGTTCGCCCACAGCAGCTCGGCGGTGGGCGGGCCTGCTGGCGTCTCGGTCTTGGCCGGCTGGCCGATCAGGCGGTGCCACCAGCGCGGGCCGGCTTCCGTGCCGGGCGCTTCGGACAGCGGCTGGTCATCGCAGCCGTAGGGCAGCAGGCGTGCCTGCGGGTATTGCGCCGTCAGCAGCGCGGTGCTGCCCGAGGTCGGGCTCCACCAGTCGATCACCCGGGCGGGCTGGCGGCGCACCAGCGACAGGCGGTCAGCCATGCGGCGGGCGATTTCCTCGTGCAGCCAGGGCGCGGCGTGGCCGGCGGTGTGTCGGAGGTGGCGTTGCAGCGCGGCGGGGTCGATCCGGGGCGTGCGGCGGGCGGTGGGAGTGGGTTCGGCCATGGTGGCGGAACTGTATAGTCAGCCGCACATGGCGTTTCTCTCCTCCCGGCCCGTTCTTGCCTGGCGCGACTTCGCAGCGGCCTGGCGCTGGACGCCCGGTTCGGCCTGCCAGATCTGCGCGACCTGGCAGCGGGACGCGGTCTGCGGCGATTGTCAGCGCCGGTTCCGCCACGCGGGCCACCGCTGCCGCTGCTGTGCGGCGCCGCTGGCCGGCCTGGGCGAGGTCTGCGGCCGCTGCATCCGGCGTCCGCCCGCCTTCGACCACACGCTGGCGGCGTTCGACTACGCCTATCCCTGGGACGGGCTGATCACGCGCTTCAAGTTCGGCGGCGCCTGCGAACTGGCGGGGCCGCTGGCGGAGATGATGAGCGACGCGCTCTGGACCGCCGCGGAACAGACCGGGTTCGAGCCGCCCGACGTGCTGCTGCCGGTGCCGCTGTCCGCTGCCCGGCAGCGTGCGCGCGGCTACAACCAGGCGTGGGAGCTGGCCCGCCGCGTCGGTCCTGCGCTGGGGGTGTCCAGCCACGCGCGCTGGGTCGAGCGCGTGCTCGACACGCCGCACCAGACCGGCCTGCCGCGGGCCGAGCGCCTGCAGAACCTGCGCGGCGCGTTCGCGGTGACGGCGGCGGGCCGGGCCGGTCTGGCGGGCCGCCGCGTGGCGATCCTTGACGATGTGATGACCACCGGCGCGACGCTGGACGCGCTGGCCGCGACCGTGCGCCGGGCCGGCGCCACGGCGGTGCAGAGCTGGGTGCTCGCGCGCACGGTGCGCGATACGGTGAGCGATGATGCGGCCCCCTGACCGACCGCCGTTCCGCCGCACCATGTTCCGCATCGTCCTCGTCCACCCTGAAATCCCGCCCAACACCGGCAACGTGATCCGGCTGGCGGCCAACACCGGCTGCGCGCTGCACCTGGTCGAGCCGCTCGGCTTCTCGATGGACGACAAGCTGCTGCGCCGCGCCGGGCTGGACTACCACGAGTACGCGCCGGTGCGTCGCCATGCCTCCTGGGACGCGCTGATCGCCGACTGCGCGCCGGATCCGACCCGCATGTTCGCGCTGACCACCCGCGGCAGCCGGCCGTTCGCCGAGGTGGCATGGCAGCCGGGTGACTGGCTGGTGTTCGGCTGCGAGACGAGGGGTCTGCCACCCGCGTTGCGCGACACCTTTCCCGCCGACCAGCGCGTGCGCTTGCCGATGCGGCCCGAGCAGCGCAGCCTCAACCTGAGCAATGCGGTGGCGGTGACGGTGTTCGAGGCCTGGCGCCAGAACGGCTACGGCGGGGCGGTCTGAATCAGCTTTCGGCGCGGGCGCCGCGCTGCATCAGCGCCTGCACGGCCTGCGGCGGCGTCCACTCGCCTTGCAGCACGGCGACCACGGCGCGCGTGATCGGCATCTCCACGCCCAGCGCCTGCGCCCGGTCGAGCACGGTGCGGGCGCTGTAGACGCCTTCCGAGACATGGCCCAGGTCTTCGAGGATGTGGGCCAGTGTCTTGCCCTCGGCGAGTTGCAGGCCCACTCGACGGTTGCGCGACAGGTCGCCGGTGGCGGTCAGCACCAGATCGCCCAGGCCGGACAGGCCCATGAAGGTCTCGGCCTGCGCGCCCAGCGCCAGCCCGAGCCGGGTCATCTCGGCCAGGCCGCGGGTGATTAGGGCGGCGCGGGCGTTCAGGCCCAGCGCCAGGCCGTCGGCCATGCCGGTGGCGATGGCCAGCACGTTCTTCACCGCGCCGCCCACTTCCACGCCGACCGGGTCGGTGGAGGAATAGATGCGCAGCGTCGGGCCATGCAGCGCGTCCACCGCCGCCTGGCGCAGCGCGGCGTCCTGGCTGGCGGCGACGAGCGCAGTGGGCTGGCCACGCGCGACTTCGAGCGCGAAGCTCGGCCCGCTCAGCACGCCCGCGCGCAGGCCGGGGGCCGCTTGCCGGGCGATCTCGTGGCCGAGCAGGCCGGTGCCGGCTTCGAAGCCCTTGCTGAGCCAGAGGGTGGCGGTGCCGTCCGGCAGGCGCTGCAGCATCTCGCGCAGCGCGGCCGTGGGCGTGGCCACGATGACCAGCCCCGTCAGGCCCGCATGGGCGACGGCGCCGGAAAAATCCGAGGTGAGTGCCAGCGCAGCGGGCAGGGCCACGCCGGGCAGGTAGCGCGCATTGCACCGCGAGGCCGCGATCTCGCGGGCCTGGCGGTCGTCACGGGCCCAGAGGACCGTGGGGTGGCGGGTGGCGGCCTGGGCCGCCAGCGCGGTGCCCCAGGCACCGGCGCCGAGCACCGTGATCTGCATCGCGCGAACCTGTCAGCGAACCCGGGAATCAGCTGTTCAGCGCTTGCTGGCCTTGCTGCTGCTGGGCTTCGTACATGGCCTGGAAGTTCACTTCGGCCAGGTGCACCGGCGGGAAGCCGGCGCGGGTGATCGTGTCGGCCACGACAGCGCGCAGGTAGGGGTAGACGATGCCGGGGCAGGCGATGCCCAGGATCGGCTGCATCTGCTCGGGGTCGATGTGGCGGATCTCGAAGATGCCGGCTTCCTTGGCTTCGCACAGGAACAGGGTGCGGTCGCCGAGCTTGGTGGTGACGGTGGCGGTCACGCAGACTTCGTAGATGCCATCGGCGACGGGGCCGACTTCGACGCCG
>Ga0228699_1000055_pt1 | contig 114793 bp, 104 predicted proteins | sample McNCre217_Aug_MG_FD_178016 | JGI IMG/M metagenome (GOLD analysis project Ga0228699, IMG submission 178016) | Freshwater microbial communities from McNutts Creek, Athens, Georgia, United States - 2-17_Aug_MG | ecosystem: Environmental > Aquatic > Freshwater > Creek | place: USA: Georgia... | reverse complement strand
CAATTTCCTGCATCAAAGTCAATAGCCGTCCGATCTCACCTTTGGGAAATCCCTCCCGTGCAAACCAGTTGAGATAGTTTCCAGGTAGATCCGCAATTAACATACCTTTGTGTTTGCCAAAGGGCATGTGTGTAGTCACTAGCTTGTGAAGGTCTTCGGGGTTCATTCGGTCTTATCCACAAAATGTTCATGATTTGGACACTTCAAAAAAGTCACAGGCTTATAGTATTAATTGAAGAAAGCAATGAAGCTTGAAGTGATGAACAACAGAGGCGTAGCCGAGGACGACTACTCTGTCCTTGATGCCACTTCATTTTTTGTCATGCAACGCCTATTTTTTACCCGTCACTGATCAAGTTTCGCAGAACGCTTCGTCAGAAAACAATGTCATCGATAAAGCGGCGATCTGCAAACATCGCATCGATATCAGTATTCACTTGTTCGTTTTGACTCTGTTCGTTTGCGTTGCGAAGCACGTGCAGCGGAAGGGGATCAGCTTGCAGTGCGGCAATCGCTTCGTAAGGACGCATATCGTTAGTCATCGACACAACTGCCGCAATTAAAGGGAATTTGCCACGAGCTGCGTTTTCTGCAATGTCAAATACAGTTTTGAGATTCCGCTGTGTGATGTTCCCCAGTGCTTTTCTGGTACTTTCTCTTCGAACATTTTCTTTGTAGCCTGTGTCAATTAAAAGATTGTGAGCTGGGGAAAGGTTTAAGTCATAAGCCACTTTCCACGCAGTTATATCTGGGTTCTTGGTCTTATACAAAACCGTTTCGTACATCTCAATCAAATTAGGAAGACGCGGGCCACCATCTTCAAGCATTAGTTGTGGGGTTGTAGGTTCATCATCGTGGTCAATGCCATCATGATCTCGATAGAACTTGATTGCTTCCCTGATCGTTGAAATCATAGGTTCTATTTTTTGATCCAAGGGTATTGCCAGAATCATCGTCTTGGGGTTGTTCATTTCGGGGCGCGTCGAATCAAGATAGTTGCTGAGACGCGGAGCTAATGCGTCCAAACCCACCGTTCTGCCTTTGCGCAAAACACAAAGCATCTTGAGTTGCTCAGAAGCGAGATGCAAGCCAAAAATTTCAACCCATCTTTCTTTTGACCAGTCATGCACACACTCGCTGTAGACATCGCCCACGATTTCATAAACCCGCGCAACCGCTTTTAAATTAGCAGGGATGCGTGGGCGACGTGGTGCACGTGTATTGGTTGTGTAGAGCCGGTGAACTTCAGCGTAGCTGGGACTGAGTTTTAAAAAGTAAGGCCACAGGTAAAAACGTAGATCGCTAGGTAGGTGATCTGACGGATCTGTCATTCTTATGTTGTGCCAGCCCATGTCAATGTCTCCTTGTGTTGGTGGGTCTCTTTGTGCATATTACTCGGCTCGTGAATAACGTCTGCCACTGCACCAAATCTCAAATGCACGCATTGATGCAGCGATTGCGAATAGCGCAAAGCAGCAGCCTGTCATCTATTTGGACACATTCCCTGTGCACCAGTTTCCTCAAAGTGCATGTTGAGGCAATTTCTTAACAGTGCAAAACCTACAGTTCAAACACGTTCAAAAAACTGATTGCAGTTGATTGAATTTCGTAAGAGCTTAGCGAGATGAGTTACCAAATTTGCACCACAAGCGCCAATGTGCATGTTGATGCAATAGCAGTGATTAATCCCGAATAACCTTCGAATCAATCCAACAAACGCAACAAGGTGAGTTGGGCTGAGGTGGATGTTTGTGATTGAGCTGCATTGAAGCTTTGCACCAGTTTTCCAAACGGAAATGTTGATGCAAAAGATGATGCGATTCATTTTTACAGTCACTTCAGTTCGCAAAACTTTGAAAAGTTTTTTGGACTAAAGGTGTGACGGTACTAGGTGGTGCTGTCATTAATTCAACGCAAATACGGAGGACTTAATGTCAACTATTGCAACCCAAACAGCGCCCCCTGCAACGCTGTCTAAACAAATTGCACCCACAACTGCTATCAGCGCGATCATGCGCCCAAAGCAAAAAGCTGTCGTCCAAACTAAGCTGGACGTCAAAGCTATGCCAACGGGTGTCAAAAAGATGCTCGAAGTTGCTGATGCTCTGGTTGATCAGTTTGGTCAACTCAAGGCTGATGTGTTCGATCGCTCGGATCAGGCGTTGTGGGCTTACTTGGGCGATGTGAATGAGCTCAAAGACACAATCGCTAAACACGCGGACAAGCAGACGATTAAAACTGCAATGCTCACTGCTATTCACAAGCGTGATACTGCAGCGATGTCTTCAGCTTCTAGCCTCGAAGCGGTGGTGGTTCGCTACATCTTCGGTGATCAGTCTCGCCAAACACGCAGCAACTACACCATCGTTTTGGAAAAAGCTACGGCATTGAACATCCCTGTTGATGGCTTTGTTGCGTTCTTGGCCGAGTACGGTGGTGTGAGCAAGGTTGTGGAGCACGTGTTTGACAACGAGGCAGACGAAGTGAAAACCGCACAAGAAGTGGCGGCTAGCAACAAAGCTGATCAGACAAATCGCATCGCCTTGGTTCAGCGTCTGTACGCAGCAACGGCTCACAACCCTGTTGGTGAGCTGAGCTATTCCGGTGAAGTTGTGAACTGGGTTATGCCCAAACCAGTGACAAAGGGGAAGGCGCCGGAGAAGGTGAATCCTAAGTACGAGCAGGGTGATTACGTGTTCTTTGTCACTGTCCATGATTCGGACACTGGCAACTACCGTGTGGTGCAGGGCAATATCTACGATAAAGCCTACGAGCAAAAACTGCTCAGCGAAATTGCATCGCGTATTGACACAGAGACTGATGAACTGGAGCAAGCGGTTCAGTCTTTGGAGCAAGCAATCGGTTTTGGTGACCTGACTGAGGAAGGTTCGCCTATCGAAGATTAACACAGCTCGGGTGCATTACTGATCTTTTGACAGGTCAGTAGTGTCAAAAATTTTGACGCTGTAGTTTTCGAAAAACACCCCCTTCGAAAAAAAGAAACAGAGTAGTTGCCCTTTGGCTTCGCCATCGGGTACTGGGCCCACCTGCGCCTATTGCTTTGCAATTACTACTATAAGCCTGTGACTTTTTCTACAGCGTCAATTACTTGCTTTGTAAATACAAAAGAGGTGATTGCGTATGTTGAAAGTGGAAATTTCTCCAGTCGTTTACATCAAGTTGGAAGCTGCTTTTCCTAAGCCTACGGGTAAAGCAAAAAAAGCTTTGGACAAGATGAGTTTTTTGCTGGAGGCCATGTTGTCCAAGTGCGTGCAACGTGGACGTGACAACTTTGATGTGATGTTCAACCTCTACAGCATGCCTGCAGATGAGTTGAACCAAAAAGGGCCAACGATCAAAAAGATTCGTCTCAACAAATGGTTGAACGACAACGGTTTGGCCTTGATTGAGAAAGTCGAAGTTGGTAGCAACCTGACTGGCCTTGTCTCCAAGGTTAAGTTGACTGAGTACGTGAGCATCACCAAGGGTGTTGCCAATATTAGCAAGCAAATTGCAGCAGCCACTACCGATGCGGAGCTTGATCTGGTGCTTGGTGGGGATGTCCAGAAAAATGCAGAGCTGTTTGCACAGCTCTACCCAGACTATTTCTCTTACTTGTCTCGCACGGCACGTGACAAAGTTTTTGACACTGTGCCAATTGATGTTGCATCGCTGAAAAACTACATCGTTTGGCTGTGCACGGACGCGAAGCATTTTTCGCTGGGACGTTTGGAAACGTACACGCAGCAAGCGATGCAAATCTTGTGCATTGCAAAGCACACCAACGGTTTTTACTTCCAACGCAAAAAACGCAGCGACTTTGGTCGCACTTACTACGAGGGGGTGAGTGTGCAAAACGTGAACAAAACACTTCGCCGTGCGATGTTGGGTCGTTCGTGGGAGTACGACATCCGTTGCAGCGTTGTGGCATGGAAGCTGAATTTCGCGCAGGAGCTGTCGCCATACGTGGACCCGATGAAAGACTACCGCCGCAATTTTTGGGCATCGCTTTGGTATTTTGAAGCTCGCAAAGAGTTCTTGCTGGATGTGCGTCATGCCACATTTGCCAAAACTGCTTTCACGTCCATCGAGTTTCAAGACGGATTGATCAAAGAGGCGATCACGGCTATCAGTTTTGGTGCACGTGCTGATGCAAAGGGCTGGCGAACAGCTAATGGGCGTTGGAGCAACCCTGCGCTTGCGGGGATCTTGACTAATGCACAAGAGCGTGAAGCTTTCTTGCAATCACCCACGATTCAAGCGTTTATCAAAGAGCAGTCTTTGCTGGATGAGTACCTTGCTGATGGTTTGCGAGCAGAAATGCCAGATTTGTATTACAGCGATCTGTTGAGTTCGGGCAAGCGTCCCAGTAAATCAAAAGCTGTTGCTTACATGTACCAGCATTCTGAAACACAGGTGATGAATGTGGCTCGTACCACCTTGGCTAAGTACGGCATCAAAACGATTGCCAACATCCACGACGCATTCGTCGTTCGAAAAAAACTTCCGAGCTACGTGCGTGACCAAGTGTTGTACGAGATGCAGGCGCAAACAAGCAATGAGTACTGGCGCTTCAAAGCTGAAGAGCTTGAAAGATTTAACTAACAGGGGCGGAAGTCCCTACATGAAAGGAAATGAAATGACTAAAAACACGTATGTTGTAAATGGGTATGAGTTTGAACTCAGCAACGAGACACTCGAAATTCTTCGTAATTTCGTAATTCTCGGATCCAAGGCGGACGAGCAATTTCCCGCAGCTGGTCTCAAGGAGGATCTGGAAATCAAAATGATTGATCTTTTCTTTGAATCAATTCAAATTGACTTGCGTGATGCAACAAAGCATCTTGAGGAGGCTTTTCGTCATGAGTTGATCATGGCGTTGGAAAAAATTAATTTCTTCGATTACATGAACGAAATTCTTGAGCATAAGTGAAGAAATTGTCGAGCTATTCGCGTGAATGGGGTGCATGAAAAACTTTTCTACATCCCAAACAACTTCAAATCTTATCTAAAGGTGGCCAAAATGAAAAATAACATTTGCTATTTGTTTCTTGAAAAAAATGATTCACTAGACCCTCAATCAGACATTCTTGAGTTCGTTCGTCGCAGCTCAGATGCGCCTAAAGAGTGCTTTGTCAAAACAGCTTGTTACGTGTACAAAGATCACTTCGACTTCATTTACGTTGCAGAAGCATATGGATTCGACTACGCACTCAATAACTACTACGTTGTAGGAGTCCCGGGCGGCAGCATGACTATGCTTCATCTCAAGTATGGTGAATACGTGAAATGCAGCGCGGAGGTACCTGATCGAAATTTCTTGACGCCAGAAATTGCGCTGAAAATTCACGAGATTCGTAAGTGTCAACGCACGACACGCGTACTGCATTGAAACTGAAACCATCAAGGCAAACCTCAGGAATCAATTGGGAAAAATGCTTTCTGACCTGATCTAGGTTAAGTGAAATTACCTTTTTGCCACAGATCTTGGTCGACTTTTTTGCATTCTGCATTCGTCGTTCGAAAAAAGCTTTCGAGCTATGTGCGTGACCAAGTTTTGTTCGAGATGCAGTCCCAAACATTTAATAAGTACTGGCTCTTCAAAGCTGAAGGGCTTGAAGGTTTCAATTAATCAACAGTTAAAACTAGAAAGGAGGATGTCATGAATAGATTTTTTTAAGGAGTTTTAAATGGAAAAAATTGTTCAATCTGTGCATAAGTTGTTGTACGTTGATTTCTGCATTGGCGACGTCAGTGAATCCATGGGGGATTCATTGAAGTCTTTTGTGGAAAATAACTTGGTACTTCAATTTCCAAATGATGAAATTTCATTTGGAGTTTGTTCTGAACCAGACTGCAACACAATTCACTCTATTCGATACTGGTTTTTTGAAGAAGATTTGTCAAAAATCGACGTTGATGCAATGCATAAGCAACTTGATGAATTGCTATCTTCATGGGTTTCGCAAGTTTCAATTAAATTCTAATCACTAGCCGGGCGACCAATTTTTGTGTGAAAAGCTCTTTTTCCCACAGATTTTGGTCGATTTTTATAAATTGGTAATGCTGATATTTCGGCGATTCATCTAATTAAATCAATTTTTTAAAACATATGTCATACCACTTCAAACATATCATTTTCACTAGTCGAGAAATTGATGAAATTCAACAAATGACGGATTCCATCGTCGTGCCATCTTCTCGTGCGAGGACTTATCCATATTCGCTTGACAACGATGATCCAAGCAAGAGTGATCTGGAAATCTTATCTCGCGCACTGAAAACAACTGGTTACGATCCGATGTTCGTATATGAGGTTTTTAACCCTTATGACGGTTATGAGGTTTTTGCATCATGCCATGGCAATGTTGATTATATTTTTTCAGTTAAAGATGAATTATTTATTTCCGTCTTAGAAGATATACAAAATATTCTCATTGATTACAGTGTGCAAACGGACGCAGTTTTTGAGCTCGTAGCTGCTTCTCCTTCAGCTGTTGATAAATTTCTCGGGAAGCACGATGCATCGGTTTTCTCCAAAAACGATGCGCTCTCTAAGTGCATTAAGAAAATTCATGAATGTAATGATGAGGCTGTAGAAGAGATTGTGTTTGAGATGCTTCGTCCATATCAGTTGTATCCCATTTCCTAACTAGCTTGCGTCCAATTCTTGGACTCAAATAATAAGAACACGGGTCAATGCGTCGGCGTTGTTGGTTTGATTGCTGACAGTGTCTTGAACGCTTTAGCTCTTTTTTGTCGATCACGTTCGGCTTTTAGCGCATCACTTGCTCGATCTTTGGTTGTTTGAAGGTTTTCGATGCGTTGCTGTTCAGGTGTTTTAGTTTGAATCAACTCGTCCAGTTGTTCACCTTCGTGCAGCTCCGTTGGCGATGATGCTAGTGAGTGAAATCCGTGGATGGCTTGCAGTAGCCATCGGGCATCAGAGCTGTTTTGTGCTCGAATCTCTACCGGGATGGCTTTCACGCTGCTGCCGACGCGTGCTTTTATCAGGGCGGTGTATGTCTTCATGCATGTATTTATTCCGCGCATAAATAATTTATGCAAGATGGAGACGAGCATGCGATTTGAAGATGAACTGTATGAGGCCATGTGTGATGCCTACCCAAGATTGACTGTTCGAGCGTTTAGCCATGCGCTCGGCATGAGTAGTGGTTACTGGAGCAGCATCACTGCACAAGAGCTGCCAGTGTCCAATGTGGCGCTCATCAACTTGAATGACTACCTTGAGTGCCGAAAACTGCTAATGGAGTCGGACGGGACAAGGCTGCGTAGGTTGGACGACATTCAGCGAATGATTGCCAAAGAAATCGTCAATCGGTTCGCCATTGAGAATGAGTCTTTTGACGAGGTGTGGGATGAGGTTTCAACGTCTTTACGCCAAAGTCAAGGAGCTTCAGTTGGCGGCTATGGCGCCATGCCGTTTGTGATGTCCTCATATTGAAATAGCCATGAAAAAATGAATGATGACTTCTAATCGTCCCAACTTTCTGAATGCTGACTGTTCAATTTTGAGTGCAAAAATATTCATTTAACATTTTTAAATGTTTCTTTTTTTGTATTAATTCGTTTTTGAGAGGTATCATCCGAAGATGATGAATGTCGTACTTGCGATGTTTGTGTTCTGTAACTCAAGTACTTATGGTTTGGGAGCGTCAATTGACTACGCCTTCTGCTCAGCAACAAAAAAGCAAAGAACTGATTCTTTTTTGGCTTAACTCCTTGCGTCTACGCCAATTTTCTTATTCATTTCGTCTTGTCCAGGCTCAACTTAAGGCGGCAGGAATGCCCTCAGCATCGGGTTGGGATAGTTTGTTTGAAAAGTACCAAGCGCTTAAATATAGTGAGATCGATTGCACTCTATATTTAAATACTGTAATTGAGATTTACAAAAATTCACTGATATCAAGCAATGCTGCGATATGGTTATATGAGGCTCCGGTTGAAAGTATTTCTGCAATTTCAACATGGGCTCAAAAGTTAATAAATAAAAAATCTGTATTTGCTAAGACATTCCCACATCCAGTTGAGGATGAAGAATTAAATCTAGCTCCATTTAATGGAGAATTTATAAATTTCGAGACTTTATCAAACGGTGATCTAGTATTTTATTCTTGTGCCAAGCGAGCATTTAGGCATCGTGAATCCATTGAGGTTGATCAATTGGAGGTTCCTGCTCGTAAGGCGCTTATTGGCTATGATGAGGTCTTTGGGATTAAGAGTGGTTTTACACAGGCTTATGATCGTGTTGTAGTGCGCATTGAATCGGGCTTGATGGAGTTGCATATTGATATGTGTTGCCCATTAGCTGCTGATGATCTACATCAAATTCAAGTTTATTACACCGAAAAATTCAAAGTATTTTTGAAATCATTAACGTGTTCATTTTTGTGGCTGAATCAGTCTAAAAATTTATTTCCAAAAATCACGGAGTTATATAACGCTGTGGATGGTCAAATTATTGCTTTGGGTCATTCGACAAGTACAAAGTCCATCAAGGAAGAGCGTATGCGTAATCGCAGACAGGACTTACGAGTTGAAACATTCCATAGAGAGGGAATTAACGCAATTCCATCAACTGATCTTTACTCAATCAAAAAAGGATGGACAATGAGCGGATGGTCTCATGTCCCTGCAGTCTTGATTCCTGGAAAAGCGTCATCAGCTGGTGCTGTTGGTAGCTCGGTACGGCATGCATTGATAGAGGCTTGTGCAACGCCCGAAGACTTTGAATTTGTAGTGCAAAAACTACTGTGAACTTGAACACGCAACAGACACTGCTACGCATTGAACTGGACCTTCGGCACAAGCCGGAGTTGTTGGTCGCGTGCCAGGCTGTTGTTCGCTTCCTGTCAGAACATCGGGCAGAAGATTTACAGCAAATCACTTTCGGCTTGATTGGTCGTGTCGCAAATTTACCGTTAATCGAAACAATTCCTGTCGCTGAGTATTTGTCAAGTGCTCGCGGACGAATTTTTGATAGACGCTTCATGCTGATCGTTGATGAGGAGGAGTTTGAGATCCCCCATGAAGATGTCGCAGAGGCACGTCTCCTCAATAGGCTTTGTCATCCTGATACCGGTGAAGTTATTTCAAATTTCGAAGAATCATTATTTGTATATTTCGAATTAAGCGATATTGGAAAAATGCTTACGAGGACATTCGATTGAAAGGCCTCGAATCGTTAAGCTTGAAGGAAATGCAAGGGCTTAAGGCTATTCGACCTGACCTTGCTGTCATCGCTGCTCGACTCTTGGTCTCTTCGTATGTAGAATTTGTAGAGGTTCTTTACAACGATATTGATCTATGTATTAAGCACATGGAGAATGATCCCAAGATTCGTCAAAATGATGCAGAGGATAGATTAACTGCCGATATCATTGGCATGCTTGCCGCTGCTAACTATGATGTTTCGCATGACGAAACAATTGGCGGACATTCTGATATTGTAGTTAAGCATCAACTTGGGTATCTTTGGGTTGGTGAAGCGAAAATTCATACCTCATATGAAAAGTTGAACGATGGATTTAATCAGTTAACAACTCGTTATCTTCGAGGAACTCCGAATGCAGATCAAGGTGGTTTAATAATTTACATCTTTAATTCGAATGTGGCAAATGTTGTCAAAACTTGGGCCAAGAGATTAGATGAAATGCGATTGCCATGTTATGCAAGTAAACCTTGTGATAAACGCAAAGAGTTAGCTTTTTATACCGATCAAAAACATGCATCCTCCGGACTTATGGTCAAAATTCGCCATCTGGGTGTGAATCTTCATTGGAATCCTAGAGTCTAATGATTTTTTTAAAAATTGCCTGACAGATAATTTTCTAAAATTCTAAAAATGTCACCACTCGAAACATTTAAGAGTAATCTTTCAGAAGTTGATAACTTAATAAATTTTGATCGTCAACTGTTGCAGCTCGTTACGCTTACTGTTGAAGGGTTGCATGAACAATTAAAGTCAAAATTTGGTGATGAGCGGCTTAATGGTGCAAGAGCACTTACTGTTATTCGTGGAATTCGTGATAACGAAACACTCCGCACAAAGTATCAAGCAATATACAACCAAGCAATTGTTTTGTTGGTTTCTCACTTTGCATCTGCTCTTGGGGATCTTTTTCGTGAGGCTGTATCAGCTCGCTTGGCCTCAGCGGATGCGGGTAAGTTATTAGAAGAGGAGTTCAAACTCACTGTTGCCGAGTTAAAAGAGCGCAGCTGGGATCTTTCGGGGGCGATTCCCGATTTGTTGATAGCTAAGCACGATCTTACATTTCAAGATATGGGGGCGACCGTTAGAGCTTTTTCTGCGTACACAAGTTTGATTCCAGAGAGAAATGTCGTTATGAATAATATTATTACGGCACAAGCTTGTCGGCATGCGATTGTTCATGCTGGAGGGCGAGTGAGTGAGAAATCTGTTAGACAGGTCTCAAAAGTTCTTCCAAGAACGTTTAGGCCAGTCTTAAATGTTGGCGAGCAACTTTCTTTTTCATTGCTTGAAATCAACTCAATTAAGTCAGATATGCTTAACTTCATTGAGACATTAGCTAGTGAATAAGCTGGATGCATAGCGCGTTACATGTTCCGATTGTGAGTCGGAGGCTAAGCTTTTGTTTGAATGAATGTCGACCGAAGTAGGTAGGCTATCAATTCGCAAGCGTATGTGTTCAAGGCTGGTCAAAAATAAGAATTAAAAAAATGGAAGAGTTGGTGGGTAACGCAGCCCCAGAGGAAATGAAGGATCTAGAAGGAAAATCAACTCCTGATGGATGGTTGCTTGGAAAAATTGTGTCGTTTCCCGACGATCACACAGGCGGTTATTTTTCCAAGTGTTTTCATGTGACTCGCAATGGTGACGCTGCGTTTCTTAAAGCGCTAAATCTTGATAAATTCGACATCAATCAATTGATGGGATTTTTTGCTGAATTTCAATATGAGCAAGAAACCTTAGAAAAGTGTCGCGATATACGAATGAGTCGCGTAGTGAAGCTGGTTGAAAGTGGTAGCCTAGATCGTGGTAATTCTTTTCATCCAATTCAACGTAAGGTCCCCTTTATTGTTTTTGAACTGGCGGAAGGTGACATTCGTAATTCGGTCGATATCAGTAAGGATGTGTCAAACAGCTGGCGTTTTTTCGTATTGCAGCAAACGGCTCTTGCACTCTTGCAGCTTCACGGTGCACAAATTGCTCATCAAGACATCAAACCCTCCAATGTATTGAGATTTGACAGGAATGCATTAAAGATTGGGGACCTAGGACGCTCTACAGATAGGCAGCGACCAGCTCCACACGACCACCATCAAAGACCTGGCCATATAAACTACGCTCCATTCGAGCAACTTTACAGCTATACGGCTCCAACTGAATGGGCTCAACGTCGAATTAGTTCTGATGTATTCCAGTTAGGTGCTCTTGTTACGTACGTTTTTACATCTGTAGTTTTACCAAGATATGTAGTTAGCAAATTGGAGGCTGGATATCAGCCAACCAATTGGGGTGGCACTTACAGCGATGTAATGCCGTTCTTGCAGGCAAGTCTGGTTTCCTCTGTTGAGGAAATCTCTGAAGATTTCCCTGATCAATTCAGAGATGAGCTAGTTCAGATTGTTTTAGATCTTTGCCATGTCGACCCCTTACAGAGAGGTAAGCTTGGAGCAAAAGATGGAAAACCAAATGTTGGTCCTTTGTGGCTTCAGCGTTACGCTTCACGGTTTGATATCTTGGCAAAGAAAGCATCAATCAATGGGAGTGCCAATTGATTAATGAATCTAAACCTAGGAATGTTGTACCAAGATGGAGGTCATCTTCTATGACATCCAGGACAAACGAAGCTAGTTTTGGAGTTTCAAAAAAAAAGATTGATTACACGGCAGATGTTCAGGCAAGCATGCGTGAATTTGGCTTGAGTCCGACTGTTCCGATTGCATCAGAGTTGATGTTTATTTCCAATGAGGCTGGTGCTAAGGACATCTCGCTACAGGCTGCCAACTTCATTTTGAAGCACAGTGATTCTCTTCAATCTAAGTCAGTACTTCGGTTTGCTAATGAAGTGGTGGGAGTTGATCTCGACTTTAAATCTCAGGTCGAAAATTCTTCCAGTAACTTTTTAAAAGCAGCACGAAAGCAACTCTCAATTGAATACAGAAATCCAGTCTTACTGATTGATGTCGCTCGGGAGTTGACCTCAGCAGGGCATCAAAAAAGTGCACTTCGTTATGTCCGAGCTGCTGTTGGTCTAGCCCCCGACTCAAGATTTATTGTTCGATCTGCAGCTCGATATTTCTTGCATGTTGGAGATTACGACCAGGCGCATGACCTGTTAAAGCGTACGTCAAATATCAAGACTGATCCTTGGCTTCAAGCCTCGGAGCTTGCTGTGGCAAGCATTCGAAGTCGACCGTCAATGCTTTCAAAAAGCGTTTTTCGCTCATTGTTAGATGCTAAGTCAGTCGGTCCTGAGCGATCGGAATTGGCTAGTGCGGTAGCCACAATGGAGTTGAAATCAGGCTCAACTAAAAATGCAAAGCAGCTTTTTAATAAAGCCCTCGTAAGTCCTAATGACAACAGCTTGGCGCAGGTTGAGTGGGCCGCTGAGCGTTTAAAACTAATCGTTGATGAGCAAGTTCTCAAGACGCCTCTTTCGTTCGAGGCAAACACAAATAATGCATATCGAAGAATGGATATTGCGCAAGCAATACAGCATGCCAAGCAGTGGTCTGAAGATGAACCATTTGCTTCTCGCCCCTTTGATGCACTTAGTTATTTTTACAGCCTTGATGATGACTATGTGAGTGCGCTGGATTCAACAGAAAAGGCAATGCGGGTTGAGGGGGGTGAAAAATTAACGCTGTTACTGAATAAATTATTTGCCAAAATTCAATTAGGTGAACTGGATGAGTCTTACATCGAATTGCTGAAGCTCACTCAGCATCCTGATGCTAAATCTCATGCTGTGCATTTGTGCGCAGACTATGGAGCACTTGCTTACGCTACTGGATCGCTAGATGAGGGACGAACTTTTTATGGCAAGGCAGTAGAGATTGCTCGTAAACGCGGCGATCGTCATTCTGAGGGGCAAGCCCTAGCTTACTTTGCTCGTGCTGCGATTGCTTATGACGATCCAAAATCTGAGGAGATTTTGGAACGAGCAAACAAACAAGTACTTGAGTTACCAAGTCAGGGTGCAATTTATGTTGTTTCGCGCTTAGTTACGACTGAAAAACGAATAGCTCTGCTGGAGGTTGCAGCTGCGCGAGTCAAGAAGCGACAGTGGTCATGGGATGCCGCAAGCAACACATTGCGGCAGTTGGAGTAATAATCAATTACACGTTTTATTACACGGCTCAAATTACATCACTTAACCTGTTGATTCATAATGATAAATTTATACGTATATACGTTGCAAATCCGTTTAGCCCAGTTCGACTCTGGGTCGCGCCTCCAAATAAAAGCCGTTACTGCTCGCAGTAACGGCTTTTTTCTTGCATGAATAAATCTATTGCACGCTTTATCTGCTCATGTACGTCAGCGTTGCCAAACTCAACTGCACCGCTCATAATGAAAATTCAGTGCACTTTTACAAGCGTGAACTATGTCTTCAAACGAAAGGCGCTTACCCCAGAATGTGGCGCTACGACAAAAAATTGATCATATTCAAGTTGCTAATAAGCATCTGAAAGAAACGATTGACCGTATGGAGTCGCATGCGATTGAGTCTGCTCGTCGTATCGATTCAGGAGTCGCGCAGAGTGTCAAACATGAAACTGATGTGATGCAGGACCTACTTACATCACAGGCCTTGGCTCTTGAGTATGCCAAGCGACAGATGATGGGCGATGCGCTGAATATTCAAGAGCACTCAGAAAGGCAACCTTTGATTAGTGATGAAGAGATGGTTGCCTTACGGTCAATACATCTCTGATGAACACGCATGACCTTCTATCTGCGTTGCACACGAACTTCTGTTTTTCGCTAACCGCATTTGTACGCTTGTGCGCGCTGACATTGCGATGAGATCAAGATCAGCTTTAACGATTGAAATACTGTTGCACGGTGTCCCATGCAACTTGTTGCAAGTGATTTGCGACTTCAGGTGTTAACCCCGCAGAAAACTTCAAGCCAACAGGCGATTGATTGAACAAGGTGGCGTAAGTTGTTGCTGCAGATAAGTAAGTACCTTCAACGCTTGGATGTCTTTTGTCTGGCGCGTACAGATTGACCTCAGGCCTGACAGCGATTGATCTGGCAAAAGCTAATCCTGCAGGGATGACCAACGCATGGTTGGCATTGCCTGCGACTGTATAAGCATCAGCAAGTTGCTGTGTCATTTCAGGCTTGTCTTGGTAAGCCCAAGACATGAAGAACACAGGTGTTGATCCATGTTTACGAACCGTATCGCTGTGCTTTTTGGCGTATTCCGTGAAGATTGGTTTCATCGTGGGATGGATCGGGCATTGGCTGCAGTCCATCATGACGGAGGCTTCAAAGAGCTTGTGATTACTGTCGTTAAAAACTACGCTGTTATCTGGCGCGAAAGAATACTTACCAATAGCGTTTGGACGAAAGTAAGAGTCAACATCGTGCCAGTCAAATCCTGAACCACTGATCGTGATCATTGAACTTCTGTATGGATGCCCCTTCATCCCTTCTGCAATCATAGGCGAGAGATGAGAAATGATGCCGTTATTGAAATAGAAAAAGCTGTTGCCGATGTATGCAACAGACTTTGGAGGTGTTGGACCAAACTCTTTGATGATTGGTTTTTCTTGCGCGTGTAAAGAAAAGATTGTTCCCGCTAGCACTAAGCCGGTGATGACGTTGATGAAAAATTTTGACAGATTCATGTCTTCTCCATTCCTTGTGTTTGTGTTGCATTGAACACCACCGCGCTGAAAGAACGGGTCGCAAAAATGACAGCCTCTATCAGTTGCTTATTAACAATATAAACATAGAAAAAATATGCAGCTACAGCGAAGAAAAGTTAATTGTTTTGCATGCATCAATGCTTATTTCCTCAGTGTTGTGTCTCGATGGCAGTGATGTAGATCTCTATAATTGAGGCATCGGAACGGTTGACATCAAACTTGTTCGAAGTAACACACATCAATCATTAACGAAACTTTAAATAAATGCTAACTATTCTTGTCGTTGATGATGAAGCTCCTTTGCGTGCTGCGGTTAGAGAAATTTTGGAAATTAATGGTTATCAAGTCGTCGAAGCGTGTGATGGTTTAGAGGCTTTTCAGGTGTTCGTGAGTTCAGACATTGGTTTGGTGATCACCGACATGGTGATGCCAAATCTTGATGGAATTGGATTCATCACCAAGCTGCGAGAGAGCTTTCCGTTTGTTCCAATTTTGACGATGTCCGGTGGTACACGTATTGCAAGCGAAGGGCAGCTTGCCGCTGACGTTTATGAAAATGAACGTTTGGCCAAGCCATTTACAGCGGCAGAATTGCTTAAAAAAGTTGCCAAGCTGACCAGTGAAGTTGAGCTTTGAGGCCTTGAAGGTGACGCGCTGCTAAACGCACTGGCGGACTCTTAAGTTGATCGTGGGTTTGCTCTTCACACACGGTTATTTAAATAAAGCCCCCCATGCTGTCGCTTTTATAAGGCTCCTTCCATGAATTTACCGAGTTGGAGTCGACTCCGCCCTGTCGCTGCGATCATCGTTGTCCTGATTCTTGTGCAGCTGGGCAGTGGGTTTTATGCATACAGGCAATCCAAGGAAATTTTGCTTGAAAGCAAGTTGACGCGCGCGGAGAGCTTAACGGAAGGCTTGATTGTGGCCATCATCGATCCCTTGATACACAAGGATTTTTCGACGATGGAGTCGCGCATCATGCAGACGATGTACAACGACGAAGTGCTCTCTATCCAAGTTACGGATATGTCTGGCAAAGTCTTGGTGCATCTGGCGCGCGCCCCTGGGAATGAGCCTGTTGAAGTGTTTGATCACGCGCATCTAACGCTGCCGAGTGGCGTGGATTTGACGCATTGGCATGAAGGCAATGAGCAAACGATCGTTTGTTGGGAAAAACTGAACGCGGGTGTTGATTTTGGTTGGATTCGCCTTGAAATGATCGGTGCCGTTGAGAGTCGCGAGCTGAATCTCATCAAGCAGAACGCGGTGACATTGAGCATCATTTCAATGACTTTGGCGCTCACGTTTTTAGGTGTCTTTCTTTGGCGCTCTTATTTCACAGCGATTCGTCGCGAGTTGACAGCAACAACCAAGCTTCAAGACACAGCAGAGTTGCTTTATCAATCTGAGAAGATGGCGGCACTCGGGCAGTTGTCTGCGGGGTTGGCGCATGAAATCAACAATCCGATTGGTTATGTCTCATCGAATATTTCATCTTTGATGAGTTATTTTGAGATTTTTCGAAAGTTATTGAGTGCGTATGAGGACAAGCTCAAGTCCGTGCATGAGCACATCGATCCTCGTGAGATTGATGCCATTCGCAACGACTTGAACTTCGACTTCATTCAAGAAGATGTTGATTTCCTGTTGTCGGAAACGCTGGAAGGCATTCAGCGTGTCAGATCCATTGTTCAAGACTTAAAAGATTTCTCTCGTGCGGAGAAGACAGCGGCTTGGTCAAAGGCAGATTTGCATAAAGGCATTGCGTCGACGTTAAACATTGTTGCCAGCGAGTTCAAGGATCGGGCCGATGTTGAGCTTGTGTTTGGCGTGCTGCCGGAGATCGAGTGTTTGCCGTCACAGGTGAACCAGGTCATTTTGAATTTGTTGGTGAATGCCACACAGGCGATCCCTAAAGCCACAAAAGGTTTGATTCGAGTCACGACCCGTGCGGATGACACCCACGTGTACTTTGATGTATCGGATACGGGGAGCGGTATCTCTGAGGAAAATTTGAAAAATATTTTCAACCCTTTTTTCACAACCAAAGAGGTCGGGAGTGGCACAGGACTCGGACTTTCAGTCGTGCATGGCATCATTGAGCGCCATCATGGCGCCATCAGCGTTGAGAGTGTGGTTGGAAAAGGCACCACGTTTACTGTCTCACTTCCTATCAAACAAGCGTAACAAGTCTTGAGTCGGCAATGAAAAAAACTGTACTGTGTGTTGATGATGAACCCAACATTTTGTTAGCGCTCAAACGCATGCTGATGTTGAACGGATATCAAGTTTTGACTGCTGAAAGTGGTGCTGCTGCTTTGGATGTTTTGGCAGGTAACAGTGTTGATGTCATCATTTCAGACATGCACATGCCTGAAATGAGCGGGTCTGATTTGTTGTCTGAAGTCAAGGTTAAGCACCCGGATGTGATGCGTATTTTGTTGACAGGCAACGCAGATATTTCGAACGCGATTGAGGCGGTTAACAAAGGTGGCATCTATCGTTATTTGACGAAGCCTTGGGTGGATGCCGAGTTGCTTGCAACAATTCAGTCGGCATTAGAGTTGATCGCTCTTAAATTAGAGAGGTCAAGATTGACCGCTTTGACCGAAGAGCAAAACGCCAAGCTGTGTGACCTTGTTGAAAACTTAGAGTTGAAAGTCAAAGAACGCACTTCAGAGCTGACCGAGTCCAATCAAAAACTCCGCGATTCTTATGTTGCTTCGATCAAAGCATTTTCAGGGTTGTTGGGCATTCGTGATGAGAAGCTATTGCGGCATTCACGAAACGTTGCCGATTTGGCATTCAAAACAGCGCGATCTGCTGGGTTGAATGCCCAAGACTGTCAGGAAATTTACATTGCAGGTTTGTTGCACGACATCGGCAAGATGAGCCTGAGTGATCGCATCTTGAATGTCAAAGTGTTTGAGTTGCCAGTATCAGACGGACAACTCTACAAACAGCACACCGTGACCGGTGAGCTTTGTCTGAAAAATTTGGACGATATGAAGAATGTTTCGATGATCATTCGTTCACACCATGAACACTTCAATGGCGAGGGGTATCCAGATGGTTTGGCGGGTGATGCGATTCCAATCGGAGCCAGAATTGTGGCGCTTGCAGAAGCCTATGAAGAACTCATGGATGGTGACTTCAGCGAGCGCCCTAAATCGCAACGCGAGGCGTTGGTCATCATTCAAAAATCGCAAGGAAGCTTCTTTTGTCCGCAGATGGTGCCTCATTTCTTTCGGGCACTAGGTGTGGTTTGAATGGTTTTTTGTTTGTGTGATTATTTTGATTTTCTCGGTACAAATCACCCCATCTGCGTAAAATGTTAAGAAGATTTGGCATAACGTTTTTTGTCATTAAAGATGCTCATTCAGCGATCGAAACAATGAAGCGTTAAACAGTTCTCACTTTAAGAATTTCTTTGCGCGGTATGACAGACAAAAAATTTTCAGGAATCATCAGAAGCGGCACTTCTCACAGTGTTTCTGTCTCTGCACGTACCGGAAACGCGAAAACCCCAAAAAATATCGTGACGTCCAACGCCGAAGAGACCGAAAACAGGGTTAAGGCGCTTCACGAAAACAGTGAGCATTTGTTAGAGGGTGAGAGTTTTCAGCGCAGCGAGGAGCGTCGAGACGCGAAGGCCTCTTGGTCGACGTTGGTTGAAAGCGATGACGAAAGTTTCCAAAGTTTTAACTCTGACAACTTAGGCAATGGCGGTGAGTCCGTTTCCGAAGGTTCGCGTCACGCCAATCATCAGGTTATACATACGGATAACAGTTTGATGGATAACTTGCAGGCTGTACCGTCTTCGGTAAAGTCTGGCGCGAATGTTCAAACCGTTGAGTCAAACACGGTCGCAGATAACGTGCAAAAAATTAGAGCAGATGCGATTGCGCCTAATTTGCAAAATATTCCTGCGACTGAGTCGATGGGCAAGAATGTCCAGTCTATTGCTGTTGATTCCGTTGATAAGAACATTCAAATCGTCTCAGCAGATAAAAGCGTTGATGTGAATATTCAGTCTATTGCGACTGATCCGATTGCCAAAAATAGCCAACGCATTGATGAAACGCATGCCCTTCCTAATGTGCAGGATGTGGCAAACAATCAGACAATTTCTAGCAATGTTCAGAACATTCCGATTGATAACGTTGAGGCGAACGTTCAACGTATCGCCATAGATTCAATTAAGGATAATCAGCAAGCCATACCCGTTGAGCAAGGTGCCGCCGCTAATGTTCAAAACATTCCTGTGGATGTGTATTCTTCCAACCAAGCGTCGATACCGACTTCGAGCTTTGATGCCAATCGACAAGCGATCAATCAAGATACGTTAGATGCAAACCGGCAAATCCTGGCAGCGGACGATGACGCGCCGAACAGGCAGACAATCTCTGAATCTCATGCAGAAGATAACTTGCAGCAGGTGTCGCCCCAGCAAGGGCATTCAGACAATGTGCAGCAGGTGCCTTCGACGCAGGCGGCCGATAACAAGGTGGCGATTGCGCAGGACCAGACTCACGATAACAAGCAAGCCATTGAAGGTGAGGGCGTTGATGGGAATCAGCAAACCATAACGATTGAAACGCCTCACCTCAATCAACAGCCTGTGACTGAGGACGTTGCTGCCCCCAATGCGCAAGGCATTGAAAAAGAAGTAATCCAAGACCACTTTGAAAAACTGCCCTCGACCGATGTAATTCGGGCGACGGTAGACTTTTCGTCGCAGGGTGTCGCACATAAAAGTAATGAGCCAGGTGCTGCGCCTATTGCTGCCTTGCCACAGACCAAGTCGAATCCTCCTGCGGCAGTCCATGCCGCGCCAGCATCTATGGTTGGTGATGCCGCTTCCGCGAAACTCAAACACGACCAGTTTGTAGATGCTTTTCATAGTCGCCTATCGACCATTAAAAACAAAGTCAGTGCAATTAATACTAAATTGGACAAGGTAGAAAAGAAATAAACGCTCAGATTCATGCTGTGCGGGGCATTTTTCTAACTTGATGCTTTTGTCAATCTAAAATGCGACATTGTCTGAAATTGTTTTTTCGACAAAATTAACAGGAAAGAATAAATGAAGGTCAAAACGCGTTTGATTTTGGGCGGCGTTGTGTCGTTTGTCGCCCTCATCGTGGTGTCTTTGGTGGCACTTTCGATAGAAAAAGCCACGATGTTGGAAGACCGAAAAATCAAAACTCAGCATTTGGTTGAGTCTGTTCATGGTGTCGTGACTCATTTCTATGATTTGCAGAAATCAGGTGTGATGTCTGAAGAGCAAGCCCAGACAGCGGCATTGCAAGCCATTAAATCTTTGCGTTATGACACAAAAGAATATTTTTGGGTCAACGACCAAACGCAGCCCATTCCAAAAATGTTGATGCACCCTACCGTTCCAGCGTTGGAGGGGAAGGTTTTAGATGCAGCCAACTTCAATTCCGCGACTGGTTTGCAGTTTGGTAACAACAGCACATGGGTCAAAACTGATGGCAAGAAAAACATCTTCGTTGCGTTCAACGAGGTTGTGAATAAGTCTGGCCAAGGCTTTGTCACTTACAACTGGTCGAAACCCAAAGCGGGTGGCGGCTCAACTGACGAGTTATTTGCCAAATTGTCTTTTGTTAAAAAGTTTGATGCGTGGAACTGGACCGTAGGTTCAGGCATCTATATTGATGATGTCGACACGATTTTTTGGGAACGCGCTTCGCAGTTTTCGATGATCGTGTTGTTAGCCATGGTGATCATTGGTGTGGTGATTCGTTGGCAAGTCCGCAGCATCACACAGCCGTTGGATAGTTTGCGTGCCTTGGTGACGGAAGTGGAGATGACTTCTGATTTCTCGCGTCGCATTAAAAACATCACGGAAGATGAGGTCGGTCAAACCGCCATGGCGTTCAATAGCTTGTTGACTGCTCAGCAGTTAGCGATTTCTGAGGTCAACACCGTGGTTGAAGCACTGGCTTCTGGAAACTTTGAGACCTTGGTGACTGCTGATCTGAAGGGCGACTTAGCTTCGATGAAGAACTCTGTCAATGCCTGTGCCCTGAGTGTGAAAGGCACGATGGATGCCTTGGCAGAAGTCATGCGAGCGCTTTATGACGGTAACTTCAACCAGCGTATGTCAGGTCAAGTGAAAGGTGATTTACGTGCATTGGTAGACCAGGCTATGCAGGAAATGCAGAGCATATTGGGTGACGTGACGCGTGTGATGGACGATGTCGCAAAGGGCGATTTAACTGGACGCATCAAAATCAATGGGCGTGGTGATTTGGCGAATTTGACGTCCAACATCAACCAATCGCTGGAGTCTTTGAGCGCAGCCATGCGTGCAATCAATAGCAACACACGTCAAGTTGCGGCCGCGGCGAACGAAACAAGCCAAGCCATCAGCCAGATCAGTGATGGCGCACAAAACCAAATGCACGGTATCGCTCAGTTGGCCAATGCGGTCAAAGAAACTGCGATGTCTGTGACGGACGTGTCCAAGAACACAGAGGCTGCCAGCAGTCGTTCGCGTGAATCTGTCGAGATTGTGCGTAGCGGTAAATCCAAAATGGCCACCATGGTTGAGGTGGTGAATGGCATTGCGGCTAACTCTGAAAAAATCAACAAGATCACGGAAGTGATCGAGGGCATTGCGAACAAAACCAATTTGTTGTCACTCAACGCTGCGATTGAAGCGGCGCGTGCCGGCGAACACGGCAAGGGCTTTTCTGTGGTGGCTGAAGAGGTTGGCAAATTGGCAGCGAGCAGCGCCGAGAGTACCCAAGAAATTACGCAACTGGTGCAGCAAGCCGTGGCAGAAGCCCGTCGTGCGGTGGCCACTGTGCAAGAGGTCAGCGCCGATATGGAGCGTATTGAAATTGGTGCAACCGATGCCGATGGCATGATGCAACGTATCTCTGCCGCACTCGAACAGCAAAGCAATGCGGTGCAAGAAATCAACACCAACGTTTCGACGTTGGACAAGATTGCGCAGTCCAACGCGTCAGCAAGTGAGGAAATCACGGCAACCGTGATTGAGCTCTCCAAAATCGCGGATGGCACACGCCGCGAAGTGGCTCAGTTCAAAGTTTGAGCCACATAGAGCAACTTCTTTGCTTAGAAGTTGCTTTGCAATAAAACAATCCGATCCGCGGTGTATCGAACAATACCGCGGATGCCTGGATTTGCGTGCTCCAAGCCACGAATTGCTTTATCAATCGGGAAGTTCATCAACGTCACGGAGCTGATCGCCGTCAGCGTCCATGGCAATGTGCGGTCAATCAACGCTTCTGCTAAACCAAACACGCTGCCTGGGCCGAGTTTGTACATTTGGTGGTCTGAGACAGCTTCGATGTGGCCTTGCACAACCACATATCCCAGACCCAGCATTTCTTCTTGAGGTGTTCCCAGAACAGCACCGGCTTCGTGCACCGTGGTTTGCAGTTTGTTGGATGCCAAGAGCTTGAGAAACATCAGCTCGTCGCTGTTGAGACCTTTGTTATCGCCCGTGGTGTAGACCTCGTTGAGCATCTTTTGCACTTGGATGGACGAGAAGTTGCTGTCGCTCATCACTTCGTAGTCGATGTCTTCGGTGTCCACCGACTTGGAGATCTTGTTCGCCATGTTCAGTTGAAGCAGTAGGGCCTCAATCACAGGTGTCAAAATGCCAGGATCGGTTTTCAAAATCGAGCGAAGTGGCTCAGTATTAATCTCTAAACACGTGACGCGTGTGTGTGCACGCGCAGATGCACCGCGAACACCGCCTTCAAGAATGGCCTGTTCACCAAACGACACACCTTTACCCAAAAGTGCAATTCTGTCGTCGGTGGTGGGGTTAAAAATTTCCACCTGACCATCCATGATGATGGCCAAGTGATCGGCTTTGTCGCCTTGGTTGAAGAGCAGATCACCTGCTTCGTACACCACCGATTTACCTGCCCCCTCACTGCTCACTTTGCGCCGCGTGGGGCGTGCGCTTGGCTGAGGTGTCTCGCTGACCGGTTTACGCGGCATTGCTGCAACCGGCGGAGATGATGGTATCGGTTTCGCTAGGGGCGTAGCCGCCGTGGTCTGCGGACGCACAAGCTGAGGTTTGATGTGTTGTCTTTGAACTCTTTCCAAGTCGGCCAAGGTGGCACGGCCATGTGCCACATCAAGCGCAACGCTGAGTTCGTTCTCTAAACGACGCGCAAACTCGGACAACACAAAACCGACAGGTGGGCGCCCAGGCGTGTGCATGAAGCGCTCGATCGCGTCAGTTTTTGGCGTTTTGCTCGCCACCCGGTTGGGATGTGATGGTTGAGGACGTGCAGTCATGACTTACTGGCTCAAGAGGCTCAAATGAAAGCTGATGCTTTCAACCAAGTTCTAAGCGCTGAATTTCTCGATCAATGATGGGTTGAATACCTAGTAATCGGCTCGACGGGCTAGAAAATAAGGCCATGTGTCGTAAAAAAAAGATCCGACTTTTTGTACCAAGAAGCGATTGCGAACGTTCAGGTGACACATCCGCCCATTCATCGGAGAGCTGGACGGTCAATTGATTGCCAATGCCGGGAAGTGAACTGGCCAAGATGTCACTTTCTTGAATCAAGACAGTTAGACATTTTGGGTTATTGATGTTGAATTCGATACCTTGCACTGCTTCATGGCATGCAGGCACAAAACTGGGATCCGTTTTGAGGATGAGTTCTCGGATCAGCTGTTGATCTTCGGGAGCAACGCCGTGCTGTGCCATGTGGGGGCGCAGTGCATCGATGGAATGAAGTTCAATTTCAGATGGAAATTGATTGATTTTTCCCGTGTGCAAGAAGTCATGACTCACGATGGCCAACATGGCCACCCATTCCGAGTGGCTAGGTGGCGCATCAAGCGCTTGGCGACTGGCAATGCGTTGATTGACCAGCAGAGCTGTCAGGCACACCGTTGCGTCAGAGAAGTGCAAGCGGTTGTGATAGGAGGGCTCTTGTTGGGCGGCATGCTTTGCCTTGCCGTCAGCCTCAATCATTTCAATGACTGAATCGATGCAATTGCGCAGCGCTTGATCCTGGGTACTCAAAGCCATGCCTTCGACATAGCCGAGTTGTTGCAGCGCTTGATTCACGACCACGCCCATCCCTGGCCACTGATCTGGCCATTTGGCACGCAAATTGGTTAATGTGGCTTCTAAATACGAGAGGTTCATGATCAACTATGGCAAATTCTGTCCGGTTCAGACCACGAATTTGTCTACTTCTTTTCGGGTCGAATCTGCAATTTTGGACAGTTCCATCACAGTCTCTGTGATTTCTTCAGATGCTGCCGCGTTGCTTCTGGCAATGTTGTCCACACTCGATAGGTTGGCATTGATTTGTTCGACGGCTGTACTCTGTTCTTCGAGTGCGGCAGCAATCCGTTGCAGCATGTCATCGGTTTCTTGTGAGCCGCTTTCAATGCGTGCCATGTCTGCGCTGACTTCTTGCACAGCCATGACTGCACGATGGGCTTCAGCCACTGCTTGCTGCACGAGCTGTGCAATTTCTTGAGAACTCTCGGCGCTGTTGACGGCCAACTTGCCAACTTCATCCGCCACCACAGCAAAACCTTTGCCATGTTCGCCCGCACGGGCCGCTTCAATTGCAGCGTTCAGTGAGAGGAGGTTGGTTTTATTCGCAATCTTTTCGATCACTTCTGTGATCTTGTTGATCTTCTCGGAGTTTGAAGCAATGCTGTTGACCACTTCAACCATGTGTTCCATTTTCTTCAGGCCGTTGCGGACAATTGCCACTGACTCTTTGGATTTTTGGCTGGCGACTTCCGTGTTTCGTGAGACATCGGCCACTGACGTGACGGTTTGGCGAACAGCTGTCGCCACTTGGCCAATCGCGTGGGTTTGGTTCAGCGCGCCATCTGAAATTTGTCCAATCGCTTGGCTCGATTGTGCCGACGCTGTCGCAACTTGACGCGCGTTTTGATTGATGTTGCGCATGGCGCCGCTGAGTGAATCAAGCGACACATTGATGTTGTTTTTGAGTGTATTTAAATCGCCTTGGCCTTGTGCGCTGACTCGCAATGACAAGTTGCCTTGGGACACGCTTTGCATCACATGACCCACATCGCCCAACATATTCTTGAGAGCGAACATGGCGGCAAGTGCTTGATCGACAGCGCGCTTGTATTCACCTTCCACATCGAGGTCGACACGGGTCGAGAAATCACCCTTTTGCAGTGAGCTCATCATGTGGTTGATGCCACTCATGGTCAACATCACACGCTCTGCCGAATCGTTGACTGCAGTTTTCAAGATGGCCATGTCGCCCTTGAGAGCCGCTTCCACGCGCTTGTCAAAGTTACCTTGTGCCACAGCACTCACCACAGAGTTGACTTCATGCACCGAACTTTGAAGAGCGGCCAGTAGCGCGTTGAGCGACATAGAGGCTTGTCCAACTTCATCTTCGTTGTGAACTTGCACGCGCAAAGAGAAGTCTGCGTAGTTTTCGATTTCAGAAATTTTTTGCTGCATCTCACGCAAAGGGCGCGAAATGCGTTGGCCCGCGAAGTAGGCCAAGAGCAAACTGATGGCAATAGCAAACAACAAAGCCGCAAACTGAACGCTTTGTTGCAAATCAATGCGTTCGTTCAGATTTTTTTGTGAGCTGGAGGATTGAATACGGCTAGCCGCACCAACGGCGTGCAAAGACTCAATCAGTTCGTCGTAGGCTTTGTCTGCCTCTTGCATCATCATGGCACCGAGGTTGGTGTCTGAGGTTGCCGAGTCATATGCCTCACTCACGGCGACTTCGTAGGCCTTCAAAGGTTTGACAAGTGCGCTCAGCTGGGCCGATGGATTGGCCTCAAGGTCGCGCTCAAGATCGGTTATGCCTGTGAGCTGTTGCGCCATCATCTCTTCGGCAGCAGCAGCAGACTTGGTGCTTTTGAGGTTGAGCAGCGCGAGGCTTCGGTAGGCTGCCGCATGGGTGGCGTTGACGGTGGCTTCGGTTTCTTGAGCCATTCGTTCAGATGTCACAGGCCCTGTGAGCAATGTGTTCACACTGCTTTGGAACGAGCTCATATTGGCGTAACTGAAAACGCCAAACCCTAGTAACAAAACCGCCACTAAAAGCGGCGCAATCATGAGCTTGTGGGCAATGCTCATTTTTTTATAAGTGGCGGTCATGCTTGTTGTCTCTATCGTTATGAAATGCAAAAAACCGTGAAACGCATAGGCGCTTCACGGTTGTTTTTTTAATTATTTGTAAACGCCACCACACACGATGACAGCGCCTGCCTTTTCGCAATACGCTTGTTTCGCTTGAATCGTTTTAGTCAACGGATCGGTGAACTTGTATTCTTGCCAGAATTTGGCTTTGGAGCTGGCCAATTCAACACGCTCTTTGACAAACTCTTTGCCATCAGGATCTTTGAGGTTGATCAGATCTTTGCCGACTTGCTTTGAGTTTTGTCCATGGGCCAAACATTTGCCGGTCGTGTCATAGACCACCAAATACAAATCGCGATCTACGAAGGTTTTATTAGGCGCTGTGATCTCCACGTAGGCAGCATCCCCTTTTGCTTTGACTGCAGCAACGCCTTTAGCCACCATCGCCTCTGCTTCTGCTTTGGTTGCGCGTTCACCAGCGGCATGGCTGAATGTCGAGGTCAATGCCAAACTGGACATCAAAACCACCGCTAAGAATTTTGTTTTTTTGATCATTTAATTTTGCCTCTTTTGTTAAAAGTATTGATTTTGTCACTTTATATCAAGTCGTGAACTTTTCGACTTCTTTTCGTGTGGCGTTCGCAATTTTTGAGAGTTCCAACACGCTCGCCGTGATTTCTTCAGATGCCGCCGCATTGCTGTTGGCGATCTTGTCCAAATTGATGACATTGGCATTGATTTCTTCTGTGGCGCTGCTTTGCTGTTCGAGTGCTGCGGAAATGCGTTGCAACATGTCATCGGTCTCACGGGAGGCCATTTCAATCAAAGACATGTCTTCGCTGACTTGCTTGACTGTGGCAACTGCTTTGGCCGTTTCAGATACCGCTTGTTGAACCAGTTGAGCGATTTCTTGTGAGCTCTCGGCGCTGTTCGCCGCTAATTTACCGACTTCTTCCGCGACTACCGAGAAGCCTTTGCCATGCTCGCCAGCGCGGGCTGCTTCAATCGCCGCGTTGAGTGACAACAAATTGGTTTTGTTTGCAATGCCTTCGATCACTTCTGTGATCTTGTTGATTTTTTCTGAGTTCGCCGCAATGCTGTTGACCACTTCGACCATGCTGTCCATCTTGATCAAGCCGTTGCGCATGATCGCGATGGACTCCTGCGACTTTTGGCTGGCGATGCTGGTGTTGCGCGAGACGTCTGCGACGGATGTGGCCGTTTGACGCACCGCCGTGGCGACTTGAGAGATCGCATGGGTTTGGTTTTGTGCGCCATCAGAAATTTGCCCAATGGCATTGCTGGTCTGGTTGGCGGCCGTGGCGACTTGGCGTGTGTTGTCATGTATGGCGCGAAGCGCCGTGCTCATTGCATCAAGTGATCGGTTGATGTTTTCTTTGAGGATGACCAGATCGCCGTGACCTTCTGCCGTGACGCGCTTGGTCAAATCTCCACTGGCCACATGGCTCATCACTTGTCCCACATTGCCGATCATGGATTTCAAGACTGACATTGCGTCAGTCGCTTGCTCTACGGCGACTTTGAATTGACCGTCAACTTGGGCTGTTGAGCTGACTGAGAAATCGCCATGTGACATGGCGCGCAAAATATTGCCTAATTCTTGAATCGTGATTTGAATGCTGTCCACAGCGACATTGATCGCATTTTTCATCGTTTTCAAATCGCCGTGCAAGTCCGCGTTCACGCGTTGGCTGAAATCTCCAGCAGCCATTGCTGTGACTGCGCGGTTGACTTCCCCAATGGCTGTTTGTTGCGCCTCGAGCAGTGCGTTAAAGGCGAGTGCGGTTTGCCCCACCTCGTCATTGCTGCTCACGCTGACGCGTTTAGAAAAGTCAGAACTCTTGGCGACTTCACGCACGATTTGACGCACCTTCTCTAAAGGCCCGCTGATGGACCGCACGATCCAAAGTGCAAACGCGACACTCAGAGTCATGCCAACCAAAATCAGGGCGATGCTAAAAAACCGGTTGAAAGAATAGCTATCGTTGGACGATTCGTACTCTTGTTTGGCCACGGTCAGTTGCACCTCAATCAGATCAGAAAATTTTCCACTGATCGGGTCGATGGCTGGATAAAGAGGTCCTGCCGTGAATTCAGCAATGGCTTGCTTGTCTTCACGTTTCAAAATGTCACGTAAGTGGTCTAACTCAACTTGGGTAGTTTTGAACATGGGTTCAATCTCTGCCACCAAGCGTTCTTCTTCAGGCACTAAGACGGTGTTTTTGTAGTCTTTCCACTTGGTTTGAATTTGTAGCTCCGCATCGTCTAAATTTTTGCGAGCCTCTTCCCAAGTGATGTTGCCGTTACGCACTTTATGGGACGTGTCGACGATGTTGACCGCGTACATGTCGGCGATGACTTTGAGATCCCGCAAAGGAATGACGCGATCGACATAGACCGTTTGCAAGCCCGCCACACACATGGCCATGCCGCGTAGACCATTTGCGCCAATTGAGATGGTGAGCAAACTGAGCATGGCAACAAGCAACATCAATCGTGTGCTTACGTTTAAGTTTTTCAACACGTGTCGTCCTTTTTGTGAATTAGTTATTTTGAGAATTAAATGACATGGCGCTTTGTGAATGCTCAGTGAATCACAAAGGGTTGTGTTTGAATGAGTTCATAGGCCTGCTCTGCAGGTACCGCTGGCGAATAGCAAAAACCTTGAATGCTGAGATTGCCTAAACTTCGAGCAATCTCAAGTTGTTGTGAAGACTCAACACCCTCAATCACGACTTCCAAGTTGAGACTTTTGGCCAAGTTCACGATGCCTTTGAGCAGATCAAGATCGCGTGCCGAATGCGTGATGCCAGAGATGAACGAACGATCAATTTTGATTTCGCAAAGTGGCATTGTGCTGAGTCGAGACAGCGATGATGACCCCACGCCAAAATCATCGACGCTCAAACGAAAGCCTTCGCGTTGCAATTGAATGAACGCTTCTTCACCCGTCGTGCCTAAATTGGTGAGCACGTTTTCTGTGATTTCAAGGTAAATCCAATGGGGAACGATGCCTGCGGTTTTGACCAGTCGAATCAAACTAGTTCTGTATCGCTCCGACAACAGTTCACCATTCGAAATGTTGAATGACATTGGCAAGAAGCAGCCCTTGGCTTGCCACTGCGCCATGATGTTCACCATCTGCTCAAAAATTTGCAGACCAACATCCAACATCAAACTGGAGCGTTCCAAAATGGGCAAAAACTCATTGAGCGGAATCAACCCGCGTTCGGGGTGTTGCCAACGCAGCAGTGTTTCAAAACCCAAAATTTGTCCGGTTTGCGCACAAACTTTGGGTTGGAAAAATGGTTGAAACTGTTTGCGCTCCATGCCAACCAGCACGTTATGTTCGGTGGCTCGTGGGCGTTGATCTGTGTTGCTCTCGCTGCCTGAGTAAATCAAGCACCCATTGCCGCCACGCGACTTCACGCTGCGCATGGCCATGTCCGCATCCGTGATCAACGTGTCGAACATGGCGTGAACCAAGGGGCTACAAGCAATACCCGCACTCAAAGACACCACAAAGCGCTGTTCGTAGCTTTCCAAGGGCGATGTCATGCAGTTTTGCAGACGCTTGGACCATTCATCCAGTCCTGTGAATTTTCTTTCCGAGATGAGCAGCATGACAAACTCGTCACCCGACATGCGGCACATCCCAACATCCCAACCATGTTTAGCAGCTTCTGTGCGCAAGAACACATCCAAGCGCAGACCAATTTCACGAATGGCTTGATCGCCAGCATCAAAGCCTACGTGGTCGTTGATGCGCTTGAAGCGATCAATGTCTACGTAAGCAATGGCGATCTCCGCATTTGGCACGCTCACACAAGCCATCTGTTTGATTTCGTCAAACCGATCTTTGAGATAGTTGCGTGTGTGAAAAATGCCCGAATGTAATTTGTCGCGCCGTGTGCTTTGCTGCAGCTCACGCAACTGATTTTCTAAGTTGATGGTGTAGCGGCAGTCTGTGATGAGGGCGACATAGCGATCTGAAGTGCCGAGGGACGAGGCAATCCAGCGCAGATTCAAAGACACGGGCACAGCTTCAGCGCCTGCTGTGTGAATAAATCCACCCAGCTTCATCACTTGGTTTTTAGCGCTGGATGCTTTGATTTTTTCGAGACAGCCTGAAAAATTGTCATACAACGCTGTGATCAGGTTGACGACTTGCAAACCCACCATGTCACTGCGGGAGAAGTTGAACAAGAGCTCTGCCGCTGCGTTGGCATCCATGACCGTGCCCTGCTCATTGAAGGTCAGGATGGCCTCTTGAGAAGAATCCAAGACCGCGCGCAGATGCGATTCATTTGCGCTCGAGCGCGCCTCCGCCTCACGCCTTGCACGGCGCTCGAAATCGAGCGAACCAAGCAAGTCATCAAATGACAAAGTGGTCAATGAATCAGGCATCGTTAGCTCGCAGCATTCGTCCAAGAGATGGAGGGATACGTGCTGTGATCAGTGGTTTCAAAAATGAGGTGTCGCATTTTCTTGTTCAATCAGTCAAACCACTGACACGGCTTTGAGCTCAGTCGATTTAGCGTTCATTTGCTTGCCAACGGGTAAGGTGACGATGAAGCGTGTGCCAACGCCCATTTCTGACTTGCAATCGATGTTGCCCCCCATGCGTGTGATGATGCTGCGCACCATCGCCAGACCTAGACCCGTGCCTTTGCCTACCTCTTTGGTTGTGAAGAAAGGCTCAAAAATACGGGGCAATGTCTCGGGTGGGATGCCAGAACCGTTGTCAATCACTTCGACAGAAACGAGATCAACTTGAGGGCGAGAGGCTCGAATCACAATTCGCCCGCCACGACGGTCGCCAATTGCATGGCTGGCGTTAACACATAAGTTAACAAGCACTTGCTGCAAGCTCCCGCTCTCGCCTTTGAGTTGAACGCGTGCAGCGTCTTGTGTTTCGGGCTCGATGGCAATCTCAATCCCTTTGAGACTGGCTTGCAGCAGCGATTTGGTTTCATCAATCACGGGCAGCAAGTCGAACAACGTACCGATTTCGATTTGGTCATCTTCTGTTTTGGGCTGTTCGCGGCCCAAACCATTGAGTTTGATCACGATGTCGCGTGCACGCGAGGTGGCTTGCAAAATCGCACTCAGGTTTTTGGCCGCTTTCGATTCTTCTCCCACCTTCATCTCGACCAGTTCAGCATGGTTTTGAATCACGCCCAGCAGGTTGTTGAAGTCATGCGCCACGCCAGCAGCCAGTTGTCCCAAAGCGTCGAGCCGTTGTGATTGCTCCATCTTCTTGACCATGCGCAAGTTTTCTGTTTCTTTTTCTTTCAGTTCGCGCATGTCCTTCATCGTGATAACCGTTCCGGTGACCACGCCATGCGAGTCGCGCAAAGGGGCGGCGGTCAGCACCACAGGTGTGGGCTCGCTGCCTGCTTGCTGAATGACCCATTCCACGTTTTGTTCTGCGTTCATGGTCTGGGCTTTGATTTCTTCCACGCTGTTGCCTAAGCAAGCCACGGTCAATTCGCCCTGGTCGGTATTCACCGTGAAAAACTTAGTGAAATCGGCGAGAGGGGTTTGATCGGCCTTGAGCCACTCCAGAGGCATGGTCTCTGTCGCGACTTGCCCTAAGCTTGCCAAGCTGACAGGTTGAGGGAGTTCATCCAAACTGATTTTGCTGATCAACGCCAAAATATGATGACCTTCTAAAGCGAGTTCGTCATAGCCTAATAAGTTCAAGGCACTTGCATTGACGAGCTTCACACGTTCTTTGTCATCGAACACCAATATGGGGTAGGGCATGTCCAGAAGTCGCTTTGACAGTGTGTCTGGATTTAAGTCGTGCAAACGTTGCAATACGTGCTCGTGATAGTTGGGTACCCATTGCAAGACCGTTTTATCACTGCTGACGGTGGGCAACAGTGCTTCGAGTTGCTGTCCGATGACATGTACTTTGTCTCGACCAAACAACTCCAAGGCTTTCGGGTTGGCGCTCAACACAATGCCAGTGCGATCAATTCGCAGCACGCCGTCTTGCATGGCATCCATGGTTTTTTCAAGCACGCTGTGCTGCAGCTTGATTTGCTCGTTTTTATGGACCAAGGAGGACACGTCGTAGACGTTGATCACCGTTTGTGCGGGGATGCCAGAGGTGCTGAACATGAACGTGGATGAAATACGCACAGGCGTACTAGCCTTGGTTTTGTGTTTGATGGCCGTGATGATGGACTCGTCATCGTCTTGAACCATTTGGTTCAGCGTTGTTGTGCTGATGACGGACCAAGGCAAATCAAATTCATTGCGCACGAACGCCAAGGTCATGGGTTGTCCATTGAAGTCATGGTTGATCAAACCCAGCTCCACGGTGACGACTTGTTTGTCTTTTCTCAGCAAGCTCAGGCTTTGCCCAGGTGTGGTTGTGCGTGAGTTTTCTTGCTGTTGCGCGTTGTGAGCAATGTCTTTGTGCTGAAGGTGCGGAATTTCAGGAATCAACACGGACAGTGGTTGCCCCACCAATTCACCATCGTCGTAACCGGACAAGCGATACACGCTGTTGTTCGCAAACTGAATGATGTCTTGGCTGTCCACTTGCAAACAACCCATAGGCGTTTGGTTGAGCAAATTGAGGAATGTGCCTGGATGTGAGTTTTCGAGTCGGGATAAGCGCTGGCCCAACCCAAACAAAAAGTTGGCCAGTGAGGCTTCGTCTTCATCAAACAACATGCTGGCGCGCTGACCGATCACGTCTTTGCGCGTCAAGCCCGTGAGCTCAAGCATGGCAGGGTTGCAGTCGCACACCTTGCCCATATCGTCCACCACGATTAAACCGCTTTGTACCGATGACAAAATGCCGTTGACGTATTGAATTTGCTGCTCGATAGAGCCTTGGCTGTCTTGCAGCTCTTCTTGGTTTTCTTGCAATCGGTTGGTGAGGTGGTGTGAGTCCATCAGCGACGCCAGCAAGGTTTCCCGGTTTTGTGCAGACTCAATCGCGACACCAATCGCGACAGAGCATGGACTCATCAACTCTGCGACATGTTCCGGCAGTTGATAGCGCGACTTCAGCACCAAAATGCCGCGCATTTCGTTTTCAAACTGGAAGGGAACGATCAAAAAGTGACGTGACCCATTGCTTTGCGCACCATTCAGTGCATGAAAGCATTCCTCCGGAATGTCTTTGTTCCGTAATATCAGCGACTCTTTGGTGGCTTGGCGCAGGATGGTGTTCTCAAGTGGTAATTCATGGGGAAAGCCCCAGTCTTCATGCGTCGAACTCCCTTGCAGTTTCAGTTTTTGCCGCTGAATCATGGAGTCGTCCACCACATCAAAGGCGTAGATATACAAGCCGCAGGCTTGTATATCTAGGTACTGCACGATCTTTTGACTGATTTCTCTAGCCAAATTTTCGGTGGAGTGTTCGTTCAGCACCGTTTCATTGATCAGGGCTAAGCCGCGATCAATCCAAAGGCGGTTCTGATTTTTGGTCTGGTTGGCTCTGAGGTTTTCAACCATCACCCGGATGTTGGCCATGGCGCTTGATTTGTCACCAGCGGCTACAGGAATGTCGGGATTCAAGTTGCCCAACACAATGTCTTTGGTGATGCTGACCAATCGTTTGGGTTCTCCGCCAATCAAGCGTCGCACCGTGTTCACCAACAAACCCAATGCACCCACAATCAATGAAGTAGTGATGGCCAGCAAAATGAAAAATTGCTGGTTCAAGGTGCTTTGAGAACTGCGCGCCGTGTTGTAGTCCTGTTTGGCTTGCGCTAGTTGTGTGGTGGTTAGCTTGTCTAGCGATTCAAACACGGTGGAGCCCAGTCGGCTCTGTGTTTTCAACAGTTGCTGCTGTAATTCAGGCGTGATCGAACCGATTTGACGTCCTTTGTTGATCAAATTCGCTACTTCGGCGTGCCAATTGGAAAAGGCCGATTCAAATTCGATGCGCGCTGTGATTTGTTCGGCATTTTTCCCTTTGGCGGGCAAGCTATCCAGCAATGCCAGACTGACTTGTTTTAGACCATCGGTTTTACGGCGAAGTCGCTCCACACTTTGTACTGGCAGTGTGGAGGTGGTGAGCAGTGTTTCCGCGAAGTCTGTGAGGGCGTGCTCTATCTCTTGTGTGCGTTTCATCGCCACCACGCGTGTCTCGTACATTTGTTCGAGAGAAGCCTCTAGGCCGTTGAGTTGTCTGCTCGTGATCAGAGTTAACAACCCCATGGCACACAGCAACAGCGCGCCGATCCAGCGGACTGCACTTTGAAGAGAGAGGGTAAAAGTAGGCATTAAAACGTTCATGCAAAAAATGGCTGGCTCTAATTTGAATATTAATGTGGAATTTAAGTTACTTTTGATAGTTTCTCACGTCTTTTGAATGACTTGTGATCTAATCTACAGATTCTCGAATATTTGTTTTTTATCAAAAAACATACAAATAAAAGGTTTGATTAGATGGCGACAATTTTGCTAGTAGATGACGAGGACTTGCTTCGTGAAGGCGTGCGTGAAATCTTAGAAATGGCAGATTTTTCTGTCATTGAGGCTTCGGATGGCCTTGAGGCGCTGCGTCAATTTGCACTGGCAGACAAAATTGATTTGGTGATCAGTGACATCGTGATGCCCAACATGGATGGCGTTGATTTCGTCACTAAATTGCGTGAAATGTTCCCAGATGTGCCAATTTTGACGATTTCTGGCGGCAGTCGCGTGGTGAGCGCACGTTTTGGTTTGGATTCGGCGCTGCTTTCGGGGGCCAATGCCAGCTTGACTAAGCCGTTCACGGCCAAGCAACTGATCGAAAAAGTCAAAAGCATGTTGCCAGCGGCTTAAAAGCTAGGCCTTATCTTTTTTCTATGAGTTCCATTCCTCTCAACCTTGCTGCCGAGTCCGCCACCCCGGAATTGGTGATTGAGCAAGTCGCCACAGGGCGCAATGGCTTGGAGAGTGCGCGCGTTTTGTTGGTCGATGACAGCGTGATGCTGCGCATGGGCTTACGTCGCTCGCTGGAAGAGGTCGGGCTGAAAAATATCCGTGAGGCCAACAACGGTCAAGAGGCCATCGAGATTTTGATGCGTGAGCCTTTTGACTTGATGCTGCTCGATATGGAAATGCCGGTCATGAGTGGCATGGAGGTCTTGGAGGTCATCCGCGAAACCCCTTACCAAGCTTGGCCGCCCGTGATTGTGATCTCTGGTGGGGCGGGCAGCTCTGGGATTGACGATGCTGTGCGATGCATTGAGCTGGGTGCGGAAGACTATTTGCCTAAGCCCTTTAACCCCGTGTTGTTGCGCGCCCGAGTGACGACGTGTATCGATAAAAAGCACTTGCGTGATCAAAACACGTTGCGCATGCGTCAGCTCAAAAAGCAACACGAGCAACTGCACAAAGAGCAAGAGAAAACAGAGCAGTTGCTGCTTAACATTTTGCCTCGCACGATTGCCAAACGCCTGAAGGCTGGCGAAGAGCGCATTGCGGATGCGTGCCCATCGGTGAGTGTTTTGTTTGCGGACATGGTGGGGTTCACCAAAATGACACGCACCATCTCGGCGACAGCCCTTGTGGACATGTTGGGTGACTTGTTTTCGCGCTTTGACTTGATCACTGAAAAACATGGTCTTGAAAAAATCAAAACCATCGGCGACTGTTACATGTTGGCCGGTGGTGTGCCAGAGCCACGCGATGACCATGCGCAGGCCACCGTGATGGCGGCTAAAGAGATGTGCCAAGCCTTGAAAGCCTTGCATGAGCGTACCGGTGGTGTTTTGAACATGCGAATTGGCATTCACAGCGGTCCATTGGTGGCTGGTGTGATTGGTATCCGTAAGTTCACCTATGACCTGTGGGGCGACACCGTGAACGTGGCGAGCCGCATGGAGTCAACGGGTGAGCCGGGGCGAATTCATGTGTCTTCCGCCACGGCCGCTTTGCTGGCGGACCGCTTCATGCTGACCTCACGCGGAATGATTGAAGTCAAGAGCCTAGGGCAGGTCGAGACCTTTTTTGTTGAAGATGAAAAGTAATCACGCCAACGCTGCTATGTCATACAACCTAATTTCATTGTGGAGAGAGTTTTTATGAGTCTTCGAGACATTGTCCCGACCGACAAGGAAATTGTCATGCGAGAAGATGAGTTCATCGTTTCGAAGACAGACTTGAAGGGGAAGATCACTTACGGCAACAAAACCTTCATTGAGTTCTCTGGATTTGAAGAGCACGAAGTGTTGGGTGTTCAGCACAACGTGATTCGCCACCCTGACATGCCGCGTGGTGTGTTCAAGTTGTTGTGGGGGCACATTCAAGAGGGCAAAGAAATTTTTGCCTATGTGAAAAATATTTGTAAGAACGGCAGCTTCTATTGGGTGATTGCCAATGTGACACCTTCCGTGGATCAGTTTGGCAAAGTGGTGGGCTATTACTCGGTCCGTCGCAAGCCCAACCCACGTGCGATCCCAGTGATTTCTGAGTTGTATCGCCAAATGTTGGACATCGAGAAAAAGACAGGGACGCGTGATGCCATCGCGGCTTCGACCCAGTTGTTGGAAAAAACTTTGCGTGAAAAAGGTTTGAGCTATGAACAGTTTGTTCTCTCTCTTCAAGCGGCTTGATCTAAGCCCTTCTAAGGGCTTGTTGCTGCTTGGTTTGTTGGCTGCCGTCAGTGTGGCTTGTTTGCTTGTGTTGACCCAGTTCTCAACGCTCGCCATCGTTTTGGCGGTCGTCTGGCTGTTGGTTGTATTTTTTGCATACCGAGGTTTACGGGCTGAAGCGCTGTTGCTGCAACGCATCAATGTGGTCATGGAAGGTGCAGCGCGCGGCGTACTTGAGCCGCGTGTGACTGACGTGCCCATGATTGGAGCCTTGGCGGACTGCGCTTGGAGCCTGAACGAAGTGCTCGACCAAGTTGAAGCTGTGTTTCGTGAGTCTTTGACCGTGGTCTCTCGCATGGGGGCCGGTAATTTTTCACGTCAACCACAAGCTGCTGGATTGAAGGGCATGTACCCGCAAGTGCTGCACAAGATTGCGGATGCTCAAAACAGCGTTGCGCGCACGGTGCATACCTTGCGTCACGCCATGACGGCAATGGCTCAAGGCGACTTCACTGCGCGATTGGATGCCAACCAAGACAAAGGCGAGTTCAAACTCATCATTGAAAACGCCCAGTTGGCGACTTCTTCTTTGGAGCTGGTGCTCGGTGAAATTGTGCACGTCATGGATGCGATGGTGCGTGGTGACTTGACGAGCCGCGTGCATGCGCAAGGCGAAGGCAGCTTGGGCAAGCTCAAAGATGACATCAACCGATCTTTGGATGGGCTTGTGTCTTCCATGCGTAGCATTGGTGAGAATGCGCAACAAGTGGCTGGCGCTGCCAATGAGTCCAGCACGGCCATTGGCCAATTGGCCGATGGTGCACAAAGCCAAACGCAATACATTGGTCAAGTGGTGACGGCAATTCGCCAAACTGCCAGTGCTGTGAGCGACATTTCAAACAGCACCGAAACTGCCAGCCGACAAGCCCAAGAGTCCGCCACCATCGTGCGCGATGGCCGCGTCAAGATGGCGCAAATGGTCGAAGTGGTCAACGGTATTGCACGCAACTCCGAGAAGATCAACAAGATCACGGATGTGATTGAGAAGATTGCCAACAAAACCAACCTCTTGTCTTTGAATGCTGCCATTGAAGCCGCACGTGCGGGTGAGCATGGCAAAGGTTTTGCCGTGGTGGCTGACGAGGTGGGCAAGCTCGCTGCGAGCAGTGCTGATAGCACCAAAGAAATTACGCAGCTGATTCAGCAAGCTGTGTCAGAAGCCAACCGTGCTGTGATCGCCGTGCAAGAGGTGAGCGTGGACATGGAGCGCATTGTCAAGAGCTCGACCCAGACGGATGGCATGCTGCAACGCATCTCTGCCGCGGTTGAAGAACAGACGCGCATGATGCAAGAGATCAACAACAGTGTGTTGAACTTGGACAAGATTGCGCACACCAACTCTGCTGCTTCTGAAGAGTTGGCCGCGAGCATGATTGAGCTGTCCAAAGTGGCGGATTGCACCCGTCTTGAAATTGCTAAATTCAAAATTTAAGAGCAGCGCCCCATGACCGTTTTTTTCCATCCCGTTCTGAGAGTTCGTGCTCTTGGGTTAACGCATCGCTTTTAAGGATCAACGATGGAATTGGTTCTTTTCAAAGTGGGATCGGGGCTCTTTGCGTTTTCTGCCATTGGCGTGAGCAAAGTGTTGGATGTCCTGCCTGTGACCCCATTGCCTTATGCCCCAGATGATGTTGAAGGGTTGGTCAATGTCGCCGGCGCGGTGTATTTGAAAGTCGATTTGGCCTCCCGTTTGGGCTTAGGTCTACGCACTGCCGATCCCAATGGCAACTTGCTGGTGGTGACAGCTCGCAGCGATACGGTGGTGGTACAGGTAGACCGCGTGTTCAACAAAATCAGCCTTGAACCTGAAGCAATCAAACTCTATGACGAGGCAGATGCTTCTGCTTTGGTGCGTGGTGAGTTTTCAGTGCCAGAAGGCATGGTGCTTTTGCTCAATGAAGCTTCTTTGGGCTTGCAAGACATGGAGCCTGTTGGCGTGCCTGAAGGCGGTGGTGGTTTATTGGGACAGCTTGAGCAAGCTCACATGGTCAAGGCGACCGAAGTGGCCAACTCGGACATGCCGACCGTGACTGTGCAAGACGGCTCAGAAACCTATGCCTTCCACATGGAAGATGTCTTAGAAATTGTAGAAATTAGCAACCTCACCACGGTGCCAGGCGCAGGGCCGGAGGTTGAGGGCTTGATGCAATTGCGTGGCTCAGCATTGTTGGTGTTGTCGCTCTCCCGTCTGCTCAATCGCAAAGAGACGACCTCGCCAAAGTTTGTGTTGGTGGTCTCTGTCCGTGGCGCTCGTTTGGGCATTTCAATTGCCGACATGGTGGGTATTGAACGTTACGAAAAAGACGTTGTTCAAGCTGTCACCGGAGGTGACTCTCAGCTCGAAGGCTATTTGCCTGGTTATGGGGCATGGGAAGGTCGCATGACAGGGTTGGTCGCTTTAGATGGCTTGATCTCACCTGAAAGCATGGCGAATTTCCGCCGCTATTTGATTCAACACGGAGTTGATATTTCCTCTATGTCCGCGCAAGAAATGAAGTCCGTTCGTCGCATGCTGTCTTTCCGTTTGGGGGATGAGCGCTGCGCGTTGGCGTTGTCGTGTGTGGATCGGGTGGAGGAATATGTCGCTGCTGTCGATCTCCCGCAAGGTGACGATTCTTTGGCGGGTGTCATTCAAGTCAAAGGTGAAGTTGCCCCAGTGCTTGATTTGCGAAAAATGCTCGGCATTCAAGGTCGTGATACGTCTGCTTATGTGGTGGTTCGTATTCAAGATGCACCTTGGGCGTTGGTGGTTGATAAAGTCGATCGCGTCATCGAAATCGCTGAAAAAGACATCACGCCTGTCCGCACCAGTCAAAACGATTACCTCACAGAAGTGGGCCGTTTGGATGGTGAGTTGATCTCTTTGCTATCGCTTGAGCCGTTGGCTCGGGCTGCTTAACTGAATTAAGGAAATTGTTTGTCTTCACAAGATGTCAATGACTTGATTGCTCAAATGCGCTCTGCTGTGAAAAACGCACAAGGCGCGAATCAATCACTCAGCAATGGATTGGTATCGCCTGCAGTGCCTGCGGCGACACCCATGCGTTCGGAAAAAGATTCGCAATTGGCCATCGTCAATCAGTTGATGTTGGGTGTGGAGGCGCGTTTCGGTATCAAGCCAGGCACATTGGTGGAGCGCAAGTTGGTCCGTATCTTGAAAGAGATGCCTATTTCAACGTTGCGTGACTGGGTGAACTCGATGTGTTCGTGCGCATCTGAGCATCCCGAGTGGCAGTCGTTGGTCGAGAACTTAACGGTTCACGAAACCTACTTTTGTCGCGATCCCGATTTGATGGAAATGATGGGCAAGGAAATCTTGCCTAGTCTGATTGCGTCGCGCCAAGGCCATCAGCAATTGCAAGTCTGGTCCGCTGCTAGCTCGACTGGCGAAGAGGTGTATGACTTGGCCTACATGTGTTTGCGAGGCTTGCAAAAAGCCGGCAAAGCCACGGTCACAGACGGCAAGGTGGTTCCAGAGCGCGGCTGGTCTTTGTTCGTCTTAGGCACAGACGTGTCGAACCAAGCCTTGCGTACGGCCCGAGAAGGCGTGTACGGGGAGCTGGGTATGGGGTCCTTTCGTAACTTGCCCGATCACTGGCGTGCCATGTTTGATGAGGTGAGCTTGGCTCCCTCCAACGCGATGCCCGGCGTACGCTATTTCTCAGTGCGTGATTGGGTGAAAAATTGTGTGCGTTTTGAGCGCTTCAATTTGATGAATAGCCGACCACCCGTGCAAGGCATGGACTTGGTGTTTTGTCGCAATGTGTTGATTTATTTTGAAGACGCAGTGAAAAAAGCTGTGCAGACCATGTTGGCACGCGCGATGTCTCCAGGAGGTGTTTTGGTCATGGGGGCATCGGTGCAAATGTTGGTGCCTGAATACTTTGAGCAACGCTTGGGCAATGGCGGGCCTTGGTATGTGCGAAACGGGGTGCTCGTATGATCAAGTTGTTGATTTCAGACGACTCCGCGTTCATGCGTATCGCCATTCGAAAGATGGTGGAAGGGCATCCAGACATTCAGGTCGTTGGCGAAGCGCGTACCGGTCTGATGTGCGTGGAAATGGCAGAACAGCTCAAGCCTGACGTCATCACCATGGATGTGGAAATGCCCGTGATGGATGGTTTAGAAGCTACGCGTCAAATCATGACGCGTTGTCCTTGTCCCATCATCATGTTGAGCAGCTTGACCGAGCGTAATTCGGTGACCACCATCAAAGCCTTGCAGCTAGGGGCGGTGGACTTCATCGCTAAAAAATCATCCTTTGTTCAGTTGGACATTGTGAAGATTGGCGACGAGTTGGTGGACAAACTTCGCTTTTGGGCTAAGAAACGTTCACGTTTTGCGATTGGTGGATTGAAGCCTGCCGCATCCAGTGCCCCTGACATCACGCAACCCGTTTACCAACGCAAAACGGAAAATCAAGGTGTTCCAGGTCTGATCGTATTGGGCATTTCGACCGGTGGTCCTGCGACTTTGCCTGTGATGCTCAAGTCGATGGGCAAGCTCAAATGTCCGCTGGTGGTGGCGCAGCACATGCCGCCCATGTTTACCAGTGGTTTCGCGACCCATTTGCGCACAGAAACTGGTCTGGACGTGGTCGAGAGCACCGATGGGATGGAGGCCAAGCCTGGCATGGTCATTATCATCAAGGGCGGGACCGACATTGTCATTCGTGAGCCATTTCCAGGGCGCATCATGTTGTATGAGCGAACGCAAGCCGATGCACCGATTCATCCAAATGCGGACGTGCTGTTCCGTTCTGCGGCCAGTGTGTCGTGTGCGACGGTGGCGGTCGTCATGACAGGTATGGGGAGCGATGGCATGAAGGGGGCGCAAGAGCTGGTTGCGCGCAAGGGCAGTGCTGTATTAGCGCAAACGCCCGACAGTTGTATCGTGGACGGCATGCCGTCTTCTGTGATTGAAGCCGGACTGGCGACCGCAGTGCTTGCACCCGCAGCACTGGGCACTCGTTTGGCACGTATGGCAGGTGCGGGCGGTCTCGCTAACCTGTCCACCACTTTGGTTTGATTGGGGAAATTGAAATGACAACAAAAAACATTCTGATCGTTGATGACTCTTTTGTGATGCGCGCCTTGTTGCGCGGGATCATCACCGCAGATCCTGACTTGATCGTGGTCGGTGAAGCGACCAACGGTTTAGAGGCTTTGCAAAACATCAAAGAATTGAATCCAGATATTGTGTTGTTGGATATTGAAATGCCTCACATGGACGGCATCGAGTGCTTGAAGCGTTTGCGCTTGATCAGCAACGTGCCGGTCATCATTGTGTCTTCCGTTGCACAAACAGGTTCCCCTCAAGCATTGGAAACTCGCCGATTGGGCGCGGCCGAAGTGATTGCCAAACCCTCTGGCGCGATGAGCTTGGACTTGAATGCCAAAAAAGGCCACGAAATTGTGACCGCGGTTCGCCGCGTGTTGGGCATCTAAGTTCACACCTCGAAAGAGGTGACTAGATCTCAGTTATTTCAGCCAATTAGCGCACAAGGGATACCCGTCAATGTCAGATGACTTTATTGAAACGATATGGGCTCAGTATGCCGTGGAGACGGAAGAGCACATCGAGGGCATAGAAACTCTGTTGGTCACGGCCGACAGCGGTGAACTGTCCGCCGAGGAAATTTCGAGCTTGTTTCGCGCCTTCCACTCGTTGAAGGGGTTGAGTCGTGTGATGGAGTTGGGCGCCCTCGAGTCGGTGGCGCACCGTGCTGAGGATTTGTTGGGCTTGGTGCGCGAAGGCGTTACGACGTTAGACAAGTCCACGGTTGATTTGTTGTTGCGTTCCCTGGATGTCATCAAAGGTCTGCGAGATATTGCGGTTGCTGAACGTGCCGATGGCGAAAAGCCAGCAGCCTTGAACCAAGAATTAGAAGCAGCATTTCGCAAAGCGTCTGGCGGTGGCGATGAACCGGCTGCCGTGCCGACGGCGGTCGCTGCTGTTGCGCCTGCAACTGCAACTGCAACTGCAACTGCAACTGCAACTGAACCAGTGGCTCCTGCTGCAGCGGTTGAGCCTGTCGCGAGTGCGCCCGCGTCTGTTGCGGTGCCAGCAGCAACACCAGCTCCAACTGCCAAATCGGGTAGCCAAGAAGATGCGCCGGATGATCAGTCGATCTTTTTGCGATTGGTGAAAAACGGCTTGCCTATCTTGGAGCAACTGGCGGTATCGATTGCTGCGAAAGACGATGGCAAGCAAATTCTTGCCGTGTCGAACGACATTCGTCGCCCCTTGACTTGGATGGTGCGTGGTGCTGACAAGTTAGGTTACATGGGGATCAACCAACGCATTCAAGACATTCTGAAAGCGTTACCGACCGATCAAAACATCACGCGAGCAGCGGGTGACCATGTGGTGGACACCATCGTGGCCTTGCTGAGTGATTTGCGTACCTTGGGTGAAACCACGGGCAGTGATTTGGGCGGCGAGTCGTTGGCCAAAGTGTTGTCACGCACGCTGCGCGAGAATTTAGAAACGTTGTTGGATGCCATCACAGAGAATTTGAATGCGTTGGAGTCGACATCTGAGATGGCTGACGAAGAGCTGGCAGAAGCTGTGTCGCTAGACTTTTCGCGCGTTCATTCATACATGTCGTCGCTGTTTCCAGACACAGGTTGCGATTTGCCTTTGATGCTGATGGATGCCTATGCGCGTGCATCCCGCTTGCACGTCGCTTTGTATGGCGATGTGATTCATCTCACGCGCGATGCCATTGCGTTTATTCGCGAGGTCTGCCAAAGCAACGAGCGCAAACCTTTGGCCAAACCAAGTGTGGTGGCCGAGCAAGAGCGGCTAACTCAGCGCATCAAAGATTACTTGTGGTCACACGACAGCACCAGCGTCATGCCGGTGGAAGACATCAAGAACTTCATGTCGACTCTGCAAATTCCAAGCGAGCTCGCTGAATTGCTCTCACCCGAGAACACACTTGAATTGATGACGCTTGTGCAAGACGGTGCCAAAGCCTACTTGATCATGGCGCATTTGGAATCCTCTGAGCAAATTGCAACCGCCTTTTTGTCTTGGGTGACTGAGCGTGGGCGTGTCATCACCAACCGATCTGTGTTTGTAGATGAAGAGAGTTGGTATGAGATGCTCTTTATTTCCAAAGAAGACATTGATGTCATCGAAACGGAAATAGCGGCGATTGATGCAGGGCACGCTTTGATTAAACTGCGCGGTCAACTGGGCACTGGGGTGGAAATTCCACCGCTCACACCTGTGACCACAATCCAACAGCCTGCTGTTGTGCCGGTATCTGAACCTGCACCTGCGGTTATTGCCGCTGTTCCAGTTTCGCCTGCCCCTGCCCCAATGAGCGCACCAGCGAATGTGGAGGTGTCGACCATTGCACCCGCAGCCGAACCTGCACCTGCACCTGCAAAGTCAGCTTCTTTGACACCAGCGTCGCTGCCGGCCGCTCCTGCGTCAGCGCCACGCGCACCTGCACCAGCTGCTGCGGCTTCTAACGTGATTCGTGTACCGGGCGAAATGCTCGACCAGTTCATGAACCAAATTGGCGAGATGGTTTTGGTGCGTGGTCAGTTAGCGCACGTGATTGCCGATCAACGCTTGCGTGAACAGGCTGTTAGCCTGCGTCGCTCCAGCGATGCGAGTTTGAGCAATGCCAACAGTGTGGGTGAGTTGCAGCGCATGATCGATTTGATTGATGAACAAAATCGTCGCCTGCAAGAAACCGATGCCTTGATTCAAGGTGCGTTGTCGCGCTTGCAAGACAGTGTGATGGGCTTGCGTGTGGTACCGGTTGAATTGGTCTTCAAGCGCTTCCCTCGCATGGTGCGTGATTTGGCACAAGCGCAAGGCAAACAAATTCGTTTGGAATTGACGGGACAAGAGGTCAAGATCGACAAGGCGATGGTCGAGTCATTGGCCGATCCGTTGTTGCACATGGTGCGTAACAGTGCCGATCATGGGATTGAAAAACCAGAAGATCGCAAGCTGTCTGGTAAACCAGAAGAGGCAGTCATTCGCATCCAAGCGGAACAGCAGGGCAGTCGTATTCTGATTCGCGTGAGCGATGATGGCCGTGGTATCGACCCTGAACGCGTTCGCATGAAGGCGGTCGAGCGTGGCTTGGTCAAAGAAGAAGACAGCTATCTGATGAGCCGTGATGAAATCTTGAAGTTCATTTTCAGAGCCGGTTTCAGTACAGCAGATGTCATCACAGAAACATCGGGTCGTGGTGTCGGCATGGATGTGGTTCGCACCAACATCATGCGCTTGGGCGGCAACATTCACTTAGATTCTGAGTTGGGTCGTGGCACCGTGTTCACCATGCAGATGCCTTTGTCGGCCGCTGTGCAAGAGGCGTTGCTGGTGACGACGGCAGGGCAAACGCTGGCCGTGCCTGGACGCTATGTGGCGGAGTTGGTTGAAGTCAATGCGTCTGATGTGCAATCGGTCAAAGGCCGTACAGCCATCATGCTTCGTGGTAATTTCTTGCCCATCGTGCGCTTAGAAGAATTGCTGGGATTCCCGACCACCAACGAAGGCCAGCACCGTTTTGTGGTGGTTTTGTCAGACGGTCAACGCACGTTGGGTGTCTCTGTGGATGAGTTCTTAGGCCGTCAAGAGTTGTTCACCAAAGACATTCACCCTCGCTTGTCCGCGTTGCCTGGTGTGGGTGGCGCTTCTATTTTGGGGGATGGACGCGTGGTATTGATTTTGGATGGCGCTGCCATTTATCGATTGGCCGAAAACATCGGAAACAAAGCGGAATTGCCGCTCGCAGCCTAAACCGTATGGCCATTTACCTCCAAGTTCGCACAGGTCCTGTTCAGCTCTTGGTGGACGCTTTAGGCGTTCACGAAGTGCTGAGCTTGGATGGTTTACAAGAAGGTGGGCAGGGGCACATTGAATGGCGCGATCAGGTCTTGCAAGCCGTTCCCATGCATCAGTTTTTGGGGCAACCCTCAGGCGAGTGTTTGATGGCGGTGGTCTACAGCGCAGGGCAAGAAGACGAACCGCCTTTGTTGTTGCAAGTTGACGAGGTGGTGGGTTTGCGCACCATCTCGGCCACGGATTGGCTACAGATGCCGCGTTTGCCTGATGCCACGGCTGTTTTTTTTGATGCGTTGATCGACAACCCGAATTCGCCAACGCAGGTTTACCGTTTGCGCCGGCCTCTGGCCAACGCCTTGTTCAAGCCTGAGCTGACGACGGGTTGAGTTCGGGCAAGGCCGAACGAATCGAGTTTTGTAAATACAGCTGCAGCAACAGGGCTTCAAAGGCTGGTCGAATCAGTGTTTTTTGACTTTGAATCATGTCTTGCAATGACTCGGCCGTCATTTCAACGCAGGTCAGTTCTGTCACAGCAATCGCTGTTGCACTGCGAATACCACCGGTCAAAATGGCTTGCTCTCCGAATGCTTCGCCTGGGCCCAGTCGTACCAAAAAGGTATTGGCGGGTGGCACAAATAGGTCAACCTCACCTGATTCAATCATGTAGAAAGTGTTCGCCGCATCGCCACGCGTGAACAAAACATCGCCGACTTGATATGTTTTTGAAGGAAAGTACATCGCGTTTACTTTAAGCTTTCTGGCACGTCGTGAATATCCAAAGTACGCATCACAGTGACACGACAAATGCTGCGTAAACCAGAGTCGGTGACGCGAATTTCATCAATCGTTTTCTTAATAGAAATGGTTCGGGTATTCAGCAGCGTCTCTGCTTGAATTGTCCAGCGTGAAGGTACACCTGCAATGCCTTCCGACAGGCCAATCACAGCACCAGGGCCCATGTAAAAAAAGCTATCGCCGACCGTGACGCGCACCTTGCCTTGGAAGATCACATGTGCGTCTTCAAACATCTCACCTTGACGGATCAGTGTTTGACCTTTGTTGAAAATCACACTGCGTAAAAAGCTCGATGAACGCAGGCGTGAAAACAGATGCTCTTCACTGCTGAGCTTGGTGTCATGGTCAACATGGCTCAGTGGTACACCGTTGTTGTCAATTGCGCCGATTTTCGACAGCTTTTGCGTGTTTATGCCAAAAAAGAATGAATCCACGATTTATTTGGCTTTCGTTAAAAAGTTATCAGCTTTTGTTAAAGTAACGACAAATTTTAACTCTTGCAATAAGAAGCGCTGGTGACCGAAAAAATGCTTTCCAAAATTGATGCAGCTTCTTTTCTAGCAGGTGAAGTTTCGAGTTTGATGAACTGCAAAAGCACCAAGAAAGTGTTGCAGGCATTGAGCCAGTCTTTGCAAGACTTGCACCAAGCGCAGTCCTGTGAAGTCAGTGCATTGCTTCCCATGACAGAGCTTGGACTTGAGCAACCTGAGTTGGGGTGCTACCAACTGGTCGATGGTGACTTTGGACGCTTGTTGCAGGTGTTTTTGCCTCAGGTTGTAGGCACTGAAGTGGGTGTGATGGGCTCGCATTTGGTGGGCATTGCTCAGAAGTGGCTGGCTGCGGTCAAGGCGCTTGAAGATTCCGCGACGTCTTCTCACTCACTTGCCCCTAAAGTCACGCTTTCTGAACACGACACAAATGACCATCCAGAATGGTTTTCGCACCTGGATCGGTGTATCGCAACGGCTGCTTATCAAGGGTACGCGGTGGCATGCATTCGTGTTGACATCAAAGCCTTCAAAGCTATTCATGAGGTGATGGGCCAAGATATGACAGGAAGCTTGGTCTATGAGTTGGGCAATCGCATGATGACGATGCTACGTAAGCACGATCGTGTGGTTCGATTTGGAGAAGCCGAATTTGGCATCATCCTTGATCGACTGCCGCAGCCCGACAGTATTGGTCCTGTGGTGCAACGTTTTTTAAACACGCTGCAAAGCCCACCGTCACCGCTTGTTCCGTGGAAGGGCGTGCGTTTGGGGGTGGCACTTTATCCCTCCGACGGCCTAAGCGCCAATGCCTTGGTCGAAACTGCACGTCAACGCTTGGTCGATGCCAAGGCGCGCGAGGTGTTGGATGATGAACGTTGGGCGCGTGATATCCGTACGAATCTCGAGCAAATCCATTTATGAAAAGAACAATAGATTGGGTGTCAACCCATGCGTGGCGTTATGTAGTTTTGCCCATGGTTGGGTTAACCATCTCCATTGGTTTCTCGGCTCAAGCGCAAACACCAGACTGTTTAGGGGATAAAACAACGGCCAAACGTCCCTACGTGGTTTCGGTGGTGCCGCAATTACCCGCTGCAGAAACCTTCAGCCACTGGGCCCCCCTGTTGGAGTCCTTGGGACGCGCCACAAAACAATGTTTTGTACTCACAATCGCCAAATCGATTCCTGACTTTGAGGTTGATTTGCTGGCGGGAGCGCCCGATTTTGCGTACATGAACCCATATCACCAAGTGATGGTCCACCGTCGCCAAGGCTACCGCCCGTTGGTGGCTGACGCAACGTTGTTGACGGGTATTTTGGTGACGCGTCGCGACAGTGGCATTCACAAGTTGGAAGATTTGCAAGGCAAGTCGGTGGCTTATCCTGCTCCGAATGCTTTTGCCGCTTCTTTGATTTTGCGTGCTGTGTTAATTCAACGTGGCATTGATACCAAGCCGACGTATGTGAAGACGCACAGCAATGTGTACCGCAGCGTGTTGCAAACAGACAGTGTGGCAGGTGGGGGCGTGAATCACACGTTCACGCGAGAGCCTGATGGGTTGCAAGCGCAACTTAAAGTGTTGTATGAGTCACCAGGCTTTCGCCCGCACCCGTTCTCGGCCCATCCACGTATCCCTGTGGCGGTGCAAGAGCAGGTTCGAAAAGCCTTTCTCAACCTTGCAGCCTCTGAGGAGGGACGAGAAATGTTGAACAAGATTCAAATGCCTTTGCCGCAGACGACAGACTATGCACGTGACTACCTGCCTCTAGAGCAATTAAAACTTGAAACCTTGGTTGAATCTTCCAAGCGTTGATGACTGATGAAATAAATGACTGAACTAAAAAAGAAATCCTCCAAAGCGTTCACGCGAATGACCATTATTTTGGTTTCGCTGATGACGTTGTTGTTGATTGGTTGTTCGTGGTTGGTTTACAGCCATTCAGAAAAATTATTTGAGGAGCGTCGTCAGGCCTCAGTGACGATGTTGACGGAGGGCGTTGCCGTCGCTGTGCTAGAGGGGTTATTGACGCGTGACTTCGGTTCGATTGAGTCACGTTTGTTGCAAACGTTGTCTAACGGAAGTGTGAGTTCTGCCGCGGTCATTGATATGAATGGCAAGGTGACTGCACTGGTCAAACGCGATCCCACATCGGGACGTCCTGTTGCTGTCTACAACGAAAAGTGGATCACGCCGCCCACGACGGGATCGCTGTCCACGACGAACGATGACGGTGATTTGCTTTCATGGCATCTTTTGAACCCCAGCAACCCTGTGGGATGGCTGCGCTTGGAAGTTGTGGACGACACCAAGCAGGTGTTGCGCAGCTTAGGCATGGAAACCTTGATCGTCGCCGTGAGCTTCTCAGTTTTCATGTTGTTGATTTTCGGTTGGATTTTGCGTAAAGCGTATGTGGTGATTGATGGCAACGAAGTTCGCTTGATGAATGAGAACTTGCATTTGAACGACAAAGCCAACAATGACCCATTGACGGGTTTGGCAAATCGCACAGCACTGATGCAAAAATTACAAGCCAGCATGGCACGTGTGGATGAGGCAGGCAGCGGCGGCCTTGCCGTATGTTTTATCGACTTAGACCGCTTTAAACCTGTGAATGACAAGCACGGTCATCGCGTGGGAGATAAGATTTTGCAGTCCATCACCAGCCGTATCCGTTCGATTGCGCGCCAAGGTGACTTTTTGGCACGTATCGGTGGCGACGAATTTGTGCTGTTGGTGCACGGACTCGAAAATGCTTGGGAAGTAGAACCGGTTTTGAATCGTTTACTGCATGTGACGACAGCGCCATTTTTGGCCGACGGTCACTCGGCGCATTTGGGTTTTAGCATTGGTGTCACGATTTATCCATTCGACAAATCAGATGCCAACACGCTGATCATGCATGCCGACGAAGCGATGTACAAGGCCAAAAACACCGGTGGCGGTGGCTGGGCCATGTGGCAAAACACCAGCTCTGAAGCTTAAGCTGCCTGCATTCCTAAGACCCAATCTTCATAGCTCAAGTTCGCACTTTTCAAAACGTTGAGCAAGAGGCTGGTGGATGCCTCGATGGCATCACGGGTTCCGGCCTTTTGTTCTGCGGCCAACATTTTTTGATACAACTCTGCCACTTTCGGCAGTGCATTGCGGTTGGGTTTGCGGCGAACAGAAAAATAGCCAACGATGTTGCCCGCGATATCAAACGAAGGGGTCACGTTGGCAAACACCCAATAAAACGAGCCGTCTTTGCTGAGATTTTTGACAAACGCAAAAACCTCTTTACCTGCTTGCACCTCAGACCACAGCAACTTAAAGACAGCGCGTGGCATGTCGGGGTGGCGAATGATATTGTGTTGAGTCCCCAGTAGTTCTTCTTCGGTAAAGCCTGAATAGGTATTGAAGGTGCGGTTACCGTATGTGATTCTTCCTTTGATATCTGTTTTTGAAACAATAAATTCATCATCAGCCATCATTCGTTCAACTTTAGTGGGAACGATATTGTTGTATTTCATAAAAGGAGAACTCCGTGAATAGCTTCGGATTCTCCGGACTTCGTGGATACGTGGTTTTGATTGAAATCAAAGATGATGTTGTTTTTATCGTTTAAATGTCAAATTCAATAATGAAACGAAGGTGGATGCTCAAAGATTCAGTGAGCCAGTCATTTCAAAAACTCAGTTCGCAGCATTTGAACGACAGATTCGTTCATGGTTTCTTTCAGCATCGATTGAGATGCGGTTGCTACTGCTTGCACCGTTCTCACGATGACATCTTTACGTGGGTCCGTGGATCCCAAAAACCAAGGCGTTTCGTTGATCAAGACCAACAGGCTAGGGAAGTTGTCAATCTCAAATGAATCGAATATTTCGCCGTAGCTTTCAATGTCCACCCATACCCAACGGATGTCGCTGAACGTCGTTTGCAGTTCATGGAACGTGCCTTTCAATCCTTGGCAAACATTGCACCAATCGGCGCATAAGAATAAAACGTCAACTGTCTTCGCGTTCATTTTTGTGGGGTAGGGGTGAGGTATGAATCAATCCAGTTTTTCTGAATGTTGCAAAGCACTGTAACTGTTTGTTTGAACTGAACTTCCCATGCGCATAGGACATCAAGCCCTATGCACATAAGCTGTAGATCATGTGCCAATCAAACTTGGCGATACACCTCCGCCCCCGTTTTGACGAATTCAATCGCTTTGACTTCCAAGCCTTTTTTCAAAGCCACGTGTTCGCTCACGCCTTGTTGTGCCGCGAAGTCGCGTACATCTTGTGTGATTTTCATGGAGCAAAAGTGTGGACCACACATCGAGCAAAAGTGCGCCACTTTGGACGATTCTTTGGGCAAGGTTTCGTCATGAAATTCCTTGGCTTTGTCTGGGTCTAGGCCGAGGTTGAACTGGTCCTCCCAGCGAAACTCAAAGCGTGCTTTAGATAAAGCGTTGTCACGAATTTGTGAGCCAGGATGACCCTTGGCCAAATCGGCAGCGTGCGCAGCCAATTTGTACGTGATGATGCCTTCTTTGACATCTTGCTTGTTGGGCAGGCCCAAGTGTTCTTTGGGGGTTACATAACAAAGCATGGCGGTGCCGTACCAACCAATGGTGGCCGCACCGATGCCGCTGGTGATGTGGTCGTAGCCTGGTGCGATGTCTGTGGTCAGGGGCCCCAAGGTGTAGAACGGTGCTTCGTGGCATTGCTCTAACTGCAAGTCCATGTTTTCTTTGATCATGTGCAACGGCACGTGTCCCGGGCCTTCGATCATCACTTGCACATCATGCTTCCATGCAATTTGTGTCAGCTCTCCCAAGGTCTTCAGTTCACCCAGTTGCGCTTCGTCGTTGGCGTCATAGATCGAACCAGGACGCAAGCCATCTCCTAGGCTGAAGGCCACGTCATACGCCTTCATGATTTCGCAAATTTCTTCGAAGTGTGTGTAGAGAAAACTTTCTTGGTGGTGCGCCAAGCACCACTTGGCCATGATGGAGCCGCCTCGGCTCACAATGCCTGTCATGCGGTGGGCGGTGAGCGGAACATAACGCAACAGCACACCTGCATGGATGGTGAAGTAATCCACGCCTTGTTCTGCTTGCTCAATCAATGTGTCGCGGAAGATGTCCCATGTGAGATCTTCAGCTTTGCCATTGACCTTTTCGAGTGCTTGGTAAATTGGCACAGTGCCAATGGGGACGGGTGAATTACGAATGATCCATTCACGAGTTTCATGAATATTTTTTCCGGTGGACAAATCCATCACCGTGTCCCCGCCCCAGCGAATGGCCCAAGTCATCTTGTCTACTTCTTCGTTGATGGATGAGCCTAGCGCTGAGTTTCCAATGTTGGCGTTGATCTTCACGAGGAAGTTTCGGCCAATGATCATCGGTTCAGATTCTGGATGGTTGATGTTGTTTGGAATGATGGCGCGACCACGTGCCACTTCGTCGCGCACAAACTCTGGCGTGATGACAGGAGGTATCGACGCGCCAAAGTTTTGTCCCGGATGTTGGCGGCTTAACAGTTGAGCCATGCGCTCGCCCATAGGCCCCGTGGCTTTCAGCGATTGGACATATTTTTCACGCTCTAAATTTTCTCGAATGGCAACATATTCCATCTCCGGCGTGATGATGCCTTGGCGTGCATAGTGCATTTGGGTCACGTTGGTGCCCAGCTTTGCTCTACGTGGTAGGCGGTGCAGGCCTGGAAAGCGCAGTTCGGCCAACTTGGGGTCGGCTGCGCGTTCTCGGCCAAAGTGGCTGCTTAAGGCTGATAAAACGTCGGTATCGCCACGTTCCTCAATCCAGCTTTGACGCAGGGGGGCAAGGCCAGCGCGAACGTCGATTTTTGCTTTGGGGTCGCTGTAAGGGCCAGAGCAGTCGTACACGTAAATCGGTGGATTTTGTTCACCACCAAATCCCGTGGGGGTATCGCTTTGGCTGATCTCACGCATGGGCACTTGAATGTCTGTACGCGAGCCTTGGACGTAAATCTTGCGGGAGTTGGGCAGTGGCGCGATGGCCGCTTGGTCCACTTTGGCCGTGTTGGCGAGAAACTTTTCTGGCGCATTCATAGAGCAATTCCTAAGATGGATGCTCCGAAGGTCGCTCGAAGAAAACGTGATGCCACTGGTGGCAAACGTCTACAAGGATTGACAGCTCTTCTTCCGCCGGTATGAACCGGATCAAGTTCTCGGGTTTGGCAAGCCATCTCAGCCCACAACATGTGGACACCCCGGAGCAGTTCAAAGTATACGGTGGCTCAAATGCACCCTTTTAACTGCCAGAGTGGGCCAGAACAAAATCAATGAACCCTCTTTCAACCGAGGTTGAAACAAGTCGGACTCTGACAAGTTGCCCCACCTTGAGTTCTGGCATTTCACCTGAGAGGCGGCCTTCTGCTGGGGGTTCAAAAATTCGCACCCAAACACCGTTGGTGCCGCTTCCTGTGATGACACCATCAAACCGCTGACCAATGCGTGAGTGCAACAACAGCGCAGCCTCTGATTTGCGCATTTGTCGTTCCACCTTTTTGGCCGCATCTTCTTGTGCGGTGCAATGCGCAGCCAATTCATCCAGCTCGACGTTGGAGTAGGGGGCGTGAACGCCAGCCAAAATGGCTTTGATCAGTCGCAGCGTGATCAGGTCTGGAAACCGGCGATTGGGCGCTGTGGAGTGTGTGTAATCTTGAACCGCAAGGCCAAAGTGTCCAATCGGTTGTCCGTGAGGTCGCTCGACCACATATTCGCCAGAGCCCATCAATTTGACGATGACAAGAGACAAATCCGGAAAACGCAAGGGATCCGCTTTGTGTTGTTTGGCTAAGAAATGCTCCAATGCTTGGCCGTCTGGTTCGCTTGGAAGTGTTTCACCATATTCATGGGCCACCTCCACAATGCGTAGCCAACGTTCAGGCGAACGCACCACACGCCTAAATGCAGGAATGCCGTGCGCAGCAAGAAAACGTGCGGTGCATCCATTGGTTGCAATCATGAGCTCTTCAATTAACTGACGTGCTCGGTTTTGAACTTGCTGACGGATGTCGCTGATTCGGTCACCTTCGAAAAGTGCACGCGGTTGAAATGTTTCGAATTCAAGCGCACCTTGTGCGTGACGGATTTTGCGCAACTTTTGCGCCAGTGCATCTTGTGTACGCAATTGAACATGCATGCCATGAATGCGTTGAGCAGCCTCGGGTAGCTCACCGTCACCTTCAATCCATGCAGACACTGCGTCGTAAGCCAACTGCGCTTTATTTAAGACCCGAGCACGGTAGATGGATGAGTGCAGCAGCGTCCCGTCATTTTTAAACGCCATTTCATTGATCAACGCCAATCGAATTTCATTGGGGTTAAGCGACGTTAAGTCTGTGCAGAGTTGTTCGGGCAGCATTGGGAAAATGCGCGCTGAGGTATAGACCGATGTGGTGTTGTGCTGCGCATGCAGGTCAATCGGCGATCCTTTTTTGACCAAGGCATCCACATCAGCAATCGCGACATAAATTCGAACCCCGCCATTGGGCAGTATTTCACTTGCAGTCAGTTGATCAAGGTCGCGTGAATCATCGTTGTCAATCGAACACCACAAGAGCGTCGTCAAATCCCGAATGTCGTCGTTTTTTTCTCTGGCTGGCGCTTTGAGACTCTGTAGTTGCTGTTGAACTGACTCTGAGAATTCAGGCTCGAGGCCGCGGCTGAACATGGCCCATGTGGCAATCGTTGCCAAGTTGTAACGGTGATTCTTTAAAGTATTCGGCACGCCGCAATTCCTTAGAAGTGAAATCAAACATTGCTTGCTTAATCGTCACTAAGCTGATTCATCGTACATGCATTGCATCGGTGCATCAAAAAGTATTTTTGACATCAGCCTCTTGTCAAATTCATCAAATGAAACGAAGATTTCAGCGAAAGCATCCGAGTAGGTGCGTAAAGAAAGAGGTGTTCAATGGACAAGTTTTTTCACAGATTTTCGGATTTGTTTTCTCAGCTGGGTTTGAGCAGTGATCCGGTCAGCATTCGACAGTTCATTCAAACGCACTCGCCCTTGAATGCTTCAGTTCGATTAGAGGACGCACACTTTTGGTCTTCGGCCCAAGCCGCTTTGTTAAGGGACCAATTGCTTGAGGATTCCGATTGGGCTGAAGCTGTCGATCAGCTCAATCTTGCCCTGAGAGGTGCTAGTTTGAGAGAGTAATTACACGCAATGGGTTTTGCGCCAATTACATGTCTGAGTTGAGGTCACGCTTGAGGATCGTGATGGCCTTGTAAATGCCAAAACCTAAAAAGTTGAAGAACAAAACAGACAAAAGGAAGCTTTTATACCAACGCACATCATTGCGTGTTTTTTCTGCTTCTAACGCATTCATGACGCGAGTGGTGTGGTCATGCTCTTGCAATCCTTGTGTGCAAATTTGGTGATTCGCATCGAACGTATTGGGTTCTCTTTTTTCATTGCGTTCACAATTGTTCAACAGCTTGTCTGTGCTTGTGTGCAGTGTTTGTTCGCGTTCAAGCTGTTCTGTGAGTGTGGCGAGGTTGTCGTCATGACGCCACTGAGCAATCAGATAGCTTGGCAGCAAGGTGCAAATAAAAAAGAAGAACCCGATTTTTTGAACTTGTGTGAACTTCATACGGTGTAGCCGTCCACCAACGTCAAAGTACCGGTGGCGTTGTCTGTGCGGTGTTGGATGATGGCTTGATACGCGTCACTGGCGTACCAAGCTTCAGCCACTTCTCGGCTAGGAAATTCAATCACGACGTTGCGATCACCTTGGGCCTTGCCTTCGACTTGCGTGGCATGCCCTCCGCGTACCAAGTATTTGCCACCAAACGCTTCGATGGTTTGCGGTACTTGCGATGAATACACCGCATAGGATTCTGGGTTGGTAACCGTGATTTGGCCAATCAAATACGCCTTGGTCATCGCAAGCCTTGACTTATTTGTAGAAGGCTTCGACTTTGCCTTTGATCTTGATGAGCAGAGGCTTGCCTTTGCGGTCTAGTGTTTTTCCGGCTGGGACTTTGATCCAACCCTCAGACAGGCAATACTCTTCGACATCGAAGCGCTCTTTGTCATTGAAACGAATGCCAATGTCGTGTTCAAAAACAGCAGACACATGGTGTGGGCTGCGTGGATCAATCGACAGGTGGTCTGGCAGGGCGGGGCGTTGTGTGGTTGAGTCAGTCATGGTGCTGATTTTCCATGATTTGTCGAGGTGCTATGTGCCTGGTCCGCATCCTGTTTGCAAATAAAATCAAGCTACGTCATGAATAAATATTTACTCGCATTTTTGTCTGTCCTTCTTCAAACCTCTGCGTGGGGGGGCTGGACGTATTTCACGAATAACAACAGCGCTTCTAACGAGTATTACTTTTTTCCCGTGGAGGACAAGGGAAAGGTGAAGGTTTTGCGAACTTTCAGCCAAATGCCAATTGATGGGAAGGTGCCTTTTCACATGCCTAAAGCCGCTGTCAAGGTCGTGCTCTATGCTTATTCATCAGAACAATCAACTTACGAAATCAACTGCCAAGAACAAAGCATTCAACTGGTCGAGCGTGTGTTTTATCGTGATGGTGGCGGCAAGGTTCCTTTCATCACACACAAAGGAAAAGACACATTCATTCAAGACAGTAATTCAGAGTTTGCGCGGCAGTTCATCAAAACGCCTCTTCACTTTGAAGACATCAAGCACTCTCGCATGGCTGAGGTTGCTTGTCGATAAAAGGCGCTCATCATGTCTGCACTCTCTTTGACAACCCCTTCTTTGCGTGTTTTGAGCCTCATCCCTCCGATGACGCAACTCAACACGCCTTATCCGTCCACTGCCTATTTGACGGGTTTTTTGCGCTCTCAAGGCGTGGATGCTGTGCAAGAGGACTTAGCTCTGGCCTTGGTGCTGAGGTTGTTCATGCCAACCGGCCTAGCGCAAGTGCGCAAATGTGCGTTGGCTCAGCCCGAGGCCGAGCGCAGCGCCTGTGTGAACTACTTTTTAGATTTCTTTGAACGCTATCAATCCACTATCGCACCGACGATTGCGTTTTTGCAGGGGCGTGATTCCACCTTGAGCCACCGCATTGCAGGACGTGGATTTTTGCCCGAGGGGCCACGTTTTGCCTCATTAGATGCCTACGACGACGAAGGCAGTGGTGATCCGCTGGCTTGGGCCTTTGGTGCGTTGGGTCAGCAAGACCGTGCGCGTCACTTAGCCACTTTGTACTTGAACGATTTAGCCGATGTGCTGCGCGATGCCGTGGATAGCCGCTTCGAGTTTGTCCGCTATGCAGAGCAACTTGCAGGCAGTCAAGCCACATTTGAACCGTTGGCACAGGCCCTAGAAGCCACCCCCACGTTGGTGGATGTCACCTTGCAAACCTTGACGCTAGAGGTGGTGGACAAGCATCAACCTCAATTGGTGTTGTTGTCTGTGCCTTTTCCTGGCGCTGTGTACGCTGCTTTTCGCATGGCACAAACCATCAAGGCGCACCATCCCGATATTCGCATCGGTTTGGGCGGTGGCTTTGTGAATACCGAACTGCGTGAGTTAACCGACCCACGCGTGTTTGACTATGTCGACTTCATCAGCTTGGATGCGGGCGAACGACCTTTGCTCTCATTGCTTGAACATTTACAAGGTAAACGCAGCGTGCAGCGTTTGGTGCGTACCTTTGTGCGTACGGAGGCTGGCGAAGTTCGCTTGATGAATTGGGCAGAGCCTGATGTGCCATTTGAAGATGTAGGTACGCCCACGTGGGATGGCCTTCCGTTGGATCGCTATTTGTCATTGCTTGACATGCTCAACCCCATGCACCGCTTGTGGAGTGATGGTCGCTGGAACAAGCTGACAGTTGCACACGGTTGTTATTGGAAAAAATGCAGTTTTTGCGATGTCAGTTTGGATTACATCTCGCGCTATGAAACCGCATCCGCGACCACGCTGGTGGATCGCATTGAACAAATCGTGGCTGAAACAGGTCAAACGGGTTTTCACTTTGTCGATGAAGCCGCGCCGCCTAAAGCGCTCAAAGCGTTGGCGCAAGAGTTGTTACGTCGCAAGGTGCACATCTCTTGGTGGGGCAACATTCGGTTTGAAAAGACCTTCACACCGGAACTCGCTGAATTGTTGGCAGAGAGCGGTTGCATTGCCATGTCGGGCGGTTTAGAGGTCGCTTCTGACCGGTTGCTCAAGCTCATGAAAAAAGGTGTTTCGGTCGAACAGGTGGCGCAAGTGACCAAAGGCTTCTCGGAGGCCGGTATCTTGGTGCATGCTTATCTGATGTATGGCTTTCCAACGCAGACCCTGCAAGACACGGTTGATGCCTTGGAGTATGTGCGTCAATTGTTTGAGAACGGTTGCATCCAAAGCGGTTTCTTCCACCGCTTTGCTTGTACGGTGCACTCGCCCGTGGGGCAGAGTCCCGCTGACTATGGTGTGCAAGTCGTGCCGCTGCCAAAGGTGAGTTTTGCCAAGAACGACATCGCTTTTATCGACCCAACTGGCACAGACCACGACACCTTGGGCCTAGGCTTGAAAAAAGCCATCTACAACTACATGCATGGCGTGGGCTTGGAGGCTGATGTACGCAGCTGGTTCGAGTTGTCTAAGGGGCAGTGTCCGAAGTCGACGGTGCCACGTCAAAAAATTGCCAAGGCACTTGGCTATTAATGCGTTAAGGCGTGTTTGTAAAACACGCGCTTGACCACTTCAACCACGCCCAAATACAGCACAACCATGGCAGCCAAGATGCCATAGAAATATGCGGGTGGTGCGACAAACCCCAAATCAGGGCCTATGGGCGTCAATGGCAAACCAATTGCAGTGGCCACGACGGCTAATGATGTGAAGGTCAGTAGCGGATGGGGCCTGCTTTTGAATGGGTTGCCACGCGTACGAATGACGAAGATCACCAACACCTGCGTACAGAGAGACTCCACAAACCATCCCGTTTGAAACAGTTTTTCTTCGGCTTTCAAGACTTCAAGTAAGACATAGAAAGTTAAGAAGTCAAACACAGAGCTGATGGGCCCAATGATGAGCATGAAGTTGCGAATGAAGTCTAGGTTCAACACGCGTGGTAGGGCGGTTTCTTCTGCATCCACTTCGTCCAAGGGGATTGGAATTTCGGAAATGTCGTACAAGATGTTGTTTAGCAAAATTTGCGTGGGCAACATGGGCAGAAATGGAAGAAACAGCGCCGCCCCAGCCATGCTGAACATATTGCCAAAGTTCGAGCTGGTCCCCATCATGATGTATTTCATGATGTTGCCAAACGTGCGTCGTCCCTCCAGTACCCCTGCATGCAAGACGTTCAAGTCTTGTTTGAGCATGATGATGTCTGCGGCTGCTTTGGCAACATCTACCGCCGAGTCCACGGACAAGCCCACATCTGCGGCGTGCAAGGATGGCGCGTCGTTGATGCCGTCCCCCATATAGCCCACCACATGTCCATTGGCTTTTAGAGCCAAGATGACGCGTTGTTTCTGACCTGGGTTGACTCGACAAAACAAGTTCGCTGTTTCAACACGCCTTTGCAGGGCTTGGTCATCGAGTTTTTCAATCTCTTTGCCTGTCAACACGCCGGTGACTTCAATGTGCAGTTGATCGCACACGTGGCGTGTGACCAAATCGCTGTCGCCTGTCACGACTTTGATCTTGACGCCTGCGGATTGAATTTTTGCAAGAGCGGGGGCAGCGCTTTCTTTAGGAGGGTCTAAAAATGCGGCGAAGCCCGCCAAAGTCAAAGCGGATTCATCGTTGACAACGGCCGTGGCTTGGTCACGCGAAACCTCACGCCATGCTACGCCAAGAACCCGTAAACCATCGCTTTCCAAAGCGTGGTACAGGGCGCAAATATGTTGCAACGTGGTGTCATCGACTTCGCGTTTGTCAAGGTGCCCATCGACGTGCGCTTCAACGTGTGTGCACAAACGAGAGATATCTTCTGCCGCACCTTTGGCTACGAGCCAACGCTGTGTGCCGTTATCGACAAGCACTGAAACGCAGCGTCGTTCGAAATCAAACGGTATTTCGTCGATTTTTTTCCAGCCGCTCACATCAACGGTCTCGTGATTGAGGATGGCCTCATCCAAGGGACTCTTGAGGCCTGTTTCAAAAAAACTGTTGATGTACGCAAGCTCCAATACCCGTGGGCTGGCTTGACCGTTCAGGTCTAGGTGACGTTCAAGGCGAATCTTCGCTTCGGTCAGTGTGCCTGTTTTGTCGGTGCATAGCACGTCCATAGAGCCTAAGTCTTGAATGGCCGTTTGTCGCTTCACAATCATTTGAAGCTTGGCCAAGCGAATGGCACCACGTGACAACGTGACCGACACCACCATTGGCAGTAGTTCAGGTGTCAGCCCCACCGCCAGAGCGACCGCAAACAAAAATGACTCCAGCCACGGTTTGTGAAACCATGCGTTGACCAGCAAGACAAAAAGCACCAGCACCACAGTCAAGCGCATGATGAGCATGCCAAAACGGCGCGTGCCAAGTTCAAAAGACGTGGCTGGGGTGGGCTTTTGAATGCTGTCTGCAATATCGCCCATGGCGGTTTGTTGACCGGTTTTCATCACCAGCACGCGCGCACTGCCACCAATGACCGATGTCCCCATGAACACGGCGTTGTTGGCTTCTTGCAAGTCCGTGGCCGTTTCTGGCAGCTCGCCTGGGTGCTTTTCAATGGGGTAGGCCTCGCCTGTGAGCAGCGATTGGTTGACAAAGAAGTCTTTGGCTTCAAGTACTAGCGCATCAGCAGGGACCAAACTGCCTGCGCTCAACAAGGCCACGTCACCCGGCACGACATCGCGCACTGGAACCTCAATGGGGTGACCATCGCGTAACACCGTGGTGCGAACGGACACGGATTGTCGAAGTTTGTCTGCGGCGGCATTGGCCCGAAACTCTTGCACAAAATCTAAAGTCACACTCAGCAAGACAATGCCGCTGATGATGGCGAAGTTGGTGACCTCCCCTGTAATGGCCGACACCGAACTCGCCAATAACAAGATGATCACGAGTGGATTTTTGAAACGCGCGATAAATTGCCTGACCAGCGATGGGCCTTGATGGGCGGATAGCGTGTTGGGGCCGAAATTGTCAATGCGCAGTTGAGCTTCGCTGGAGGACAACCCTTCGGCCATTGACGTGGATTGACTTTGTGCAGAGGTCCACCAAGGTGCGGTGTTTGCATTGCTTTTCGAGTTTTGAGAATCGTAGGTCATTGCAATCTTCAAATTTTCTTCATCGTAGTCCTGAAATCGGATAATTTGCGATTAGAATTACGGCTTCGGAATTAAACACTCCACGCGGGAATAGCTCAGTTGGTAGAGCGCAACCTTGCCAAGGTTGAGGTCGCGAGTTCGAGCCTCGTTTCCCGCTCCAATTTCAAAGAGCCCCTGAAACTCACGTTGCAGGGGCTTTTTTGTATTTATCGAATCAATGCCGATGACCCACGCCAATTTGGATGCACCCAGCTCGGAAGAGTTATTTCGCCTCACTGACAATGGTTCAGGCGGATGGTTGCAAACTGCCAAGCGACGTTTGAAGTTTCGTTTGCGCTATTGGTTGTGCGAAAGCCAGTTGCAACGCATTCGTCATTTTTTCCAAGAGCATGGTTTAACTGAACTCACACACAGCGAATTGCCTGTGATGTTGCGTCCTATGCGTCCTTACTTGTGGGGCGGTTTAAATGCGCAAGCGCGAACCGATGCCATGTTGGCGCACTTTGAGTGGTTGATGGCACGTCATTCTGCGCAAGAGGTGGTAGATTTTTACAAGCGTGGCGCTTACACCTTTTTTACGCAAAGCTATCCCGAAGGGGAGATCACCATTGAAATCGAGCCTGGTCGCGGCTTAGGCCGTGAAGGTGAGTTTGAGTTGCACCTTAAATTCAACGGCGCTGCGGTCATGCGTGCGGCGTTCAGTGTCCTGCCAGCTCACATGGTTGGCATGAAAGAGCCCGGCTTTGTCATGGTGATTGGCAATATGCAGGGGCAACGGTTTTTGAATCAAGAGATCAAAATCGTTACGCAAAAAATGGAGCGCACACGGCCTCAAAATATCTTGATGACCGCGCTGCAAGGCTTGGCTTCAGGCTGGCAACTGGTGGGGATGGTTGGCGTATCTGATGTCGCCCATGTCTATTCGGGGTATCGGAGTTTGTCCCAAAGAGTTGGGCAGAGTTATGACAGCCTGTGGGAGGAGATGGGAACAACGGGAGCCTTGTCTGAGGTGCACTGGAATTTACCCATCCAGTGGGTGGCACGTTCGGAGCAAGAGGTGCCGTCGAACAAGCGCTCTCAGCTTCGTCGCAAAAATGAGATTCGCCAAAAGATTTTTGACGAAGTCGCTCGTAACAGCACAGGACTTTGAGTCCTGCGCTGACAAACCTAGGTTTATTTCTTAGGCGATGTGCCGCCACTCTTCACGCACTCATCCATTGTTTTGAATTCGGTGAATTTCTTAGTACGTTCATAGCTTGGACTGCTTTTGTCGTGACAAATCCCTGAATCGGATTTTTTCACGATAGGTTCTGCGGCTGCTGCAGGTTGACCGGCTGCAGCACGGCCACCGCTTTTCATGCATTCGTCCATGGAAGCAAAGCCTGTGAATTTTTTGGTGTTGCCGTAAGAAGGACTGGACTTCTCATGGCAAATGCCAGAGTCTGACTTTTTCACGACGGGGGCGGCAGCCGCTTCTTTTTTGTCTGCGGCATGAGACACGTTGAGGCATAGACCGAGCAAAGTTGCGAGAAAAAGTTGGTATGCAGTGCGTTGCATCATAAAAAGTCTCCTTGGTTGACATGATGAGTTACGGTTTCAAAACAAGTTTGAAAATTCGCAAAGCAAATATAGATCAAAAATACACGAAATCTATGACGACGTGCTCAAGTCATAAAGGTCTCTGACGTAAAATCCATGCTTACTAAGACACTGCCCGAGTGGTGAAATTGGTAGACACAAGAGACTTAAAATCTCTCGCTTCCGTAAGGGGCGTACCGGTTCGATTCCGGTCTCGGGCACCATTGAATAGGCACAAGGAAGGAGTTTCGTCATGGCACGCTACAACGCCGCGTATGAAATCCATGTGCATGGTCAAGTTCCATTGCGTCAAGATGTTGGGTTAGACCAATTGCAAGATGCCTTACAGCCTTTGTGGCAATACGCAGGTGCATCATCGCTTGAAGATGGTGCAACCAGCTCATACCCAGAAGAGCCAGGTATTCGCTTCAACCCCGAAGAGCACGTCTTACAGATGTGCTGGACGGTTCCCGGTGACGATGATTTCCGTCAAAGCTTAGACGAAATGTGCATGAGCTTGAATGAGCTGACTGCTGCTGGCGCTCCCATTGAAGTGACCTTCTACGACAACGACTTTGATGAAGAAGACGAGTCTCGTGGCCAAGACTCGCGAGATGATTTCGTCATGCTGTTCGTTGGTCCTACCCCCGCAGACATCATGCAAGCCCAACGTGACATGTTGGTCAACGATGTCATTCACTTGATGGAGCGTCACTTTGATGGCGCAGAGTTGGGCGGTGTTGTGAACGAAATTGACAAATTGTTCTCAGAGCGCTTTGACAATTTGGTGAACTCGCTTGATTTAGGACGGCCACCGCGTGGGCCAAATGGTGGTCATGGTGGTCGCAAACCTCGCCATTTGCACTGACGTACTGAACTCAACGTGGCATAAAAAAACCGGCCTCTGTAAAGAGGGCCGGTTTTTTCTTGGGCGGTTAAAGCTTAATTGGCCGTGATGCCAATGCCTTTGAATTCGCCTGTAGCGATGCGCTTTTCCCACTCGGCTGGGCCAGTGATGTGGGCGCTTGTGCCACCAGAGTCAACGGCCACGGTCACAGGCATGTCGACCACATCAAATTCGTAAATGGCCTCCATCCCCAAGTCAGCAAAGCCCACCACTTTGGCGTGCTTGATGGCTTTGGATACAAGGTAGGCAGCGCCACCCACCGCCATGAGGTAGGCTGACTTGTGCTTTTTGATTGCTTCAATGGCAGTTGGGCCACGCTCGGCTTTACCCACCATAGAGATCAAACCGGTTTGAGCCAGCATCATTTCAGTGAACTTGTCCATGCGTGTGGCTGTGGTGGGGCCGGCTGGGCCAACCACTTCGTCACCCACGGGGTCCACTGGGCCGACGTAGTAAATCACGCGGTTGGTGAAGTCCACGGGCAATGGTTCGCCTTTGGCCAACATGTCTTGGATACGTTTGTGTGCGGCATCGCGACCGGTAAGCATCTTGCCGTTGAGCAAGAGGGTTTGGCCTGGCTTCCAGCTCGCAACTTCCTCTTTGGTGAGGGTGTTGAGGTCCACACGTTTGCTTTTTTGGGTGTCGGGGGTCCAGTTGACATCGGGCCAGAGATCCAGCGATGGTGCTTCCAAAAACACAGGGCCTGAGCCGTCCATCACGAAATGGGCGTGGCGCGTGGCTGCGCAGTTGGGGATCATTGCAATCGGCTTGCTGGCTGCATGGGTGGGATACATCTTGATCTTCACGTCCAGCACGGTGGTCAATCCACCCAAGCCTTGCGCGCCAATGCCCAAGGCGTTGACCTTGTGGTACAGCTCCAAACGCAGTTCTTCGACTTGGCTGAGTTTCTCGCCTTTGCTGGATTTCTCCAGCAGTTGGTACATGTCCAGGTCGTCCATCAAGCTTTCTTTGGCCATGAGCACCGCTTTTTCCGCTGTGCCGCCAATGCCGATGCCCAACATGCCTGGTGGGCACCAGCCCGCGCCCATGGTGGGGACCGTTTTGAGTACCCAGTCCACGATGTTGTCGCTGGGGTTGAGCATGTACATCTTGGACTTGTTTTCGCTACCGCCGCCTTTGGCTGCTACGGTCACGTCCACTTTGTTGCCTGGGACGATCTGTGTGAAGATCACCGCAGGTGTGTTGTCTTTGGTGTTTTTGCGAGCGAACTGAGGGTCGTCGACCACTGAGGCGCGCAGCATGTTGTCGGGGTGGTTGTAGCCACGGCGCACGCCTTCGTTGATCGCATCTTCTAAGCTGCCAGTAAAACCTTCCCAGCGCACGTCCATGCCGATTTTCAAGAACACGTTCACGATACCTGTGTCTTGGCAAATCGGACGATGTCCGAAAGCGCTCATCTTGCTGTTGGTCAAGATTTGAGCGATGGCATCTTTGGCCGCAGGGCTTTGTTCGCGCTCGTAAGCGCTGGCCAAATGCGAAATGAAATCAGCGGGGTGGTAGTAGCTGATGTATTGCAGAGCGGCTGCGACCGATTCAATCAGGTCGTTTTGGCGGATCGTGGTCATGGATGAGGTCCTGAAAAATACCAGAGGTAAAAACAGCGGCAGAGTTTACTCAAAGCCCCTGTCGGAATGCTTGCAAAAGTGCTGAGCTTATTTAACGGTCAATACCCACGCGGCCAATTTTTTGGCCTCGGCATCGTTGACCTGCGTGTTGGCAGGCATCGGTACGGGACCCCACACGCCTGCGCCACCTTTTTGAATTTTGGCGGCAAGTTTGTCGATAGCAGATTTGTCACCCGCGTATTTGGCGGCGACATCTTTATAGGCCGGGCCAACCAGCTTTTTGTCTAGCGCGTGACAAGCCATGCAGTTTTTGGCGGTGGCCAAAGCCTGATCAGCCCAAACGGGTGCAGACACGGTGGTGACAGCAAGCACAGCCAATGCCAAAAGACTTTTCTTCATCTCGGTACCTTTTTGATGGGATGATTTTTGAGCGTTGGGTCAGTTTATCGCGGTCTTTACAGACTTTGAATCTGCCGTGCTTGTGGCATGCGATGGATTGGGGGGCTGGCGTGTGTGGGCGATAATCCCATCAGAATTTTTGATGTTTTCCTGACCGGAGCCCTACACATGCCTGCTTACCGTTCCAAGACCTCCACCGCTGGCCGCAACATGGCGGGCGCTCGCTCGCTGTGGCGTGCCACTGGCATGAAGGATGACGACTTCAGTAAACCCATCATTGCCATCGCCAACTCGTTTACCCAATTTGTGCCTGGCCACGTGCACCTCAAGGATTTGGGTCAGCTGGTGGCCCGCGAGATCGAGGCAGCGGGCGGTGTGGCCAAGGAGTTCAACACCATTGCGGTGGACGATGGCATTGCCATGGGCCACGACGGCATGCTGTATTCGCTGCCCAGCCGCGACATCATTGCTGATTCGGTTGAATACATGGTCAATGCCCACTGCGCCGACGCGCTGGTGTGCATCTCCAACTGCGACAAGATCACGCCCGGCATGTTGATGGCGGCGATGCGACTGAATATTCCCGTGATTTTTGTTTCGGGTGGTCCCATGGAGGCCGGTAAGGTCCGCCTCGCCAATCCCACAACGCAGACCATTGAGTTCAAGAAGTTGGACTTGATTGATGCCATGGTGATGGCCGCTGATGACAAAGTGTCTGACGCTGATTTGGCCGAAGTTGAACGTTCAGCTTGCCCAACCTGCGGTTCTTGCTCAGGCATGTTCACAGCCAACTCGATGAACTGCTTGACCGAGGCTTTGGGCTTGTCCTTGCCTGGTAACGGCACTGTGGTCGCGACACACGCAGACCGCGAACAACTGTTCAAACAAGCGGGTCGCCAAATTGTTGAGTTGTGCAAGCAGTACTACGAGCAAGACAACGCCTTGGTGTTGCCACGTTCGGTGGGTTTCAAAGCGTTTGAAAACGCGATTGCACTCGATATCGCTATGGGCGGTTCGACCAACACCATCCTGCATTTGCTGGCGATTGCGCAAGAAGCGCAGATCGAATTCACCATGGCCGATATCGACCGCATGTCTAAAGTCGTGCCACAGTTGTGCAAGGTTGCGCCGAATACCAACAAGTACCACATTGAAGATGTCCACCGTGCGGGCGGCATCATGGCGATCTTGGGCGAGTTGAACCGTGCAGGCAAGTTGCACACGGATGTGCCCACAATTTTGTGTAAACCGATGAGCGAGGTGCTTGACCAGTGGGACATTGCCCGCCATCCCAGCGATGCAGTGAAGACTTTCTATATGGCAGGCCCTGCGGGTATTCCAACCCAAGTGGCATTCAGCCAAAACACCCGCTGGCCTAGCCTAGATGTGGACCGCGCAGAAGGCTGCATCCGTTCGTTGGATCATGCGTTCAGCAAAGAAGGTGGTTTGGCTGTTTTGCACGGCAACATCGCGCTCGATGGCTGTGTGGTCAAAACCGCAGGTGTTGATGACAGTTTGCTCGTGTTTGAAGGTCCCGCGCATGTGGTTGAGTCACAAGACGAAGCGGTTGAGCACATCTTGAACGACGAAGTGAAAGCTGGCGATATCGTGGTGGTGCGTTACGAAGGTCCCAAAGGTGGCCCCGGTATGCAAGAAATGCTGTATCCCACGAGCTACATCAAGTCCAAAGGCTTGGGCAAAGCGTGTGCGTTGTTGACCGATGGCCGCTTCTCGGGCGGGACTTCGGGCTTGTCGATTGGCCATTGTTCGCCTGAGGCTGCGGCGGGCGGCAACATCGGTTTGGTGCGCAATGGCGACCGCATTCGCATTGACATCCCGAACCGAACCATCAACGTGTTGGTGAGTGATGACGAGTTGGCAACACGCCGTGTAGAACAAGACAAACTGGGTTGGAAGCCTGCTCAAGCGCGCCCTCGCAAAGTGTCCGCAGCTTTGAAGGCCTACGCTTTGCTGGCGACCTCAGCTGACAAGGGCGCTGTGCGTGACTTGTCTCTGCTGGGCGATTGATCGAACCGCTGAACGCTGTGCTGATTCATCCCTCCATTGATCCCGTTGCATTGCAACTGGGCCCCTTGGCCATTCACTGGTATGGCCTGACGTATCTGACGGCTTTTGCGCTGTTTCTTGGCTTGGCGCGTTTGCGTTTGAAGCATGAGCCTTACGCCACGCAAGTGGCGCTTGGTACATGGTCTAAGCAAGACATTGACGACATCTTGTTTTATGGCGTGATGGGTGTTGTGTTGGGGGGGCGTATTGGCTACTGTGTGTTTTACAAGCCTGGCTATTACCTTGATCACCCACTGGAAGTGTTCGCTGTGTGGCAAGGCGGCATGAGTTTTCATGGTGGCATGTTGGGTGTGTTTGTGGCGACGGCGGTCTTTGCGTGGCAACGTCAGCGTGCATGGTTGTGGGTGACTGATTTCATCGCACCGTGTGTGCCCACAGGCTTGGCTGCGGGGCGCGTGGGCAACTTCATCAATGGCGAGTTGTGGGGTAGGGCAGCAGACCCAGCGTTGCCTTGGGCTATGGTGTTTCCAGAAAGTGGCAGCCTTATTCCACGCCACCCTTCGCAGGTGTATCAGTTTTTGGGCGAAGGTCTTTTGTTGTTTGTGGTGTTGTGGCTGTATGCGCGCAAGCCACGTGCTGTGGGGGCCGTGTCGGGTGTGTTCATGATCGGCTACGGCAGTTTGCGTTTCATGGCTGAATATTTCCGTGAACCCGATGCGCATTTGGGTTTGCTGGCGCTTGGCATGAGCATGGGCCAATGGCTGTGCGTGCCTATGGTGCTGGTGGGCATCGCGTTGTGGCTGCGCGCGGTGCGCTCCACAACCACCGCTTAATTGACTCGTTTTCAGGGTTAGTCCCTTAGGGAAAGTCCCTGCGAATTTGGGGCATTGTGGCCTTGGTTGGCTTTCATAATTACGCGTAATTACAGAAAGTCAACAGCCCCAATCCCATGCGCGCACTTCCAAGCTCCTTGCACGACGATGTGGCTTCACAGCTGCGTGCGTACATCTTTGATGGGCAGCTCAGACCCGGCAGCTTCATCGATGAAGTCACTTTGTGTGAGCTGTGGTCCATCTCTCGCACACCGCTGCGTGAAGCACTCAAGGTGCTCACCGCTGAAGGCTTGGTGCGTCACGAGCCGCGTCGCGGTTGCTTCGTGAACGAGGTCACTGAGCAAGACTTGGACGATATCTTTCCCGTCATCGCTTTGCTTGAAGGGCGCTGTGCTTTCGATGCCACGCAACGTGCTACACCAGCCGATGTACAAGCCTTGGAGGTGTGGCATCAACGTTTGCAAGCGCACGCAGAGGCGGGCCGTATCAACGATTACTACGAAGCAAACTTCGCCATTCATGAAGCCATCATTCAGCTGGCTAACAACAAATGGTTGGCTCAAACCATTGCCGATTTACGCAAGATTTTGAAGTTGGCACGTCTGCAGCAATTGCACGCGCCTGGGCGGTTGAAACAGAGTTTGAAAGAGCACTTGGCTGTATTTGCTGCACTCAAAGCGGGCAATGCCGCAGGCGCGGATGAGGCCATGCGTCACCATTTGTTACAGCAACGTGAGGCCTTGAGAGAGTTGGCCTCTGCGCAACGCAGTGTGTTGACGGCTTAACGTCAGAAAGAGGAACGGGATGAACGCGACAACTTGGCTCAGCAGCAAACTCAATTTGCTTCGTAATTCAGCCCCAGCGGCGACGGAGGCAGACAAGCCTGAAGACCGTTCCACGCGTGAACGTTTGGATGCCACTTTGCGCCAAAAGAAAGAGGCACTTTCGCCACGCACATTGCGGCGCACTTTGACGCTGTTGCAAGCGGTGGTTGACCCGCGTGTGAGCGAAGTGGAGGGGGGGCGTCGCGCCAAAGCGCTGGCGGATTGGTATGCCAAAGCTGAACCCGCAGAGCGACAAGACTTGTGGTTACTCATCAGCGAGCAGTTTGGTCCAGATGCCCTCAAGGTGCGCGCAGCACGCGATGACTACGACGCTGCGTTGGGAACGGTGGATGAAGGGCCTGCCGAAATTCGCTTACGTCGTGCCTTGGTGTCGCCCCGCACACGTTTGTTGCAACGGTTTGCCGCCTCGTCGGGGGGCATGCGTTTTTTGGTGGATTTGCGTGCTGATTTGTTACCGTACCTCAAAGGTAACAAGCGTTTGCTGGCGCTGGATGCTGAGTTGGAAAACTTATTCTCCACATGGTTTGATGTGGCCTTTTTGGAGTTGCGTCGCATCAGCTGGGACTCGCCAGCATCGTTGATTGAAAAGCTCATCAAGTACGAAGCGGTGCACGACATTCGCAGTTGGGCAGATTTGAAAAACCGTTTGGACAGCGACCGTCGTTGTTATGGCTTTTTTCATCCCAGCTTGCCCAACGAGCCATTGATTTTTGTGGAAGTCGCCTTATTGAACGAGATGGCCGACAGCATCACGCCTTTGTTGGATGAGTTGGCTGCGCCAGAGGATTTGCAAAAGTCCACTGTGGCCATCTTTTATTCCATCAGCAACACACAGACAGGTTTGAAGGGTGTGAGTTTTGGTGACTCACTCATCAAACGTGTGGTGGAGACCTTGCGTGGTGAATTTCCCAAGCTCAAAACTTTTGCTACCTTGTCGCCCATTCCCAGCTTTCGTCCATGGCTGCTTAAGAATGCGCAAGAGTTGCTGGGCAAACTCAATGAGAAAGAGTTGTCGGCCTTGGGACGTGAAATCAGTTTCGAGCCACCTTCGGTCACCCATGTGCTGGCTGCGATTGAGCAAGCTCAAGTGTTGGGGGCGTTGTCAGCCAAGTCACCGCTGCGCCAATTCCTCACACGTGCAGGGGCGCATTACTTGGGCCAAGCCAAACAAGGCGATCAAGTGTCAGATCCCGTGGCACGTTTTCACTTAGGCAACGGCGCACGCATTGAACGCATCAACTGGTTTGCCGATCCATCAGCCAAAGGCCTCAAACAATCGCATGCCTTGATGGTCAATTACCTGTATGACCTCAAGCGTTTGGACAAACACCGGCAAATGCTAGAAAAAGGCATCGCACCTGCCTCAGGTGATGTGGAAGACATGTATTTCAAATGAGTCAGTGAATTAAAACCATCAAGGAGACAACTATGAACCTTTTCAAAGCAACATCAAATCGTCGACAGTGCATGACGTTGATCGCATCAGTCTGCGCCACGTTGAGCTTGGGCGTGCAAGCCCAAACTGCGTGGCCCAGCAAACCCGTGACCTTGATTGTTCCGTTCCCTGCAGGCGGCGGTACAGATGCCTTTGCGCGACCTTTCTCGGCGCAGTTTTCCAAACAAACGGGCAAGACCTTAGTGATTGACAACCGAGGCGGTGCTGGCGGTAACTTGGGTGCAGGCATTGCAGCCAAGGCTGCACCAGATGGCTACACCTTGTTCATGGGCGGGGTGCATCATTCGATTGCGCCGTCCATGTATGCCAAATTGGATTACGACCTAGAGCGTGACTTTGTGCCACTCTCCCTGATTGCTATGGTGCCGCAGGTACTGGTGGTGAACCCTAAGAAAGTCACAGGGGACTTCAAAACCTTCCTCGATGATGTGCGTAAGCACCCAGGCAAATTCAACTACGGGTCAGCCGGTGGCGGCACATCGCACCACATGGCAGGTGAGCTGTTCAAGTTGCAAACCAAAACCTTCATCACACACATTCCGTACCGAGGTGCGGGCCCTGCTTTGCAGGACTTGATGGGTGGCAACGTGGACATGATGTTTGATGGCTTGGGGTCATCGGCGCAGCACATCAAGAGTGGTCGCGTCAAAGCGTTGATGGTGTCTGGCAACAAACGCAACGCCGCATTTCCAGATGTGCCTTGTGCGGCAGAGTTGGGTTTACCCGACTACACCGTGAGCACCTGGTACGGTTTGTGGGCCCCCAAAGGCACGCCTGCTGATGTGCAAGCCCGTATCTTGGAAGAAGTGAAAAAAGCCTCCACCGGCGAAGACCTCAAAATCGCTTGGGCCAATAACGGGGCCGACTTTCCTCACATGACAGGGGTTCAATTTGGCAACTTTGTGAGTGCTGAAATCAAACGCTGGGCTGCGGTGGTCAAAGCCTCAGGTGCCAAACTCGACTAAACAAACCTACGACGATGAATCACAACCTCTTCGCGGCACTGCGTGCTGCTTTCCCCAAAGATTTAACTGCCACCGCTATTGAAACGGACGATGGCTTGCACTACAGCTGGGCGGATCTTGAACGTGCCAGTGCCATGATGGCCAACTTGTTGGACTCACTCAAGATTCCCAAAGGCTCACGCGTGGCCGTGCAAGTTGAGAAGTCGGTTGAGGCTGTGATGCTCTACCTTGCCACCTTGCGTGCTGGCTATGTGTTTTTGCCTTTGAACACGGCCTACCAAAGCGCCGAGATTGAATATTTCATTGGCAATGCAGAACCTGCCGTGGTGGTGTGCAGCAGCAAAAACTTTGGCTGGGTCAGCAAGATTGCATTCAAGGCGGGCACGCAAAACGTATTCACCTTAGATGACAACCGTACTGGTAGTTTGTTGGAGCGTGCCGCGCATTGTTCGGACAAACATCAGGTGGTAGAAAACAAGGCGGATGACTTGGCCGCCATTTTGTACACCAGCGGCACCACTGGTCGCAGCAAAGGGGCCATGCTGTCGCACGGCAACATGCTCAGCAATGCACAAACTTTGAAAAAGTATTGGGGTTGGAAGCCGGGCGATGTGTTGATTCACGCACTGCCCATCTTCCATGTGCATGGTTTGTTTGTGGCCATTCACGGTGCGTTGCTCAACGGCAGCAAGATGATTTGGCTGTCCAAGTTTGACCCCAAACTCGTCATCGCCAAAATGCCAGAAGCCACGGTGTTCATGGGCGTGCCCACGCTGTATGTCCGGATGTTGGCCGAGCCCAGTCTGACCAAGGCACAAGCGGCCAACATGCGTTTGTTCATCGCAGGCTCTGCCCCCTTGTTACTCGAAACCTTCAACGAATGGCAGGTGCGCACGGGGCAAACCATTTTGGAACGCTATGGCATGAGCGAAACCGTCATGCTGACCTCTAATCCGTATGCCGCTGACGCACGCTATCCCGGACAAACTGAGCGTCGTGGCGGCACGGTGGGCTTTCCGTTGCCAGGCGTATCCTTGCGCGTGCAAGACGATGAAGGCAAGGCTTTGCCCGTGGGCGAGATTGGAGGCATTCAAGTCAAAGGCCCCAACGTGTTTGGCGGCTACTGGCGCATGCCAGAAAAAACCAAAGAAGAGTTCACAGCGGATGGTTATTTCAAAACCGGTGATGTTGGCAAGATTGACGAGCGTGGCTATGTGGTCATCGTGGGTCGTAGCAAAGACCTCATCATCAGCGGTGGCTACAACGTCTATCCTGCAGAAATTGAGGGCTACATCAACGAAATGCCGGGCGTGGCTGAAAGTGCATTGATTGGCGTGCCGCATCCAGACTTTGGTGAGGTCGGTGTTGCGGTGGTCATTGCCAAGCCCGGTGCCAAGGTGGAGCCTGATGCCGTGATTGCCGCACTCAAGTCGCAACTGGCCAACTTCAAAATTCCGAAGAAGTGTTTCGTGGTCGCAGAGCTGCCACGCAACACCATGGGGAAGGTGCAGAAGAACTTGTTGCGTGAGCAGTACAAAGGGTTGTTTTAAAAAGCAATCCCAGCCCCGTCAGCATCAGCGATAAAACACAGAAACGCAAATAAAAAAGCCACTCAGCAATAGAGTGGCTTTTTTATTGAGCAGGAAAAACTTAGCCGGCCAAAGCTGCCGAATTCACCCGTTGCGTGATGTGCGCCAAAGCTTCGTCCACCTGATCAATCAAGATCAAGCACAAGTCGCCTTTTTGCAAGCGTTCCATTGCACGGTCAATCGCCAAAAACTCGCCGTGAATTTCGTCGATGTGTGTGGTGCGCTTTGCACCGTCCAAACCTTGACGCAAGAGCTTCAGCACTTCGCCATCCACGCGACCGCGTTGGCACGCATCTTGGTACAACACCACATCGTCAAACGCTTCACCAATGATGCGCGTTTGTTCACGAATGTCCTCATCGCGGCGGTCACCTGCACCACTGATCACCACGCTGCGACGTTGCGCAGGCAAGTTGGTCACGGCTTGCACCAACGCTTTGATGGCATCGGGGTTGTGGCCGTAATCGGCAATCACGGTGGCACCTTTGTAGTCGAACACGTTGAAGCGTCCGGGCACGGCATTGCTGTCGCTCACAAATGTGGCGAGGCCTTTGCAAATGGTTTGCCAAGGCACACCCACCGCCCATGCCGCACCGATGGATGCCATCGCATTTTCAATTTGAAAGCCAATCGCACCACTGCGTGTGACGGGAATCTCTGACAAAGGAATGCGCACCGAGTGGTGACCTTGCATGGCCACGATTTGGTCGTCTTCTACAAACAACACGCGTTTACCTTGTGCGCGGTGTGTGGCAATGACAGGGTGGTGTGAGTCCAAACCAAAGAAAATCACTTGGCCAGGACAATTGCCCGCCATCGCAGCCACGATGGGGTCGGTGGCGTTCAAGACAGCGGAGCCAGATTCGGCCACGTTTTGCACAATGACGCGCTTGAGCACCGCGAGGTCTTCGACAGTGGAGATGTAGTTCAAACCCAGGTGATCGCCCATGCCGATGTTGGTGACCACGGCCACTTGGCAACGGTCAAAGGCCAAGCCTTCGCGCAACATACCGCCGCGCGCGGTTTCGAGCACGGCAGCATCCACGTCGGGATGAGCCAGCACATTGCGACCACTGCGTGGGCCACTGCAGTCCCCGCTGTCAGTTTGACGACCATTGACGTACACGCCGTCGGTGTTGGTCATGCCCACGCGCAATCCGTTGGCACGCAGCAGGTGAGAGGTCAAACGCACGGTGGTGGTTTTACCGTTGGTGCCGGTGACCGCAATCACAGGAATACGACCATCGCCGCCGTCTGGGAACATGGTGGCCATCACAGCCTCGCCCACATCGCGGCCTTTGCCAAACGAGGGACTCAGATGCATGCGCAAGCCAGGAGCGGCGTTGACTTCGACCACGCCACCACTTTGTTCTTCTAAGGGGCGAAGTACAGACTCGCACACCACGTCGACACCGCAAATATCGAGGCCAACCATTTGCGCCGCAGCAATCGCTCGCAGGGCGACTTCGGGGTGAACGTCATCGGTCACGTCTGTGGCTGTGCCGCCCGTGGACAGGTTGGCGTTGTTACGCAAAATCACACGAGCACCTTTGGCGGGCACAGAGTTGGCTTCATAGCCTTGCTCTTTGAGGCGCGCAATGGCGATGTCGTCAAAGCGAATTTTGGTCAGCGATGTGGCGTGGCCTTCGCCACGGCGTGGGTCGGCGTTGACTTGTGTCACCAACTCACGCACGGTGTTCTTGCCATTGCCGATGACCAACGGAGGTTCGCGGCGTGCTGCGGCGACGAGCTTGTTGCCCACCACCAGCAAGCGGTAATCGCTGCCCGGCAGGAATCGTTCGACCAACACTTCTTCACGGCAAGCGCGTGCCGCGACATAAGCGGCTTTCACACCCTCTTCGGTGGTGACGTTGACAGAGATGCCTTTTCCTTGGTTGCCATCACGCGGTTTGATCACCACAGGAAGGCCAATCTCTTGAGCCGCAGCCCATGCGTCGTCTGGGCTGGTGACGGGACGACCTAAAGGCACGGGCACGCCCGCTGCGTGCAGCAGCTTTTTGGTGAGTTCTTTGTCTTGCGCGATGGATTCGGCAATGGCGCTGGTCGAGTCGATTTCAGCCGCTTGAATGCGGCGCTGTTTGCTGCCCCAGCCTAACTGAACCAAGCTGCCTTCGGTCAAACGGCGGTAGGGAATACCGCGTGCAATCGCGGCGTTGACGATTGACCCCGTGGATGGGCCTAAGCGAATGTCTTCGTCGAGTTCGCGCAATTGGTGAATGGCGGCATCTACATCAAAGCTGGTGTTGTTCAGGGCTGCTGCACACAACTCGTGTGCCAGTTTCAACGCCAAGATACCCACTTGCTCTTCTGTGTACTCCACAGCGACTTGGAACAAACCATGATCCGTGGTGGGCGTGGTACGGCTGAAGGTGACAGGGCAACCCGCTTCAATTTGCAAATGCAAGGTGGCAGCTTCCAGCGCATGCGCCATGCTGAGTTTGACCTTTTGCGCCGAGGGGCGCAGGGTGCCCACACCCGGAAACAAGTTGCGCAAACGGTTTTCAAAGTCTGGGTGTTGGCTCAGATCCACTTCCGCGTCTTCGCACTTCACCATGGCTTCCACAGCGGTGTGACGGGTCCAGAGGTTAGGGCCGCGCAGGGCGCGGATACGAGAGACTTCCATTAGCCATTCATCCTTGCAACGTCTTTGGCAACGTGTTGGTTTTGTTGTCCGAAATTTTTCAAGCCAGCGCGAATCAGCAATGGCGCAATGTCCAGTGACCAAGCGGTGGCTACAGCCGCCAGCAGGGTGGAGATGTGCAAACCGTCTTTGAGCAAGCGTGCAATCAACTCAAGGTCAAGGTGGAACAGTTGGGTTTCTTGATCGCCGCGAGCCAAGGTGACGTGACCCTCTTTGCAGAACACGGCACGACCGCCTTGTTGCAAATGGGCCATCACGGTGGCGTTGTCTTGGGCTTTGGTGTAGTACACGACTTCGCCATCGCTGAGTTCAGCCAGGGTGGTGACCGCTTCTTCATCGGCGTTCAACACGGCCGCGCCTTCTGGCAGCACCAAGTCGATTTGCGTGCGCACCACGGTGCGCATTTGCTCGGCCGTTTGAATGTCGTGCTTTTCAATCAATGCCTCATGGGTAGAGGGCATGTTGGTGACCACACCCACCAAGCAACGGTCATAGGCCAAGCCTTCGTCCAAGATGAGCGCAGGGGTTGTTTCAAACACCGCGGCATCGAGCGCACGGTTGATCAGCAAACGCTCGGAGGCTTCAAAGCCGCGTGCATCGTATTTGCCCAAATGGTGTTGGTCCATGTACAGACCCGCTTTGCAAGCCAAACCAGTGCGACGACCAGAGAGATGCAGCAACCAAGCCACCAGCTGCGACAACTCGGTGGTTTGTTGGCTACCCACGATGCCGACCACAGGAATACGGCCAGACTCATTGGGGCCAAACAAATGTTCGACGATGGCCTTACCAACAGGACGGGGTTGACCCACGGCAGGTTTGACGTGCATCAGCAAGCCAGGACCCGCATTCACTTCGATGATGGCACCTTGGGTGTCTTCGAGTGGACGCGAAATGTCTTGTGTGACGATGTCAATGCCCGCAATGTCCAACCCGATCACGCGCGCGGCGAGGGTGGCCACGGCAGCGACTTCGGGGTGAACCAAGTCGGTCACATCGTTGTTCAGGTTGCCGTTGCGTTGCACCACCACAATGCGACCTTTTTCAGGCACGCTCGTTGGCTCTAAGCCTTGGCGTTGAATTTCAAGCAACGACATTTCGCCACGTGGGGTGTTCAAACGAATCAGGTCGAGCGGGAAGCCTTCGGCAACGCCACGACGTGGGTCGGTGTTGATTTGGGTGTCAATCAGTTGTTCGACGGTCGATGTGCCGTCACCTGTGATGCAGGCTGTTTCGCCACGGGTGGCGGCCACCACGCGGTCGCCGACCACCAACACACGGTGCTCGTCGCCGCGCACATAACGCTCGATCAACACTTCGCTGCCTTCTTTTTCCGCAGCAACCCAAGCTTGGCGTACGCCTTCTTCCGTGTTGACATCGAGGGACACGCCCCAACCTCGGTTGCCATCCAAGGGCTTGACGACCACGGGGAGACCGATGTCTTGTGCGGCTTCCCATGCTTCGTCAGCAGTTTTGACGATTTGACCTTCTGGCACTGGAATGCCGCATTGCGTCAATAAGCGCTTGGTCAAGTCTTTGTCGCTGGAGATGCTCTCGGCGATAGCGCTGGTGCGGTCTGTCTCTGCGGTCCAAATGCGACGCTGTTTGGAGCCGTAGCCCAGTTGCACCAAGTTGCCTTCGGTCAAACGAATGAACGGCGTTTTGCGCTCTACGGCTGCATCGACAATGCAAGCGGTGCTGGGGCCTAAGCAGCGCAAGTCGGCAATCTTTTTCAATCGCTCGACCGTGCCGGTGATGTCGAAAGGTTTGTTGTTGGCCGCTGCCATGACGAGTTCACGGGCAGCCAAAAAGCTTTCGCGGCCCAGTTCTTCATGTTCGGTGCGGAACACCACTTTGTAGATGCCGCGCTTGCTGATCTCACGTGCTTTGCCAAACTCTGCACGAGCACCGGCCAACAGCTGCAGCTCAATCGACACGTGCTCCATGATGTGGCCCATCCATGTGCCGCCCACCAAGCGGGTCAAGAAGCCGCCACGATGGCCCACGCCGCAGTGGTGCTCGACCAAGCCTGGCAACCATGCGTTGATGCGGTCATTAAAGCCGTCAATTTTGTTGGAGGGGTGGTCTTCCATCTCGCCCAAGTCGATGAGCGCTTCGATGATGGGGCGGTAAGTCCAGATGTTGGGCCCACGCAGATAGTTCATGCGTAGGATTTGAATGTCTTTGAAGGCCATAAATTAGCGGAGGTTCTTAGCGAAGGTTTGGGGGGCACAAGCAGGAAGAAGCACCGAGATCGTCACAGCGACCTCCGAGGCTGCGGCGATACAATCATTTGCAAACGTGCTGGGGTGCAACAAAGTCCTGGCTCCTGCTTTTATTTTTACCGCCGTCTGTCGATTTGCATCGATTGAAAGCAGCCAAATTCCAATAATGAATTCTTCTTTATCGGCTTCCACCAAAGTTGTTTTGCCCGAGGGCTGGCGAACTTCAGCTTTTGCACAACTGTCTGCTCAAGAAAACGTTCTAGCTTGCCTAGAGGTTGACTTGAACGCCCAATTGCATTTTTCGCTAGGGCTACTAATTGTGACAGACCAACGGGTGCTTTTTGGTTCGCAAGAGCCAGGTTCTGCGCCTGTTTGGGACAGCTGGACACTGGTTGCTGGCATGAAAATGACGCACACCGATCACGCTGGTGTGGGCACTTTGAGCTTGGTCGATGCCACGCACCGCATCGCCAGCTGGCGCTTCACCCTGACCCACAACGTCACGGCCATGCGTTTGCAAGAAAAGTTGGCGGACCGTATAGAGGTCTTGGCCCACGGAAAATCGTTGGCTGCGTCAGCACAGGCACGCTGCCCACAGTGCAAATTACAGCTTGAGAACGCGGGCGATGAATGCCCCGTCTGTAGCAGAGAGCAACACGCACCGCTGTCGACTTGGGGGTTGTTCCGACTCTGGCGCTTTGCCAAGCCTTACCAATGGCGCTTGTTGGCAGGCTTCTTGTTGACATTGGCCTCAACCGCTGCCACCTTGGTGCCACCGTACCTGACGATGCCGTTGATGGACGATGTGCTCATTCCTTTTCAAAATGGCAAAGACATCGACCACGATTTGGTCTTTCTGTATTTGGGTGGTTTGCTCGGCGCCGCTTTGTTGGCTTGGGGCTTGGGCTGGCTCAAGACCTACATCTTGGCCTTGGTGTCAGAGCGTATTGGCGCAGATTTGCGCACTACCGCCTATGAGCATCTGATGCGCTTGTCGCTGGAGTACTTTGGTGGCCGCCGCACAGGAGACTTGATGAACCGCATCGGGGCTGAGACAGACCGAATTTGTGTGTTCCTGTCGCTGCACTTGCTCGATTTCGCCACCGATGTGCTCATGATTGTCATGACGGCTTCCATTTTGATCAGCATTGATGCCAAACTGGCGGCGGCCACCTTGTTGCCTTTGCCGTTCATCGTGTGGTTGATTCACACCGTGCGGGACAAGTTGCGCACCGGTTTTGAAAAGATCGACCGTGTGTGGTCTGAGTTGACCAACGTGTTGGCCGACACCATTCCTGGCATTCGCGTGGTCAAAGCCTTTGCGCAAGAGGAGCGCGAAGCCAACCGTTTTCGCGATGCCAACAAGCACAACTTGGCGGTCAACGACCGCATCAACTTTGTCTGGTCTTTGTTCTCGCCCACCGTCACTTTGATGACCGAAGTGGGTTTGCTGGTGGTGTGGGGCTTTGGCATTTGGTTGGTCTCGCACAACCAAATTACCGTGGGTGTGTTGGCGGCGTTCTTGGCCTACATCGGTCGTTTTTACACACGCCTCGATTCGATGAGTCGCATCGTTTCGCACACGCAAAAAGCGGCGGCGGGCGCGAAACGGATTTTTGAAATCTTGGACCATGTCTCCAGCGTCCCCGAAACCACGAACCCACAAAAGCTGCCGGTGCCTTTGCAAGGTCGCATCGAAATTCAAGATGCAGGCTTTCGCTATGGCAACCGCGCTGTGATTCGCGGCATGAACCTGAGCATTCGTCCCGGCGAAATGATTGGTTTGGTGGGGCAAAGTGGCTCCGGCAAGAGCACCTTGGTCAACCTGATTTGCCGTTTTTATGATTTGAGCGAAGGCTCGATCAAGCTGGATGGCATCGACATTCGCAACATCGCCTTGTCTGACTTCCGCAGCCACATTGGCATGGTGCTGCAAGAGCCGTTTTTGTTCTTCGGCACGATTGCTGACAACATTGCTTATGGCAAGCCCGATGCCACACGCGAAGAAATTGTGTCGGCGGCACGTGCGGCCCATGCGCATGAGTTCATCTTGCGTTTGCCACAAGGTTACGACTCGTTGGTGGGCGAGCGCGGGCAGGGGCTGTCAGGCGGTGAGCGTCAGCGTATTTCGATTGCGCGAGCGTTGTTGATCAATCCCCGCATTCTTATCTTGGATGAGGCCACCGCTTCGGTGGACACCGAGACCGAGCAAGAAATTCAAAAGGCCTTGGACAACCTTGTGCAAGGCCGCACCACGATTGCCATTGCGCACCGTTTGTCCACGCTCAACAAGGCCGACCGTTTGGTGGTGATGGAGCAGGGTGTGGTGGTGGAAGAGGGGGATCACGAGACGCTCATGGCGCGTCAAGGCGCGTACTACCGCCTGTACGAAGCCCAAGCTAAAAATGCAGAAGATGCCGTGGCGCGAGCTGCTGGCAAGGAGTCCGTATGAGTACCGCATTTACTTTAGTGTTTGACGCTTTTGGCAAGTTGGTGGTGACCTTGGCCGATGGCACGCGCCATGTGGGTGCAGTGGCTGCCCGTGCGTTCCCTATTGCTTCGCCAGACCAAAGCATTTCCATTTTGAGCGCGGAAGGCAAAGAGTTGGCGTGGGTCGAAAACCTGAACGACTTGCCTGCGCATGAGCGAGAGATCGTGTCTCAGGCGCTGCAAGGTCGTGAGTTCATGCCTGAAATCTTGCGCTTGGACGGCGTGAACAGCTTTTCCACACCCAGTGTGTGGCGTGTGCAAACCAACCGTGGCCCGACGCAGTTGGTGCTCAAAGGCGAGGAAGACATTCGTCGCTTAAGCGCAAGCCGTCTGATCGTGGCCGATGCGCACGGTGTGCAGTTTTTGATTCGCGACTTGCCATCGCTGGACCGTCACACCCGCAAGCTGTTAGACCGCTTTTTGTAAATTGGTCCTCTCAGCAATTGGGCTTATCGTTTTAACGGCCTTCGCAGCTTGCGAAGAAATCGCGCTCGCGTTGATAAACAGTGGTTTTCACGGCCATCAATCCCAGCACGGAATGGAACAAGTTGTCGTGTGACAAAGGCTTGTCGCGGTTGGCTTGCAAGCAGCGTGTGCTGATGCGGCTGAATTGCTCGAAGCTCGGTGAGAGCCATGTGATCATCGGTACGGTGGTTTGTTCTGGGGGTGCCACGCTGTAAGGCAGGCCATGCAAGTACATGTTCTTTTCACCCAACGACTCCCCGTGATCTGACACATAGAGCATGGCAGGGGTGCTGACTTTTTCTTGGGTTTTGAGCCACCCCACGACGCGTGACAAAAAGTAATCCGTGAACACAATCGTGTTGTCGTAGGCATTCACCACCTGTGTTTGGTCACATTGGGAGAGTGAGGTGTCGGTGCATTCTGGGGTGAACGGTTTAAAGGCGACAGGTGTGCGTTTGAAGTAGGCGGGGCCGTGGCTGCCCATTTGGTGCATCACGACCACCGTGCCACGGGCGCGGCGTTCGGCAGGGAGTTTGGCTAACGCCGCATCAATTTGCGTGAGCATCACCGTGTCGCGGCATTCATCGCCGTCACAGTGTTCGGCCACTTTCAAGTTCGAGGTGTTCACGTAAGGCACACGTGCGCATCGTTCTTTGCAGCCAGATTGGTTATCCATCCACAGCACGGCATAGCCCGCGTGCTGCAGCACATCCAGCATGTTTTCGAACTCGTTGCTGCGCTTGGCAAACTCGGTGCGTCCGAGGTGCGAGAACATGCATGGCAAAGACTCTGCAGTGCTCGTCCCGCAAGAGGTGACATGTGTGAAGCTGGTGACGTTTTCTTTAGCCAGCAGTGGGTTGGTGAGGCGTGAGTAGCCGTTGAGTGAAAAGCTTTGGCTGCGTGCCGTTTCACCCAAGACAAACACCAGCAAAGGTGGCCGTTGTGGATGGCTGCTGGCGCGGGGTGTGATCTGTGCGTCTTGTCCCAAGCTTTGCATGGGGCCTCTGGGTTGCTCCGCAGGGATCACGGTCATGTCCAGCACGGCATAAATGCTGTTGAGAGGGTTGATTTGGTAGCGCATCTCGGTGTAGTTGCGCATGAGTGACGAGAAGTCTTGAAACACCAGCTGCGTTGTGCCAAACGCCAAAACCAGTGCCCCGACGAATAAGCCCACGTTGCGTAGCAATTGTTTGCCAAAGCCAACCGTCGAGATTCGCTGTCGCCACAACCACACCATGGGCAACACGGCCAAGCCCAAAACCGTGAACAGCAAACGCCAGCTCAGTTGATCGCGTGCTTCGCGTGTATCGGTTTGCAGAACGTTGATCAGCATGGGGGTGTCCACCACCACGCCATACATCAGCATGTAATGCGTTGCAAATGCAGCCAGCAGTAGCAAAAGCGTGACCGCTGGTTTTAACGTCAAGCGCCAAGCAAACAACGACAGCACCACGGTCACCATGCACGCAATGATGAGTGCAAACGCGACACCAAAGCCCACGCCATGCCAGCCTGTGAGGTCCGGCAAGCCCATCAAGGTTTTCCACAACGCAAGGTTACCCAGCACAGCCAACCATAGGCTGCTCAAGATCACCACAGTTGTGGCTGAACGCGCAGGGTGCTGAGGGGTGTTTGAAAACATGAGGTGCATAAAAAAATTAAGTCGGCCATGTGCTGCCATGCTCAGGCACCACCGCACGCCATTTCAATTCACGCTCAATGCGTTGGCGCAGCACATCAGAAGCTTCGGGTTCACCATGCACCACATACACCTGATCGGGTGCGTGCTTCATGCCCTTGAGCCAATTCAAAAGTTGCGACGCATCGGCATGCGCAGATGAAGATTGCAGCTGCACCACTTCCGCATTCACCGTCACGTCTTGGGCGTGAATGCGCACCGTGCCGCCGCCGCTGGCCAAGGTTGCGCCGCGTGTGCCCGGTGCTTGGTAGCCAGTCAGGATGACCATGTTGCGGTGATCGGGCAGATAGTGCGCCAAGTGATGTAGCACACGACCGCCCGTTGCCATGCCGCTGGCTGACAAAATCACCATGGGGCCATGGTGCTTTGCCAAAGCTTTGGACTGTTCTGGCGTTTCGATCATGGTGGCGATGTGCTTCATCTTGTGAAGTGAATGCGACGCCAGTCGCAGCGCCTCGGGATGACGTGGCAACAGCTCGGTGGTGTGAACCGCCATGGGGCTGTCCAAGAAAATGGGCAAGCTGTGTGGAATGTCTCCGCGCTCTTTCAGAACGGAGATGGCATAAAGCAGCGCCTGTGCGCGGCCCACAGCAAAGACGGGAATCACGGCCACGCCACCGCGTGAAGATATCCGCGTCAAAGCAGGAGCCAGTTCAGCCAACACGTCTTCTTGTGGATGCGCACGGTTGCCGTATGTGGACTCAATCAACACGGTGTCCGCATCTGGTGGCAAGTCCGGTGGGTTCATGATGAGGTCATCAGGACGGCCCAAATCACCACTGAACAAAATGCGGCGACCCGCCACTTCTAACAAGATGCTGGCGGCTCCCAAGATGTGGCCTGCAGACGAGAACGTGGCTTTCCAGCCAGGAATCGGAGAAAAGGTGTTGCCGATGACTTCTGGGTGCAGCAAATTCAAACTGACGATGGCGTCATGCTTGCTGTACAGAGGCAACGCCGGTGTGTGTTTGGAGTAGCCGTGGCGGTTGAGAAAAGCCGCGTCTTCTTCTTGAATATGGCCGCTGTCTGGCAACAAAATTGCGCACAAATCACAGGTGGCAGGTGTCGCATGGATGCGGCCACGAAAACCTTGGCGATAGAGCAGGGGCAAGTAACCGCTGTGGTCTAAATGTGCGTGCGTCAACAACACCGCATCGACCTCTGTCGCTTGGATGGGCAGGGGATTCCAGTTACGCAAACGCAGCTGCTTGTAGCCCTGAAACAAACCGCAGTCGATCAGCAGTTTTTTACCGTCGTGCTGAACCAGATACTTTGAACCTGTGACGGTACCCGTACCACCCAAGAATGTGATGTTGACGCTCATAGGCGAAGTATCCCCTCTTTATGTGACGATACTTCGCGCAGGCTTAGTTGAAAAAGCGTTTGAGTTTATCGGCCCATCCACCTTCGGCGGGGGAATGTTTGGTGCCGCCTTTTTTCAACGATTCGTCCAGCTCTTTGAGTAATTTGCGTTGGTGCTCGGTGAGTTTGACCGGTGTTTCCACGGAAATGTGGCAATACAAGTCACCGGGAAAGCTGGAACGCACACCCTTGAGCCCCTTGCCGCGCAAACGGAATTGCTTGTCGTTTTGTGTGCCTTCTGGGATGTCAATCGCCGCTTCGCCTGCCAAGGTCGGCACGCGAATTTCGCCGCCCAACGCTGCCGTGGTGAAGCTGATGGGGACTGAGCAATGCAAGTCGTCACCGTCGCGTTCAAAAATGTCATGCTTCTTGACGCGAATTTCAATGAACAAATCGCCAGGAGGCCCGCCGTTGGTGCCGGGTTCACCGTTGCCGGTGCTGCGAATGCGCATACCGTCGTCGATGCCGGCTGGGATTTTGACTTCCAGCGTCTTTTGTTTTTTGATCTTGCCTTGGCCGTGGCAGCTGGTGCATGGGTCAGGGATGATCTTGCCAGTGCCTCGGCAGTGTGGACAGGTTTGCTGCACACTGAAAAAGCCCTGGCGCATTTGCACCTGACCACTCCCGTGGCAGGTGCTACAGGTCTTGGCTGACGTGCCGGGTTTAGCGCCTGTGCCATCACAGGTTTCGCATTCGTCCCAACCGGGAATTTTGAGTTGTGCGTCTTTGCCGTTCGCCGCTTCTTCCAGTGTGATTTCCATGGCATAGCTCAAGTCGTTGCCACGGTAGACCTGACGGCCGCCCGCGCCACGGCGTTGTTGACCAAAGATGTCGCCAAAGATGTCGCCAAAGGCTTCACCAAAACCACCACCAAAGTCATGTCCACCGGGGCCGCCACGCATGTTGGGGTCGACCCCTGCATGGCCGTATTGGTCGTAGGCGGCGCGTTTTTGCGCATCCGACAACATTTCGTACGCCTCTTTGACTTCTTTGAATTGCGCCTCCGCTTCTTTGGCTTTGTCGCCTTGGTTGCGGTCAGGGTGGTACTTCATCGCGAGTTTGCGATAAGCCTTTTTGATCTCGTCGTCGCTCGCGCCTTTGGACAGGCCGAGGACTTCATAAAAATCGCGTTTGGACATGGTGTGGCTGTGCCGTTTTTTTGTGGGACTTGATCATGACTTCGCCGCGTATTCACCTTTTCAGGCGAAACGCGGCGAAGTGGGCTCAGAGCAAAAAGGGGTTAGCCTTTTTTGACTTCTTTCACTTCAGCGTCGACCACGTTGTCGTCCGCTGGTTTGGCTTCTGCGCCAGCGGCTGCACCGCCTGCCGCTTGTGCAGCTTGCATGTCAGCGTAGACTTTTTCGCCCAGCTTTTGCGAGGCGGTCATCAACGCTTCGGTTTTCGCATCGATCTCGGCTTTGTCTTCGCCTTTCAAAGCTTCTTCCACGTCCTTGATGGCCGCTTCGATGGCTTCTTTTTCGCCAGCGTCGAGTTTGTCGCCGTGCTCACCCAAGCTCTTCTTCACGCTGTGAACAGCGGCATCTGCTTGGTTGCGTGACTGCACGATTTCCAGTTTCTTCTTGTCTTCGGCGGCGTTCAACTCGGCATCTTTCACCATTTGTTGAATTTCGTCTTCTGACAAACCAGAGTTGGCTTTGATCGTGATCTTGTTTTCTTTGCCAGTGGCCTTGTCTTTGGCTCCCACGTGCAAGATGCCGTTGGCGTCAATGTCAAACGACACTTCAATTTGAGGTGTGCCACGTGCAGCGGGTGCGATGCCTTCCAAATTGAACTCACCCAAAGACTTGTTGCCAGCCGCCATTTCACGCTCACCTTGGTAGACCTTGATGGTCACGGCAGGTTGGTTGTCATCAGCGGTTGAGAAGGTTTGTGCGAACTTGGTGGGGATGGTCGTGTTCTTGGCGATCATCTTGGTCATCACGCCGCCCAGGGTCTCGATGCCCAAAGACAAAGGCGTCACATCGAGCAACAACACGTCCGTGCGGTCACCTGACAACACTTGACCTTGAATCGCAGCGCCCACGGCCACTGCCTCGTCAGGGTTCACGTCACGACGTGGCTCTTTGCCGAAGAATTCTTTGACCTTGTCTTGCACCTTGGGCATACGGCTCATACCGCCGACCAAGATCACGTCGTCAATGTCGCTCACCGACACGCCGGCATCTTTGATGGCAGTGCGGCAAGGGGCGATGGTGCGCTCGATCAACTCGTCCACCAGTTGTTCCAACTTGGCGCGGTTGAGCTTGATGTTCAAGTGCTTAGGACCTGTGGCATCAGCCGTGATGTAAGGCAAGTTGATGTCGGTCGATGCAGACGAGGACAATTCGATCTTGGCTTTTTCAGCCGCTTCTTTGAGGCGTTGCAAGGCCAACACGTCTTTGGACAGATCAACGCCCGATTCTTTTTTGAACTCGGTGATGATGAAGTCGATGATGCGTTGGTCGAAGTCTTCGCCGCCCAAGAAGGTGTCGCCGTTGGTCGACAACACTTCGAATTGCTTCTCGCCATCGACGTCTGCGATTTCAATGATGGACACGTCAAACGTACCGCCACCCAAGTCATACACCGCAATCTTGCGATCGCCTTTTTCGGTTTTATCCAAACCGAAAGCCAAGGCCGCTGCGGTGGGTTCGTTGATGATGCGCTTGACATCCAAACCAGCGATGCGACCTGCATCTTTGGTGGCTTGGCGTTGTGCGTCGTTGAAGTAAGCAGGCACGGTGATGACGGCTTCGGTCACCTCTTCGCCGAGGTAGTCTTCGGCGGTTTTCTTCATCTTGCGCAGAATTTCAGCGCTGATTTGAGGAGGTGCCAACTTGTTGCCGCGCACTTCCACCCAGGCATCGCCGTTGTCGGCTTTGGCAATGGTGTAGGGCATCAAGTCGATGTCTTTTTGAACTTCTTTTTCGCTGAATTTGCGACCGATCAAACGCTTCACGGCGTAGAGCGTGTTGCGTGGGTTGGTCACGGCTTGGCGTTTGGCGGATGCGCCCACCAAAATTTCGCCGTCTTCTTGGTACGCAATGATCGACGGGGTGGTGCGAGCGCCTTCGGCGTTCTCGATCACTTTGGTCGTGTTGCCTTCCATGATGGCCACGCACGAGTTGGTGGTGCCCAAGTCAATACCGATGATTTTTCCCATGTTCTTACTCCAGTGATTTTTAAAAATTCAGATGAACGGTAGATGTGGATAACCCTGCCGTTTTCAAGTGTTTATTTCGGTGCAGCAACCGTGACCAAGGCTGGGCGCAGTACGCGCTCAGCAATCAAATAGCCTTTTTGCAGCACAGCGACCACGGTGTTGGCTTCTTGTTCGGCAGGTACCACGCTGATGGCTTGGTGTTGCGCGGGGTCAAATTTGGCACCAGTCGCAGGGTCGATGGCGATGACTTTGTTGCGTTCTAAGGCGCTTTTGAGTTGTCGCAACGTGGCTTCAGCGCCTTCACGGATTTGCTCGGGTGTCGCTGTTTGTACGGCCAGACCGGCTTCCAAGCTGTCGAGCACGGGCAAAAGACTGTCAGCAAAGCTTTCCAGCGCGAATTTACGGGCTTTAGACACTTCTTCATCCGCGCGGCGACGGGCATTTTGCACTTCGGCTTGGCCGCGAACGTAGTGGTCTTGCAATTCAACCGCTTTGGCTTGCAGGGCTGCAATTTCTGCTTGGGCAGCGGCCAATGGGTCAAGTGCAGGGGCTGGTTCAGTGGAGGCGGCTTCAGCGGCGGGCGCTTGGGCGGCCATGTGTGCAGCTAAATGAGCGGCTGCGGTGTCTAAGTTTTCTGTAGGTTCTGACATGCTTTGTAAGGCTTGTTGGAGGATATTCAGCAAAGCTGAGGGCTACCAAGCCTATTTCAAGAGGGGGTTTATGAAAAAACTTTGTGAGCAAAACAAAGCGGGGCTAAACCCCGCTTGATCACTGGCAAAGAGCGCCGTACTGCTGATTTATTCGAGGCCGAGCAATTCGACATCAAATTTCAGCGTGGCGTTGGGTGGAATCACGCCGCCTGCGCCGCGAGCGCCGTAGCCCAGCTCTGGCGGGATGATCAGGGTGCGTTGGCCGCCAATCTTCATGCCTTGCACGCCTTCGTCCCAGCCTTTGATGACCATGCCAGCGCCCAGAGGGAAGTCAAATGGGTCATTGCGGTCGCGGCTCGAGTCGAATTTGGCGCCTTGCTCACCATCTTTGTAGAGCCAGCCGGTGTAGTGCACGGTCACATGTTGGCCAGCCGCAGCGGTGGCACCGTCGCCCACCACGTTGTCGATGTATTGCAGGCCGGAAGGGGTCGTGTTCATGGCAAATCCTTGAATAGGTCTATCAAATGTTCAACGCTAGAGTGTAACGACCCCTGTCACCGAGGTGAGTGTCCCGTGGGGTTGGGATTGCTACGATGGACTGTCATTTTTCTTGATGTACTTGCCATGTCCCTTGACCTCGAATCCTTTGAGTTGCTACTGGCTGCTGTGCAGCACTTTGTCTCAAAAAAGCTTGTAGCTGCGGAGGGGGTTGTAGAGGAAACAGATGAAATTCCTACCGCATTGATTCAAGACATGAAAGAGATGGGCTTGTTTGGTCTGTCTATTCCCGAAGAGTTTGGGGGCATCGGTTTGTCAATGAGCCAAGAGGTGCAAGTGGCTTATGAGATTGGCAAAACGTCATTGGCTTTTCGGTCCGTTTTTGGCACCAATGTGGGCATTGGGTCACAAGGCATCTTGATGGATGGCACACCCGAGCAAAAAGCAGAAATTTTGCCCAAAGTGGCCAGCGGCGAACTCATCATGTCGTTTGCGCTGACCGAGCCAGATGCTGGCTCTGATGCCGCATCGCTCAAAACCCGCGCCGATCTGGATGGTGATCACTATGTCCTCAACGGCACCAAGCGATTTATCACCAACGCACCACGGGCGGGCGCTTTTACCCTGATGGCGCGCACGGGGGGCGCTGGCGCTGGCGGTGTGTCATCGTTCATCGTGCCTTCTAATTTGCCCGGCATCAAACTCGGTAAGACCGATAAAAAAATGGGCCAACGCGGCACCAAAACCTGCGACGTGATTTTGGAAAATGTGCGCGTGCCTGCCGCCAACATCATTGGGGGTGTCCCAGGTCAAGGCTTTAAGACCGCCATGAAGGTGCTGGACCGTGGGCGTTTGCATATTTCAGCCGTGTCATGTGGCATGGCGCATCGCATCATTCAAGAGGCGACAGCGTATGCGCGTGATCGCAAACAATTTGGCAAAGCCATTGGCGAGTTTCAGCTGATTCAAGCCATGTTGGCTGACAGCCAGGCCGAATTGCTCGCGGGGTGGTCTTTGGTGCAGGACGTGGCCAAGAGGTTTGATGCCAAGCCTGCGCAGGTGTCTGACCCCGATGTGTCCATGCGTGTGTCGTGTGCCAAGCTCTTTTGCACAGAAATGGTAGGCCGTGTGGCCGACCGAGGCGTGCAAGTGCACGGCGGTGCGGGTTACATCAACGAATACCCCGTTGAGCGCTTTTACCGCGATGTGCGCTTGTTGCGACTCTATGAAGGCACCACGCAGATTCAACAACTTATTATTGGGCGTGAACTCTTGCGTCAGGCCTCATAAGTCATTTTGTTTTCAATTTTTAGGAGCCCACATGTCCACCTCATCGACCCAATTTCACTGGGATGACCCTTTCATGCTTGATCTGCAATTGACGGACGAGGAGCGTCAGGTCAAAGAAGCCGCGGCGGCTTATTGCCAAGAGCGTTTGGCTCCTCGCGTGTTGGAAGCGTTTCGTCATGAAAAAACTGATGCCTCCATTTTTCGCGAAATGGGTGCGCTGGGCTTGTTGGGCCCCACCATTCCAGAAGCCTATGGCGGCGCAGGTTTGAACTATGTTTGCTACGGTTTGGTGGCCCGTGAAGTTGAGCGTGTGGATTCGGGCTATCGCTCCATGATGAGCGTGCAATCGTCTTTGGTGATGGTGCCGATCAACGAATTTGGCACGGAAGCCCAAAAGCAAAAGTACTTGCCCAAGCTCGCCACAGGTGAGTGGATTGGCTGCTTTGGCTTGACCGAACCCAACCACGGCTCGGATCCCGGCAGCATGATCACGCGTGCCAAGAAGGTGGCGGGTGGGTACGCGTTATCCGGCTCAAAAATGTGGATCACCAACAGCCCGATTGCTGACGTGTTTGTGGTGTGGGCCAAAGACGATGCAGGCGCGATTCGTGGCTTTATCTTGGAAAAAGGCTGGAAAGGCTTGAGCGCACCTGCCGTCCACGGCAAAGTGGGTTTGCGTGCGTCCATCACTGGTGAAATCGTGATGGACGAAGTGTTTGTGCCAGAAGAAAACGCTTTTCCTGATGTGCGCGGCCTCAAGGGGCCGTTCACGTGTTTGAACAGCGCGCGTTACGGCATCGCTTGGGGCGCTTTGGGTGCGGCTGAAGATTGCTTCCACCGAGCTCGCCAATACGTGTTGGACCGTCACCAGTTTGGCCGTCCTTTGGCGGCTAACCAATTGGTGCAAAAGAAGTTGGCCGACATGTTGACTGAGATTTCTTTAGGCCTGCAGTCATGCTTGCGCTTGGGGCGCATGAAAGACGAGGGTATTGCGGCAGTGGAAATCACCTCCATCCTCAAACGCAACAGCTGCGGCAAGTCGCTCGACATCGCACGTATGGCACGCGACATGATGGGGGGCAATGGCATCTCTGACGAGTTTGGTGTGGCCCGTCATTTGGTGAACCTGGAGGTGGTCAACACCTACGAGGGCACGCACGATGTGCATGCATTGATCTTGGGTCGTGCCATCACCGGCATCGCAGCGTTCAGCAACTGAGCTTTGTGCATGACACACGCTTTCATTTGCGATGCCATTCGCACCCCCATTGGTCGTTACGGCGGTGCTTTGTCCTCTGTGCGCACCGACGACTTGGCGGCGGTTCCCATGCGAGCCTTGATGGCACGCAATGCAAACGTTGATTGGGCGCAAGTCACGGATGTGGTTTATGGTTGCGCCAACCAAGCCGGAGAAGACAACCGCAACGTAGCGCACATGGCCAGTTTGTTGGCCGGCTTGCCCATTGAGGTGCCGGGGACCACCCTCAACCGTTTGTGTGGTTCGGGTTTGGATGCGGTGGGCACAGCGGCACGTGCGATCAAATCAGGCGAGGCGCACCTGATGATTGCCGGTGGCGTGGAAAGCATGAGCCGCGCACCCTTTGTGATGCCTAAAGCTGACAGCGCCTTTAGCCGCAGCAACGCGGTGTACGACACCACCATTGGTTGGCGCTTTGTCAACACGTGGATGAAAGAAAAATACGGTGTGGACACCATGCCCGAGACCGCAGAGAACGTGGCAGCTGAATTCAAAATTGAACGTGCAGCGCAAGACCTGATGGCGTTGAACAGTCAGTTACGTGCAGTGGCCGCACAACAAGCAGGCCATTTCGCACGTGAAATCACACCTGTGCACATGCCACAAAAAAAGGGCGATGCCGTGGTGGTGGACACCGATGAACACCCACGTGCCACCAGCTTAGACGCCTTGGCCAAACTCAAGCCCATTGTGCGACCTGATGGTTCCGTCACGGCTGGCAACGCCAGTGGTGTCAATGATGGTTCATGTGCCTTGCTTTTGGCCAATGAGGTGCATGCAGCCAAAAATGGATTGACTCCTAAGGCTCGCGTGGTCGGTATGGCGACGGCTGGAGTCGCCCCACGCCTCATGGGTATTGGCCCTGTGCCAGCCACGCAAAAAGTGTTGGCACAAACTGGGTTGAGCTTGGCTCAGATGGACGTGATCGAACTCAATGAGGCTTTTGCTGCGCAAGGTTTGGCGGTGATGCGTTCGCTGGGGTTGCAGGACGATGACCCGCGTGTGAACGCGTGGGGTGGTGCCATTGCATTGGGACATCCCCTCGGAGCATCAGGTGCGCGCTTGGCAACGACAGCCGTGAACCGTTTGCATGCAACCGGTGGCCGCTATGCCTTGTGCACCATGTGCATTGGTGTGGGGCAGGGCATTGCGCTTGTTCTTGAACGTGTTTGAAAACAGAACGAATGGAAAAGGTTTCGTCCTCATCGTGAGGGTGTAAATAGCCCTGTACGTGGGTGGCGATCTAGGATAATTGACGCATTCCTTACATTTTTTGGAGATGTGTCATGCAAGTTCGTCGTTTCGTTTTATCTCGTTTGGCCTCACTTGCAGTGACCGGTCTTTGTGTCGTGGCGGGTGTCACTGCCCACGCACAGTCTTATCCCAACAAACCTTTGCGCATCGTGGTGCCTTTTGGTGCTGGTGGTGTGGCTGATCTGACAGCGCGCACGGTCGCCCAGAAAATGTCCGAAGGCTTGGGTCAGGCGGTGGTGATTGATAACCGTCCAGGAGCGGGCGGCATTGTGGCGGCGGAGATCGTGGCTAAGTCTGAGCCAGATGGCTACACCTTGTTGCTCATGTCGAACGCCAATGCAGTGAGTGCTGGTTTGTTCAAGTCGCTCCCGTTCGATCCGGTCAAAGATTTCACGCCTGTGTCCTTGATGGGCACATTTGATTTGGCCATCGTCACGGGATCTGATTCACGTTTTCGTACCTTGCCTGAATTGTTGGCTTGGGCCAAAGCCAATCCTGGCAAGCTCAACATTGGCAGCATCAACATTGGCAGCACGCAACACTTGACCGCGGAGTTGTTCAAGTCGGCCTCTGGCATGGACGCGCAAGTGGTGCCCTTCAACGGCACGCCTGCGGTGATGACGGCATTGCGTGGTGGGCAAATTGATGTGGCCGTCGAAGTGCTTAGCCCCGTGTTGCCCCAAATCAAAGGCGGCGCTTTGCGTGCATTGGCCGTGACTGGGACAAAACGCAACATGGCGTTGCCACAGGTGCCCACCGCAAAAGAGGCGGGTGTGCCCAATTTGATTTCATCTTCGTGGAATGGTTTGGGTGTGCCTGCCAAAACACCGCAAGCGGTGGTGGATCGTTTGAACAAAGAAGTGAATGCGGCTTTGCAAAATGCAGGCGTTCGCCAAAAGCTGTTGGATCTCAATGTTGAGCCACACCCCAGCACCGTGCTGCAAGCGCATGATTGGTTGCAAACAGAGATCAAACGTTGGAGTGAGGTGATCCAACGCGCGGGTATTCAGAAGCAATAAACCACGGGTACTTGATGCTTAACATCCTCACCATCACTGGGCCGATTTATTTGTCGATTGGTCTGGGTTTCATCGCCACACGACGCGGAATGTTCAGCAAACTTGATGGTCAAGTGTTGGGACGGTTTGTGTTGAATTTCGCTTTGCCCGCGATGTTGTTCAATGCGCTGTCTCAACGCAATTTTGCCGAGGTGATGAACGCCGACTACCTCATTGCTTATGGTATGGGTTCGTTGTTTACTTTTGCAGTTGGTTTTGCGGTTTGGCGTTTTGGACGTGGAAAGACACTGACCGAAAGTGGCATGGTCGCCATGGGGGTGAGTTCTTCAAACAGTGGCTACATCGGATACCCCATCTTGTTGCAGTTTTTGGGGCCCGTGGCTGGTGTGGGTTTGGCGCTGACGGTGCTGATTGAAAACTTGCTGACGATCCCGTTGGCCTTGGCGATTGTGGAAAGTGGCGAGACGGCGCATTTGTCTTGGCAACACACGGTGCTTCAAAGTTTGAAGCGCATGACCAAAGTTCCCATGATGCAAGCGATTGTGTTGGGCTTTGTGTTTTCTATGCTCGGTGTGCAGTTGCCCGAAGTGCTGTCGAAAACAGTCAATATGTTTGCGGCATCCACAGCGGCGATTGCGTTGTTTGTGAACGGTGGTTCTCTGGTCGGGATGCGTGTGGTGGGGCTGATTCAACAAGTGCGATGGATTGCCATCGGTAAATTGGTCTTGCACCCCTTGGCGGTTGGTGTGATGTTGATGCTGGTTGGCCCAGTCGCACCGAGCCTGAAAATTTCAGCGGTGTTGTTGGCAGGAATGCCCATGCTGGGCATTTACCCCTTGTTGGCCCAGCGCTACGGGCAAGAAGGTTTTTGTGCTGCAGCTTTGTTGGTGACCACTGTGGCTTCGTTTTTCACGATCAGCTTGATTTTGTGGGCCATGGGTGAGTTACCGGGCTGGCACGTTTGAGCCTTGGATGAACATCAAAGAGTCTGAAGTTGAAGTCACAGCCATCCGTGCACAAGGCGCGGGCGGGCAAAACGTCAACAAGGTTTCAAGTGCCATTCACTTGCGTTTTGATGTGATGGCCTCTTCGCTGCCGGAGGATGTGAAGGCGCGTTTATTGGCGTTGCCCGACCACCGCATCACGGGCGAAGGTGTGGTGATCATCAAAGCGCAAGAGCATCGCAGCCAAGACATGAACCGCATTGAGGCGTTTGCGCGTTTGTTGGAATTGGTACAAAGCGTGGCCAAGCCCCCCAAGAAACGCAAAGCAACCAAGCCCACTTATGCCTCTAAGTTGCGCCGCTTAGAGAGCAAAAAAAAGACCTCGGCGATCAAATCAAACCGAGGTCGAGTGCTTTAAGCGCTTGGCGTTTTTAGGCTTTGCGTAAGAAGCAAGCCTTGAGCATGTAGTTGCCTACATCCATCTTGCAATCTACTTCATGGTCACCACCGACCAAGCGAATGCTCTTGACCTTGGTGCCCATTTTCAACGTGGTGGATGAACCCTTGACCTTCAGGTCTTTGATCAGCACCACAGCATCGCCGTCTTTGAGGATGTTGCCGTTCGCGTCTTTCACCACCGCAGTGTCTTCGTCATCTGCTGTCGTTGCCGCCACCATCGGCCACTCATGCGCACAGTCGGCACACACGTAGTTGTCGCCGTCTTGGTAGGTGTTTTCTTGGGCGCATTGAGGGCAAGCTGGGATCGTAGACATCGAGAAGTTTTCTTTCAAAGGTTGGCAGTATAAATTTGTGCGTTGGCTCAACGAACCTGGAGCTTGATGCCATCGGCACAAGCCGCTGTGATTTCGCCCACCTCGGTGGCTGCTGCAAAGCCGTGTTTGTGAAAGACCGCAAGCACTTCGTCGACCGATTCAGGCGCACAGGCCACCAGCAAGCCGCCGCTGGTTTGTGGGTCGCTCAGCAAGGCTTGGTCAATCGCGTCAAGCGAAGGCGCCAGTTGAATCTCGCCACCGTAGGCTGACCAATTGCGACCCGATGCCCCAGTGAGCATGCCTTGCTCGGCCAGTGCGCGTACGCCATGCAGCAAAGGAATTTGGTTCATGTTCAGTTGCACGGCGTGTTGGCTACCGCGTGCCATCTCTAAGGCGTGGCCTGCCAAGCCAAAACCGGTCACGTCGGTCATTGCATGCACGCCTGCCAAGGCCGAGAGTTCTGCGCCCGGTGTGTTGAGCTTTGTGGTGTTGGCAATCATTTGCGCATAGCCCTCGGGGCTGAGTGCATTTTTCTTCAGCGCGGCAGACAACACGCCGACACCCAAAGGTTTACCCAAAATCAACCGGTCACCCACGCGTGCATCTGCATTGCGTTTGATACGTTTGGGGTGTACCAAGCCCATCACGACCAAGCCGTAAATGGGCTCAACCGAGTCGATGGTGTGTCCGCCCGCAATGGGAATGCCTGCTTCACGGCACACGCTTTGGCCCCCATCCAAAATTTTGCCAATCGTCTGTGGTGACAACACATTGATCGGCATGCCCACCAACGCGAGAGCCATGATGGGCGTGCCACCCATGGCGTATACATCGCTGATGGCGTTGGTGGCTGCAATGCGGCCAAAGTCAAATGGGTCATCCACGATGGGCATGAAAAAGTCGGTGGTGGCAATCAACGCTTGTTCATCGTTGAGTTGATAAACCGCGGCATCGTCTGCTGTTTCAATGCCCACCAGCAGTTGTGGAGGAATAGGCATAGCGCTGGTGCTTTTCAGAATTTCGCTGAGTACGCCAGGGGCGATCTTGCAGCCACAGCCACCACCGTGCGACAAACTGGTAAGGCGAGGGGACGCTGAAACGGGAGAGGGGAGCGAAGAGTTCATGGCAAGGCTTGGACGAAATAAGCCTTGATTTTGCCAGCTTGCGGGGATGGCCTAGTTACTCACGATTTGTTGTCTAGCCATTGGCGCACACGCTGAAATGTGAGCCAACCACCCCAAAGACGTCGCCCCCAAGCGAATGCACGACGGGGTTTCAAAAGTGCCAAGGCTCCTAATACAAGGTATGGGTAGAGAGGGTGTTTGTAAAGCCACTGCAGAGCGGATTGAGCCCCATCCACAAAGCTCAGTGGTGTTTGTATCGCTTGCCCGTATTGTGCCAATGACGCACGCAGTTGCGCACTGCGTATCCGCAAGCGTTGTTGGCGTAAGAGCAAGTCGGTGTTATTCACGGCGATCCGAAGGTTGGATGTGGGCACGGTCGTTTTGAAGTTCAGTCGCACTTGCGTAGAACATGCCCAAGGGACTTTTCAACTGCTTGCGTGATTGCATGAGAAAAACAGTGCCTAGGCCAATGAACAACACGGCAAGCGACGCCAAGGCGATGAGCCGATAACCATCCCAAAACAGCAAGAGGATGAAGCCACTTAGAAGTAACAGGCCCACGCCAAAAAAGACCATCGCAGCTGCGGCGATCAAAAGACCATCGAACAACCGCCGCTTTTCAAATTCAAGTTCGGTACCCAGTAGTTCAAGTCGCACCTGCACCATTTCGAGTGCAGTGGCTGTCAATTGGCGTAGGGAGGCAAAGAGTCCTCCACGGTTGGCATCGCTCATGCTGAACTCAGATCAACGGCGGCTGATCAATAAGCCAATGACCAAGCCCACGCCTGCGGCAATGCCGACCGATTTCCATGGGTTTTCATGCACGAACTCATCTGTCGCATGCCCAGCGGCTTTGACCTGAGCCACCGCCACATGTTGAAGGTGATGAAGCTCTTCAGTCGCTTGGTTCAAGCGCGCGGTCACACGTGCGCGAATGCCTTCTGCACGGTCACCCACCTCATCTGCCGTCATGCGCAGCAACTCTTCTGCATCGGTGATGACGGTACGCAGCTCGCTCATCAATTTGTCTTTGTCTGCCAAATGCATGTGTGTCATGTGAAACCTCCGTGATTGAAAACGTTTCGTCAATATAGAACTGATGCCTAGCTTTGTGTTTGACAAGTATCAAAACTGGGTGATTGTTTTTTCAGCTTGAAACTAAATGTAGTTTTATTTATTTACATATATGTTTTATATAGTTTAAAACGATTAATTTATTAAATAAGCAATCAATTACTATTCAGAAAACAGTTATCCATTTTAATTTGAGTCGCATAAGGCAATCAGCATGGAAATACGAACTCACGCCAGCAAGATCAACGTTGCTTGTTCAAATTGCAATTTACGCGAGTTATGTATGCCTATTGATCTCACAGCCGCAGAGATGGCTCGCGTGGAAGATGCAGTGTCGACACGACGCAAAGTGATGCGTGGTGACCACCTATTTAATAACGGTGAAAAGTTCAGAGCCCTGTACGCCATTCGGAGCGGATTTTTTAAGACAAGGTTTGCCTCGCCTGATGGCCGCGAACAGGTCACGGGTTTTCAAATGGCCGGTGAAATCATGGGGTTAGACGGCATCGTGAATGAGCGGCATACCTGCGATGCAATTGCCTTAGAAGATGCTGAAGTTTGCGTGTTGAACTTTGAGCAGATTGAACATCTCTCTCGTGAGATCACCGCATTGCAGCGACATGTCCACAAAATTTTGAGTCGCGAAATTTTGCGCGATCACGGCGTCATGTTGCTGTTGGGTAGCATGCGCGCAGAAGAGCGGTTGGCCACGTTTTTGCTCAACTTGGTGCAGCGTTTACATGTGCGTGGGTTCTCACCTTCAGAGTTAATCCTGCGGATGACCCGTGAAGAAATTGGGAGTTATCTGGGCATGAAGATTGAAACTGTCAGTCGAACTTTTTCAAAGCTCGTGGATGATGGCATCGTTGAAGTTAAGCAACGCCATGTCCGTATCTTGAATCCTGATGCCTTGAAACAACTAATCAGTGTGCAAGAGTGACGATGTTTTGATGCGCTGTGATTCGGCGAACAGCGCGTCTTCCGATTGAAAGTTGATGCTGAGTTCGCACAGGTCTGTGACAAATTCGATCAAGTTTTTGACGTGTGCATCGATGGCTTCGTTCAACCTTGCCGTGGCATCTTCAGCGGTCTTGGTGGTTAAGCTTTCCGACATGTGATGTTGTGTCAACACGACCGTTTGTTGGGTGTGTTGAATTCCCATCTGAGTCACTCGTGAAAGCTGTGACAGCCATAAATTTCCCAGTTCAAAAGCTACATCAACAGACGTTGTGATGTGTGGTTGCAGTCGGTTTTTCATAGTCAGTCCTTTGATGGCAGAGGTGATCAATCGTTGTAACAGACCTTCACGTATTGGCCAGGCGCATCCATCAGCGATGCAGCGTTGGCAATACCTTTTGCTTTGCCAGGGGGGCTGCTGTGTTGTTTGAGCCAATTGCTCCAAGCGGGCCACCATGAACCTTCTTCTGTGGGTGTCTTGGTCAGCCACTCGTCTGGGGTAACCCATGTGTGACCTTTGTCCAGACAGTTCATTTGGTAGCTGCGATGTGGGTGTCCTGGCTCAGAAATAATGCCCGCGTTGTGCCCGCCTGCAGCCAATATGAAACAAGTTTCCGTGTCGGTGTTGAGCAAAATTTTGTAGACCGATTTCCAAGGAGAAATATGGTCCCGTGCTGTCCCTACCACCATCAGTGGTTGCTGGATGTCCATGAGGTCGACAGCCTTTCCATCTACACGGTAATGGCCTTCACTGAGCGAGTTGTTCAAGAACAAAGAGTCCAAATATTCGGTGTGCATTCGCGCAGGTAAGCGCGTGGTGTCTTTGTTCCAGCTCACCATGTCGTTGCCAACTTCCTCACGACCAAACAAATAGCGTTGTGTGTTGCGCGACCAAATCAAATCACGTGAATTCAAAAATTGAAATGACCCCGCCATTTGCTTGCCGGACAAATAGCCGGTTTTTGCCATTTCTTCGCGCAGTGTGAGCAGCTGATCGTCATCAATGAAAACACCCAGTTCTCCTGGCTCTGAGAAGTCTGTTTGCGCTGCCAACAAGGTCACGCTGGCAAGTGGCGATGCATTTTTACGTCGACCTAAAACTGCTGCAGCAATCGATAAAAACGTACCGCCCAAGCAGTACCCCATGGCATGCAACCGATGTGCTTTTGACGCGGATTGCACAGCCTCAATGGCATCGAGTAAACCTTGTTGAATGTAGTCATGCATGCCCAAGTCGCGGTCGCTGCTGTCTGGGTTGCGCCACGACACCATAAAGACGGTGAAGCCTTCATCAACCAAGTACTTCACCATGGAGTTGTGTGGAGACAAATCCAAGATGTAGTACTTCATGATGCACGATGGCACGATCAACAAAGGTTCTGGATGCACTTTGCTGGTGGTCGGCGTGTATTGAATCAACTCAATCAAGTTGTTTTTGTAGACCACTTTTCCTGGTGTGATCGCCACGTCTTTGCCCACTTCATAGGCCAATGCCTGCGTTTCTTCGTGGTTTGCTTGCAGCTTTTGCGCGGAGATTTTCTTCAGATCTTCGACGTACTGTTGCATGCCTTTGAGCAAACTTTGCCCACCTGTGGCCTGAATGTTTGCAAGCACCTCGGGGTTGGTGGCCGCCCAGTTAGACGGTGAGATCGCGTCAAGCCATTGACGTGTGAAAAAACGCATCACATGCTCGTGGTGCTTGGAGATGCCTGTGACCTGGGTGGATTCTTTCCACCAAGCTTCATGGGCTTGGTAACTGTCTTTGAGGAGCTTGTAAGGCGATTGAGACCATGTGGTGTCTGCGAAGCGTGGGTCGTTGGGGTAGGGTGAGTTGTCGGTGTGCGTGTTGACCTGCTGTGAGGCTGTGTCTTGGCACAACTTCAAAGCCAATTGCATCAACGTCAGTTGCTTGCCCGGTGATGCGCCCAAGTGCATGGCCCAGTCGGCATAGGCCAAAGCTAATGAGATAGGGGACAGCCCCAAGGTTGCTTTGGACAGTTCTGCATGCACCAACTCATCGAGTGACGGGGTGGGCGAAGGGGCGGTGGTTTTCAAAATCATTGTCTATCGATGACTTAATGGATCAATTGCGTCATGTTCCACATGGGCATGAAGATGCCGAGCAACAACACCAAGACCAATCCGGCCATGAACACCAACAAAATGGGTTCAAGTGTTTCGGTCAGTTGGCTGGCTTCATATTCAACTTCTTCTTGGTACAGCGTAGCGAGCTGTTGCACCATGCCTTCTACATCACCTGTTTCTTCTCCCACCGCAATCATTTGAAGTTCCATCGGGGTGAAGATGCCGGCAGACAAAAAGCTTCGCAACAAACTGTCACCGTGAGACACGGCTTCTCGCATCAACAAAATACGTTCTTGGTAGAAGGTGTTTTCAACCACGCGTGACACCAAGGTAAATGCAGTCACGATGGGTACACCGCTTTTCATGGCGGTTTCAAAGCTTCGGCAAAAACGGGCCGTGGTGGCTTTGGTTAAGACACCGCCCACCACTGGAATTTTCAGTTTGTATTTGTCCCAGTTATAGCGCCCTTCAGGCGTCGACAAGTAGTACCTGACGGCCAATATCACCAGTGCAAAGATGGTCAAGATGAACATCCAGTTTTTTGATGCGAAATTTGAAACAGAGATCAAAAACAAAGTCATGGTTGGCAAAGCGATGTTCATGCCGCTGTACACCTTGCTGAACGATGGAATCACGTAGATCGTCATGATGAACAGCGCAGCCACAATCGCACTCAACACAAACGAGGGATAGCGCAATACGCCTTTGATTTTTTGTCGCATGCGACGGTCAAAGTCAAGTTGCAAGAACAGGCGGTTGAACACCTCGTCCAGCTTGCCCGAACTCTCACCCACGCGAACCATGTTGATGTAGTAATCATCAAAGAAGTCTGGGTGTCGCGACATGGCTGCGCTCAACTCAGAGCCCTTGTCCAAAGAAGAATGCAAAGACCGCAGCAGCTTGGTCATGGACGGGTTTCGGCTGCTGGTTTTCAAACCATTGACCGCTTGAATCATGGGCACACCTGCTTTCATCAGGGTACTCATTTGACGCGTTAACAAAAGCAGGTCCGTTTGACTGAGCTTTTTGGCGCCCTGCAAAGCCCGTATCCATCCAGGCTGATCTTTGAGTGGGTCTTCTTTCAGTTGCACATGGATGGGTGAAATCCCAGAGGACGTCATCCAATTGACAACGCCTTCGGCATTCGGGGCCTCCACCGTGCCTTGCATGATGTCGCCGCGCTTGTTGCGTCCTTTGTACTCATAGACTTCCATTGGGTTGCCTTGGCTTTCTCGCGGTTAGCGCGTTATTCGGTCATCAATGCGTTTTTGGTCACTTCTGACACCGTCGTCAATCCTTGAAAAACCAGTTCAAACCCGTTGTGCATGATGCTGTTTTTTCCAATTTGCTTGCGTGCCACGGCTTCAAACTCAACGGGGTCTTCTTTGTGTAAAACCACAGCCAGTTCGGGGGTCATCTCAAGCAATTCAAAAATACCCATACGACCACGATAGCCCGAGCCATTGCATGCACTGCACCCTCTGCCGCTGAGAAGCTTGGCGTGACTGGGTACTTCGCCGAAGTACCGTTTGACCCACACGGTTTCGTCGGGTGTGAGTTCATGCGGGTCTGCACATTCTTTGCACACCAGACGCAGCAAGCGTTGTGACAGCACAGCGCGCAGTGTTGTGGCAATCATGAAACCAGGCACGCCCATGTCGATCAAGCGTGAAGGTGTGCTGACGGCATCGTTGGTGTGAAGGGTGGACAACACCAAGTGACCTGTCATCGCCGCACGGGTGGCGATTTCGGCGGTCTCGTTGTCGCGAATTTCGCCGACCAGCAAGATGTCCGGATCTTGTCGCAAAAAGGAGCGTAGGACACGCGGAAAGGTGAGTCCAATTTTTTCGTTCACCTGCACTTGGTTGATGCCGCTGATGCGGTACTCCACAGGGTCTTCGCACGTGAGAATTTTCACTTCAGTGTTGTTCAGGCGTGACAACGCACCATAAAGCGTGGTGGTCTTACCGCTACCGGTTGGACCTGTTGACAACACAATGCCACTGGGGGCGGCAATGGCGTTGGTGAATTTCTGAAAAATTTCTTCAGGCATGCCTAGGGCTTTGAGGTCTTTCATCCCTTGGCTTTGCACCAAAATCCGCAGCACCACAGATTCACCATATTGCGTGGGCATGGTGGACATGCGAATGTCTAGCTGTTTGGCTTCTGTACGGACAGAAATACGGCCGTCTTGGGGCAGTCGTTTTTCGGCAATATCAAGACCTGCCATCAGTTTGAGTTTGACCACCAAAGGTGGCGCCACCTTCAAGTCAGCTTCTACTTGGGTGTGCAACACACCGTCAATACGGTAACGAACAATGAGTTGCCTGTCTTGTGGCTCGATGTGGATGTCAGATGCACGCAGCTGAGTGGCATCTCGAAAAATAGTTTGCAACAGCTTGACCACGGGGGCTTCAGCATCATCCACGGTGGCACTGATTTGACTCAGGTTAACGATGTTGCTTTCGTTGTCGACGTCGGATTCCACCGCCCTCGCAAAGGCGTTGAGCTGCTCATCCTTGCTGTAGGCCTGCTCAATCAATGCGTTGAGCAGGTCATTGGCTACCACTGCGATTTCAAGTGGCCGATGCAGACGTGCCGACAGCGCGTCTTGTGCCGACAGGTTGTAAGGATCGGAAACGGCAACGAGATAAGTAGATCGGCGATCTTCCAAAACTACCGCGCGAAACTTTCGTGCTTGCATTTCATCCAAAATTCGTACCGTATCGAGCGACACGGTGTAGCGTTTCAGATCGATAAAAGGAAGGCTTTGTTGTGAGGCCAAGACGCGCGCGATTTGCTCTTCATTGACATAGTTGTTGTCGAGCAAAATTTGCCCAAGCTTGCGACCTGTGCGCGCTTGCTCGCTCAGGGCCTCTTCGAGTTTCTTGGCGCTGAGAAAGCCTTTGGCGACGAGTTCTTCGCCAAGTTGCTGTGTGTTGCTAGATTCCATGTGGGTACCTTCTGTTTTCTTTTGAATCAATAGCCAGAAACCACTTCATGCCATTGGCTAATCCGTGTGGTCGATCGTGAAATACGACGCACCTTGGTTGGGTCGACACCGCTCAAGCAAGTGAAGCCACCGGCCCACTGCTGCGCTGCATTGGTGGCGCGTGTGAGTGCAAACGTGGTGGACGAGGCGGCTGACGATGGGTTGTCAAACAGTGCGCAAATGCCGCCGCAAATCGTGGCGTTGACCAAAGGGGTGGTGGGTGTGGCGGTGACTTGAAATTGGGTTTGACTGGTGACGTTTGCCAGCACCTTGGTATTGCCTGCAAATTGGCCTGTTCCGCTGTACACCTTCAAGATCGTGCCGGCCTTTAAGGTGACGGGGGCCAGCACGTTGACGGTGGTGCCGACCGATGTGGCGTTGGCAAACTTCACATACGGGTTGTAGGTGTACCAAATTTCTGAAAACACATCGCCAAACACATTGGGCGTGCTGCCATCGGTGTTGGGAAAGTGTGCAATCCACGTCAAGGGAATGGGTTGTGCCGGGCTGCCTGCGGTGTTGAACACCACCGATGCATAAGCCCCCGTGACATCGTCGTTGCCGCGTCCCGATACACCAAAGACCAAGGTGTCTGCCGCATTGCACCAACCGGTGACTTCGCCGCTTGATGTGTCGCCCGTGGTGACGGTGTTGTTGGCGGTGTTGGCGGTCCGCTTTTTGTCAGCAAAGCTGCCTTTGATCACGGGCTGTCCGGCGAGGCCAGGCATGATCAGGCCGACCTCTGCATAGTTGCGGTCATCACTTAAGGTTTGCACCACATCGACGCTCGATTGAGCGCCTATGCCCACCGCTGTGCCTAACGTGCCCACACTGGGATTACCACTGCTAGATTCAATCGACCACTCAAATCCGCAAGACGGCAGCGTGCATGCCGTGGCGGTGGCTTGGCCCCCGGTTGTGCTGTGGCCAGTGCTACCTTGACGACGCCAAGCCAAGTTAAACACAGCGACACCCAGCACATTGTTGTTGTTGGCCAGTGTCATGGTGATGTTGTGACCAAAGCCTGCGGTGCCTATGTCCGTTGCCACATTGACCCGCGTTTGAAGTGTGCGTTGTGCGCTGTTGAAGGTGCCGGTAACGCGAACATCACACGTGCCGGCAGGGCCAGCGGCAACACTGGGGTAGGCGAAGTTGCCGCCGCCTGCAAAAGGGATGGGATTGGTTGAGCTGCTGTTGTCGAGCTTGGCCGCCGTGCAAGCGGCATCGAGCTGCGTGTCATCACTCGCGACGGCGTTTGAAATGATGCCAATTGATCGCTCTGCGCCACTTTCGGCGATGTAGAGCGCTCGCATGCCGTCTAAATACTGCATCGAATCAACGCTTTTATTCCCCAGCATATTCAGCGTTTGCGTCAGTATGAAGAAGACAAACATGATCACAAAGAACACCGCAGCGATGGACACAAAGCCACGCTGGCGATGTTGTGAGAGGGGGGGGCGTGGCGTGGTCATCATCCGTTGTTCCGTAGTGCGACCAGCGTCTGAAGTTGGACGGTTTGTGCCAAGCTGGCGTCTGACACCGTGAGGTTGATTTGCACAAAGCGAATCTGACCGATGTTGGCGGGTGGTGTGGCCATGTTGGCATCGAAGTATTGGAGCGAGAACGCCGTGACATGTTCGGCCAACACCGCATCGGTGCCCAGCGTGGCGTTGTTGAGCATGAGCGATGTGCCGTTCATGTGAATCGTCACGGTCTCAGTGGTTGACAAGTCTGATTCGGTAAAGCTCATCTGCGACGCGGCGGCCGTCGAAATCAGGAGTGATTTTGTGTTGGTGTCGTAGCTGATTTGACGCATTTCGCGACTGAGTCGCTCCATGGCGTACCGTGCCGTGCTTGTGTAGGCGTTGCTGTTGTTGACGAGTTGGGTGGTCACGTAGCTATCGGCGATCATGTTCACGCCCACGCTTGACAAAATGCCCAGCAAAACGATGACCAGCGTCATCTCAATCAAGGTGAAACCTTGCTGATGTGTGGTGTGGCGGCGGGGGCGCATATCAGTATTTCACCAATTGCAAAGTCACGGGGCCCACCGTGCTGGCTGTGCTGTTGACACTGATGGTCACCGACTGACATACCGCACCGGTTGGGCAACTGCTACCGGTGTAGTTCAAGGTGGTCGTGATCGCAAATTTATTGCTATTGGGCGCAACGATCGGCAAACCCTCGCATGCGGCATCGTAATTGGGGGCGCTGTTAAATCCGGAGAGCCGGCGTGACACCATCACATACTCAGCGCAGGCTTGCAAAAGCTGTGTGTCGCTTTGGACGTTTCGGGTTTGTTGAACATTTTTGTACAAGCCGCCATTCAAGCTGATGACGGCAGCTGAGGCGATGCCCAACAACAAGATGACGATCACGGTCTCAATCAGCGTGAAGCCACGCTGTGTGCGTAGAGCTTGCAGAGACATCATGGATTTCCCACCGTAGAAACGTAGCCCGTCAACGCCGTGACATTGACGTTCACTGATGCCGTTGAGCCACTTTGTGGCGCTATCACATAGCTGGCGGCACGGTTGGGTTGGCCCAAGCTGTTGAATTCGAGGGCTGGGAGGTTGGGGTAGTTTTTAAAAACCACCCCATTTTGAAATTGGCCCCTAAAGGCGAGTCCTGTCGCTGGATCAATGATTTCACTAGAAGGCTGGGCGCATTGGCTGACAACGCTGTAGTGCGAGTTATCTCGCAGCAGCACACAAAGACTTGTGCCTCGAACGCTGGCGAGCAGTTGTGTTCTGCGCAGATCCGATGCGAACGATTTGGCTTGAGAGTCCAGCGTGGACGTTGGCATGCTGAGGATGTTGGGTACTGCATAGATGCTGAGAATGCCAATCAGCACCAAGACCATGACCATCTCAATCAGCGTGAAACCTACCGCGTTGCACTGCTGTTTCATTAAACGGTGGTGCTGGGTAGGTTTCATCTGATTAAGCGCTGAGTCAGCGTGGGTCAACCGTCATCAATTAGGAATCGAGAAGGTCACAGTGGTGGCGTTGGCGTGCGCGAGGGTGCAAGTGGGGGCAGTACCGCCCACGGTATACGCGGCATCCAGTGCGGGCGTCACCAAGCTTCCCAAACTGGCATTTGTACAAGCATGCAGAGTTCCTGTTGCACCAAAGTCAGCAGCAGCAGCACTGCTTAAGTTGGCGGCCATGGCCTGATTCGAGGCTGTTTCTGCTTTGCCTGTCAGACCTGTGAAATTGGGCAAGGCAATGGCAGCCAAGATACCAATGATCACAATCACGAAGATCAATTCAATCAGCGTAAAACCAGCTTGGTTTGCGCGTTTCAGGTTTTGGTTCAGTTTTTTCATGACAGAAACTCCGGTTTATTAAAAAAAGACACGGGTCATTATTTGTTGAATATTTGACATATGAAAGATGCAAATTTGCATTTTTTGATATTTGTCAAGTTGTCTATAGATTTGGTGATTTGCTGTTGATTTAGTCAACACAAAGCTTTGGATACCTCTAGACTTTGTAAATCGTTGGTAAATCTACAGATAGGTTTCTTCACTATGTCATTCAAATGGCTTTGGTCAACTGGCCCTGATGGCTGGACAGCAATTGACTGTCAAGGCGGCATCTTTGGTGTCAGTGTGAAGTCGCCACGCAAGCCTGGTGATCGGGCTGTTGTGGTGAAGCACGCGTCAATGCCGGGTGCCAGTTTGGATCAGGCCAACTTGACGCAAATGAGCAAGCTGTTGCATGACCAAGGCTTCCCTTTGGTGCATGTCTTGGCGCGCAAGGAATACCAAATGTTTTTGGTCGACAAAGCGGCAGTTCGACCTGAAGAGATGGAAAGTAGCTTGCGTTGGTCGCTGACCCCGCTGTTGGATTACCCCGCTTCAGACGCTAATTTGTCTTGGATGGCAATTCCGCAAACACAAGCAAACAGCAATCGGATGCCGCAGTTGTATGTGATTGCCGCACGACGCGAGTTGATCAACCAACGCATGGATTTTTTTGAACGTGCCCGCATTCCGTTGACGGTGTTAGATATTCGCGAGACAGGGCAACGCAATATTTCAGCAGCGATCAAAGACCAAGAGGCTGCGGTATGTCTTGTTTATGCCGAGCCAAACGGCGTTCAGTTGACTGTGACCTACCAGGGTGAGTTGTATTTAGAGCGATACATCCGTGAGTCACTTTTTGATTCGCACGAAGACAGTGCGACGAACACGGCTGATCAAAAGTTAGATCGGGTTGCACTCGAGGTGCAGCGTTCGATTGACTTTGTGCATCGCAATGCTGCATCGATTCCTTTTGATGGCATTTTCGTAGCACCTACCCAAAGCGATATTGGTTTGGTGCAGAAACTGCAATCTCGTTTGTTGGCTGAAGTGTCTGCGCTGGACTTGAATACGTTGTTTGAGTGGCCGGAGGACTCTGATTTGGTGAAGCCAGAAGTGCAGGCGCTTTACTTCAATGCTTTAGGCGCAGCTTTGCGTTGGAAAGAGTAATTTCTATGACTCAACATATCAACCTTTTGACAAGGCATCGGGCGCGAAAAAGTATGGCTTGGTTGGCCACGCGTGGGTTGACCGGTTTGATGGTCGTGTTTGTAGGCCTGAGCGTGTATACCGAGGTGAGCTTGCAGCGCTTGAGCAGTGTCCACAGTGAAGAGCAGCAAGAGATGTTTGCGTTGAGGGCCGAGTTGCAGAAAAAACGGCGAGATGCCGGCATCGAAGATGCGCAAGTTTTAGCCAAAGAGTCAGCTGCGATGCGCAGCACCATGGATGAACATCGCGATCTGATGCAGGTGGTGCAAAAAGGCGAGGTTGGCGGTTTGCAAGGGCATTCGGGTTTTCTGGAGGTCTTGGCTTTGATTCAGCAACCCGGTGTGTGGCTGCAAGGAGTGGATGTTTCGAAAGCTGGTCAAGCGATGAGCATTTCTGGTGCAGCGATCACGACTGCGGCGGTCATTCAATACGCAGAACAGCTGAGTCAGGCATTCAAGGCGATGGGGGTTGAGTTTTCGTCTCTGGAGATTTCCAAAGACGATGCCTCTGGCGCTGCTGCCTTGCCCAAAGGCAGCCCCATCAAATTCAAACTTTATTGAGTGCCGTCATGGATTCACTGTATTCATTCAATCGAATTCGAGATAAGTTTTACACCTTGTCCGCACGCGAACAATTCTTGGTTGTGGCGGTGGTGGGTGTCGCGATGTATTTCGTATTTGAAAGCTTGGTGTTTGGACCGCAACGCGACAGACGGACACAACTGCTTGCATCGCAGGCTTTAACGTCCACGCAAGTGGTGGCTTTACGTGCGGAAATTTTGTCTGTTGGCAAAAGTGATGGCGTTCTAGAGCAAGAACAAGCAGAACACGCACGGTTGAAAAAGCAAATGTCGATCTTGAATGCTGTGTTGGGCAGCATGCAGGTCAGTGCGCCGCAAGTGGGCGAGTTGGTCAAAGGTGTGCTTAAAGACTATCCCCGCGTGGCGCTAGGTTCTTTGAAAACCTTGCCAGTCAAAACTTTGCTGAGTGCCCCACAAGCTAAAAGTGACAACCAAACCAAGGCACAAGCGCCGCAAAAAACCATCTACAAGCATGGTGTCGAACTAGAAATTCATGGCAATTATTTAGATTTGCTGGCCTATTTGAAAAATCTAGAAGCCAGTTCTAAAAACGTTTTTTGGTCGGATTTGAAATTGATGACCGTGAAGTATCCAGAGACTTCGCTGAGAGTGACGATTTTCATTTTGAGTGATCAACCTGTTTTGAAAATTTCTTGATCTATGAAACACATTCGTTCCTCACACGTCATCGCCTTTGGCTTCGCCTTGAGCGTGGGTTCGCTTTGGGCGCAAGGCGCGCTGCATGACCCCACGCGTCCGCCCAGCAACGTGTCGGCAAGTGTTGCAGCAGCTATGGCTGCAGTGCCCGAGGGTTCCTCCCTCAATGCTGAAGCACAAAAACCCTCGGGCGAACGTATTCAGATGCTGCTGATTGGTCGTCATCGAAGTTTCGCCATGATTGACGGCGTTGTGGTCAAACTTGGTGAGTCGCTCAACCAGTGGCAGTTGGTCAGCATTGATCGCCAGAGCGTGGTGATGAGAAATGCCGCTGTGACAGAAGAAATAAGCATCAATCCCTCTGTTGTTAAGACGGCTCGTTCCACGAATCGTTCAGGTAACAGCATTGATTCCATCGATAACAAACCATCAAGGAAAAGTCCATGAAATGGAACACACTTGCCATCTTCGCGCCATTGGCGTTGACCACAGCTTGCTCATCCATGTACCCCACGCCGGATTTGTCGACGCAAGACCGGATATCTCGTGAACTGGCGCAAGCAGCTTCCAACAAGTCAACGGGCGCAACAGGGAATGCGATGCCGCCCGCCGTGCTGAATGAACTGTTGTTGCCGTCCATCAACAGTTTGGTCAGCAAGGCACCGTCTCGTGCAACAGAGCAGCGCTTTGATCTGGTGGTGAACGACGCACCAATTGCCCAAGTGCTCTCGGGTTTGGTGGCCGGCACGGAATACAGCATTTTGCTCAAGCCCGTGAGTCATCAGCCTGTATTTGCGAGTGGGGGTGGCACACCGCCGACAGAAGTGTTGGAAACACGTGTGACGTTGAACTTGAAGAACATCACGATGTTCCAAGCGTTGGATGCTTTGCGCGATGTGTACGGGTATGACTACACCGTAGACAAGCAACGTATCTTGGTACAACCCGCACAACTGCAAACGCAGCTTTACTACGTGAATTACATCCTCGGCCAGCGTCGTGGGGTCAGTGATTTGCAAGTCATTGGTGGTGCTTCTGTTGGGCACTCGTCAAGTTCCACTATGTCTAGTGGATCTTCGACATCCACGACATCCAGTTACGCGTCTGTGCAAGCGAGTGGTTTGAGCACGACTGTGAAGTCTGATATTTGGGGCGAAGCCGAAGACGCTCTACGCACAGTGTTGGGGTGCAACATTCCTAAAGCGCTTGCAAACAGTGCCGTGCCTCGAACAACCTCTGCCGCCTCTGTGCAAGGAAATGCTTCTCGTGCGGATGTGACGCATCCGGGTGATGCACCTTTGGGTGAGCGTTTGCGTGGTTCTGATGGTTGTGCAGAGGGGCGCGCTTTGTCGATCAACCAAATGAGTGGCACGATCTTGGCACGCGGTATGCCCTCTGAGTTACGCACCGTCGAGAAGCTGTTGAAGTCTATGCAGCTGAGTATTTCTCGCCAAGTGATCATTGAATCCAAGATCATTGACGTGGTGTTGAACAAGGATTCACAACAAGGTATCAACTGGGGGTCGTTCCCAGATGGCGTGCACCGTTTTTCTGTTGGAGCCAGTACCAGCGGTATTGGTGTCAATCAAGCGGGTCAATTTGGTGGCGCAGTGACTGCCACGAGTTTGCAAACTTTGTTGGGTAAAAACCAAGCACCCGCCAACGCGCTTTCAAGTGCGTCGGGTATCGCCGTGCAAACGCGAAACTTCTCCGCTTTGATTAACTTTTTAGAGTCTCAAGGACGCGTGCATGTGCTGTCTAGCCCACGCATTGCCACCTTGAACAATCAAAAAGCGGTGATCAAAGTTGGGAGTGAGGAGCCTTTTGTGACCAGTATCACCGGCGGCAGTACCACCGTTCCGAGTGCCGGTTCTCAAGCAGTTTCAGTGCCGCCCACGTTGGCTTATCAACCGTTCTTTTCGGGGATCTCTTTAGATGTCACTCCGCAAATTGATGCGGAGGACAACATCACATTGCACGTGCATTCGATGGTGAACAGTGTGGTGGAAAAATCTAAGCTTGCATTGTTAGATGCATCCGCTGAAATGGTGCCATTTGCGGTCAACACGATGAATGAAACAGACAGTGTGGTGAAAGCCAAAGATGGTCAGGTGATCGTCATTGGTGGCCTGATGACTGAGACCAATTCAGATGTTCGTAGCGGTGTGCCAGGTGCGCGTGACATTCCCGGTGTGGGTGCATTTTTTAACTGGGGTGCACAAACTTCGGTCAAGCGTGAACTCGTGATTTTGTTGAAGTCCACGGTGGTCAAAGACGACAGCGCTTGGAGCGACGATATTTCTGCCACCGGTGGGCGTATCGGTGCTATGACCACACCACGATAAGTTGAAGGAATAAGCCCAGATGTATCTCGAACACTTTGGATTGAAAGAGTTTCCGTTCAGCATTACACCTGATACAGAGTTCTTTTTTTCATCTGGGGTATCACAAGAAGCGCTCAACACGCTGTTGATTGCGGCGCGCACGGGGGAGGGGTTTATCAAGATTACGGGAGAGGTGGGCACTGGCAAGTCGATGTTGTGTCGCAAACTCATGGCGAGTTTGTCGTCCGATTTCAAGGTGGCCTACATCCCTAATCCTTATTTGGATCCCGATAGTTTGTTCATGGAATTGGCGGCTGAACTTGAAGTTCAGTTCGATACAGAAACCATTGCCAAACATCAAGTGTTGCGGGCTATTAACGAGCGCTTGTTATCTCTTCACAGCGAAGGCAAACGCGTGGTGGTTTGCTTGGATGAGGCTCAGGCGATGCCCATCGAAACGCTAGAAGCATTGCGTTTACTGAGCAACTTGGAAACAGAAAAACGAAAGTTGTTGCAGGTCATTATTTTTGGGCAACCTGAGTTGGAAGACAAACTCAATCACCCATCCATTCGCCAGTTGAAGCAACGCATCGCGTTTGAATACTGTTTGGCCCCAATGGGCGGGGATGAGATTGATTACTACATCCAACATCGATTGTCTGTGGCAGGCCATCAAGGGAGTCGCATGTTCACGCGGCCCGCTTTGTGGTTACTCAAACTCCGCACCAGGTGTGTTCCTCGTTTGGTCAACATCGTTGCACACAAAGCGCTGTTGAGTGCTTTTGGTCAAGGGCGTAAGCGTGTGACGTTTTGGGATGTGAATGCCGCCGTGAACGATACAGCATCCTTGGGGCAGTCTGCTTCAAGGCTACGGCTTCTTTTTTTACTTGTGATGTTGTTTGGCAGCGTGTGTTTGTTGCTGATTGATAAAGGATATTTCCGATGAGTCTCATCAACCAAATGCTCAAAGACATCGATAAGCGCCAAGGCGCGTCGCCATCGATGCCCCCAGCCCATCATGATCTTCAAGGCGTGATGAAACCTAGTTTTCCACTGCGCACCGTGTTGCTTGGTACAGGCTTGGTTGCCGCACTGGTCGTCGCAGGCTTTGTGGTCATCAATGGCAAACGTGTGTCAGCACCGGCGCCGATGCCTGTTGTGGTAGCCCCTGTGTCTGCACCAGCACCGTTGGCCAGTACGCCTGCACCGGTGAAAACGACTGAACCAGTCAAACCTGTTGTGGTTGCTGAAGTTGCGACAGCTTCTCCGCCTGTGAAGGTCAATTCTGTGCCCACACCACCTAAGGCCATGCCCGCCGAAGTGGTGCTTGCTGCCCCTGCAAAGTCAACGGTCGACATTTCTGCGACTAGCCCGAAAGCTGCACCAAGTGGTTCGGTGTCTCGGGTGCTGACGGCAGAGCAGCGTGCGGAAAACTTGTACCGTGATGCCGTGGAGTTGATCAAACAAGGACGGATGGCCGAGGCGCAAGGTTTGTTAAAGCGTGCGTTGTCTGAATATGCTTTGCACCATGCCTCGCGTCAGTTGTTGGCGCGTTCTTTGGTGGAGTCGGGACAAACCGAAGAGGCCAAAACGTTATTGCTGGATGGCCTGACAATTGCGCCGCAACGCACAGAGCTTTACATCGCTTTAGCTCATGTGCATTTGTCAAACAATGACTTGGATGCGGCCATCAAGGCGATGGAGAGCGGCTTACCGGTTGCGTCTAACAACGCAGAGTTTCATGCATTCTTGGCTGCTTTGCTACAACGAAAAGGGCGACACGAAGAGGCGATTGAGCATTACGTGATCGCGCTGCGAAAAGTGCCAGATGCAGCCAATTGGTTGCTGGGCCTTGGTATTTCTTTGCAAGCTCAAAAAGATGTGTCCAGTGCGACAGAGGCTTACCAACGCGCAATTGAGCTGGGATTGACACCTTCTTTGATGCAATTCGCACAAGAGAGACTTCGTCAACTCGCCAAATAACTCTGATACAAAGGCGCATATGAACATTCAAGAGTTATTGGTTCAATGCGTCGAGCGTCGCGCATCTGATTTGCATCTTTCATCGGGTGTACCGCCCATGCTGAGAATCGATGGAGATTTGGTGCGCTTGTCGGATCTCGTGTTGAGTCACGAAGAAATCCACAAAGCCGTGTTGGACATCATGACTCCCACTCAGCAAGCGCATTTCAGTGAAACGATGGAATGCGATTTTTCATTTGAAATACCTGATGTGTCGCGTTTTCGCGTGAATGCCTTTCATCAAACGCGCGGTGTTTCTGTGGCGTTTCGCGGCATTCCGAGTCGCATGCCGCGACTGGAAGAGCTCAATGCCCCAGCGATCTTTTCTGATTTCGTGCGTAGTCCGCGTGGATTGGTTTTAGTCACAGGACCCACGGGCTCCGGAAAGTCGACGACTTTGGCTGCCATGATTGACTTACTCAACCAAAGTACGCCCAAGCACATTTTGACGATTGAAGATCCTATTGAATTTGTCCATGCGCCAAATAAATGCCTCGTCAATCAACGTGAGGTAGGTGGGCATACCCTGAGTTTTGCGAACGCATTACGTGCAGCAATGCGCGAAGACCCTAATGTGATTTTGGTTGGCGAGATGCGTGATTTAGAAACAATCCGACTCGCCATCACAGCGGCGGAAACGGGGCATTTAGTTTTGGGAACGTTGCATACATCAGGAGCCGCAAAAACCATTGATCGAATCATTGATGTCTTTCCCGCAGAGGAGAAAGAGATGGTTCGCAGCATGTTGTCGGAGTCACTCAATGCGGTGATCTCGCAAGTGTTGTGCAAACGAAAAGACGCGGTAGGTCGTATTGCTGCTTACGAAATCATGGTGGGAACTACAGGTGTTCGTAACTTGATCCGTGAAGGTAAGGTGGCTCAAATGTATTCCGCAATTCAAACTGGAAGTGCTGCAGGGATGCAGACCTTAGATCAAAGTCTCTCAGCGTTAGTCAATCAAGGTTTGATCGATAACGCTCAAGCCCGATCAAAAGCCAAATACCCAGAAAATTTTGGTTCTGTGAATTAGTCATTCGCGACATATTCCACGCATTGATTCCGGCCTTGGCTTTTGGCTTTGAGCATGGCTTTGTCTGCTTCATCCACCAAGTCTTCTTGGGTCGGAATTGATGTGATGACAGACGTCGCGTGCCCCACACTGACTGTGATACGCGGTTGTTGCCCATCGTTGCTTTGAAGTTGAATTTCACGAACCTTCAGTAATATTTCTTGTGCAATTTGCATCGCGGCGAGTCGGTTCGTTTTAGGTAGTACGACGACAAACTCTTCACCACCCCAGCGACAGACAAAATCGAGTGGGCGACTTGCGCACGATGCAATCACTTGTGCTACGGCTTTCAATGCAATATCGCCGCTTTCGTGTCCGTAGTTTTCGTTGAAAAATCGAAAATGGTCGATGTCTATAAAAAGAACACTAAGAGGTTCTTGAGAGCGCATAGATTCGCGAAGTAAAACAGGCAAAGTCTCGTCTAGCGCACGTCGATTATGGATATGCGTCAGGGCATCGTAAAGGGATGCCACTTGTGCATTTACCAGTT
>Ga0228699_1000053_pt1 | contig 118666 bp, 113 predicted proteins | sample McNCre217_Aug_MG_FD_178016 | JGI IMG/M metagenome (GOLD analysis project Ga0228699, IMG submission 178016) | Freshwater microbial communities from McNutts Creek, Athens, Georgia, United States - 2-17_Aug_MG | ecosystem: Environmental > Aquatic > Freshwater > Creek | place: USA: Georgia... | reverse complement strand
GACTTGGCGCTCGTAGATGCGGTGCAGGCCGGGCCGGATGACGCGGGCGCCAGCAGCGAAGAACTGCAGCGCGTACCACACCGGATAGTCGGCCTCTGGCGTGCTGGAGTAGGTGAGCACGCCGTCGGTGATGGCGTAGGGGATCAGCACCTTCATCGCGTGGCCCTCGTTGTGATGGCATCGCCGTCCTGGGTGACGGCCTCCAGCACCCTGGTGGTGCGACCCGTATTCGTGGCGATCGCCGCGCCTTGAGCCTCCGACGACTGACGCAGGGCAGCCACCTCAGCGCGGAGGGCGCGAAGCTCTTCCAACAGCGCTGCGTCGTCCTGCTCCTGCGGCTGAAACGGCGCCGGCGGGACGATGACAGGCACCGGTGCGGCTGCCTGCTGGATGACGACCGGAACGGCAGGTGCGACAGCGGCGGCGGGCGGCAGGCCCTGCGGATCTGCCGCGGCGGCGGTGGTGGCTGCAGCGGGAGCCGCAGAGGCCGCCGCGACCTGCTGGGCGGCGTAGGCCATGGCGGCCGGCAGCGCGTCGAGCTGCGCCGCGATCCGCGAGGTTTCCCGGGAGAGCGTGAGCGGGTCCGATGCGGTGGCCTTCACCGCCTCGATGAGGGCGCGGGCATCGGCGACGATGCGGCCCGACGCCTCCGTGTCCCCGGCTTGCGCGCTGGCCAGGTCGGTCTGATAGGTCGCGCGGCGTGCGGACACGGAGGCATCGCCGCCGGCGGCGCCCCGCAGCTCGTCCAGGAATGCCGCGATCCCCTTGCCGGATGCGGCCAGCGCGTCCGCGGCTTTCTTCTCGTCTTCGAGCGCCCACACGCGGGTCTGCAATGCCCGGTTGCTGGCGTCGAGCTTTGCGAGTTCACGGGCACGCAGGGCGGCCGTGTTGCCCTGTGCGGCCAGCAGGCGATCCTCCAGCGCGGTGCGCTCGCTGGCAACATCGGCGGCGGACTTCGCGGCGGCGGTGCCTCCATCGGCCACTGCGATGAAGTCGCTGAACGCCGACGACAGTGCAAGCAGGCCGCCGAGCTGCGCCTGGCCGGCGGCGGTGGCGGTGCTGACGCCCTCGACGAGGTGGCGGAAGTCGGCGGCGGTGGCTGGCAGCGCGACACCCAGCCGCGCGAACTCTGCGGTCATGCGCGAGGTCTTCAGGGCGGTCTGCTCTGCTGCGGTCAGGAACTTCTCTTCGTAGGCAGCGGCTCCGTCCTTGAGTGCGGAGAGGCTACCGGCGCCGCGGATCAGGTCGGCGGTGACGGCCTGGCCACTGATCCCGACGGAGGCGAGCACGGAGCGGACATCGACCAGGGTCCGGTACGTGTCTGCCAGCTCCTGCGCGGTGCCTCCCATGGCGTCGATGAGCTTGCCGATGGACGACGCCGAGGCGCGGGCGCCTGTCTCTGCAACCACGATGCTCTTGCGGACGATCTCGGCCGCGATGTCGCCCTGCGTGTTCAGCAGGTAGGACAGATCGACGGCGCGCACGCCCATCTGGCGCAGCGTCTCCGTGGCAGTCTCCGTGGCACTGGCAACGCGGACGGTAGTCTCGAAGTAGCCCTCACCTACTTGCTGGAATCCGGCCAGTCCGGGCGTGACCAGCTTGGCCATCTCGTCGGCCTTGGCTCCGACGGCGGCGCTGATCGCCTCCTGCAGCCCCTCGCCGGTCAGGCCCTGCAGCGACAGTCGGGGGATGTCGATCACGTAGCCGGCCAGCCGCTGACCAACTGCGCCGGCATCCTGCCCCATGGCGCCAGCCGCCGCCTGCAGCGAGTCGCTGACGTTGCCGAAGATCAGTCCGAACTGCCGCGCAACATCGTCGCCGGCATCCTGCAGGACGGTGCTGGTCTTGGTGGACGAACTGAACCAGCTCTTTTTGGTCGTCGTGGCGTCAGCGTACTGGTTGACGCCCTGCCCCTGCCGCATCTGTGCGGCCGTGCCGCTGATCGACAGGCCTGCGTCAGTGATCGAGGTCGACGACTTGCCGAAGATGCCGCTGATGATGCCGCCAACCACGCCACCGACCACGCCACCGATCAGCGGAATTTTGGAGAGCAGCGAGCCGATGGCGTCGCCGGTGCCGCTAGCCTCGGTCTTGATGCCGAGGTTCTTGCCGGTGTTGATACCGCCGGCACGCAGGATCTGCGTGGACACGCCGGCCATCGACGCCTCGATGCTGCGCAGGCTGGCGGCCATCTGCGCGCTGTACTGCATCGTCAGCTTGTCGACATCGGCCAGCGCATCTAGGCTGTTGGCGATGCTCTCGCTTTTCGCGCCGGAGTCGCCCAGAACGGTGCCGGTGCCGTTTGCCGCTTGTCGATCTGCGGCGGATGGCACGGAGCCACCCTTGCCGCCGACGCTGCCCAGAACTGCGGCAATGGCGACGCCGGCCGCCGCCATGCCGAACGGACCGAGCGCCGACATGAACGCCATGAACACGCCGGGCGTCTTGATCGTGTTGCGGGCAGCCTCACCAGCGGCAACGGCGCCGGTCTCGACGCCCTGTCCGGTCACGACTGCCGCCGCCTCGGTCGTGACGGCGGCCACCTTCGCGGTGGCGCTTGCCCACCACAGCGCGATCTTGCTGGATGCGGCCTGGGCTGTGCCGACCATTTCGGCAGCGCGAAACGCATTCTCGGTGGCGGCGAGCACCTTGTACCCAGCGGTGTGCTGGGCAAACATGCCCTTGGCTGCGCCGGCCAGCGTCACATAGCTGTTCAGCTGGGCGGCGGTCTGGCCGCGCTTGAGCTTGGCGACCTGATCCTCGGTAAGGCCCTGCGTGGCGAGCGCCTGGGTGTAATCCTCCTGCACCTTGAGCATCGACCGGAAGCCGTTGACGAGTGCCGACATGGACTGGCTCGCCTGGTTGAACCCGTTCGCCATCTGGGCGCCGACGTCGCGCTTCAGTAGCTCGTCGACCATCTTCATGTCTGGCGCCTTGCGGGCGGCATCGGCCGCATCGGCAGCACCGGCCGCCGATGCGTCTCGCTGGGCCTGCAGCACAGCAGCCATACCGGCCTGACCATCTGCGCGCAGCTTGCTGATCAGTACGTCCAACGCCAGGCCGGTCTGCTGCGCGCTGCGCTCAATGGCAGTCGCACTGACCTCGGCCTCGGCGCGGGCGCGGGCCATGGGGTCGGTGATGAGCTGTGCGGCGGCGCGGGCTGATTGGTCGGCGAACTGCTGGACCTGCGCCTGGGTCTGCTGCCAGGACTGCGCCCACTCCTGCGCCAACGCGCGGGCGTCGGTCAGGTCGAGCGCGCCGAGCTTGATCTTCAGCGCGGCCGGGTTCTGGTTGATCTGGTTATTGATGTCGGCGAGGTCGGAGTTCAGTGCGGCCAGTGCGGCGCGCTTCTGTGCGGCCCCGGCGGCATCATCGGCCTTCAGTGGGCGGGCCTGCTCGGCCTTGATGGATTCCTCGGCGATGAGGCGTTTCTGGGTGAGCTGGGCGCGGTCGATCTCGGCCGAGCGCACCAGGAAATCTCGCTCGCCGATCAGCCCCGCCTCGCGCAGCCCAGCCAGTGCATCGGCCGCGTTCTGCTGCACCCTGATCTTGGCATCGGCTGCGGCCTTGGTTTCAGCAAGGTCAGCGGCGAGTTTGGCGGCAGCGGCTGCACGGATGCGGTCGCCAGCGGCGCCGTCGTTGGTAATCTGGGCGTCCACCTTGGCGGCGGCGGCCGCCTTGGCGGAGGCGGCTTGCGATGCGGCACGCTGCTGCTCCGTCAGGGCGTCGAGCTGGGCTTGTGCGGCAGCTATCTCGGCATCGAAGGTGCTCGCGCGTTTTCCGCCGCGCGTACCTCCGCCGTCTTTTGCTCGCTGCAGGTCTTCCACCTTCTGCCTGGCGGCGGCAATCTTCTGATCCAGCGTGTCCTCTCGACCGATGTTCAACATCGCGTCCCACGCCTCGCGGGCAAACGTGGTGATGCCCTTCCATGCCTTCTCCAGCGTGCCGAGGTTGGCCTCCAGCTTGGGGATGCGAGCCTCAAGCGCCGAGGCATAGGCCTCCTGCGCCACCTTCGCGGCCTCGGTCATCCGCCCCTGCGATTCGAGGGCGCGGATCTGCTTGTAGACCGACTCCGTCAGGAATCCGGTCTGCTCGTTGAGCTTGATCGACGCCGACAGCGGCGACTTGGCCAGCTCGCTGAACGCCTTCGCCGTCTCTGACACAGCCGGGCCGCCGACAGCCTCCATGCGCAGCGCAGCGGCGGCAATCCGCTCGATGCCGGCCGAAGTGATGCCGGTCTGCGTCGCCAGCATGGCCAGCGCCTGGGCGGCCTGCCCCTGCGTGATGCCGGCCATCTGACCGAGGCGCGCAGACATGTCGCCAAGCTGGTTGGAGGTCAGGCCGATCCGCCCGCCGGTCATGATCAGCGCCTGCTCGAAGGCGCGCGACTCGGCCGCCCCCTGCAGGTACGCGAGGCCGAGGGAGCCAATCGCTGCAGCCGCACCGGCTGCGCCGATCATCAGCGGCGTGATCGCGCCGCGCATGGCAACCAGCGTCTCGCGCACGCCGCCGAACGCGCTGGTGATCTGTGGCCCCTGCTGCGCCAGCACCAGCAGCGGCGACATGCCGCCCGCGAGCGACACGCCCACGTCTTGTAGCTGCATCGGGAGCTGACGCCACGCGGCGGCGGTCTGGCCTGCCGACACCTGACCGGCATGGCCGGCCTGCGTCATCGTCGTGGAGATGCCGGCCATCTCGGCCTTCAGGCGCTCCACGCTCGCGGTGTGCGCCTGGTTGGCTACGGCCAGCTCCTGAGCCGACAGCTTGCCGCTGTTGGCCAGCCGGTTGTAGGCTGCCGATACTTGATCGATCTCGCGCTGGATGTCGTGGAAGCTGCGGATGTTGAGGATGTCGCGGGCGGCGTCGAGCTTCTGCACCTGCGTCATGCGGCGCAGCGCATCGCCGGCTTTGGTGGCGGCTGCAGCGGCTGCCGCGGCCTGCCCGGTCATGCCCTGCAGCGCCTCGCCCGCGCGACGACCTCCAGCGGCAGCGGTATCGGCGGCACCACCCATACCGCGCAGCGCCTCGCTGGCGCGCTGGCTGCCGGCGGCCGTCGTCTCGGTGAACTGCTTGGTGGCCTGTTCGGCTGCGGCGAGCGTGCCGGTGTACTGCTTGCCGTCGAGGACGAGGGTAAATTTCAGTTCGTTGGCCATGGTCACCGACTTGAGGTCTGTTGCTGTTGCTCTCGCTCGCGCCACACCTCAAGCGCAGCCCGCTCCATCTCCTGCAGCACACCGAACACCTCGCGGCGCTTGCGCACCGCCAGCCCCTCCAGCGTGGCCCACACCGCCGTGTAATCGAGCCCGGTGATCGAGCCCATGCCGCCGACGCGCCACTGGGTCTGCAACCTGCACCAGATCGACCAGGCGTGCAGGTTGCAGGGCCACAGGTGCCACTCCTGCGCCAGCGGCGTCACCGGTAGCTCGCCCGTGTCTTCTGGGCTGAGTCCGACCAGCGCAAGCATTCGCGCCATTCGCTCGCGCTCCTCGTCTGGCGGCTGGTCGTCATCGGCGGCAATGAACTCCCCGCGCGCCGCGATGCGCGCCGCCTCGCTCAGTTTTTTGCGCGGCCCTGCGCTGTGCTGCTGAAGGCCAGGGCCTCGGCATAGGCGCGCAGGATCTCGCCCTCGATGCCGACCAGCGACAGCAGCACCTCGAACGCCTCGGCACAGAAGGCGGCCGGCTTGCCGTCCTCGTCCTGCACCAGCGTCTGCTCGGACCAGCCGGTGATGTTCTCGCACAGGAATTCGCGAGTCGAGATGGCCGAGCCCTCGCTGAGCGCCTCCCGGTACTCGGTGATGTTCAGCCGCTTGGCGCGCAGCTTGAGCGCGATGCGGGTCTTTGTGGATCCGCTCGGGATCGAGCCGGAGACCTGGAATTCGATGGTGTCGCTGATGGCGAGCTTGTACGTGGTCATGTCGTCGCCTTCTTCAGAGCTGGATCAGAACGACTTCATCGTTCCCGGACTTGGGCAGGGCATTGCAGCCGTCGAACTTGCAGGTACGGATTCCGTCCCGGTTGTTCTTCTTGTAGCTCTTGCGGTGGATCATCGGCAGGTACAGCATGATCTTGGTGCCGGCGCCAGCGAGGCCGAAGGTGAAGCCAAGGCTGGTGGTGGTGTTCGCCGCGATGTCGATGCCAGCCTGAACCTCTTGGGCGGCCGACAGCTCCAGCTCGAAAGACAACTTGGCATCACGGTCGGTGATTTCGGCCCGCTCGCTGCCGTTGCTGGTGAAGTACTTGAGCGAGTTGCCCAGCTCGATCTCCAGGCCGAACGAATCGAACGTCGTGCCACCCGTCAGCGCGCCGGCGGCGTAGCTGCAGCCGAGCGTGATGTCCTTGATCACGTTGGACTTGGCAATCGGGACCGGAGGCTTCCAGCTTCCGAGTGCTGCGGTCGGATTCGCCGCCGCAGTGGGGGCGGAGTAGGCGCCGACGAATTCGAATTCGAGGGCCGGGTTCTCCTTGTGCAACGCCTTGATCTTCACGGAGCCCATGGCCCCGGTGAGCTTAGTCAGGTGGCCATCGTCATAGAAGTAAAACGTCCCCGTCTTCAGGTACTGGCTCACCGGCCAGTTCTCGACGCGCGAAGGCGTGGTGAGGCCCGTGGACAGCGAGAAGCCAGCACACTGCAGCAGCGCACCCCAGGGCGCAGAGGTTCCAGCCACGCCAGAGGTACACAGCTCGACAGTGAATTTGATCCGCGAGCAGCTCACCGCCAGCAGATCCTGAGACCCGCCGAAGTACGGGAACTGGATTTTGCGCTGAGCGAACGTCGGATCGATGGGTGTGGCATCGAAGTCGTTGACGAACAGCACGCAGTCGGTGGCGGCGACAGGGGCAGCGTCCACGCCAGCGGTGGCTTCGACCTTGAACAGCAGGAGTCGGTTTTTGTCGTAGCGCGGCATGAAGCCACCTCCGTATCAGTGTGAGTGGCCCGGGGTCAGTGAGGGGTCCCGGGTCGGCGTCGATCAGACGCCCGAGCTAGGGCCGCGCAGGGCCGACGAGAAGGCGCCGAAGACGTTGGCAAAGCCGGAGAAAGCCGTGGTGAGCTGGCCCTTCAGGCCGTCAACATCGCCGCGCAGGCCGTTGATGTCGCGGCGGGCGGCAAAGCTCTCGGCCTCCAGCGATACGACGCGCAGGGCCAGCGCAGACAGGTCGTTGACTACCTGCTGCACGGCCAGCGTGGCGGCCGTGGCGATGTTCTTGGCATCAGCAGCAGCCAGCAGGGCAGCATCGAACTTCTCGGTGATCGTGGTGAAGAGGTTCGAGCCTTCCTCGAATTCCGGCGTGCCCGGAACGGCATCCACCAGGCGCTTGATCTTCTCCAGGAACGTCAGGATGGCGGTGTCCTGACCGGTCAGTGCGGCGATCTGGGCGTTCACGTCCGCCATGATCGCGTAGCCCTTTTCGTCCAGGACGTTCTTGATCTCGGCGCCGGTGGCGGCGGCGTAGTGCTGCATGAACTGCAGGAGGGTCTGGTCCATGAGGACTCCTTGATTGGGGTGTTGAGTGCCCGGGTAGAGCCGCCGGGCCGGCGTTTCTTCAGGCGTCCGGCTTGGTCAGCCAGCCAAGGCCAGCCATCACGTCCACGGAGCCCGAGGCGACATTGACCGCCGCGCGCTGGGGCTCTTCGCCCTCCTCGCCGGCCTTGAACATCCAGATGCAACCATCCGGGGCGGGATCGGCGTCCACGACCTCGGCCGACTTGTTGGGTTTACTGGTGGCCATGTCGATCAGCCCTGCAGGATCACGAGGTGCTCGCGCTTCTGGATGGCGACGCCCCAAGCCAGGCTGATCTCGTACTGGATCTGGCGGTACTGACGGTACAGCGCGACCTCGAAGGACAGACCGGATCGCGGGTCGGTGATGACCGTGCGGTCGGCCGCCATGTCGCCGCCTTCCGGCAGTGCGGGCAGGCGGGTGGCCAGCGCGATGGCGGTGCGTGCGAACGCCATGTTTTGCGCGGCCGAGTTGACGACGGTGACGGCCACGCCCGAGGCCGCGCTGGTCAGCAGGCCGGGGGCGGCAATGGTGACCACCCCGGGAGCTGAGACACCGGTCACCACGCTGTACTTGTTCGGGTCGCCCGCGAACGTGATCATGTCCGTGGCAAGGATGGTCCCGGTGCCGGTTGCCAGCGTGATCGACGTGGCTCCAACCGCAGACACGCCGGACGTGACGTAGCTGGCGCCGGTGCCCTTGACATTGGTCTTGACCTGGGCCGACTCGCGGATCTGGAAGCCGTGGATGTCGAGCAACACGCCCTGACGCAGCAGCGACGTGTCGGCTGCCTCGTTGGCGCGGTTGAGCTGCGCCAATGCGCGCAGGTTGGCGCCAGCCGCAGTGTTGATGACGAGCTGCAGGTCCGTCATCGGGGCGCCGTTGTCCGCGAGGATCTTTCGCGCCTGCGCCGTATCAGACAGGCTGGTTGCGAACGGCGTCGTTCCAGGCGTGCCATACCCCCGCGACGAGTACTGGAAGATGGCGGCTACATCAGCCTCCACCTCGTTCGTCAGCGCGCGCATTGCCTGCGCGATCTGGTTGACGCGGACAGACGAGTAGCCGGGGCCGCTCGACAGCGCAAGCGACTCCTCGCCGTTGATGCGGATCGGCACCCGGCGCGACTTGGTGATGGTCATCGGCATGTTGCCGATGACTTGGTCGCCGTCGTTGGGCGGGGTGACGCCGGGGGTGATGTCGGAGGCGACGGCAGCCGGAACGACGAAGCTGCGGACCTGCTGGCCCACGGCGGCGCGCGCAACGGCGTGATCACGCGAGACGGCTGGGATGAACCCGACCAGCTCGCGCGAGACGATGTCCATCGACTCGTAAAGGTCCGGGATGAGCCCGGTGATGGTGTTGGCCATTCAGTGGCTCCAATCAGTCGGTGATGGCGGCGCCGCCGCGAATGGCAGCCATGCGGCTGCCCGGGTCGAGCGCATCGAACTCGCTGCGGGTAATGGACTTGGTGCCGGGCGCTTGCTGGCGTCCGGCGGGAGCGCCTCGGGCGCCGTCACCGGCCGGGCGCAGGTAGTCGGGTCGAGCCTTGACGAAGGCGGCGACGCCGTCCGCGAAGGCCGCGGTCTTGCCGTCGCGGCCCCTGAACAGGATGTCGTCGCCCTCGGTGTGCAGGTGCATCGACACCAGCGCCTTGAGGTCGTCGATCCGGTCCTCGCGGACGGGGTGACGGGCCAGCTCGGCCGCCAGGGCGCGCTCTCGGCGCTCGGTGGCGTACTTGCCAGTCAGCTCGTCGAGCGCTGCGGACTTCTCGCCCAGGTCGCGCTCGGCGCGCTTCAGCTTGGCCTCGAACTGCTTGATCGCGTCCGCCTGACCCTTTGGGCTGGGCAGGCTGTCGAGCTGGTCGATTTCGTCGATTCCCAGTGCCTCCATGAGGCGGGAGATCGCGGCGTCCTTGCCCTTGCGGCCGTCGATGGACTCCTTCGCCGCCTTGCGGGCCTTCTCCTCGGCCGTCTCGGCACGGGTCGAAAACTCGCCGACGTGCTTCTTCAGCGCGTCGAGGGTGGCGTCGTCGATGGTCTTGCCCTTGAGGCTGTCCAGGTCCATGTGCGGTGAGTGTTTGGTGTGGTGTCCGCTTCGCATCACGCGATCCGGTGCCGTGCCGCGCATCCCGCTCGGCATCTCGTTCGGATGCTCTAGCCGGCCCGTGCCACTGCGTCGGATTGGCTGACACCGCCTCGGGCGAACGTCCCGCGATGGACTTCAAGACCGCGCAGCAGCGCTTTTCTTTCCTGGCGGAGGCGTTCGACGGCTGCGGCGGCTTTGCGCCGCGCGTGACGTGGGAGGACCAGCTACTCACCACCACCGACCAGCAGGGCAACCTGATCTCGGCGACTCGCCGCGTGCCGAAGACCTCTGGCCCGTGCCACCTGGTCCCCTACCCCCGCGAGTCGGCTGAGAAGTTCGCGGCCCGTGCCGCTGTGGCGGTCTACGAGAACCACCTGCGCGAGGCGTGTGAGCGGTTCGTCGGCTACCTGGGTCGGCGCCGCCCGATGCGCGATGGCGTGGACGCTCCGCTGACCCAGCTCATGCTCGGCGATGCCGACATGCGCGGCACCCCGCTGGACCTGTTCTGGGTCGGGTTCGCGCTCCAGGCCAAGGCTCGCGGCTCGATGCTGCTGCTGATCGACATGCCGAGCGATGAGCCGGCCGAGTCGCTGCGGGACCAGCAAGAGCGGCGCATCGTGCCCATGCTGCGAGCCATCAAGCCCGAGGCCCTGATTGACATCGAGGTGGACGACGAGACAGGTCTGGTGGATCGCGTCACGCTGGGCGTGGCCGAAGAAGCTGATGGAGCCATGCGGGCGTGCGAGCTGACCTATGACGCCGAGGGGTGGGTTCTGCGCTTCGGCGACCGCGTCATCGACTCCAGCCCGCACGGATTCGGTCAGTGTCCGGTGCTGGTGCTCACCGAGTCGCGACAGGATTTCCCGCACGTCGGCAAGTACGCCCAGATCGCAGACCTGAGCCGGCGCATCTTCAACGCCCGCAGCGAGCTGGATGAGATCCTTCGGGGCCAGACGTTTAGCCTGCTGACGCTGCAAGTGCCGGAGGGGGAGCGCCACAGCTTCAACGCCGCGGAGACGGCTGCCACGATCGGCACGCACAGCATGCTCGTCCACGGCGGCGCCACGCCGGCATTCGTCTCGCCCGACAGCGGGCCGGCCGACGTGTACCTGCGGGTGATCGAGGCGCTGGAATCCAGCATCAAGCGCATCGCGCAGGATGACGCCACGAGCGGAGACGGTCCCCAGGAGAGCGGCGTAGCGCGCCGGCTGAGGTTCGAGCGCCTGAACACCGACCTTGCGAGCTTCGCACTCGGGATGCAGTCGCTGGAGCGCCGGATGTGGGCCATGTTCCACCGGGCGCTCGGCACCGAAAACCGCGTCACCGTCGAGTGGCCGACCGATTTCAACCTCGTCGATTCGGCGGCCGAGCTGGACATCCTCGCGCTGATGCAGTCCACCGGGTTCCCGCCTGCCGTGCTCGCGCAGAAGCGCCAGGTCATCGCGGCAGCCGAGTTCGACGCGGCCGATGACGACGTGAAGGCGGCCATGGTTGCCGCCATCAATGAGCAATCCCAAGAGCAACCGCCGGCCGTCACGGAGCCGGGGAAAGTAGCGTAATGCCGACCATCCTCCCGGCGGGCAGTCGCCTGACCATCCAAGTCCCTCCTCAGTCGAGCGTGACGATCACCCCCGCAACCGCCTCATCGGCTCGTGTGGCCAGGCTTCCGGCGACAGCCGGCTCGTCCGCGGCGCCGGTGACCGTCGTCATCTCGGCTGCTACAAAGTACACCGCCGGCAAGGTCACGCCACTGATCATCGATGTGTCCTGCACCGCAGGCTCGGTGACGATTGGCGACCCGGTGCTGATCGATGAGGTCTACGATCCTGCGGCTGTGGCCATCACCGGCGGGTCGATCTCAGCGACGATGAACGGCGGCAGCATCGGCCAGACGACGCCGATCCCGGTCAAGTCGAGCAACTTGGCGGCCGCATACACCGACTCGTCCGGCACACCTGGCAGCGTCACCAACAGCAGTCCGCGCGGGCGAGCGGCCATCCCTGCGGGCGCAACATCGATCACCGTCACATCGACGCTGGTGACCGCAGCCAGCGCGATATTTGCGCAGATGCGGTCGTCTGATGCCACCATGATCGAGATCTCGGCGGTGGCCGCCGCTGGGTCGTTCACTGTCACCGGCAACAGCGCGGCGACCGGGGTCGTTCCATTTGACTTCCTGGTGATCAACTGACCATGATCACCTCGCTCACCAGCACCGGATCAGCCGAGTTCATGGCCACGCTTCAGCGCCTTGGCCAGCAGATGCAGCGGCAGGCACTCGCGGCCACGGCCGCCGAGGTCGAGGAGATTGCGGGCAATCTGGCGGGCAAGCACACAAATACCGGAGCGCTGTTCCAGTCGCTGTACTCCAAACGGATCGACGACGGCGATGCATGGGAGATCGGGCACGACCTGCAGCGCGCCCCTCATGCCCTGTTCGTCCACTGGGGTACCAAGCCCCACGTCATCCGCCCGAAGCGCCCGGACGGCTTCGAGTCGAAGGTGAAGGCGCACACGCGGAAGGGGCGCCCTGTCATCGCACATACCCGAGTGGGTAAATCCATGCTGCGCTTTGCCGGGCCGAATGGGTTCACCTTCGCGCGCGAGGTTCACCACCCTGGCTACAAGGGCGACCCGTGGCTGGTCGCCGCCGCTGCGGCCGCACCGAAGATATTCGAGCGGCATGTGAACGCCCTGCTCGCCCGCAACATGGAGCCCTGATGGCCCTCGCCTACACCTACCCCGACCAGTACCTGCGCGCCCAGGTCACCACTGAGCGTGAGGCTCGGGCCATCGCCGACGTGGCCGATTTGGGCGCCGTCCCGGCAACCTGGACCCCGAAACTGATCGTCCTGCGCGCCTACGTCATCGCCTGCCTGGAGTGCCAGCAGCGCGCGGACGACCTGTTCGCCACCAAGCTGGCCACCTACCGCAAGGAGTTCGACGCCACCCTGTCACTGGCTCGCGCGGCTCAAGCATCCGCTGCAGCGCAGGCCGGCGGCGCGCAGTCTGGCGGCGGCTCGTTCTTCGGCGTCGATCTGTTCCGCGCATGAGCCAGCCCAACGCCTACCCACTGCTGGAGGCCGTGCGCGACCAGCTCGCCACCGTGCCAGGCGTGCTGACCTGTCGCATCGGCTGGGAGGCCAACGTCACGCCGGACGATTACCCGCTCGTACGGATCGTTCCCAGCAAGATCGGCGCCGGTCGCTCAATCGGTCGGCGCTCGGTGAACGCCATCATCTACTTCGGCAAGCCGATCCACGAGTTCGAGGCTGGGATCGAAGCGCTGTACTCCGAGGTGATGGCGATGGAGTCGGCGCTGATCACGGCCGCCGAGCAGACGCCGGGGGCGTCGGTGCTCTACCGCGAGACGCTGTTCGATGAGGATCGCGTCGAGGCCTACAAGCTGTTCGGCCTGGTGGTCGAGATCGTCGGGTGATCAGCGCACCAGCGGGTGACGCACCCCATCCCCGAGGCGCTTCAGGTGGTACGCCGGATCCTTGCCACGGTTGAGCACGTCGCTCACCGACGCCCCGCCCAGCACCTCAGCCGCCCGCGCCGCCGACCCCATGACGCACGCCGACTTCGCCGGCGGCATCGACCGCAGGAACGCCGCTACGCCGCCGGGCACCTCGCGGGCATCTGCGCCCGACAGGTCGCGCCGAGCCCTCAGCCTGCAAAAGCAGTGGGGGTGGAAAACCGGCTGCGGCGCCCGCGCCTTGGGGTAGCACCCCCGGCCCAACCCGAAAAGATCCGCCCTGGCGTGCAGGTCGCAGATGTCAGGCAGCGGATGCATGGGGTTGAGCATCACCTGCACGACCTCGACCGCCTCGTCGGCCATCATGTCGGCGCCGACCTGCGCCTGGTGCGCGCGGGCCAGCTCGGTGCGCGCGATACGGGTCGCCATGTACCGCGTCTTCTCCCTCAGCGCCGCGTCGATCTTGCGCCTCAGCACGCCGTCTCCCTTGCCCTTGGCCCATGCGTCGAACGCCTCCAGGTACCCGGCCCGCAGCGCGCTGGACTTGAGCCTCTTTGCCTGCGCCTGACCGCGGCGAATGAAGTCCTCCAAGCTCTTGCGCGTCTCAGCGTCCTTGGTGAGAGCCTGCAGCGCGGCCGGCAGCTGGGCGCGTGCGCGGCCCTCCAGCGGCCTGTCGGCGGCGCCCGCTACGTCGTACCCGTCGTACAGTCGCAGGGCCAGCGCGCGGGCATCATGCAGCCCCTGCGCGTGCGTCCTGACAATGTCCTCCACCTCCCGGGAGACTGCCTGCACATGCGAGTACAGCGCCGACGACAGCGGGACGCCGGACACCGGCAGGGCGCGCACCTCGTCCACTCCGACGGAGCGCTGCAGCAGCCCGCCGAAACTTGCGGCGAGCAGCGCCTCGAACTCACCGGCGAACGCCCGCAGCGCGTCAGCCACCGCGTCGCGCGGAGCCATGCCGGCGGAGATGGATGACATCGCGGCGTCGAACGCATCTCCGGCCAGGCGGTCAATCTCATCTGCCGCCGCCCGGGCCAGGCGCTCAGCGTCATCATCAGGGATTGCCGGCATGGTGGACCTCCTTGCTCACACGGCGGATGATCCGGTAGGCGCTCGACCTTGTGATGCCCATCCCCATCAGACGGTCACGCACGAGCGGGACATCGGTGCGACTGGCCAGCATCCGGCGTGCCGCAGCCTCTGCGGCTTCGGCCAGCCACTCGCGCGGCGCTGGCACGTAGACCTCTTGCCCGGCCCAGCCAGCGAACACCACGCGGGCGCGCTCCATCGCTGCGGGGTCCAGGACGCCGCCAAGCTCGCCGAGCAGCAGGTTGAAGGCAGTGATTTTCGTGGTCATAGTCCTGGCGCGTTGAATGTGGAAACTCCAGGGCGCCCGCTGGTCAGCAGGGCGCCGAAGGCTCGGCTCAGGCCGTCGATCTGGTCGTCGTGTGCGCCAACCGGGAACGTCGCCATTTCGGCCAGCAGCGCGTCGTTCCAGGCCCCGCGCAGCATCAGCACGTTGCCGACGTTGATCTGGGCGATCAGCGGCAGTGCGCGCGTCACCTTGTCGCCGCTCTCGGGGCTGGTGGCCACCGGGTAGCCGGCCAGCTCGCGCACCAGGTACATGGCCTGGGTCTTGCCGGCTTGGCCGGGGTCTTGCGGCAGGCTGATGCGCACGCCGCGCCCGTCCGCCCTGGCGGTGTTGACGATGGCGCGGTCACGCTCATCAGGACCAGCCCGCAGTCGCACCATGTCGGCGATGACGAAGCGCCCGTCTGGCATCCGTCCCAGCTTCGGCCCCGCGGTGTAGTCGGGCCGGCTGCCGCCCTTGGCCTCTGTGGCCGCCAAGTCCCAAGCGCGTACCCAGTCGATGCGACCCGCTGGGATGGCGTCGATGATGCCGATCTGTGTGGCCTTGATGATGCCGCCGCCGCGCGGGGCCGGGCGTTGCTGGAGCTGTCCGGCCGCACCGTAGTCGCCCAGCACGTCCTCCAGCTCGCGCACCTGGGCCTCGCCGAAGCGCTCGGGAAACATCAGCTCGCCCTCTTGCATCCGTGGGTCGGTCCACCCGATTGAGGTGGTGCAGCGCCGATCAGCCTCGAACCGCATCGGGATGCACAGATGCGTGTACGGCAGGCCCATGCTCAGGATGACGCCGGACGGGTCGCGCTCGTGCAGGCGCTGCATGATGACGACGATGGCCGACCGCTCGCTGTTGACGCGAGTCGGCAGTGTCTCGGTGAACGTGGTCCTGACCTCCTCACGCTTGGCCTCGCTGTTGGCTCCGTCTGCACTGATCGGGTCGTCCAGGATCACGCGGTCACCCCGGACGCCGGTCATCGACGTGAAGGCGCGCGCCTGCCGGAACCCCTTGCGGCTGTTGCCAAACTCGCGCTTGCCGTCCAGGTCACGCACCAGCGCCACCGGCCACAGCCGCTGATACCACTCCGACTTGATGAGGTCACGGCACCGCCTGCTGTCGCGGATCGCCAGTTGCTCCTCGTGAGCTGTTCCGACGAACCGCATCTCCTGCATGTCGCGCGGACCCCACTCCCATGCCGGCCAGATGACGCCGGTCAGCAGGCTCTTCATGGTGCCGGGAGGCACGTTCATCAGCAGCCGGTTGATGCGCCCATCGGTGACGGCCTCCAGGTGCAAGCAGATCGCATCCAGTGCCCACCCCCACTTGAGTGGCGTGGCCGGCTCCAGAACGCACCATGCGAGCCGTGCGAAATCTGCGAGCGAGCGCCGACACAACTCCCGCTCCATCGCGTCCAGTTCGGCGTCACTTGTCAGCACGGCGCCGAGCCTCCACCAGTTCGCGCAGGGCCTCGGTGGACATACCTCCGACATCCAGCTTCACCGGCCCGCCACCCTCGCCCGTGACCTCGACCTTCTCGCGCCACGCCCCGACCTCGATGTGCCGCCCGATCAGCTCCTGCAGCTTCACGCGGTCGGCCAGCTTCACCTCGGTCACCTGCCCGAGGCCCATGTCGGCATTACCCACCGTGACGACCTTGAGCCCCGCCACCAAGCCGCGGCGCCACACCAGCGGCCAGTCGCGCACCGCCCTCAGGCTCCCGTCCTCGTTGAGGATGTCGGCCAGGTCGGCGGCGTCCTGCTCGGCCAGCCGGCGCAGCACGTAGTCGGCGTCGATCTGGGTGCGCTGGCTGCGTTCGGCCATCTTCGCGGCGATGGCGGCGGCGACGTGAGTTTTCCCGAGTAGCTGCGGCCCGATCCACTCCGCCGTCCGCTCGCTGTACCCGGCCCGGATCGCCGCCTGGGTGGCATTCAAGTCTTTCAGGTACTCCTCGACGAAGCGCGCCTGCTTCGGCGTCAACCCTCCCCTCTTCCTGCTCATCCCATGTCCTCCAGAGTGCAGACGACGACATGCACGCCAGGCGCCTCCGCATACCGCTTCTGCGCGGAGACGCGGACAGCCTGGCTGTCGTCCACGTAGACGACCCCGTTCATGCCGTCCAGCACGGCCTTGAGGTAGTTGTCCGAGTCCGGCCTCGACTTGGCGAAGTGCAGGCCCTGCAGGGCGTCGGCGCGCTTGCGCTTGCTCCAACTGGCCGGCACCGGCAGCAGGACATCCAGAGCCACGGAGACGGCGGCCTCGGTGGGCGCCATGCCCCGCATGACAAGCCCCGCAAGCCCGAACACCGTGGCCTCGTAGACACGTGTTTCCTCCGGCGTGTAGAGCATCGGCCGGCCCTTGACGACGCGGACACGCGGGCGGCCCTTGGCGACCGGCTCGCCCGGGATGAAGAACTCAAGACGGGTCACAGGGATGCCCCGCGTGCGTAATGGAACACCGACGCGAACTTGACTGGCGGCCTCCAGGCGGAGGACTGTCTAGCCGGCCCGCGCTTCTGCGCTGCCGGCAGGTCCATGACGCGCGAGTAAACGCGAGCCCTCCCACCGTTCGGCAGCGCCACCGTGTCCACGGGCTTCAGCACTTTCGCGTGGACAAGCTCCGTAATGACCTGGGTCATCGTGTTGCGGCTCGCCTGTGTTGCGTCGCACAGCTGGCCGACGGTCATCCGCACCCCGATTGGCAGGACGTCACAAACCTTCTGCTTCATGGTCTTTTTCATTTTGGCTACCTGTCCCTATGCTCGGGGCTGTTCGTGCGCCTGGCGGCCGTCTGGCGGCCCGCGTCGGCTTGTTTGTCCTGCTTGATCTGCCGAATTACCGCCATGTGCCGCGGCCGTTCGCAATCTGGTCGGCTTGAGCACCAGGCCACTGTCGGTGCGCCTGGCCGGTCTGGGTCGGCGCAGATCAGTGCCTGGGTGAGGTGTGGGCACCAGGTCATGCGGCGCATCGCTGCGTCACGCTGGCCTGAAACGCCTTCAGCCTCTCGGCCACGCCGGGCGGTGGCGGGCGACGTGTCGGCATGTTCGCCAGCAGGCCGGCGACCGGTGGTGGTGGCGCCTGGTTGCACAGCACCCGGAACTCGGCAACGTTCGGTGCACGCTCGGCCGGCAGGTTGTTGAGGGCGTAGGCGATGGCATCGGGGTGTTGGCGGAGCCCGGCGAGCTGCTCGGCCCAGTCGTCACGCAGCAACTGCTCATCGACGCCGGCATACCGGGCGCGGAACGCCGTGCCGTAGCGGACGGTCAGCTTGGTGAAGATCCTCTCGACCCATGCGGCGGGCAGCATGGGGACGATCTCAGCGGATGCGGCGGACATTGGTGTCTCCCTCGATGGTGTCGGCGGTAGTGGCGGGCTTGACGTAGCCAGCCTCGAACGGCAGCACCTCTCGCGGTGCTTCGCCGGTGGCGTGGCGGTTGTGGGCCAGTCCGCCGGTCAGGCGTCGGACGGACTCGGCGGCGATGCGCTCGTCCCGCTCCCGGAACGACTCTGCGGCTGCTGGGGTCGTGCGGCGCTGGGCCTGGTGCTCGACGGCCTTGCGCAGCCAGTTCCTCCACGTCCCCAGCCAGTCGCTGCGAGCCGAGCCGAACGTGTGGTCCCGCAGCTTCGAGGTTTCGAGGTCAACGTCGATGCCGGGAACCTCGGCCTGTGCCCACTGCCGCATCTCGGCGGTGACGGCGAAGCTGTCCGGGCATTTTTTCGAGGGTCGTGGACCTTTCGGCTCGGCGGGGCAAGGGGGGGCAACACCGCTAGGTGTTGGGGGTTGTATTTCTTCTTGGTGTCTGGTGTCTGGTGTCTGGAGAGCTTTCGTCTGGGTTCCTGTTTCCGAACCCACAGATAACCCAGTGGGTTTCTCTTCGGTTCGTTCAGCTTCCTTCTTCGGCCTGCCTCCGCGCTTGCCGTTTTCCTTGGCCGCTTTGATCTTGCTTTGGGCCTTGGTTATCTCTTCGTCGCATCGGCGGTTCATCCAGGCATCACCAGACAGCGTGAAGAACTCGCTCAGCACAGCATCGACAGCAGCCTTCTCCTCCTTGCTGCGGGCGCGGGCCAGTCTGTGCGCCTGGTCGGCCGGGATGCCCTGCTCGGTCGAGTAGTAGCGGTCCAGCAGCAGGCTGTAGGCGCCGTGCTCCAGCATGGTCAGGTGGGCCGTGTCCTTGGCATAGTCGCCCAGGTGGCGCTCGTAGTAGTTCATGTCGTGGCTCCTGAGCTGCAGCCGCCGGCACAGCGCCGCTGATGGCGGATGCGCGTGTCGGTGACGAGCGCCGACAGCGGGCGGATCGCGCCGCAGCGGATGCGGGACATCGTTCCGCACAGGCCGGTGTCGGCTGGGCGGCTGGTGTACTGCTGGCCAGTGGTCATGCGGGCCTGGCGGTGTTCGTTGTCGTGGTGCTGGCCGCTCACTGCACGGTCCTCCCGCGGCTGGCGAGCTTCTGACCTGCACTGGCGGCCTTGGCGGTTACCCAGCCCATGGCGGCGCCGGAGGCATGCTGCTGGCCGCTCGGTGCCCAGAAGCTGCGTCCGACGAGCTGGCGCGACTCCAGAAGCTGCAGGTCTACCAGCAGGGCCTGAATTTCTGCGCCTGCGGCAACGGCAAGCAGGATCTCGCGCTGGCGGTTGTTGAGGCGGCGACTCATGCGGCTCGGTCCTGAATGACGAGGTGAGCGCACTTGCGCCGCAGGGCTTCGCGCTTGAGCTGCCCGGCCAGCGTGGGGCACAGGTGGTGCAGCAGGGTGTTGAGGATGCGGTCACGCACGGCGATCTCCGGTGGTGATGGTGTTGAGCGGGTAGTCGGCGCGCAGGTAGTCGTCCAGCGCCATGGCGTGGGCGTGCAGCGCGGTCAGGTCGGGGTGTGTCGGCCGGTGGCGCCCGAGGTGCTCGATGACGATTCGGTAGTACGCGAGCCGAACGTGGCAGTAGCCACGGACGCAGGTCAGGAGCGCAGCGCAGCAGATGTGCGCGATGGCGGATTTCAGGGCGCGGATCACGTCGGCCTCCGAGACTGACTGGCCTGGAGCACGAGTGCGACGCGCTGGCGGACGTGGCGGACGGCGGTCACGTGGTCGAGGCCAAGCTCGCGCATGACGAATGTCACCTCGCGCTCCTCGGCGGTGGGTGGGCGCCCCTGATGTGAGGAAAATGGAAGTCCCTCAACACCCATGCTCACGAAAGGGGCACCCATGAACGAATCGACCAAAGTCGAGTTGCTCAAGCTCGCAGTGCAGATTGCTGCGCAAGAAAGGAACGGGCCGGCACTGACCGCCCGACTGGCGGTAGACCCGGCCGCGGACTCGCTGACGGTGACGCTTGCCATCGCTCAGGAGCTTTCCAGGGCTCTGGAGATCATCGACACGCCGGCCAAGCCGTAGACGGCGATGTAGGCGCTGACGCACAAGCTGCCAGCCGAGGCGGGCGCAATGGCTTGCGCCTGTCGAATTGCATCGATCAGCACGCGCAGGGCTTCGTCCTCGCGGGTTTGCTTGTCGCTGGTGTTCATGCCGCTTCCCTCTGTGCGGTCTGCACGATGGGCTGAACTGAGGTACTGGGCGTGCCGGCCGATGACGAGGGGATCGAAGCGGCGGTCGGGTCAATTACCGGCCGGCCAAGCGGATGAGGCCACTTTGGATCTGGCACGCGCAACCATGGCGATTTCGGGCACATGGCCTCGACGAGATGCCTGCCGCCGGTGGCTCTCTCGATGAATGGGGCGCACATCGCGGGAACTCCGCATTCGCGCCACTGAATGACTGTCGGTACGCGCCGCCCCGTCATCCTCGATACAGCGGTCGGTCCGCCGAGTTGGTCGATCAGGTTTGTGCTCATGCCTCAATGCTAGGTGTACCTAGCAATTTTCGCAAGCGGAAACTAGCAAAGAAACGTGTAGGCTTACCTAATGCTCAAAGACCGAATAGCCGAGGCAATGGCTAGGAACCCAGGAATCACGCAGGCAGACCTTGCGCGCGCCTGCCATGTGAAAACACCATCAGTTGCCGCATGGGTGACAGGGAAGACGAAGAGCATCAAGTCGGAGCCGGCCATGAGGGCCGCGCAGCTTCTCGGGTGTGACCAGAATTGGCTGGCAACCGGCGTGGGGAGTCCGCGCTGGAGATCCGGAAACGGCGCCACTTTTCCGGATCGCTCAATCCCGGTCGGCAAGCCCCCTGAAGCCGGCGTACCTGTGAATATTCACACACTGGATGTACAGCCAGTACCGAAGATGGTTGCATGGGAGGAACTTCACATGCATGACCTACCGAACGTGTTCAGGCTGACCTTGCGTGACGACTCTTTGGCGCCAGACCTGCGGCAGGGCGACTACGTCGAGCTGCAGCGCGACCTTGCGGCGTCAGCCGTGACTGGAGACTGGGTGCTTGTGCGTGCAGCCGATGACCAGCACCACCTGCGCGAGTTCATCGCCCTCGGGGCCGAGGGCTGGGTCGCGGCACCGGTCAACAAGGCCGGCAAGCACCAGGCAATCACGTCGCAGTCAGGCGCGGTCGTGGTCGCGGTCTACATCGCCGGTGGCGTTGTGGGGCGGAAGAGTCGGCGGTGATCGCCAAGTGATGCGGATGTGGACTGAAGCGATGGCACAGCCCAGTCCACCATTAAGCCGCAGTTGCTGGACCGGACGAACCCGAAGACCAGAGACACGATGGCGCAGTTGCCGCTGCGCTACGCAAAATACCCCGCAGACGGGGCGCGAATTGCACAAGCAATAGAACTGCTGCTCAGGGGGTGCAGCGAAGATGATTCCACCACTGAACCTTGACACAGGATTGCTACCGCCCGGCGTCCATGCCTGCTCTCTCCGTGAGGCCGAGGCCGCCTTCGGAAGTCACAACGCAACGCGCCGGGCACGGTGGAACTGCCTGCTGTCGTGCCTGGACGAGATGCGGGTGGCTGGTCTGCGTGGCGCTCTGCACATCGACGGAAGCTTCACCACCGACAAGGAGCATCCCGGCGACGTGGAGGTGACGCTCGACGTGCGAGGCCAGCCGGACACGACGGCCGGCTTGGCCGTCGTGTTCTACACCCGGCGACACCACCCGCTGAAATCACTGCTCGCCATCGACTGGTATCCGACCTTGTCCGACAATAGTGACTTCACGCTCTTCTTCCAGTACGTCGGACCCAAGACGGCGCAGGCCAAGAACCTGCAGGAGAAGGACGCCAAGGGCATTCTGAGGATCGACACATGGTGAACAAGTCATGGCAATGGCAGACCCACCGCCGTGCGCACCTGGTCCACAGTCAGATACAGGCGGCTCAGACGCTGCTGCGCACGACAGGGCAGATGGACCCCGCCCTGCTGCTGGCGGACGGTAGCCCCTATTTCGATTTGCTCGACCGCCTCTATTCGGAAGATTTCCCGCTCGCCGTCATCCTGGATGGGTCAGACTTGGTCGTTCACGCTGAAGGCCCAGGCGCCCGCGAGCACAGCCCCAGCCTCAGCACGGTGAACTGGCTGTGCTCACGCATGGAGAAGCGCCTGCGCACTCTGGTGCAGGCTGTGCTCCCGATGGCGCAGGACGATGCCAAAGCAGCCAGTCGTGAACTGGATCTGCGCCTGACTGGCATGGCGCCGGGCAGCCTGTACCTGGGGTTCTCGATTGCGGATGCAGAGCCTGGTGCGCTGGGGCTGGATGACGGAGGGGCAGCGATGCTGCTGGTACGTGGCGCCATGCACAGCCTGCCGATGGTGCCGCAGTTCGTCTCGGACACCGACGTGCGGCGCGAGATCTTCGATGCGCTGCCGGACCCCGCGCTGCGCGATGCAGCGATGGTGGCCGCCTGCGAGATGGCGCCAACCGGGCACAAGGGCATCCACACCGTGGACATCTCGTCCCCTGGAAATGGCGGCATGGGGCGCATCAGCGGCGTGCTGGGTCAGCGCGAACGGGTTGTGCTGCGCGATGCCACGCGGCGCACACCGATGATGATGGCGCCACAGGATGGAGTATTCGTCGGTGAGGTGCGCGAGGTCGACTTGGATGCCCGCCGATTCCAGTTGCGCAACGTTCCCGGGGTCGGGACGCTGCGGTGCGCCGTGGACGCGCTGCACGTCGAGATGGCCCGGAAGCTGCTGGGTGCCGGGGTGGTGGTTCGGGGTCGCTACGAGGCTGACGCTACAGGGCGCCCCAGGATCATGCAGGTTGACCACATTGAGCCGTTCCAGGTGCAGGCCAACCTACAGGATTGACCACCGCCAACTCCGTCACGAACAGCCCGCAAAGAGCGGGCTTTTTCATGCCCGAACTGCAATCCGCAACCGCGTCATCATCTCCGACAGCCAGGCCGCAGCAGCCTCATCCTCATCGTCGCCAACCACGAACGCCGGCCCGTCCACCACGCGCACCAGTCGGTCGAGCACCCTGCCCGCCTGCTCCGGCGTCACCTCGCGCAGCAGCGCCTCGATCAGCACCGCCTGCAGATCCTGAATCACGGTCATTGCGCCAACCTCCTGCACTGAATTTGAGCAGCGCCGGCTACAGGGCGCCATCACCCCAAAGGGGGCCAGGCGAGTCGAAGTCCAGCGCGGCCATTGCTAGGCATGACTACAAAATCACTAGGCACACCTATTGACGTTCATGCTAGGTGCGCCTAGTATTCATCCCAACGCGGCACGGTGCCGCAAGGGGTGAAGAGATGCAGATCACACAGGAGCAGGTCGAGAGTCGGCTTGCGTACATCGACCGGTTCAGCGCCAAGTGCCGCGAACCGAAGAAGCGCGCAGAGCTGCGCGAGGTGATGCTTCGCAATGCAGCGCGATCATCAGCGTACCGCGCCACAGCGCTTGAACGACATGCCTTCGCCGGCATCGAGTCGGAGCCTGACACCATCCAGACCGCGGTGACGCTGGTCGAGAAGATCACCAACACCAAACTCGAACTGGTGATCGACTTCCGGGTGTTCGACGACGAAGACACGGATCCGGTGAACCTGCAGGCACACGACATCGAGCTGGTCGCCGCATGGTCCTGCAACCAGAACATCCAGCACTGGCTGTGCGAGGGATCGCACGGGCTCATCCGCAAGCTGGTTGCCGACCAGATGAATGCCCAGACGGCGCATGTCGCCCAGCTCGGCCTCGATGCCCAGATCGCAGAGGTGACCCCGTGATCCGCGGCGCCCTACAGGCGCTGCGCAGTGCCAAGCGCGCACCCGACAGCTACGGGCACGCCATCGGCTATGAGGCCGCAATCGTCGAGTCCGACGCGCCCCTAACCAGCCGAAGCCTGCTGCGCTCCCTGCTGCTGGCCGCTGCTGCGGCCCTGCTGGCGGCCTGCTGCGCTGGCTGCGGTGGCGGAGAGCCCGAGGACTACTTCGAGCCAGCTGTGCCCCCCGTGCAGATGTCGCCGGCACCGCCACTGCCGCAGCAGCCCGACGCCAGCCCGATGCCAACGACCAGAGACGAAAGGACCATCTGATGTTGATCCACCGCGCCCCCCAAGGCTCGCCCGAGTGGCACGCTGCACGTGCTGGCGTGATCACTGCCAGCATGTTCAAGGTCTGCCGCGAGAAGGTCGGCGGCCTGAACGATCAGCAGGCGCTGTACGTCGAAGCGATCAAGTCCGGCCGTACCGAGGCGCAGGCGATGGCGCTGGCCGACTACCGCGCCAAGCCGAAGGCCGAGGCCGTGCGGCTCGCGCTGATGGGCCAGAAGGTTGGGCAGCCGAGCGAATCGGCCCGCGACTACGCCTTCAAGCTGGCGATCGAGCGCATCAGCGGCCAGCCGCTGGACGAGGGCTTCGAGACCTGGCAGATGCGCCGCGGGCACGAACTGGAGCCGGAGGCACGCCGCGCCCATGAGCTGCACGCAGGCGTCGAGGTCGAGCAGATCGGGTTCATCACCACCGATGACCTCCTGTTCGGCGCGAGCGCTGACGGCCTGATCGGCGACGACGGCGGCGCTGAGTACAAGTGCCTCGTCAGCCCTGAGCGGCTGCGCGACACGATCCTGAACGACGACATCAGCGAGTTCGCCGACCAGGTGCAGGGCGGCATGTGGATCACCGGCCGCGCCTGGTGGGACCTCTGCGTGTACTGCCCCGCCCTGGCCCCGCTCGGCCGCGAGCTGTGCCGCTGGCGCATCGAGCGCGACGACGACTACATCGACGCGATGGTCGCCGAACTCCTCGAATTCGAGCGCCTGGTCTGCCTGTTCGAGGACCGCCTGCGCCGGCCGGCATCCATCGCATCCGCGCCCAGCAAGTTCGCACACCTCGCGCCGATGCTGCTGGCCGCCTGATCACCACCGATTCCAGAGAGACGCACAACATGAGCACCCAACTTCAGCAAGTCGGCCCGGTCGAGCGCCTGCCGGCCATGCAATCGGCGCCCACCCGCGCCGGCTTCTTCGACCTCGACAGCTTCGAGCTGATGCAGCGCGTGTCGAAGGCCTTCGCGAGCAGCGACCTCGTGCCCCAGCAGTACCGCGGCAATCTGGCCAACTGCATGATCGCGCTCGACATGGCGCAGCGGATCGGCGCCAACCCGCTGATGACGATGCAGAACCTCTACGTTGTCCACGGTACGCCCGGCTGGTCGTCGAAGTTCCTGATCGCCACCGTCAACGCCTGCGGCCGGTTCTCGTCCTTGCGCTACGAATGGCGCGGCGAGCCCGGATCGCCGGAGTACGGCTGCCGCGCGTGGGCGAAGGAGCTGGCAACCGGCGAGCGGCTCGACGGCATCTGGGTGACCTGGAAGATGGTCAAGGCCGAGGGATGGGACGGCAAGAACGGCAGCAAGTGGAAGACCATGCCGGACCAGATGTTCGTCTACCGCGCCGCGGCGTTCTGGCAGCGCGCCTACGCCCCCGAGCTGGCCATGGGCCTGCAGACGGTCGAGGATCTGCATGACGTGATCGACGTGACGCCGCAGCAGCCCGTCGCCGCCTCGACTGCGCCGATCCATGTGCCGACGCCTCAGCGCCGCACGCCGGCCACTACCCAGGCTGACCCCGTCACCCATGAGCAGGTCGACCAGAGCACTGGCGAGATCCAGCAGCCCAAGCCGCTGCCCGGCATGGCTGACCTGCTCGCCGACATTGACAACGCCCCCGACCGTGAAGCGGCTGAACTGGTGCTGCGCGAAGGCGAGAACCTGCTGACCGGCGCCGATCTCAGTGAGCTGCGCAAGGCGTTCGAGATGGCGTGGAACGACGCGCCCCAAGCCGCCCCGCAACCTGCGCAACAGCAGCAGCCCACGGTTGCCCGCCGCACCCGCGCCAGCGCCTCGATGGAGTGATGGCCATGAACGCGAAGCACACCCCAGGCCCGTGGTTCTACGACGAGGACTTCCAACTTGTCGAAACCGATGACGGCCAGTTTCTTGCGTCAATGAAGTTCAGCCAGTCGCCAGCAGTCGGAGCCGCTGAGGCGAACGGAACGCTGATCGCCGCCGCACCCGACCTGCTGGAGGCCCTGCAGGAACTGTCGAAGTCGTTCATCAGCAAGTACATCGATGATGAGCGCAGCGATTTCGAGATTGCCATGCACCGCGAGCGGTGGGAAGCCAAGGCCCGCGCCGCCATCGCCAAAGCCACTGGAGCGGCGGCATGAAGCTCACCCACATCAGCATCCAGAGCGTGGCCGGCGTGTCGTCGGCCCAGGTAGCCACCCGGTCGCCTATCACCATCGTGGCAGGGCGCAACGGCCACGGCAAAAGCTCGCTTGCCCAGGCTGTGCGCATGGCCCTGACCAGCGACACCAGCGCCCGCGGCATCGCACTGAAAAAGGAACTCGGCGGGCTGGTCCACGACGGCGCGAAGTCGGGAGCGGTAGAACTGACCTGCGCCGGCCTGCCCGAGCTGTTCGCCCTCGTGCCGTCCGGCAAGACCACGCCGCCGGCCGAGTATCTGCCGCACCCCGCGATGCCGTTTGTGACCAGCCCGGAGCTGTTCGCCCAGCTCGCGCCGAACGAGCGCCGCGCGTTCCTGTTCTCGCTCATAGGCCTGTCTGCCGGCGGCCCGGCCGTAGTCGAGCGCCTGCTGGCCAAGGGCTGCGACCGCGCCAAGATCGACCGAATCATGCCGCTGCTGCGCTCGGGGTTCGAGGCCGCCTCGAAGGAGGCCAAGAACCTCGCGACCCAGGCCAAGGGCGCATGGCGCGCCGTCACCGGCGAGACCTACGGCACAGTGAAGGCCGGCGAGTGGAAGGCGGCCATGCCCAGCGCAGCAGCCGCCGAGGGCGAGCCCACCGATGCCGCCAAGCTGAAGGCCTGCGACGCCGCGCTGGAATCCTGGCAGCAGCAGGTCGGCAAGCTGCAGGCCGAGCAGCAGCGGCGCGGCGAACTGTCGAGCCGGTTGGCCAGCCTGGACGAGCAGGCCGGGCGGATTGCGCGCATCGAACGGAAGCTGGCCACCGACAAGCAGGAGCTGACGGCGCAGACCGCGCGCCTGGACACGCTGGCGGCGTCGGCCACTGGGGTGCGCGTTGGGCTGGTGCATGAGCTTGGGTGGGCGCTGAACCACATGATCATCGTCGCAGACGGAATGGTCGCGGATGATCCGAGCGACGCTCGCGCGCTGGCAGCCATGGCCGCATACGAGCGCGAGCACGGCCGCCCTATCGGCACCGGCACGGGCAACCCGGCCGCAGCCGCCGCCCTGCCCGCCCTGCGCCAGTCCGTCGAGATGCTTGCCCGCGCCATCGGCAACGACAACCGCGACCTGACGACAGCCGAGCGAGCGAAGCTCGAAGCGGAAGAAATCCGCGTTGTGCTGGCCCAGCCGGCCGGCACCGGGCTGGCCGATGCCCGCCAGCAGGTCGAGAGGCTGAAGGCCGAGCGCACCACGATCACGAAGGCCATCGACGCCGCCGCCGCGGTGAAGCGCGCCGCGGCCGAAGCCAAGGAGAAAACCGCCAAGGCCTCCCAGCACCATGCCGACGTGATCGCCTGGGACGCCATCGGTGACGCGCTGGCGCCGGACGGCATCCCTGGTGAGCTGCTGGGCGAAGCGCTGGACCCGATCAATGACCGACTGGCCACATCGAGGGAGATCTCCGAGTGGCGACTGGTCAGCGTCAAGCCCGACATGTCCATCACCTACGACAACCGGCCCTATGCGCTGTGCAGCGAGTCCGAGAAGTGGCGCGCTGACGCGATGCTGGCCGAGGCCATCAGCCACCTGTCCGGCCTGAAGCTGCTGGTGCTGGATCGCTTCGACGTGCTCGACCTGCCGGGCCGAGGCGACCTGATCGCCTGGCTGGACATCCTGGCGCAGGACGGCGAGATCGACACGGCACTGCTGTGCGGAACTCTGAAGGCGCTGCCGACAGGTCTGCCTGACACCGTGGCGGCGCACTGGATCGAGAACGGGCGACTGAACGGGTCAGCGTCGCGGGAACTTGCGGCCGCGCCTGCAGTTTCGCCAGCCTCCTGCACTTCTGTGCCAGACCTGCAGGAGCCTGCCGCCGCGCCCGCTGTTTGCGATTCGGTGCAAGTCGAGGCCACTGGCAAACAGCCCGGACTGCCAGCCGAGTTCGTTGCCTACATCGACGGTCAGGAGTCCGCCGGCCAGGTTGAAGATGGAGCCGCCGACCCGCTGCAGAAGCTGCTGGCCGACGCCTACCGTTTGGGCCTGAACGAAGAGGGCCTTCCGGGCCAGGTCGTGGGCGAGCGGGCCTTTGAAATGAAGAAGGTCCTGTACATCACCGACGCCGACGCAGTGCAAGCCGAATGGGTGCGTGGGTGCAGCGATGCGTGGAAGCGGAAGCAGGAGGCCGCCGCCGTGCCCCAGGGGGAGCCGGTGCCGCCGGTGCCATCCAATGCCGCGCCGGCGGTGAGCACCAGTGTCGAGACGCCGGCAAGACGTGCCCCTGGCCAGCCTACTGCCGCGGCGGGTGTGGCGACCGGTGTGCCCGGGAAGATGGGCGCCGCGTCGAGCCCCACTGCAGCGTCTGCGGAGGGCGAACCCCGTCACTCGACTGCTGCTGACAGCGAGCTGCGCCGCCAAGCCGAGGCCGCAGTGGTGCGGGCCGGCGGCAAGGTCGTTGCCAAGTACCGCGACCCAGCCACCGGCCAGACGTGGAGCGGCCGGGGTCTGCGACCGCGCTGGCTGACGACGGCTGTCGTCGAGGAAGGCAAAGCGCTGGACGACTTCCTGATCACCGCCTGAACGAACCGATTTCCCGGGCGCGCCCGGCCAGACCCAGGGTTGTCTCCCCCGCCTGAATGGATTCCTGGCCGGCCTGCGGTGACGCGGCGCCCGCTTCTACACCCCCCTGAAAACTGGAATTGACCATGAACACCGAAACCCAAGCCAAGGCCACCGACACACTGGGCCGCGACCTGCTCGAAATGATGGTGCTGGAGCTGAAGATGCTCCCGAAGCCCTGGCCGAAGCTGTCGCAGAACCAGCAGAACGACGTGATCGACCGCATGCGTGCCCGCGTGCTGGACGGCATCAAGACCACTGTCCACATGATCGCCAGCGACGGCCGCGCCGTGGCCGACGCCATGCTGAAGAAGGTCGTCTTCAAGGGCGGCATCACCGCCGAGTTCGAGCTGTCGAAGTCCTGCCCGACTCGTCACCAACTGGCCGACGCCGAGGGCAAGCTCTGCCTGATCGTGGTGGCCGATGCCGCCGATTACACCAGCGACATGGACGGCGTGAAGGGCGAGAGCGACCAGCGGGCGATGGACCTCGGTCACGAGTACGACCCGCAGGGGGATGGCAAGGGCATGAGCGAGGCCGACCGCGATGTCGTCGTTGACGCGGTGGTCATCGCCATCGGGAACGACCCGCTGGAGGCCGAGAAGCTCGCGCACTACGAAGCCGGCCGCCTGGCACGGCGGGAGGGGAAGTCGAAGGAGACGGCACCCCTTGTGCGCCATGAGCTGGTCGCGCAGTGGACGCAGGGCTGGGTCGACGAAGACGCCGATCAGGCGGACGAGGCCTCCAGCGATGCGACGCCGACCGGCGGCACCGATGCGCCGCCAGCCCAGGCCGAAGAGAAGAAGAGCCGCCGCCGCGGTTCCGTGGGAGGGATGGAGTGAGCATGCTCATCGAATTGATTTCGCAAGAGCCGAAGTGCCAGATCGTCACGGCCTCGAAGTGGCTGGTTGATTCGCTCCTGGCGATGAACATCGGCAACCGCAAACACAAGACAACGGTATCGAACCGCCTGACAGAAGATGTTCGGGGCGACCGGTTCATGCTGACAGCGTCCGGGATTGGCGTTGGTCGGAATGGAGTGCTGCTGGATGGTCAGCACCGCCTGTACGCCATCAAGGCTGCCGGCTATCCGCCCGTCCGGTTTCTACTCGTGACCGGCCTGGATCCCATGTCGCAAAGCGTTGTGGACCGCCACACAAGGCGAGACCTAGCCGATGCATTGACCATCGTCATGGGGTCGGCCACCTCGAAGCAGGAGGTTGCTGTCTCCAGATGTCTGATGGCAATCAAGGGCGCGACCCAGAAGACAGGCGCGTTCATCTCCAGAAGCTATGGTGAACTCAGCGACAGCGAGACGGCTATCACGCTGCTTGCCTGGAGGGGTGACATTGCCGCCGTAGCGGCAGCATGCGGGAAAGACTTTCGTTCGCCAGTTGTTGCTGCACTGTGCGTGTACCACCGAGGATCCCCGGAGCGTGCAATTGAACTCGCTCGGCAGATCAGGATTGGAGCAGAGCTTGCGACCGATTCCCCGGCGTTCCGCTTGCGAGCGAAACTATCCAGCACCAGCTACAGCGGCGCATCGGCGGCGCTTGAATACTTTCGGGTGACGGCATCCGCCTGTATGGCCCATTACGAGCGCAGACCAGTGAAACAGCTCAAGCCAGCCGACTCCTGGGTCGGCGCCAAGTGGGATTGGGTGGCGGACGAGGAGGCGGCGTGATCTACAGCAAAGAGCGTGTGCTGCTGGCGGTGGCCAGGCACGCAGGATCCGGCCGAGAGGCGGCAATCGAACAGGCCGCTCGGGATCTGTGCATCCCGGTTGAACTGGTTCTGGAGGCGATTGGGCTTGAAGGGGAAGATGCATGACGCAGCCAATCGCCGCAGCCGGCATCCCCGGCGCCCTGCTGCGCATCGACACCGTTTGCAGCGTCGTCGGCCTCTCCCGGGCCACGATCTACCGCCTGATGGCCGCCGAAACCTTCCCGCAGCCGGTGCGTGTCACGCCACGATGCACGCGCTGGCGCGCGGAAGACGTCACCGCATGGGCTGCAGCGGTCAGCCCTTCAGCTTGTCCAGGTAGTCCGCCCAAGCCTGCATCATCTGCCCGCGCTGCTCCATAAACTCGGCCCTGTCGTAGGCCATGCCCAGAGGCCCAGACTTGCCGTGCGCGAGCTGGGCCTCGATCACGTCAGCATCGATGCCTGGCAGTCGCTCCGCGATCAGGGTGCGCGCCATCGCCCGGAATCCATGCGGCGTCATCTCGTCGTTCGTGTAGCCCATGCGGCGCAGCGCGGTGCGCACGGTGTTGTCGCTCATCGGCTTCGAGTCGGTGAGCAGGGACGGGAACACAAACCGGCTGGACACCGACACCGGCCGAATCTCCGCCAGGACGGCCAGCGCCTGCACCGACAGCGGCACGGCATGCGGCCGACCGTTGGACTTGCCATGCAGCGTGCGCTTCATCTTGGTCGCCGGGATGGTCCACAGCGCCGCGGCAATGTCGATCTCCGCCCACTCCATCATCCGGATGTTCCCAGGACGCTGGAACAGCAGCGCAGACAGCAGTAGCGCCGCGCGCGTGCCTGGCTGCCCGATGTAGCCATCGATGGCACGCATCAGCTCGCCGACCTTGGAGGGCTCCAGCACGGCGGGCATGTGCCGCACATGCATGGGCTTGAGCGCACCGCCGAGATCGAGCGCCGGATTGCGCTCGCACCGACCAGTCTGGACCCCATAGCGAAACACGGCGCCAGTGGTTTGCCGCAGCGTGTGTGCGACCTCTTGCGCCCCGCGCTTTTCAATGCGCCGCAGTGCGTCAAGCAGGATAGGCGCTGTGAGGGTGGCCAGCGGCAGCGAGCCGATGCGAGGGAACATGTCCTTCTCCATGCGCTCGATCCACCGCGCCGCGTAGCGCGGGCTCCAGCCGGTGGCCTTGGTCGCATGGAACTCGCGCGCCACCGCCTCGAAGGTGGTGGCAGCGGATTGCGACGCCATGATCTTCTCGGCTCGTCGCTGCTGAACAGGATTGGCACCAGACTGGCGAACACGCTTGGCATCGTCGCGGGCGATGCGGGCAGCCTTCAGCGACACCTCAGGGTATGACCCGAGCGCCAGGCGCGACTCTTTGCCGTCAGGGTAGAACTTCCAGAACCAGCGCTTCGACCCCGATGGCGAGACCTCAAGGTACAGGCCGGCGGCATCGGTCATGCGACGCCGTTTCAATTCTGGAGGGCAGGAGGCGTTTCGGCAGTCGACATCGGTGAGCATCTGGTTCCCAAGGACGGGGAACGCTGCACCGGGGAACGGGATCCCGGTTTCTTCGCCCCGTGCCCCGTAATGTTCCCCGTACCGGGGAACGATGGCAAGAGCCAACATGAGACGCCGTGAGACGATCTGCCAGAGGGAGACCGCCAGAATACGGGGGGTGTGAGACGCTGAGAGCGGGCCTGATCAGCCGCTTTGGCCTGCCCGGAGAGACTCGAACTCCCGACCCCCGGCTTAGAAGGCCGGTGCTCTATCCAGTTGAGCTACGGGCAGTGTGTCAGTGCGCAGATGGATGCATCTGGCGATGTGAAGATCTTGGTCGGGGCGAAAGGATTCGAACCTTCGACCCTCTGGTCCCAAACCAGATGCGCTACCAGGCTGCGCTACGCCCCGACAAGAGCCTGCAATGATAGCCTACTTTCCAGCAGGCTGACCACATTGTCAGACCAGATCGCGCAATTCGTGCCGGCGCGGCAGGTCCGGCCCACGCCGCGTGCAGGTGATGGCGGCCGCGTTCGCCGCGAAATCGGCCACACGACGCACTTCGTCGAGCGAGATGGCGGCCAGTCCCGCCGGGCTCAGCCGCCCCAGTTCGGCCAGCGCCACCAGGGTCGCCGCCTGGAAGGTGTCGCCTGCGCCGACCGTGTCCTGCACCTGCACCTTGGGCGCCGACACCTCGCATTGCCCTTCGCGGGTCCACGCCAGCGCGCCCTTGCCACCACGGGTCATCATCACCAGCGACACGCCTGCCGCGAGCCAGCGCGCCGCCAGATCGGCCGGATCCAGCGCCGGATACAGGCGCTCGAAGTCCTCGTCGCTGAGCTTGAGCAGGTGCGTGCGCGCCGACATCCATTCGATGTTGTCGCGCCAGGCGTCCAGCGAGGGCTCGACATTCAGCCGCACGTTCGGGTCGTAGGAAATGACGGTGGACGCATGGCGCTGCTCGACCAGCACGCGGATGGTCGACGCGATCGGCTCGACCACGCAGCCGAAGGAGCCGAAGTGGATCGCCGCCACCGTGTCCGGCAGGCGCGCGAGGTGTTCGGGCAGCAGCTGGCGGTCCGAGCCGCCCGTGCCGTAGAAACGGTAACTGGGCACCCCATTGGCATCGACACCGACCAGGCTCAGCGTCGTGGGCGCATCGTTCAGCACGACCGCCTCGGTCGAGATGCCCTCCTCGACCACGCTCTTGAGGATGCGCTCGCCCAGGAAGTCGCGCGAGATCGCGCCGAGAAAGACCGCGGACTGGCCCATGCGCTGCACACCGGCGGCGACATTGAGCGGCGAGCCGCCGACCACGGCGTCCAGATGCAGACCGGTGGGCGTGGGGCCATCCTGGAACACGTCCAGCAAGGACTCACCACAGATGACAATGGACAGATTCGCAGGCGCTGCACTCATGGTTTGCTCGGTCAACGGATTCGGGGTCGCGATCGTCTCATCCCTCGGGCGTGGTGACACTAGGGAAATCACTAAATCAAGCTAGTTGATTTAATTAGTCGAGCCGCTACCATTCGTTCCGCAGGTTCACCTCCCAGCGGACCTCACCTCACCACCTGGCCCGTTCCACAGGCCGCTTCCACCTTCCGGAGACAAAACATGTCGCGTCTTTCCACCCTGGGCTTCGCCGCCGCTCTCGCCTGCTTCGCCACCTCGACGATGGCTGCGCAGCCCGTCATCGGCCTGATCACCAAGACCGAAACCAACCCGTTCTTCGTGAAGATGAAGGAAGGCGCGCAAGCCGAAGCCAAGAAGCTCGGTGCCAAGCTGCTGAGCGGCGCCGGCAAGGCGGACGGCGACAACGCCGGCCAGATCACCGCGATGGAGAACATGATCGCCGCGGGCGCCAAGACCATCCTGATCACCCCGAGCGACTCCAAGGCCATCATCCCGGCGATCAAGAAGGCCCAGGAAAAGGGCGTGATGGTCATTGCACTGGACAGCCCGACCGATCCGGCCGAAGCCACCGACGCCCTGTTCGCCACCGACAACTACAAGGCCGGCGTGCTGATCGGCCAGTACGCCAAGGCCGCACTGGCAGGCAAGAAGCCCGTCATCGCCACGCTGGACCTGTTCCCTGGCCACCCGGTGGGCGCGCAGCGTCACAACGGCTTCCTGCAGGGCTACGGCCTGCCGTCGAACGACGCCAAGAACAACGAGCTGGCCAAGCCGGCTGAAGTGGTCTGCATGGCCGACTCCTTCGGCGACCGCGCCAAGGGCCAGACCGGCATGGAAAACTGCCTGCAGAAGAACCCGGACATCAACGTCGTCTACACCATCAACGAACCCGCTGCCGCCGGTGCCTACAACGCACTGAAGGCCGCTGGCAAGGAAAAGGGCGTCGTGATCGTCTCGGTCGACGGCGGCTGCTCGGGCATCGCCGACGTGGGCAAGGGCGTGATCGCCGCGACCTCGCAGCAGTACCCGCTGAAGATGGCCGCGATGGGCGTGGCCGCTGGTGTCGAGTACGCCAAGACCGGCAAGAAGGTTGCGGGCTACACCGACACCGGCGTGACCCTGATCGCCGACAAGGCCATGCCCGGTGTCGACAGCAAGACCGTCAAGGTCGGCACCGACCTGTGCTGGGGCAAGAAGTAAGGATCTGACGGGATCGGCGCCGGCCTTCGCGCCGGTCGCTGCATCCATGTCACAGCGCTGAAGGCGCTCCCCATGACCGGCAGGCGTGAACCCGCCCGGTCATCGGGCGGGCGCCTTTTTCATTCAACCACCATCCAGCCAGTCCGCACGACGGCGGACTCCGGGAACCAACGTGAATACATTCAAAGACAAGCTGCCACCGATCAGCCAGCTCGGGCCGTTCATCGCCCTGGCGATCGCCTGCGTGGTCTTTGGTCTGACGACCGACAATTTCTTCTCCAGCGCCAACTTCGCGCTGATCCTGCAGCAGGTCATGGTCGTCGGCGTCATCGCGATCGGCCAGACACTGATCATCCTCACCGCCGGCATCGACCTCTCGTGCGGCATGGTGATGGCCCTGGGCAGCATCGTCATGACCAAGGTCGCCGAAGACTTCGGCCTGCCCGCGCCGCTGGCCATCCTGCTGGGCATCGCCGTCACCGCCGCCTTCGGCCTGGTCAACGGCCTGCTGGTCACCCGCATCAAGCTGCCCCCGTTCATCGTGACGCTGGGCACCTTCAACATCGCCTTCGCGATCACCCAGCTCTACTCCGGCGCACAGACCATCACCAGCGTGCCGGACGCCATGACCTGGCTGGGCAACACCGTCCGCCTCGGCGATGCAGCCATCTCCTACGGCACCATGCTGATGGTCGTGCTGTACCTGGGCGTGTGGTTCTGGCTGCGCGACACCGCCTCCGGCCGCCACGTCTACGCCGTCGGCAACAACCCGGAAGCCACCCGCCTGGTCGGCATCCCGACCGACCGCGTGCTGCTGGGCGTGTACGTGCTGGCAGGCGTGTTCTACGGCGTGGCCTCGCTGCTGTCAGTGGCCCGCACCGGCGTGGGCGATCCCAACGCCGGCCAGACCGAAAACCTCGACGCGATCACCGCGGTCGTGCTCGGCGGCACCAGCCTGTTCGGCGGCCGCGGCGTGGTCCTCGGCTCGCTGGCCGGTGCGGTCGTCGTCGGCGTGCTGCGCAACGGCCTGACGCTGATGGGCGTGTCGTCCGTCTACCAGGTGCTGATCACCGGCATCCTCGTGATCGTTGCCGTGACCGTGGACCAACTGTCTCGCAAGGGAGCTCGCTGAAATGGCTTCGAACAACAAGCAGATCGTGATGCAGGCCAAGGGCCTGGTCAAACGCTACGGCCAAGTCACGGCCCTGGACGGCGCCGACTTCGAGCTGCGCGCCGGCGAAATCCTGGCCGTGATCGGCGACAACGGCGCGGGCAAGTCCTCGCTGATCAAGTGCCTGTCGGGTGCGACCGTGCCGGACGAAGGCGAGATCCTGCTGGACGGCAAGCCCGTGCGCTTCAAGACCCCGATCGATGCCCGCCAGGCCGGCATCGAAGCCTGCTACCAGGACCTGGCCGTGGCCCCGGCCATGACGATTGCCGAAAACCTCTTCCTCGGCCGCGAACTGCGCCGCGAAGGCTTTGCCGGCAACGTGCTGCGCATGCTCGACAAGAAGAAGATGCTCGAAACCAGCATCGCCCGCATGAACGACCTGAAGGTCGGCATCCGCTCGATGACGCAGGCGGTGGAGACGCTCTCGGGCGGCCAGCGCCAGTGCGTGGCGGTGGCGCGTGCGGCGGCCTTCGCCGAGCACGTGGTCATCCTGGACGAGCCGACCGCCGCGCTGGGCGTCAAGGAAGGCAACATGGTGCTGGAGCTGATCCGCCGGGTGCGCGACAAGGGTCTGCCGGTGATCCTGATCTCGCACAACATGCCGCACGTCTTCGAGATCGCCGACCGCATCCACGTCGCGCGCCTGGGCAAGCGTGCCGCCGTGCTGAACCCCAAGAAGATCAGCATGAGCGACACCGTGGCGGTGATGACGGGCGCGATGTCGCCCGACAAGATCCCCAAGGACGCCCTCGCCTGAGATTCACCCACCGCACTCCCGCACACCCACCACAAGACCACAGGACACCAGATGCTCAAGGGGATCGATCCATTGCTGACGCCGCAGCTGCTGCAGGTGCTCGCCGAGATGGGCCATGGCGACGAGATCATCGTGGCCGATGCCAATTTCACCGCGGCCAGCCTCGCCACCGGGCCGGACGGTCGGCGCAAGCCCGTCATCCACCTGCCGGGTGCCGGCATCCAGCGCACGGCGCAGGCGCTGCTGAGCCTGCTTCCGCTGGATGCGGCGGTGTCGCAGCCGATCGCCTACATGAAGGTCTGCGACACGCCGGACGGCTACCGCAGCCGCCTGCAACGCGAGGTGATCGCGCTGATCGAGGCGGATGGACACGCGCGCAGCGCGCAGTGCGAGGCGGTCGAGCGCTTCGCGTTCTATGACCGCGTGCGCACGGCGTTCGCCATCGTGCTGACCGGCGATCTGCAGCCCTATGGCAACTTCCTGTTCAAGAAGGGTGTCATCGGCGAGGCCCTGGACGCCTGAGCGGCTGCCAGCCCCGCATGGGGAACGTCCGGAGGCCGGCGCGATGCCGGCCTTTTTCATGACCCGTACGGGTCACCAGATCTGGCACAGCCTACTGATTCAGCTGGGCCCAGACCTTGTCCAGCCGCTTGACGCTGACCGGCTGCGGCGTGCGCAATTCCTGCGCGAACAGGCCCACGCGCAACTCTTCCAGCAGCCAGCGGTACTCGGTCAGGCGGTGGTCGTCGGTGCCCTTGAGGTCGGCGAGGCGGCGCGTGTAGCGTGTTTCCAACGGACGCAGCTCGGCCAGGCGCTGCGCATCGCGTGCCGGATCGGCGCGCCACTTCTCCAGACGCAGCACGATCGCCTTGAGGTAGCGCGGCAGGTGGTGGAGCTGCGACCAGTGCGTCTGCGCGATGAAGCGCTTGGGCACGAGGCGCTGGAGCTGGCCGGTGATGTCGTCGGCGACCTCCTTCGGCACCCGGCTGTCCTTGAGCTTGCGCAGCGCGGCGGCGTAGTCAATCAGGATGGTACCGGCCGTGCGCGCGACCTCCTGCGCGATCAGGTTCAGGCGCGGGCGGCCCTCGTCGATGCGGCGCTGGAAGGCCGCTGCATCGGTCGGCAGCGGATCGGCGAGGAAGGCCCGCGTCAGCGCCACGTCGATCACCTGGTCGCGCAGCTCTTCCTGCGTCCCGAGCGGCATGTAGGCCACCGACATCTTCTGCAGGTCCGGGATGTTCTTTTCCAGGTACTTCAGCGGCTCCTTGATGTTCAGCGCCACCAGCCGGCGCAGGCCGCTGCGGTGCTTCGCGGCGGCGGCGTCCGGCTCGTCGAACACCTCGATCTCGACATGCGCGCCGCAGTCGATCAGCGCCGGGAAGCCGATCAGCGTCTGGCCGGCCTTGCGGATCTCCATCAGCTCGGGGAGTTCACCGAAGGTCCAGGCGGTGTAGCGGGCGGGCGGGCTGGGAGGGGCGCTCGGTGCGCTGCCCCCTCCCCGGCCCTCCCCCGCTGGGGGAGGGAGAGCATCCCGCGCCGCCCCCGTCTTGGCCCCTCCCCCAGCGGGGGAGGGTTGGGGTGGGGGCTCCGCACGCGCAGCCACCTTCAACCCCGCCAACGCCTGAAACGCCGTCCGCGCCTGCCCCCCCAGCTCCGCCTTCAACGCCGCCAGGTTGCGCCCCATCCCCAACTGCCGCCCGTGCTCATCCACCACGCGGAAGTTCATGAACAGGTGCGCCGCCACCATCTCCAGCTTGAAGTCGTTGCGCTGCACGGCGATCTGGCTGCGCTCGCGCACCGCCTTGAGCAGCACATCGACCAGGTTGCCCTGCGCAAACGGGTTCAGCTCGACGAACTCGGCCACGTAGTCCGGCAGCGGGACCAGCCGCGAGCGCGGGCGCTGGTGCAGGCTCTTGACCAGCGCCAGCACCTTGGCCTCCAGCATCCCGGGCACCAGCCACTCGCAGCGCTCCTCGCTGACCTGGTTGAGTGCGTAGATCGGCACCGTCACCGTGACACCGTCCTTGGCGTCGCCGGGGTCGTGCAGGTAGGTGGCGGTGCAGTCGATGCCGCCCAGCCGGATCGTCTTCGGGAAGGCGGTGGTGGTGATGCCGGCCGCCTCGTGGCGCATCAGCTCGTCGCGCGTCAGGTGCAGCAGCTTCGGCCCGGAGCGCTCCGCCTTGCTCTCGTGGCGGTACCAGCGCTCGAAGGTCGCGCCGCTGACCACGTCGCGCGGCAGCTGCGCGTCGTAGTAGGCGTGGATCAGCTCGTCGTCGACCAGCACGTCCTGGCGGCGCGACTTGTGCTCCAGCTCCTCGACCTGCCGGATCAGCTTCTGGTTGTGGGCTAGGAAGGGCAGCTTGGTGTTCCACTCGCCGTTCACCAGCGCCTCGCGGATGAAGATCTCGCGCGCGGCCGGCGCGTCCACGTTGCCGAAGTTCACCCGGCGGTTGGCGTAGACGACGATGCCGTACAGCGTCGCCCGCTCCAGCGCGATGACCTCGGCGGCCTTCTTCTCCCAGTGCGGCTCCAGCAGCTGGACCTTGAGCAGGTGGCCGGCGATCGGCGGAATCCAGGCCGGATCGATCGCGGCCAGCCCGCGCCCGAACAGGCGCGTCGTGTCGACCAGCTCGGCCGCAACCAGCCAGCGGCCCGGCTTCTTGCTCAGGTGCGCACCCGGGTGGCGCCAGAACTTGATGCCGCGCGCGCCCAGGTACCAGTCCTCGTCCTCGGACTTCAGGCCGATGTTGCCGAGCAGGCCGGCGAGCATCGACAGGTGGATCTGGTCGTAGGTGGCCGGCGCGCCGTTGAGGCGCCAGCCGTGTTCGGCGACCACGGTGTGGAGCTGGCTGTAGATGTCGCGCCACTCGCGCACGCGGCGCGGGCTGACGAAGCTCTCGCGCAGGCGCTGCTCCTGCTGGCGGTTGCTGAGCTTGTGGGCGGCGCCTTCGGTCGGCGCGTGGTGGCCCCGGCCCTCGTCGATCCACTTCCAGAGCTTCAGGTAGCCCATGAACTCCGAGCGCTCGTCGTCGAACTTCTTGTGCTTCTCGTCGGCGTTCTGCTGCTGGTCCATCGGCCGGTCGCGCACGTCCTGCACGCTCAGCGCCGAGGCGATGATGAGCACCTCGTTGAGCGCCTCGCGGTTGCGCGCCTCCAGGATCATGCGACCCACCCGCGGGTCCAGCGGCAGCCGCGCCAGCTCCTGGCCGATCGGCGTCAGCTCGTTGAGGTCGTCGACCGCGCCGAGTTCGCCCAGCAGCGCGTAGCCATCGGCGATGGCCTTGCGCGGCGGCGGCTCCAGGAAGGGAAAGTCCTCGACCAGCCCCAGCCGCAGCGACTTCATGCGCAGGATCACGCCGGCCAGCGAGGACCGCATGATCTCCGGGTCGGTGAAGCGCGGGCGGCCCAGGAAATCCTTCTCGTCGTAGAGGCGGATGCAGATGCCGTTGGCCACGCGCCCGCAGCGGCCGGCGCGCTGGTTGGCCGCCGCCTGCGAGATCGGCTCGATCTGCAGCTGCTCGACCTTGGTGCGGTAGCTGTAGCGCTTGACGCGGGCGTGGCCGGTGTCGATCACGTAGCGGATGCCGGGCACCGTCAGCGAGGTTTCCGCGACGTTGGTGGCCAGCACGATGCGCTTGCCGCCGCCGGTCTCGAAGACGCGGTCCTGCTCCTGCTGCGACAGCCGGGCGAACAACGGCAGGATGTCGGCGTGGCGGTGCAGCGGCTGGTGGCTGAGATGCTTGCGCAGGTGGTCGGCGGCTTCGCGGATCTCACGCTCGCCGGGCAGGAAGACCAGGATGTCGCCCGAGCCGCTGCGCCAGAGTTCATCCACCGCGTCGGCGATGGCGTCGTTGAGGTCGAATTCCTTCGTCTCCTCGAACGCCTTCCAGCGTTGTTCCACCGGAAAGGTGCGGCCGCTGACCAGGATCACCGGCGCCGGCCCCTTGACGGAGGCGAAGTGCTGCGCAAAGCGCTCGGCGTCGATGGTGGCCGAGGTGACGACGATCTTCAGGTCGGGCCGGCGCGGCAGGATCTGGCGCAGGTAGCCGAGCAGGAAGTCGATGTTGAGGCTGCGCTCGTGGGCCTCGTCGATGACCAGCGTGTCGTAGGCGCGCAGCAGCGGGTCGGACTGGGTCTCGGCGAGCAGGATGCCGTCGGTCATCAGCTTGACCGAGGCGCCGGCCTGCAGGCGGTCCTGGAAGCGCACCTTGTAGCCGACCACCTCGCCGAGCGGCGATTTCAGCTCGTCGGCGATGCGCCTGGCGACCGAGCTGGCAGCGATGCGGCGCGGCTGCGTGTGGCCGATCAGCCCGGCGCCGCCCGCACCCAGGCCGCGGCCGAGTTCGAGCGCGATCTTCGGGATCTGCGTGGTCTTGCCGGAGCCGGTCTCGCCGCAGACGATGATGACCTGGTGGTCGCGCATGGCCTGCGCGATCTCGTCGCGCCGGGCCGAGACCGGCAGCGCGTCCGGGTAGGTGATCGGCGGGACGGGGTTGGCGGGGCGGCGCACGGGCGCGGCGGCGGCAGCGGTCCGCTTCGGCGGCGCGGCGGGAGGGGTGGGGAGCGTCGGGTTCACAGGGGGCGGATTATCGCCGCCCCGCAGCATCGGCCGGGCCACGGCCGTCCAGCCCAGGAGCACGTCGGGCACAATCGCGACCCCATGAGCCTCGTCTTTCCCCACACCTTCGTCCCCTGGTTCCGCTCGGTCGCGCCGCACATCCATGCGTACCACGGCAAGACCTTCGTCATCGGCATGGCCGGCGAGCTGGTGGCCGCCGGCAAGCTCAATGCGTTCGTGCAGGACCTGTCGCTGCTGCACGCGATGGGCATCAAGCTGGTGCTGGTGCATGGCTTCCGGCCGCAGGTCAACGAGCAGCTCCGCGCCAAGGGCCACGCCTCGCGCTTCAGCCATGGCAAGCGCATCACCGACCCGGTCGCGCTCGACTGCGCGCAGGAGGCGGCGGGGCAACTGCGTTTCGAGATCGAGGCCGCCTTCTCGCAAGGCCTGCCGAACACGCCGATGGCCAACGCGACCGTGCGGGTGGTGTCGGGCAATTTCCTGACCGCGCGCCCGGTGGGCATCGTCGACGGCGTGGACTTCATGCATAGCGGCGTGGTGCGCAAGGTCGATTCGGCCACCATCCGCCGCGCCATCGACATCGGCGCGCTCGTGCTGCTGTCGCCCTTCGGCTTCTCGCCGACGGGCGAGGCCTTCAACCTGACGATGGAAGACGTCGCGACCGCCACCGCCGTGGCGCTGCAGGCCGACAAGCTGATGTTCATGACCGAGCTGCCCGGCATCCGCGAGAATCTGGACGACCCGGAAAGCGCCATCGACACCGAACTCGCGCTGGCCGATGCACGGCGGCTGCTCGTCAAGCTGCCGCCGCCGACCCAGCCGAGCGAGCCGGCGTTCTACCTGCAGCACTGCGTGCGCGCCTGCGAAGGCGGGGTCGAGCGCTCGCACATCCTGCCGTATGCCGCCGACGGGGCGGTGCTGCTGGAAATCTTCACCCACGACGGCGTCGGCACCATGGTGGTCGACGAGAAGCTGGAAAGCCTGCACGAGGCCACCGCCGACGACGTGGGCGGCATCCTGCAGCTGATCGAGCCCTTCGAGCGCGACGGCACGCTGGTCAAGCGCAGCCGCACCGAGATCGAGCGCGACATCACCACCTACACCGTCATCGAGCACGACGGCATCATCTTCGGCTGCGCCGCGCTCTACGCCTATCCCGAAGCCCGGACCGCGGAAATGGCCGCGCTGACCATCTCGCCGCAGGTCCAGGGCCAGGGCGACGGCGAGCGCATCCTCAAGCGCATCGAGCAGCGGGCCCGCGGGATGGGGCTGGACAGCATCTTCGTGCTCACCACGCGCACGATGCACTGGTTCGTCAAGCGCGGTTTCCAGCAGGTCGACCCCGACTGGCTGCCCGAAGCCCGAAAACGAAAATACAACTGGGACCGGCGCTCGCAGGTCCTGGTCAAGAAACTCAGCTGAGTTACCGCCTGAATCCACCCGAAAGGAACACTCCAATGGCACGCACCATTCAATGCATCCTGCTGAAAAAGGAAGCCGAAGGGCTCGACTTTCCGACCTATCCCGGCGAACTGGGCAAGCGCATCTACCAGAGCGTGAGCAAGGAAGCGTGGCAGCAATGGCTCAAGCACCAGACCATGCTGGTCAATGAAAACCGCCTGAATCTGGCCGATGCGCGCGCGCGTCAGTATCTGGCGCGCCAGATGGAGAACTATTTCTTCGGCGCAGGGGCCGACCAGCCTCAAGGTTACGTGCCGCCGACGGAATGATTCGAGATACCCCGACAGACAATTCCCACTGGACAGCAGGAACCAAAGGTTTCTAGAATCCGGTCAGGATCAACCGTTGGGAAAAACACATGACCACCTATCAGGACCTCATCGCGCAAAAAGCGGAACTGGATCGGCTGCAGGCTGAACTGGAGCGGCAGATTGCCGAAACCCTGCGCAATGAACGCGCCAGCGTGATCAGCAAGATCAAGACGCTGATGGCCGAAAATGGCATCACCGTCTCCGACCTCGCTGCTGGCAAGCCCGGCCGCCCGCCGAAAATCGGCATCGCCGAACCCGGCACGACCCGCAAGGTCGCGGCCAAATACTGCAACAAGGACACGGGCGAATCCTGGTCGGGCCGCGGCCTGAAGCCCAAGTGGCTGACGGCAGCCCTCGAAAGCGGGCGCACCCTGGACGAGTTCACCGTCTGACCTGCATGGCCCCTCTGCGCGGAGCAAGGCTCCCGCGCCAGAAAAGCCACCTTCGGGTGGCTTTTCTTTTTTCACTTCAGACGGAAGACGCTCGCCCCTGACCCGCCTCCCTGCGGGGACCCTTAAGAATTGAGAACTTGTGACGGATTGACAGTTTTGCGACCCATCCCTATGCTCCGCCAGTGATTTTTCTCACACTCCATTACCCCATGCACGGTTTGTTGTCGGCGTTACGCTCCTTGCTCCTGTCCGGCTTCGCCGCGTGCGTGCTAACGCTGGCCAGCCAGCCAGCCCAGGCCCTGCCGGAGGGCGCCGACGCGATCAGCCGCTTCCTGCAAGAGCGCTTCACGGTGGACACCACCGCCACCGCGGCATTGGGCGGTGTGCGGGAAACGGCATCCGATCTGGTGCTGTCCGCGATGAACTTCCTGGGCGTGCGTTACCGGTTCGGTGGCACCAGCGAGGAAACCGGTTTTGACTGCAGCGGGTTCACGCGCCATGTTTTCGAGAACAGCGTGGGTCTGTTGCTGCCACGGCGCTCATCGGAACAAGCCCAGGCGCCGGGCCTGCTGTCGATTCGCCAGGACGATCTCAAGCCCGGCGATCTGGTGTTCTTCAACACGATGCGCAGCGCCTTTTCCCACGTCGGCATCTATGTCGGAGAGGGCAAATTCATCCATGCACCGCGCACCGGCAGTAGCGTGCGCGTCGAGGACATGCACCAGGATTACTGGCTGCGCCGCTTCGATGGCGCACGCCGTGTCCCACAATTGAGCACTGGCGGCGCCCCGCGCAATCTCAACGCCCTGAACGCCGGTAACTGAGCCGCACGGACGTTCGCCGCGTCGGCATCGCATGCCGCCTGAAACAGGCACAATGCAGCCGCCATGTCGGAACGAAATATCATTGCCATCGTCGACCAACGCAGTGCCACGGCGCCCCAGCCGGTGCTGCCGCGGATTCCTGAGCCCCTGCCACCGCCGGATGGTCTGCTGAGTGACGGGATGGGCCGGCCGCTGCGGGATTTGCGAATATCGGTGACGGACCGGTGCAACTTCCGCTGCAGCTACTGCATGCCGAAGGACATATTCGACAGGAATCACCAGTTCCTGCCGCAAGCATCCCTGCTGGGTTTCGAGGAAATCCTCCGGCTGGCGCGGATCTTCGTGGCACACGGCGTGCACAAGATTCGGCTGACCGGGGGGGAGCCCCTGCTGCGCAAGCACCTGGAACGGCTGATCGAGATGCTGGGCGCGCTGCGCACCCCGGACGGCACCGCACTCGACCTGACCCTGACGACCAACGGCTCGCTGCTCGCGCGCAAGGCGGCCGCACTGAAGGCAGCCGGCTTGAACCGCGTGACCGTCAGCCTCGACGGCATGGACGACGCCGTGTTCCGCCGCATGAACGATGTGGATTTTCCGGTGGCCGACGTGCTGGCGGGCATCGACGCCGCGGTGGCGGCCGGGCTCGGTCCGATCAAGGTCAACATGGTGGTCAAGCGGGGCACCAATGCGCAGGAAATCGTGCCGATGGCGCGCCATTTCCGCGACCACTACAACGGGCAGGTGGTCCTGCGCTTCATCGAATACATGGATGTCGGGGCGACCAACGGCTGGCGGATGGACGAGGTGATGCCCTCGGCCGAGGTGCAGCGCCTGATCGACCGGCACTTCCCTCTGGCGGCGGTCGATCCCGGCCAGCCCGGCGAGACCGCCGAGCGCTGGCGCTACCGGGACGGCCGCGGCGAGGTGGGATTCATCTCGTCGGTGACACAGGCCTTCTGTGGCGACTGCAACCGCGCCCGGCTGTCCACCGAAGGACAGCTCTACCTGTGCCTGTTTGCCCAGCAAGGCCACGACCTGCGCAGCCTGCTGCGCACCCCCCATCCGTCAGGCCGGCCCTGGAGCGATGGGGAGATCGCCGCCGCCGTCGGCCTGATCTGGCAAGACCGTGACGACCGCTATTCGCAGCTGCGCGCCAGCCAGCCCGCCAGCACCGGCGCATCGGGCCGGCGCATCGAGATGAGCTACATCGGCGGCTGAGGGCGTCGCGGCCGACTCAGCGCCGCACCAGCAGGCAGACGGCGCGCGCCTCGATCGACTCGCCACGCCCCACGGGACCAAGCCGCTCGGCCGTCTTGGCCTTCACGTTGACGCAGTCCACGCCGATCTCCAGCGCCAGCGCGATCGCCTCGCGCATGGCCGGGATGTGCGGGGCCATCTTCGGGGCTTGCGCGACGATGGTGCTGTCCACGTTGACGATGGACCAGCCCTCGGCCCGCACGCGGCGGGCGGCTTCAGCGAGCAGGCGCCGCGAGTCCGCACCCTTGAACTCCAGCGCGGTGTCCGGAAAATGCCGGCCGATGTCACCGAGACCGGCCGCGCCGAACAGCGCGTCGGTGATGGCGTGCAGCAGCGCATCCGCATCCGAATGGCCGAGCAAGCCGACCGTGTGGGGAATGGTCACGCCGCCCAGCACCAGCGGGCGGCCGGCGACCAGCGCGTGGGTGTCCCAGCCTTCCCCGATCCGCAGGGCCGCCAGCGTCATGCCGACACCGCCGATCCGCTGCCGTAGCTGGGCTTGTCCTTGTCGATGGCCGGGTGCATGTCGTCCATCCACAGCACGTGGTCGGCGTAGCACTGCAGGTCGGTCGACAGGTTGGACATGGCGCCGTGCAGCCAGAACTCCTTGTGCAGCTCGGACTTGATGTAGGTGATCGCGTCCTCGAAATCGCCGTCGCCCGCCGACAGGATCAGGCGGTCGTACACGCCTTGCGCCGCCAGCTTGATGATCAGCGTGGCAATGCCCACGTCCACGCCCTTCTGCACCGAGCGGTGGAAGGCGTGCGAGCAGTTCGGGCAGGTCGTGTTGAGGTCCTTGATGGTGTAGAGCTGCACCCGCATCTTCGGGCCGCGCGGCGGGGCCGACTTGAGCCAGCTGTGGAAGGCGTTCTGGCTTTCGGTGGCAGCGTCCGGCGTCGAGTTCAGGTAGTACGACTCGTAGATCGGCCCGCCGTTGAGGCGGGTCACCTCGGCCTTGAGCTTGAGGTAGTCGAAGGGACGGTTGCGGCCATAGTTGAACAGGTAGGCCCCGTCCACGATCCATACGGTTTTCATGGTGTTGTCGTCCGTGAATAAGCGGAAGTCAGGTCAGACAAGGAAGTCAAGACAGGAAGATACGGTGGCTGCGAGATCCCGCAGTCAGGGGGCGCCATTTGAGCTGTTCATCAACCGCTCGGCGAGGACAAAGTCCTCGGGCCAGGTGACTTTCAGATTGATGAGATCCCCAAGTATCAGCTTCGGTGCGTGTCCGAGCGCTTCGATGGCGCTGGACTCGTCCGTGACGGTGTCGCCCGCGAAACGCAATGCGGGCAGGAGCAAACCGGCACGGAACATCTGGGGCGTCTGCGCGGCCCACTTGCCGGTGCGGTCGACCGTCGACGACACCCGCCCTCCCTCGGCCTGCTTGAGCGTGTCGGCCAGCGGCAAGGCCAGCAGACCACCCACTTCGTCACCCAGACAGGCGTCGATCAGGCGATCGACCCAGGCCGGCTGCAACAGGCATCGGGCCGCATCATGCACCAGAACCCAGTCGTGTGGCTGAACACCCCGCGCCAGCAGTTCGAGCAGACCGTTGGCCACGCTCTCCGCGCGTGTGGCACCACCACAGTGCGCCACCCAGGCCCGCTCGCCGACATGCGCCGGCGCGGCGGCCGCGAACTGTCCGTCGTCTGGCGACAGCACGACCAGCGTGGCCTCGATGCGCGCCACCTGCGCCAGCGCCGCCAGCGTGTGCGCCACCATCGCCCGGCCGGCGACCGGCTGGTATTGCTTGGGACCAGCGGCGCCAGCACGCAGGCCGACGCCCGCACAAGGGACCAAGGCATAACAACGGGGAAGGGTTCCGATCTGCATGCCCCCGATTGTCACCGCTGCGGACCGGCAGCCTAGAATCGCCGCCGACTTCGCTGACCGCCCGCCGCATTCCCCCCACACCATGCCCATGCAGCTCCCCAAGATCGCCCCCGGCCACCGCTACACGGTGCCCCGCCCGCTCGGCTCGGCCGATGCGCTGCTGCTGGCCACGTTCGCACAGCAACACAAGGCGGCGGGACACGTGCTGGGCGTGGTCACCGCCGAGCCGGCCGATGTGCAGCGCCTGCCGGACGAGCTGGCCTTCTTCGCGCCCGCGCTGCGCGTGGCGGTGTTCCCGGACTGGGAGACCCTGCCCTACGACACCTTCAGCCCGCACCAGGACCTGATCTCCGAGCGGCTGGCCACGCTCTGGCGCATCCGCTCGGGCGAGGTCGATGTCGTGCTGCTGCCGGCGACCACGGCGCTGACACGGCTGGCACCGCCCTCGTTCATGGCCGGCTACACCTTCCACTTCAAGAAGGGTCAGCAGCTCGACGAAGCGAAGCTGAAAGCGCAGCTCACCCTCGCCGGCTACCAGCACGTCAGCCAGGTCGTCTCGCACGGCGAATACGCCGTGCGCGGCGGGCTGATCGACCTGTTCCCGATGGGCTCGCTCGTGCCTTACCGGGTGGACCTGTTCGACAACGAGGTGGACTCGATCCGCGTCTTCGACCCCGACAGCCAGCGCAGCCTCTACCCCGTGCCCGAAGTGCGGCTGCTGCCCGGCCGCGAGTTCCCGATGGACGAGCGGGCCAGACAGGACTTCCGAGCCCGCTGGCGCGAACGCATGGAGGGCGACCCGAGCAAGTCGCGCCTCTACAAGGACATCGCGCAAGGCATCGTCGGCGGCGGCATCGAGTACTTCCTGCCGCTGTTCTTCGACGAGACGGCCAGCATCTTCGACTACCTCGGCCCGGACGCCGTGCTCGCGCTGCACGGCGAAGTCAACGAGGCGCTGGAGCGCTTCTGGACCGAGACCCGCGAGCGCCACCGCTTCCTGCAGCACGACCCCGAGCGGCCCATCCTGCCGCCGGAAGACCTCTACCTGAAGCTCGACGAGTTCTTCAGCCGCTGCAACGACCACGCCCAGCTCTCGATCCGCGGCAGCGAGGCGGTGGACTGGGCGCGCCCGCTGCCCGATCTGGCCATCGAGCGCGGCGGCCAGGACCCGCTGCGCAAGCTGGAGGAACACCTCGACCGCACCGCGCGCAGCCAGGGCGAGAGCCGCTCGCCGACCCGCGTGCTGATCGTCGCCGAGAGCGCCGGCCGCCGCGAGAGCATGCTGGAGCTGCTGCGCGACCACCGGCTGGAGCCGCCCTCGGTCGACACGCTGGCCGCCTTCCTCGCCAGCGAGCACCGCTACGCGATCACCACCTCGCCGCTGGCCGCGGGCTTCTTCTGGACCGAGTCGCACGTCCAGTTCGTCACCGAGACCGAGCTGTTCGACAGCGCGCCCACCAACCGCCGACGCCGCCGGCAAGAGGCCACCAGCGATGTCGAGGCGCTGATCAAGGACCTGTCCGAGCTGAAGGTGGGCGATCCGGTGGTGCACGCCAACCACGGCATCGGCCGCTACCAGGGCCTGATCGGCATCGACCTCGGCGAAGGCCCGACCGAGTTCCTGCACCTCGAATACGCCGACAAGGCCACGCTGTACGTCCCCGTGTCGCAGCTGCACCTGATCAGCCGCTATACAGGCGTCAGCGCGGACGAAGCGCCGCTGCACAAGCTCGGCTCCGGCCAGTGGGAAAAAGCCAAGCGCAAGGCCGCCGAGCAGGTGCGCGACGCCGCGGCCGAGCTGCTCAACCTCTACGCCCGCCGCGCCGCGCGCGAGGGCCACGCCTTCCGCTACGCGGCGCAGGACTACGAGGCCTTCGCGGCCAGCTTCGGCTTCGAGGAAACTGCCGACCAGAACGCCGCGATCCACGCCGTCATCCAGGACATGATCAGCCCGCGGCCGATGGACCGGCTGGTGTGCGGCGACGTGGGCTTCGGCAAGACGGAGGTGGCGCTGCGGGCGGCGTTCGTCGCGGTGATGGGCGGCAAGCAGGTCGCCTTGCTCGCGCCCACCACGCTGCTGGCCGAGCAGCACCACCAGACGCTGGTCGACCGCTTCGCGCAGTGGCCGGTGAAGATCGCCGAGATGAGCCGCTTCCGCTCGTCCAAGGAGGTGAAGGCGGCGATGGAGGGGCTGGCGGCCGGCACCACCGACATCGTGGTCGGCACGCACAAGCTGCTCAGCCCGGACACGAAGTTCAAGAACCTGGGCCTCTTGATCATCGACGAGGAACACCGCTTCGGTGTGCGCCACAAGGAGCAGATGAAGGCCCTGCGCGCCGAGGTCGACGTGCTCACGCTGACCGCGACGCCGATTCCGCGCACGCTGGGCATGGCGCTCGAAGGCCTGCGCGACCTCTCGGTGATCGCCACCGCGCCGCAGCGCCGGCTGGCGATCAAGACGTTTGTCCGCAACGAGAGCAAGGGCGTGATCCGCGAGGCGGTGCTGCGCGAGTTCCAGCGCGGCGGGCAGGTCTACTTCCTGCACAACGAGGTGGACACGATCGAGAACCGCCGCCAGTCGCTGCAGGAGCTGATCCCGGAGGCCCGCATCGGCGTCGCCCACGGCCAGATGCCCGAGCGCGAGCTGGAGCGGGTGATGCGCGACTTCGTGGCCCAGCGCCACAACGTGCTGCTGTGCTCGACCATCATCGAGACCGGCATCGACGTGCCGACCGCCAACACCATCCTCATGGCGCGCGCCGACAAGTTCGGCCTGGCCCAGCTGCACCAGCTGCGCGGGCGCGTCGGCCGCAGCCACCACCAGGCCTATGCCTACCTGCTGGTGCCCGACATCGAGGGCTTGACCAAGCAGGCGCAGCAGCGGCTGGACGCGATCCAGAGCATGGAAGAACTCGGCTCCGGCTTCTACCTCGCGATGCACGACCTGGAGATCCGCGGCGCCGGCGAGGTGCTGGGCGACCACCAGAGCGGCAACATGATGGAGGTCGGCTTCCAGCTCTACAACGAGATGCTGTCGGAGGCGGTGCGCGCCCTCAAGGCGGGCCAGGAGCCGGACCTGCTCTCGCCCACCGGCTTCTTCGGCGGCACGACCGACGTCAACCTGCACGCACCGGCGCTGCTGCCGGACGCCTACTGCCCGGACGTGCAGGTGCGCCTGAACCTCTACAAGCGCCTGGCCACCGCGGACAAGGCAGACAGGATCGACACGATGCTGGAGGAGTGTGTCGACCGCTTCGGCAAGCTGCCGGCGCAGGCGCAGGCGCTGTTCGACCTGCACCGGCTGCGCGTGCAGGCCAAGCCCTATGGCGTGACCAAGATCGATGCGGGGCCGGCGGTGATCAACATCCACTTCCGCCCGAACCCGCCGATCGACCGGATGCGCATCATCGAGCTGGTGCAGAAGAACCGCAACGTGAAGCTCGCCGGCAACGACAAGCTGCGCATCGAGCGCGCCTACCCGGACGCGAAGGACCGGGCGCAGTACGTGCGCGACGTGCTGCGGGCGCTGGGATCACCGCAGGCTGGCCGCTGACCACGCCCGCAGGCTTTACAGATCAGCAACAGATCGGTGGGTACGGCATTCACAAATCCGCGACAGAATCAGGGTAATCCCTTGAACCGCTCCGAATCCACCATGACGATCCAACGCCACTGGGCCACGCCCCTGACCATCGGTGCCTTTCTGCTGATGGCGGTCACCGGGGGGCTGATGTTCTTCCACCTCGACCGTGGCCTGAACAAGGACGCCCACGAGTGGCTGGGCTGGGCCATGGTCGTGGCGGTCGGGCTGCACGTCGCAGTCAACTTCGCCGCCTTCAAGCGCCACCTGACCCAGCCGACCGGCCGGGTGCTGATCGGCGCGTTCGTCGTGCTGCTGGGGCTGTCCTTCATCAGCGTCGGCGACCAGAAGAGCGAGCCGGGCTTCGCGCCGCCGCTGCGGGCCATGGCGCAGGTGCCGCTGTCGACGCTGGCCCCGGTGCTCAAGCTCACGCCGGCCGAGCTGCGCGAGCGGCTCGGGGCCGCTGGCGTGCTCGCCACTGCGGACACGCAAACCCTGGCGGAGCTGGTCGGGCCGGACCTGCGGCGCCAGATCGGTGTGCTCAACGGGCTGCTCGCTGCCCCGAAGCCTTGAAAAGCGGACGCCTGGCAGGGACCGGGTAGGATCGCGGGTTGTTCTCCGATCCCATTCCCCATTGCCCTTGCCTGCTGTGTCCGCCGCGATGACTGCCTCCCCCCGTGAACTTGCCCCCGGCCTGGTGATCCAGGGTTTCGAGCCTCCGTTGCGCCTGAGCGACTTCAAGCTCATCGCGTTCGACATGGATTCGACGCTCATCAACATCGAATGCGTCGACGAGATCGCCGACGCAGCGGGACGCAGGGCCGAGGTCGCCGCCATCACCGCCGCCGCGATGCGCGGCGAGATCACCGACTACAAGGACAGCCTGCGCCGCCGCGTGGCCCTGCTGAAGGGCGTGCCGGCCAGCGCGCTGGAGGCGGTGTACACCCAGCGCCTGCAGCTCAATCCGGGCGCCGAAGCGCTGGTGCAGGCCTGCCGCGCCGCGGGGCTGAAGACGCTGCTGGTGTCGGGTGGCTTCACCTTCTTCGCAGACCGCGTGGCCGCGCGCCTGCAACTCGACGAGGCCCGCAGCAACCTGCTGGAAATCGCCGACGGCCACCTGACCGGCCGCATGGTCGACCAGCACTGGGGCGACATCTGCGACGGCGAGGAAAAGCGCCGCACGCTGCTGGCCACCTGCGCCCGCCTGGGCATCGCCCCGTCGCAGGCCATCGCCATGGGCGACGGCGCCAACGACCTGCCGATGATGGGTGTGGCGGGCCTGTCGGTCGCACACCACGCCAAACCGGCCGTGCGCGCCCAGGCCATGGTCGCCATCGACGACGGCGGCCTGGACCGGCTGCTCGACGTCTTCAGGGACCGCTGAGCACCATCTGGGTCCGGATCTCGTCGCTCCAGTCCTCGAAATCGTCCTCGCTCATGCCCAGCGCAGCCAGCGCCTGGGTGCCGCCGCGCGGCCACTCGCCGTGGCGGTTGCGGCCGCGGTGGAGCTGGATCATGCGCTCGGCCACCAGCGCCAGCGCGATCAGCAGGCTGGACGGCTGACCACGGTATCCCGCGCCGAGCACGCGGTAGTCGTGGTGCAGACAGACGGCCTCGACGATGTCCTCGTCGACCCCCCAGGTCCGGGCCAGCGCGGCACCGACGACCGCATGGTCGGTGCCATGCCGGCCGCGCTCGACCTCCGTGAAGGCGCGGAAACCGAGATTGGCTTCCGCCAGCGTGGCGCGGTAGCTGGGTGATTCGAAGCGCTGCAGCAGCACGGGAATCCCGACATCGCAGAACAGCCCGAAGGTCTGCGCCACGTCCGGCGCGACCTCGCCATGCCGGCGCGCCAGCCAGGCCATCGCCACGCTGCGCCGGTGCGCGACATCCCAGAAGCGCTCCAGCGACGGCCCGTGCGCAGGCAGCACCTCGCGCAGGGCGAGCGCACTGAGCAGCGCGGTGCAGCGCACGGCTCCGAGCCGCTCGAAGGCCTGGGCCAGCGTGCCGCGCCCGCGCCCGCGGCCGATCCAGGGGGCATAGGCCGCCTTCAGCAGCGCGGCGGAGACGGCCACATCCGTCATGGCGATGCGGGCGAGTTCCTCGCTGCGTGGCGGTGTCCGCGCCAGTTCGGCACGCAGGCGCAGCAGCATGTCCGGGCACGGCGGAATGCCGATGTCGGCGACCAGCGCCGACAACATCGGTGCATCGGGCAGGGCCGACGCCACCGAAGGCGCAACGAGATCAGACGGGACAGAGAGCGCATGCATAGCCACTTTTCGGCGCCCATGCCACCGCGCTGTATGCACGGGCCCGCTTGGCCGTGATGAACCGCACGACCTGAATCCATGATCTCGGAATGCAAATGCCGGGATTTCGTGCAGATCCGGTCCGATTCAGGCCCGTTCGGCGGAGTTCAGTGCGCGGCGGGCAGCACGACGATGCCGTCGGCGTCGGCCACCAGCCAGTCGCCCGGCCGCACGGTCACGCCCTGGATCTGCACGGCCACATCGACCAGACCGGCCTGGCGGCGGTCGGTCGGCAGTGGCATGGGGGCCAGCGCGAACAGGCCCACGTCGCAGGCAGCCAGCTCCTCCAGATCGCGCACGCAGCCATCCACCACGACACCGGCCCAGCCGTTGCGCGCCGCCGCGGCCGCGATGTTGCCGCCGACGAGCGCCCGGCGCAGCGAGCCGGCGCCATCGACCACCAGGACGCGGCCGTGGCCCGGTCCTTCCAGCGCGGCCTTGACGGAGGTGTTGTCCTCGAAACACTTCACGGTGGTCACCGGGCCGGCAAAGGCCGCACGGCCGCCGAAGGAGCGGAACACCGGCGGCAGGACGCGGAAGGCGCCGCTGGTGTCGGCCTTGTGCAGGTCGCAGAGGTCACAGGTCGAGGTGAGCGTGGTGGGCGCAGGTGCAGTCATGGTGCAGGAGGAATGGCAGGGGATCAGGGACGCAGCGGCGCGGCCTCCAGATGGGACAGGAAGTCGCCCGCGCGCTGGAAACCGATGACGCGGTGCGCGGACAGTTCGCGCCCCGCGGTGTCGAACAGCAGGATGGCCGGCGGCCCGAACAGGCCGTAGCGGCGCATCAGCGCCTTGTCGTCGGCGCTGTTGGCGGTCACGTCGACCTGCAGCAGCAGCATCTCGCCCAGACGCGCCCGGACGGCCGGTTCGGTGAAGGTAAAGCGCTCCATCTCCTTGCAGGAGACACACCAGTCGGCGTAGAAGTCGAACAGCACCGGGCGCCCGGCCGTGCGCACCGCCTCGTCCAGCTCGGCCAGGGTGCGGATGCGGCGGAACACCACGCCAGCGCCCGGTGTCGGCTGGCTGGAGGCGCCGGCGGCCTCCGCGGTGGATCCGAAGGGCAGCACCGGCCAGACCATCCAGGCCGCCACCGCCAGCAGCAGAACGCCGAAGCCGCGCTTGACCCACGCCATCCAGGGCCCGGCCTTGGGCAGCAGCGATCCGGCCGACCAGCCCACCAGCATCAGCGGCACACCCATGCCGCAGGCCATGGCGAACAGCGCCACGCCGCCGAGCACCACGTCGCGCGTCTGGCTGATGTAGACCAGCGCGCCCGCCAGTGGCGCCGCCACGCACGGCCCGACGATCAGCGCCGAGACACCGCCCATCACGAACACCCCGCCATAGCGACCGCCTTCGACCTGGCTGCTGGCTGCGTGCAGACGGGTCTGCCACGACGCCGGGATCTGCAGATCGTAGAAGCCGAACATCGACAGCGACAACCCCACCAGCACCAGCGCGAACGCCCCCAGCACCCAGGGTGTCTGCAGCGTCGCCGCCAGCCCCTCGCCGGCCAGACCTGCGGCCACGCCCATGCCGGTGTAGACCAGCGCCATGCCGAGCGTGTAGGCCCCCGACAGCAGCAGGCCGCGCTGGCGCGAGCCGCCCCCGCCCTGCCCCAGGATGATCGAGGACAGGATCGGCACCATCGGCAGCACGCAGGGCGTGAACGACAGCAGCACGCCGGCCAGCGCGAAGACCCCCGCGATCCCCCACAGGTTGCCCGAGCGCAACACGGTGCCGAAGCGGTCGAACACGCCGCTCTCGAGCGGGGGCGGGGGTGCGGACTCGGCGGAGGCCAGCGGTGCCGCCCCGGTCGCATCCGCCGCCACGACACGCACATCGCGCAGCGCACCCGCTGCCCCGCGCACCTGCAGCTGGTGGATCTGTGGCGGATAGCACAGGCCCTGGTCAGCGCAACCCTGGTGCGTCACCTTGACCGTGAACTGCCCGGGGGCGGACTGCACCGCCAGCGGCACCTCCAGAACCTCGTGGTAGATCTCGACTTCCTTCTGGAAGGTCTCGTCGAACTTGACCACCCCCGCAGGATAGACGGGTGGCGACAACACGACGTCCGGCCCGCCGGGCACCACCTCGAAACGCTCCCGGTACAGGTAGTAGCCGGGCGCCACCTCGAACCGCAGCGCCAGTGTCTGCGCATCGGCGACGCGCGCGCTGAGCCGGAAGGCCTGCTCGGGCGCCAGGAACGCCTCAGCCGCCTGCAGCGGGCCCACCATGGTCACCAGCCACACCAGACGCCAGGCATCGGAACCAGGGAAACGGATCATCTTCATGGGAGAAAGCCTAACCGACCCCGGTGTGCCGTGCAGGAAAACGGATGCCGACGCGGCAGATCCAGCCCCCCGCGTCACAAGAGCTCACACGATGGCCGTGTGCGAATGTGCATTTTCTTCGAAACGATCGGAAAATCATGCATCTACAGCATGCAGATTCGTCAATGCCCCAGACACCGGAATGGGCCGGTTCCATGCAGTTTCACGCAAACTCCGGTCACATCCAGCGTGAGCGACTAAAGTAGCCATGCTTCCACCCCTTTCCCCAGACCGTTCCGTCACGCGATGAACATGCTCAAGAGCCTCTTCGGCGATCTGACCCCGATTCGGGACGCCATGTCCCGCTCGGGCGGCAAGGATGCGTCTGCCGACTTCGAGATGCCCGCGTTCGCATCCACCGCCGTCATGGCCGACGAGGACGAACCGGCCGAATCCGCAGCAGAATCCGATGCGGGCCACAACGACGACCTGCTGGTCAGTGGCTCGCCTGGGCAAGCCATGCGCGCCCACTTCGCAGGCAGCCGCAGGGACACCTTTGTCCGGCAGAAGCTCATCACGATGTGCGACCCGTCGCACATGTGGGCGGCCTCGGTCATCCGCGCACTGGCCGATGCCAGCGGCCAGCCGATCGAGCGGCTCAGCCTGCGCGACCAGGCCAGCCTGAGCCTGATTGCCACCATCGAGCGCACCACCCTGCCGCGGCGCACCGACGACACGTTGAAGATCTACCACGCCGACATCCAGGCCGAAGGCAGCGATGCGGCCGAGGTGCAGATGGCGCTGATGGAGCGGTCGGACCTGTCGGTGGTGATCATCGGTCCGATGGCCCCCTCGGCGATCGACGACATGCTGGTCGACCTGTACAGCGCCACGCTGAGCCTGCACTGGCAATGCCGCAACCTGCTGTTCATGCTGCCGGTCGGCGCCAACTGGATGGTGCAGAAGATCGAGCGCATGGACTGGCCGGCGCAGGTCCGCATCGAGACCATGTGCGAGCCGCTGACCAGCGCCAGCACCGTCTGGAACCGCATGCTGGCCTACTGGCAGCGCTTGCGGTCGGAACAGACCCCGCCACCGGCGGCACAGGCCCCAGCGCTGGTGGCCGCGCCCACGCCCGGCAGTGCGCCGATGCCGCTGTCGGAGGCGATGGCCTACAGCCACGCCATCCCGCCCGCCCGGCAGGCGACGCTGTTTGTGGCCCCGCCTGAAACGCCGGAAGTGGCCGCGCAGCCCTCCCTGGCCTCGTCGGTACATCCGCGGCGGGCGCTGGCCGTTCTGGACGAACTCACGGTACTGGACGGCCTGATCTTCGTCGCACTGGTCGAAGGCAGCACCGGCCAGATCAAGGCCAGCCCCGCCCGCGGACCGGACATCGACCGCGCCGCGCTGGCCGCGGCCGAAATCTGGAAAACCCACCGCCGCACGCTGCGCCAGCTGGGCCATTCCCGTCCCGGTGACCCGCTGGAAGAAATACTGGTCACCGCGGGCAGCCGCTACCATATTCTCAGGACCTTGCGTGCCCACCCGGACCTGTTCATCCTGGCCGTGCTGGACAAGCTGCGCAGCAATCTGGCGATGACGCGTTACCGCATCATGGAGGCACAGCAGGTGCTGATGTGAAATGGCCAGCACGGCGTCACGCCACGGCGCCGCTCCGGCCACCACCCTCGATACCATGCTCAGCCTGAAATTCAAGCGCACCACTGCGGCAGCTGGCCGGGCTTCTCGATCACGCAGCTCGCCCTGGCCCTCGGCGTGGTCGAGGGGCCAGCCTCGTTCGTGAACAACCGCAGCCTCAGTGTGACCCTGCCCCTGCTGGAGCAGGCGGACGCCTGGCGCGGGCCATCGCTGCGGCGGGTGTCGCCCGGGGACAAGCCCAGCCACGCCGACCGCCTGCGTGGAGCGCGAGTTCGGCGACCTGGGCGCCGCGCACTGGCAGATCGCCGTCGCGCGCAACCACTGGACCTGAGCACCCGAGAATCCGCCTCCCTGATCTGCTGCATTACGATCTCGCCATGACCGACGTTCAATTCGACTACACCCAGCAGGACGCCTCCGGCCAGAGCTGCACCGCGCATGCCTGGGCCAAGGTGCCCGCTCCGCTCACCCCCAGCCAGCGCACCGCCCTGAAGGACCGCGCCCGCGACCTGCTCCAGCAGCACGACGCGGTGCTCGTCGCCCACTACTACGTGGACGGCGACCTGCAGGACCTCGCCATGGAGACCGGCGGCTGCGTCAGCGACTCGCTGGAGATGGCCCGCTTCGGCCGGGACCACGCGGCGCAGACGCTCGTCGTGGCCGGCGTGCGCTTCATGGGCGAAAGCGCCAAGATCCTGTCGCCGCACAAACGCGTGCTGATGCCAGACCTGGACGCCACCTGCTCGCTCGACCTGGGCTGCCCGCCGGACCAGTTCGCCGCCTTCTGCGATGCCCACCCCGACCGCACCGTCGTCGTCTACGCCAACACCAGCGCCGCCGTGAAGGCCCGCGCCGACTGGATGGTGACGAGTTCCTGCGCCGAGGCCATCGTCCGCCACCTGCACGAACAGGGCCAGAAGATCCTCTGGGCCCCGGACCGCCACCTGGGCAGCTACGTGCAGCGCCAGACCGGCGCCGACCTGCTGATGTGGCAGGGCGACTGCATCGTGCACAACGAGTTCAAGGGCGTCGAGCTCGAACTGCTGCGCCAGGAACATCCGCAAGCGAAGGTCCTCGTCCACCCCGAGTCGCCCAGAAGCGTGGTCGACCAGGCCGACGTGGTCGGCTCGACCGCGCAGCTGCTCAAGGCCGTGATGACGATGGACGCGCCCGAGTTCATCGTCGCCACCGACAACGGCATGTTCCACCGCATGCGCCAGTCGGCACCGACCAAGGTGCTGATCGAGGCGCCGACCGCCGGCAACAGCGCCACCTGCAAGAGCTGCGCGCACTGCCCGTGGATGGCGATGAACGCGCTGCAGGGCGTGATCGACTGTCTGGAACGCGGCACGGGCGAGGTGCAGGTCGACGAGCCGGTGCGCAGCCAGGCGCTCGGCTGCATCGACCGCATGCTCGACTACGTCAAGGCGCACCCGGCCGCGATCAGCCAGCCGTCGCGGGGCTTCGTGCCGAACATCGGCGCGGCCTGAGTCAAGTTGCGCAGGCCCATGCCGACATCCTCGGCATGAGCATCGATTTCACTTCCGTCCACAACCACTACGAACGGCCGGTGTTCGACACGGTGGTTCGTCTGGCCCCCGGCTATCCCTACCTGGATGCGGAGGCGTTGCCCGATGTGGCCTGCGTCGCGCTCAACCGGCTGGGGGCGCGCTACATCCGCCACTCGGTCGACCTGACCTTCTACCTGACGGAGAAGGAGCGCCTGGCGATGGAGGAGACCATCAGCGACTCGGTCACCTTCGCCTTCGAGTTCGTGCAGGCCCGCATGGCGATGCGGGCGCGACGCTGAGCGGCAGCGCGCGGGCCGAGCGGATCAGCCGCACAGGCCGGTCGGCGGCGGTCCGCCCGCCAGCCGGCGACCGGATTTCGCCGCTCCGCGCTGGCTGCGCGCCGGACGCACCAGCACCGTCGGGAAGCTCACCGGCAGCGTGGTCGGGAAATCGCGGCTGTAGTGCAGTCCGCGGCTCTCGTGGCGCATCAGCGCCGAGCGCACGATCAGGTCGGCGCACTCCACCAGGTTGCGCAGCTCCAGCAGATCCCGGTTGACGCGGAAATTGGCGTAGTAGTCGTCGATCTCGTCGCGCAGCAGCTGGATGCGGTGCAGCGCCCGCTCCAGGCGCTTGGTGGTGCGCACGATGCCGACGTAGTTCCACATCAGCAGCCGCAGCTCGTCCCAGTTGTGCGAGATCACGACCTGCTCGTCGGCGTTCTCGACCTGGCTCTCGTCCCACAGCGGCAGCGCGGGGTGGGCGGGGTGCGGTGCCGTCATGATGGTCTCGGCGCAGCTGCGACCCAGCACCACGCACTCCAGCAGCGAGTTGCTGGCCAGCCGGTTGGCACCGTGCAGGCCGGTGTAGGTCGTCTCGCCCACCGCGTAGAGCCCGGGCAGGTCGGTCTGGCCGTGCAGGTCGGTGACGACGCCGCCGCAGGTGTAGTGCGCCGCCGGCACGACCGGAATCGGCTGCTGCGCGATGTCGATGCCGAGCTTCAGACAGCGGGCATGGATGGTCGGGAAGTGCTCCTTCAGGAACGTCTCGCCGAGGTGGGTCGCGTCCAGCCAGACGTGGTCCACGCCGAGGCGCTTCATCTCGAAGTCGATGGCGCGGGCCACCACGTCGCGCGGCGCAAGCTCTGCCCGCTCGTCGTGCGCCAGCATGAAGCGGGTGCCGTCGGGCAGCCGCAGGTAGGCGCCCTCGCCGCGCAGTGCCTCGGTGATGAGGAAGCTGCGGTCCTGCGGGTGGTAGAGGCAGGTCGGGTGGAACTGGATGAACTCCATGTTGCCCACCCGGCAGCCAGCGCGCCAGGCCATCGCGATGCCGTCACCGGTGGCGGTGTCGGGGTTGCTGGTGTAGCGGTAGACCTTGCCGACGCCACCGCTGGCCAGCACGACCGCGCTGGTGGCGATGGTCTCGATGCGCTGGCTCGCGATGTCGAGCACGTAGACGCCGTAGCAGCACGGCGCGGCGTCCTGGCGCAGGTGGCGCGGCGTGATGACATCCACCGCCATCGCCTGCTCGCGCAACTCGATGTTCGGGTGGCGCTTCACCTCGGCGAGCAGCGCCTGGTGGATGGCATAGCCGGTGGCGTCGGCCGCGTGCGCGATGCGGCGCACGGCGTGACCGCCCTCGCGCGTCAGGTGCAGACCGAGCGGACCATCCGGATCGGGCGAAAACGCCACCCCCTGGTCGACCAGCCAGCCCACCGCATCCGCGCTGCGCTCGGCGATGAAGCGGGCGGTGTGCTCGTCCACCAGTCCGGCGCCGGCTTCCTGCGTGTCGCGCACATGGCTGTCGATGCTGTCGTCACGGCCGAGCACGCCGACGATGCCGCCCTGGGCCCAGGCCGTGGCCGCCTCGCCGAGTTGCCGCTTGGCCAGCACGATGACCCGCCGTTCGGCGGCGAGGTGCAGGGCCACGGTCAAGCCAGCCAGACCAGCCCCCACGATCACGACAGGCAGAATTTCCATTTCAGGTTCCGAGAACGGAGAGGTAGAAGACACGGTAGACGACATGCCGGCGCACGATGTGGAATCAAGATGCGGATGATAGGATGCCGGCGCTTTTTTAGTTCTGGAGAACCTGGCATGTACTCATCCGTCGACGAATCCGACAACGATGTCGACGCCCTGCCCACCCTGGTCCAGCGCAGCTTCGACGACCGGCTGGACAACACCGTCGACATCGGCCGTCCGGTCGGCAACCACACCCGCGAGCTGTTCGTGTCCTGCGAACCCGGCGAAGCGCTGCAGCAGCAGTTCGAGTACCTGCGCCCGAGCTACATCGCGCTGCACGACGTGGCCAGCCGCGGTGCGCGGCGCCTGCTGCACGCCATCGCATCCGCAGCGGGACGTCCGGTGGAGCGCCTGAGCATCCGCCGGCAGAGCTACGGCACGGTGCTCGCCAGCATCGACTACGTGGACTGTCCGGCCAGCCGCAGCCAGCGTGTACGGCTCTACAGCACCGACGTCGAGGCCGACACCGTGACCCGCACCGCCATCGCCCGGGTGCTCGGTGCACAGGCGACGATGGCTGTCGTCCTGATCGGCGACGTGCCGCCACATGCGCTGAGCGATGCCCTGCAGCCGTTGCGGGACGCGATGTTCCGGCCCGACTGGCTGTGCGCGCACCTGCAGTTCATGCCGCTGGCGACCACCAGCCATGCGGCACTGGCCGGACTGGTGGCGGCACTCGGTCCGGGCAGCGGTGTGGCGTCCCAGATCGCACCGCGTGTGAGCCGCCCGGCCGAGGCCTGGACCTTCCTGAGCGAATCGTGGAACCGGGTCCAGAGCGTCCTGCATCCGGACGGCAGCGGGCCGCTGCTGAGCGCGCTGGCCGGCGGCCGGGACACGATGCAGGCCATGCCCGAGGTGGCCACCACGCCGGCCGCACTCGCCTCGCGCACACAGCCGATCGACCGGTTCGTGCTGGAGGCACACGCACTGCCTGGCGCGCAAAGTGCTTGCGTGTTCGATATCGCCACCAGCCGCGTGATCGCCCATGCGGGCGCGGCCTTCCAGCCCGCCGACCTGGCACGCCGCGGCTCGCTGCTGCTGGCGGCCGGCACCAGCACCCGCCGGCAGCTGCACCTCGTCGGGCAGGCCGACGAGGTGCTGGTGCTGGGCGGCACCGAGGCCCTCGGTGTGCGCACGCTGCAATCCCAGCCGGGACTGGCGCTGCACCTCGTCTACGGCCCGTCACTGACCAACTGGACCCAGCTGCGCCCGCGCCTGATGGCGATGGACGCTGCCCTGCCGAGGGCACCGGTGCTCTGAACACCGGCGCGGCGGTTCAGTGCACCGTGCGGCCGAAGGTGAACTGGCCTTCGGCATCCAGCCCGACAGGCACCACGTCGCGCGGCGCGAAGCGCCCTTCCAGGATCAGCCGCGCCACCGGGTTCTCGATGCGCTGCTGGATCGCCCGCTTCAGCGGCCGCGCCCCGAACACCGGGTCGAAGCCGACCTTGGCGATTTCCTTCAGCGCCTCGGGCGTGACCTCCAGCACCATTTCCATCTTCGCCAGCCGGGCCTCCAGCCCCTGGAGCTGGATCGCGGCGATCGACTCGATGTGGCGCTGGTCGAGTGCGTGGAACACCACGGTCTCGTCGATGCGGTTGAGGAACTCGGGCCGGAAATGTGCCTTCACCTCACCCCAGACCGCCTCGCGGATGTCCTCGGTCGGCTGACCGGCCATCGCCATGATCAGGTGCGAGCCGAGGTTGCTGGTCATCACGACCACGGTGTTCTTGAAGTCGATCGTGCGGCCCTGTCCGTCGGTGAGCCGGCCATCGTCGAGCACCTGCAGCAGCACGTTGAACACGTCCGGGTGCGCCTTCTCCACCTCGTCGAGCAGCACGACGCTGTAGGGCTTGCGCCGCACGGCTTCGGTCAGCGTGCCACCTTCGTCATAGCCGACGTAGCCCGGGGGCGCGCCGATCAGCCGGCTGACCGAGTGCTTCTCCATGAACTCGCTCATGTCGATGCGGATCATGTGCTCCTCGCTGTCGAACAGGAACCCGGCCAGCGCCTTGCACAGCTCGGTCTTGCCCACGCCGGTCGGGCCGAGGAACAGGAACGAGCCCAGCGGCCGGTTCGGATCGGACAGCCCGGCGCGTGAACGGCGGATCGCATTCGACACGGCGACGATGGCTTCCTCCTGGCCGACCACGCGCTGGTGCAGCCTGTTCTCCATCTGCAGCAGCTTGTCGCGCTCGCCCTGCATCAGCTTGGACACCGGGATGCCGGTGGCGCGGCTGACCACCTCGGCAATCTCTTCGGCGCCGACCATGGTGCGCAGCAGCTGCGGGCCGCCCTTGCCGTCCTTGCCGGCGCGGGCCTTGGTTTCTTCCTTGGCCTGCGCTTCGCTCAGGCGCTTTTCCAGCTCGGGCAGCTGGCCATACTGCAGCTCGGCCACGCGGTTGAAGTCGCCCTTGCGCTTCCACTCCTCGATCTGGTGCTTGATGCGGTCGATCTCTTCCTTGACGTGGGCCGAGCCCTGCGCCGTGGCCTTCTCCGATTTCCAGATCTCCTCCAGGTCGGCGTACTCGCGCTCCAGCTTGGCGATCTCTTCCTCGATCAGGCCCATGCGCTTGATCGAGGCCTCGTCCTTCTCCTTGCGGACGGCCTCGCGCTCGATCTTGAGCTGGATCATGCGGCGGTCGAGCTTGTCCATCACCTCCGGCTTGGAGTCGATCTCGATCTTGATCTTGGCCGCGGCCTCGTCGATCAGGTCGATGGCCTTGTCGGGCAGGAAGCGGTCGGTGATGTAGCGGTGCGAGAGTTCGGCCGCGGCGACGATGGCCGGGTCGGTGATCTCGACGCCGTGGTGGACCTCGTACTTCTCCTGCAGGCCGCGCAGGATGGCGATGGTGGCTTCCACGGTCGGCTCGGCCACCAGCACCTTCTGGAAGCGCCGCTCCAGCGCCGCGTCCTTCTCGACGTACTTGCGGTACTCGTCCAGCGTGGTCGCGCCGATGCAGTGCAGCTCGCCGCGGGCCAGTGCCGGCTTGAGCATGTTGCCGGCGTCCATCGCGCCCTCGGCCTTGCCCGCGCCCACCATGGTGTGCAGCTCGTCGATGAACAGGATGATGCGGCCCTCGTCATGCGCCACTTCCTTGAGCACCGCCTTCAGGCGCTCCTCGAACTCGCCGCGGTACTTGGCGCCAGCCAGCAGCCCGGCCATGTCCAGCACCAGCACGCGCTTGTTCTTGAGCGACTCGGGCACCTCGCCGTTGACGATGCGCTGCGCCAGCCCTTCGACGATGGCGGTCTTGCCCACGCCCGGCTCGCCGATCAGCACGGGGTTGTTCTTGGTGCGGCGCTGCAGCACCTGGATGGCGCGGCGGATCTCGTCGTCACGGCCGATCACCGGGTCGAGCTTGCCGGCGCGGGCGCGCTCGGTCAGGTCCAGCGTGTACTTCTTCAGGGCCTCGCGCTGGCCTTCGGCTTCGGCCGAATCGACGGTCTGCCCGCCGCGCACGGCGTCCACGGCCGTCTCCAGCGCCTTGCGCGTCAGACCGGCGCCGCGCACCGCCTGGGCGAGATCGGACTTGGACTCGGCCAGCGCCAGCAGCACCATCTCGGTGGCGATGTACTGGTCGCCGCGCCTGGTGGATTCCTTCTCGGCCGTCTGCAGCAGCGCCATCAGGTCGCGGCCCGGCTGCACCTGGGCGCCGGTGACTGCGGCGATGCGCGACAGCGCCGTCTCGACCGCATCGTCGAGCGCGCGCAGGTTCACGCCGGCCCGCTGCAGCAGCGAGCGGGGGCCATCCTCCTGCTGCAGCAGCGCCTTGAGCAGGTGGACGGGTTCGATGTAGGGGTGGTCCGCCGCGAGGGCCAGGCTCTGGGCGTCGCCGAGCGCCTGTTGCAGCAGGGTGGTGAGTTTGTCGAGTCGCATGGGTTCCTCCGGTTGAACGGGATCTGGGGCAGGAGCGACCGTATTTCAAGGTGTGGCACCCCACGGATCCTTGATGAAGATCAGAGGCACCAGGGCAGAAGCGGAACTGGGCGCCCATCCGCAAGCTGATTGGCAGAGTGCGCCAGGGCATATGTCGCCAAGATCACGGCAGCCGGCTCGCATCCGACTGGCCAGGAGTCCTCGCCGTGCACCAACCCTGTTCCCCCGTTCCTTCTCTGCGCATCCACCGACACCTGACGGCGGTCATGGCCGGCATCTCGGTGCTGCTGGGCACACCGGCCTGGGCCGTGCAGGAGCTGGAAGTCACCGCGATGTCGATCGAGGACCTCATGAACGTCGAGGTCACCACCGTGTCCCGCAAGGCGCAACGGCTGACCGACACGGCCGCCGCCGCCTTCGTGATCACGGCCGAGGACATCCAGCGCTCGGGATCGACGTCCATCCCCGAGGCGCTGCGTCTGGTGCCGGGACTGGAAGTGGCCCGGATCAGCGGCAGCCGCTGGGCGGTGACCGCACGCGGCTTCAACGGCCGCTTCGCCAACAAGCTGCTGGTGCTGATCGATGGGCGCAGCGCCTACTCGCCCTTCTTCTCCGGCGTGTTCTGGGAAGCGGAGGACGTGCTGCTGGAGGACGTGGAGCGCATCGAGGTGATCCGCGGCCCGGGCGCCACCATGTGGGGCGCCAATGCGGTGAACGGCGTGATCAACGTCCTGACCCGCCACGTCCGGCGCACGCAGGGCGGACTGGCGACGGTCCTGGTCGGCAACGAAGGCGAGCGCACCGGCGCCGTGCGCTGGGGCACGCAGGTCGACGAGGACACCCACTACCGGCTCTGGGCCAAGTCCGTCCGGCGCGACAGCGTGCAGGCCAGCGACGGCACGCCAGGCGCGGACGACGTCCAGTCCCGGCGCGCCGGCCTGCGGCTGGACCGGGAGCTCTCGGGCACCACGCGCCTGATGGCCACCGCGAACGTGTTCGATGCCAGGAGCGGCGAGGTGCTGATGCTGCCCCAGCTCACCGCGCCCTATGCCGCCAGGACACCGGCCCGGCAGAAGAACCAGGGCAGCAATGCCCTGGGCAAGATCGACTGGACCCTGGACAACGGCTCGCAGGGCACGCTGCAGATCGGACTGGAGCAAAGCCGGATCGAGATGGAACCTGTCCACGCCGAAGACCGCACCACGCTGGACATCGACTTCCAGAACCGGTTCGCGCTGAGCTCCAGTCAGGACATGGTCTGGGGCCTGGGCTACCGGCGCAGCGCAGACGCGATCAGCACCCCGCCGAGCTCGCTGTCGACCTTCCTGCCCCGGACGCAGACCCAGACCCTGTACAGCGCCTTCGTCCACGACGAGCTCACCGTGGTCCCGGACCGCTGGCGCATCGCGGCCGGCAGCAAGTTCGAGCACAACAGCTACACCGGCTTCGAGGTGCAGCCCAATCTGCGCTCCTCGTGGAACCTGAACCCGACCGACGCGGTGTGGGCCGCGGTGTCCCGCGCGGTGCGCACGCCCGCCCGGGTCGAACGCGGCGCGACCATCGATGCCGCCGTCCTCCCGGCCGATCCTGCGGGCGGCAATCCCCTGCCCACGCTGCTGCGCATCGGCGGCAGTCCGACGTTTTCATCGGAATCGGTGCTGAGCTACGAAGTGGGTTACCGGGCGCAGTTCGGATCGAACCTGCTGCTGGACCTGACCGCCTTCCACAACCGCTACCGGCATCTGCGCGCCGGACGCACCCTGGGCGCCAGCCCCGTGCTGACCAGCCTGCCGCCGTATCTGCTGGTGTCTTCGGCGATCAGCAATTCCCTGGATGCCCGGGCGAGGGGCGTGGAAGCCGCGGTCGACTGGCATGCGACGCCGAACCTGCGCCTGCAGACCGCTGGCACCTGGCTGCAGATCAATGCCGAGTCCGACGGCGACCCGATGCACGACCTGGACGTGCGCAGCGCCGAAGGCGGTGTGCCGCGCCACCAGTTCTCGCTGCGGGCGACCTATGACCTGGGCACGCACCAGCAACTCGATGGCTGGGTGCGCCGCGTGGGTCGGCTGGACGCCCTGGACATCGACGCCTACACCACGCTGGACCTGCGCTGGGCCTGGCGCGTGACCCCGCAGTTCGAAGTGTCGGTGATCGGCCAGAACCTGCTGAAGGCGCATCACGTCGAGTTCACCGGCGACCAGTTGCCGACGCTGCAGATGCGCATTCCCCGCACGATCGCGGTCAAGGGCAGGTGGCAGTTCTGACCCCGCAGAGAAGGCAGCAGCGGCATGTGCAGTCCCCTCGCCACGCTGGGCAGAGTCGCCCTGTGGACGGCCGCCGCGACGTTCATGTCCACGGCACCCGCCCAGGGGACCGCGACCACGGAGGCGGCGGTCAAGGCCGGCTTCGTCTTCAATTTCGGCAAGTTCACGGAGTGGCCGACCGGCGCCCTGCCCGCCAGCCAGATCCAGCTCTGTCTGGTCGGTCAGGATCCGCAGGGCGCCGTGGGCATGGCCATCGAGGGGCGCACCCTCCAGGGCCGCGTGATGAACGTCAAACGCAATCCGCGCACCGATGACCTCAAATCCTGCCAGATCGTCTACGTGACCGACCCGGACGAGCGCCGCCAGAGCGAGGTGCTGCGCGCCGTGCGCAACCAGCCCGTGCTGACCATCGGCGATGTCGACGGATTCACCGACGTGGGCGGCATGATCGGCCTCGGCGCGGCCGGCGGGCTGGTCACGTTCGAGATCAACAACGAGGTGGCCCAGACCGCCGCACTGAAACTCAGCTCGCAGCTGCTGCGGCTGGCCACCACGGTTCGAGGGCGTGCGCCATGAGCACCATCCAGTCCATGTCGATCGGGCGACGCCTCGGTCTGCTGATGGCCGCCAGCACCGGCGTCGCCCTGCTGTTGTCCTATGCGGCATCGGCGTACATCCAGATCGAGCAATACCAGCGCGACACCCACGCCCAGCTGAGCACCCTGGCCGACATCACGGCAAGCAACAGCGCGGCGGCACTGGCCTTCGGTGACACGAAGGCGGCGAGCGAGACCCTGTCGGCGCTGCGCGTGAAGGCCAACATCACCGCGGCGCAGATCATGGCCGGCGACGGCGAGGTACTGGCCCGCTACACGCGCCCGGAGGCGCCTGGCCAGACCTCCAGCCTGATCAACACGCTGGGGCTGAACCGGACCGTGGTGCTGCAGCGGCCCATCCTGACCGATGCGGAAGCGATCGGCCGGGTGGAGATCCAGGCCGACCTCACCGAGATGTGGGCCGCCATCGCCCGCCAGCTGGCGCAGACGGCCGGCATCTCGCTGCTGGCGTTCGGCGCGTCGCTGGTGGTGGCCCGCTGGGCACGCCGGGACGTGGTCGCACCGATCGAGCATCTGGCCGCCACCACGCACCGCATCACGCGGGACCAGGACCACACCGTGCGCGTGGCCAGCGGACGGCAAGACGAGATCGGCACCCTGATCGACGGCTTCAACGAGATGCTGGACCAGATCCGGCAACGCGAACGGGCGCTGTCCGCACACCGCGATCACCTGGAGCAGGAAGTGGACACGCGCACGGTCGAGCTGCGCCAGGCCAAGGAAGCCGCCGAGGCCGCCAGCCAGGCCAAGTCGCAGTTCCTGGCCAACATGAGCCACGAGATCCGCACACCCATGAACGGCGTGCTGGGCATGATCGAGCTGCTGCTGGAAAGCGGTGTCAACCCGACCCAGCAGCGCCTGGCCCAGACCGCGCAGCAGTCCGGCGAAGCCCTGCTCGGCATCATCAACGACATCCTGGATTTCTCGAAGATCGAGGCCGGCCGGATGGAGCTGGAGATCCTGCCGTTCAATCTGCGGGCGATGGTCGAGGAAGTGGCCACGCTGCTGGCCGAGCGGGCCCACCGCAAGGGCCTGGAGCTGGCGTGCGGGGTCGAGCCGTCGCTGCCAATCGCCTTCAAGGGCGATGTGGGCCGCATCCGGCAGATCCTGACCAACCTGGTGGGCAACGCCATCAAGTTCACCCACGAGGGCGAGGTGGTCATCGAGGTGCTGGGCGTGTACAGCGGCCAGGCCCGGACCCACCTGCGCTTCGAGGTGCGCGACACCGGCATCGGCATCAGCGCCACGCAGCAGCAGCGCCTGTTCCAGTCCTTCACGCAGGCCGATGGTTCGATGGCGCGCCAGTACGGCGGTACCGGCCTGGGGCTGGCCATCTCGCGGCAGCTCACCGAGCTGATGCACGGTCGCATCGGCGTGAACAGCCAGGAAGGCCAGGGCGCGACCTTCTGGTTCGAGCTGCCGCTGGAAGACACGCCATCGGTGGCGCTGCCGCCCCATCCGGATGTGCTGGGCCGCAAGGTCCTGATCGTCGAGGACAACCCGACGAACCGCACCCTGCTGGAGCACCAGGTCGAATCCATGGGCATGCGCCGCGCCAGTGCGGGCGACGCGCTGGCAGCGCTGGTGCTGCTGCGTGACGCGCAGGCGCACGAGGCCCCCTACGATCTGGCGCTCATCGACATGAAGATGCCCGGCCTCAGCGGGCTGGAGCTGGCCCGCGTGGTGCACGGGGATCCGGCGCTGCAGTCGCTGCCGATGGTGATGCTGACCTCGCTGACCGCGTCCAACGAGGTGCAGGCGGCCAAGGACGCAGGCGTCCACACGACCCTCGACAAACCCGTGCGGCAAGCCGATCTGCTGGCGGCCATCCGATCCGCGCTGGTGTCCGATGCACGACCGGAGCCGGCTGCCTCAGCCTCCGGCGCGGCCCTGGCGTCGGAGACGGCCACCGGACCGCTGGGGGCACACGTGCTGCTGGCGGAAGACAACCCCATCAACCAGCAGGTGGCCATTGCCATGCTGCAGAAGATGGGCTGCACCGTGACGCTGGCCCACAACGGGCGCGAAGCCGTCGAGCGGACACGTGGTGAGCACTTCGACGCGATCCTGATGGACTGCCAGATGCCGGAGATCGACGGCTTCGAGGCCACCCGCCGCATCCGGGCCGGGGAAGGTGGAGCCCCGCCGGTGCCCATCATCGCGCTGACGGCCAACGCCCTGCACGGCGACCGCGAACGCTGCCTGGAGGCGGGCATGTCCGACTACCTGAGCAAGCCCTTCTCGGGGGCCGGCCTGCGGGCGGTGCTGCAGACCTGGCTGCCCACCCCGGCAGCCGCCAGCGCAGGCACCACGGCCACAGCGAACCGCACGGGCAGCGCAGACAGCATCCCCACCTTCGACGGCAACGCGCTGGAAGAGGTCCGGGAACTGGACGACCCGGAAGGCAGCCTGGTGCGAAGCCTGCTGGAGCTGTTCTACGAGGACGGTGACCAGCTGCTGCAGGCCATGCGCCTCGCACACGCACAGGGCGACGTGCAAGGCCTGATCTTCTCCGCGCACAAGCTGGCGTCCAGCAGCGCGACGGTGGGCGCGCGGCGCTTTTCCGTGCAGACCCGTGCGGTGGAGAACGCCTCCCGGACCAGCGGGCAGCTGTGCGACACCCCGACCCTGCAGCAACTGGTGGAGGAATTCGAACGGGCGACGCGCGAGATCGAACGGAACACCGGCATCCACCGGCCAGCGCGCGCAGAAGCCCGGATCCAGGCCCTGGAAAGGCCGATCGGCTAGGGCCTTGCGAGGTGCTCGAACAGATCAACAGGTGGCCAAGTCGCTATTGAGACACAGGCAGATTGGCGGACCGAACCGAACCAGCGGTTCAGAAGTCGATGGGCCGCAGCACGAAGGTGGACTGGGCGCTCACCGCAGACCGGCGCCACACGGCGGCCCTGATCTGTCGGGCGTTGGAGGCCAGCAAGTCCGGAAAGCTGATGTCGTGACGGTCGGGCGTGAAACGCGCTCTGCAGACCGATTCACTCAGGTAGGCGATCACCTTGGTCTTGGCCAAGGTGACCTGTGCAAGTCCGGCGGACTCGTTGAGCTGAAAGCTCATGGGGGAGGACTTCCCGTGGTGGTGAAGTTGGATTTGGGTTCCTTGTGGACGGGTTGAGGTGGACGACCCAGAAAGGCCAATGGGCTAGCTCCTTGTGAGAGCTAACCCATTGAATTCATTGGTCGGGACGGTGGGATTCGAACTCACGACCCCTTGCACCCCATGCAAGTGCGCTACCAGGCTGCGCTACGCCCCGACTGCTGAGAAGTAAATTATAGGCTGTAATTAATCAGTTCGTCCAGCCTTTCCGGGAATTTTTTATCCGAGGACGATGTCCGGCACGTCTGGCGACTCCGGATCGAGCAGCGCACGGATCAGGAGCAGTTCCTCGCGCAGGCTGCGGACACCGCTGCGCACCAGTGCATCGCGGGCCACCTGCGGCGTGGGGACATCCCCATGGGTCAACCGGTCAGGGGCCGGGGCGACGAGCATCGGCATCTGGACCCGGCTGGCATGAGGCGCCGGGGACGGCGCGAGGCGCGTCGCCTCGACCCGGCCACCACCGAGGATCAGGTGCGGCATGGACAGGTCCTCGCCAGCCAGATCGCCGTCGTCGAACGCGCGCGCGGCCGCCGGGCCGAGGTCGGCCAGCCGGTTGCGCGCACCACTGATGGTGAAGCCCTGCTCATAGAGCAGATCGCGGATGCGCCGGATCAGCAGCACTTCATGGTGCTGGTAGTAGCGGCGGTTGCCGCGCCGCTTGACCGGGCGGAGCTGCGCGAACTCCTGCTCCCAGTAGCGCAGCACATGCGGCTTGACACCACACAGCTCGCTCACCTCACCGATGGTGAAATAGCGCTTGTCGGGGATCGCAGGAAGCTGGATTTCCATTGCAAATCAATGGGTTCGGAGAGTCGGCATGGGTGCACCGACTTTACTCGAAGTCGCCTTCGGGCGGAATTTCGCCCTGCACCACGGCCTTGAGCTTGTGGCTGGCGTGGAAGGTGACGACGTTGCGCGCGCGGATCGGGATCGACTCGCCGGTGCGCGGGTTGCGTCCCGGACGCGGCGCCTTGCGGCGGACCTGGAAGTTGCCGAAGCCCGACAGCTTGACATCGTCTCCCTTGGCCAGCGACCCATGGACGAACTCGAAGAACGCCTCGACCATGTCCTTCGATTCGCGCTTGTTCAGGCCGAGCCGCTCGAAGAGCAGTTCGGCCAGCTCGGCCTTGGTGAGCGTGGGCGCATCGTCGTCGGGCAGCAGGAAGTCGGGTTCTTCATCCATGGGCAGTGGCCGTGCAAGGGGTCGGATCGTTCGGTCGGTGCAGGAGCATCGCAGGACGCAGGGTCACGCACCGCGCAGGCGGGCGCCCGGATCACGCTGCACCGCATCGAGCGCAGCCTTGACGGCCTCGTCGCTGCGGGCGTCCGTCAGCGGCGCCTCATCATCCAGCAGTTCCAGCCGGATCGCCAGACTGCGCTCGCCCGGCTCGAAGCCGGCCGCGCCCGCCGCCGGGCGGTAGACGTCGAACAGCTTCGCGCTGCGCAGCAGACCACCGGTGGGCGCTGCCAGCAGGCTGGCGATCACGGCGTCATGGCCGACGGCCTCGCCGACGATCACCGCGATGTCCCGCGTGACCGCCTGCTGGCGCGGCACCGGCTGGTAGGCCGGCACGTCGCGGACCTGCAGCGCGGGCACATCGAGCTCGAACAGGACCGGTGCACCCTGCCCCGCCGGCAGTTCGTACGCCTGGCGCCAGCGCGGATGCAACTCGCCGACAAAACCGATGGCCACACCGTCGAGCTCGACGCGGGCACAGCGGCCCGGGTGCATCGCGGGATGCTCGGCGGCGACAAAACGGGCGGTGCGCGGGGCAATCAGCGCCTCGACATCGGCCTTCACGTCGAAGAAATCGACTGCCCGCTCCTTCACGCCCCACTGCACCGGCTCGGCCGGGCCCCAGGCCAGACCGGCCACGCGCAGCGGCTGGTCGATGCCGACGACGCTCTGCTCGCTGGTCTGCACCGACGCATCGCGCTTGAACACACGGCCGAGTTCGAACACGCGCACCCGCGGCGCGCGGCGCGTCAGGTTGTGTCGGAGCACCTGCACGAGGCTGCCGAGCAGGCTGGAGCGCATCACCGACAGGGGTGCTGCAATCGGGTTCAGCAGGCGGACCGGGTGCGTGTTGCCGGCGAGTTCGGTTTCCCAGCGCTCTTCGACGAAGGAGAAGTTGATCGTTTCCTGGTAGTCGAGTGACGCGACCGAACGGCGCAGCGCGTAGCTGCCGCGCTGGGCTTCCGGGCGGACGCGGGCGGTCACCGGGGCGACCGGCGCGGTCAGCGGGAGCTGGTCGAAGCCGATGACGCGGATGACTTCCTCGATCAGGTCTTCCTCGATCTCGATGTCGAAGCGCCAGCTCGGCGGCGTCACCGTCAGCACGCCGTCCGACGCGGTGAACGACAGGCCCAGGCGCGTCAGCACCTCGCTGCAGTGCGCCTGCGTGACCGGCATGCCGATCACCTTGGCGGCACGTGCGACACGCAGCGCCACCGGCTTCTTCGCCGGCAGGTTCACGATCGCGTCCGTCACCGGGCCGCAGGCAGTCGCCTCGCCGCCGCAGATCTGCTGGATCAGCGCGGTGATGCGCTCGATGCACTCGACGGTGTGGGCCGGATCGACGCCGCGCTCGTAGCGGTGGCCGGCGTCGGTGCTGAAGTTGTAGCGGCGCGAGCGGCCGGCGACGGCGTCCGGCCACCAGAAGGCGGCTTCGACGTAGACGCTGGTCGTGTCGTCACCCACCGAGGTGGCGTCGCCGCCCATGATGCCGGCGAGCGATTCGACGGCCTGTGTGTCGGCGATGACCCCGACCTGGGCGTCGACGGTGATGGTGTTGCCGTTGAGCAGCTTGAGCGATTCACCTTCACGGCCCCAGCGCACGGTCAGGCCGCCGTGGATCCTGTCGAGGTCGAAGATGTGCGTCGGCTGGCCGGTCTCGAACATGACGTAGTTGGAGATGTCCACCAGCGCGCTGACCGAACGCTGGCCGCAGCGGGCCAGGCGGTCGACCATCCACGCGGGCGTCTTGGCCTTGGTGTCGATGCCGCGCACGATGCGGCCGGAGAAGCGGCCGCACAGATCGGGCGCCTCGACGGTGACGGGCAGCGTGTCGTCCAGCGTGGGAACGACCGGCGTGGTCGGCAGCGGCTTCAGCGGCGCGCCGGTCAGCGCGGCGACTTCGCGCGCCACGCCATAGACGCTCAGCGCATGGCCAAGGTTGGGCGTCAGCTTGAGCGTGAACAGCGTGTCGTCGAGGTTCAGATACTCGCGGATGTCCTGGCCGATCGGGGCGTCCGGCGGCAGCTCCAGCAGGCCGCCGTGGTCCTCGGAGAGCTTCAGCTCGCGCGCCGAGCACAGCATGCCCTGGCTCTCGACGCCGCGCAGCTTGCCCTTGCCGATCTTGAACGGCTTGCCGTCCTCGCCCGGGGGCAGTTCGGCGCCGACGGTGGCCAGCGGGATCTTGATGCCGGCGCGGGCGTTCGGGGCGCCGCAGACGATCTGCAGCGGGCCGTCCTGGTCGCCCTTGAATTGCGGACCGGCATCCACGGTGCAGACGCGCAGGCGGTCGGCGTTCGGGTGCTGCTCGGCGGTGAGGATCTCGGCGACGACGATGCCGGTGAAGGGCGGTGCGACCGGCTGGAGTTCTTCCACTTCCATGCCGGACATGGTGAGCAGGTCGGCGAGCTGGGCGGTGGTCAGGTCAGGGTTGCAGTGCGCGCGCAACCACGATTCGGGGAATTGCATCTCAGGTGTCCTGGTTCAGGCTTGGGCAGTGGCGACGTCGGATCAGCGATCCATCAGCGGAACTGGCCGAGGAAGCGCAGATCGCCCTCGAAGAACAGCCGCAGGTCGTTGACGCCGTAGCGCAGCATGGTCAGGCGGTCCGGGCCCATGCCAAACGCGAAGCCGATGTAGCGCTCCGGGTCGAGCCCGTAGTTGCGCACCACGTTCGGATGCACCTGGCCCGACCCGGCCACTTCCAGCCAGCGGCCCTTGAGCGGCCCGGACGAGAAGGCGATGTCCACCTCGGCCGACGGCTCGGTGAACGGGAAAAACGACGGACGGAAGCGCAGTTGCAGGTCGTCCGTCTCGAAGAAGGTGCGGAAGAAGTCGGTGAACACCGCCTTCAGGTCCTTGAACGACACGTTCTCGCCGATCCACAGGCCTTCGCACTGGTGGAACATCGGCGAGTGCGTCGCGTCGCTGTCGACGCGGTAGGTGCGGCCCGGCGCGATGACGCGGATCTCGGGCATCGGGTCCTTCCCGGCGTGCGCGGCGGCGTGCTGGCGGGCGTAGCGGACCTGCATCGGCGAGGTGTGCGGGCGCAGGCACAGCGGGCGGCCGGCCTCGTCGTTCATGTCGACGTAGAACGTGTCCTGCATCGAACGCGCCGGGTGGTTCTCCGGGTTGTTCAAGGCGGTGAAGCTGTACCAGTCGGTCTCGATCTCGGGGCCATCGGCCACGTCGAAACCCATGGAACCGAAGATCTGCTCGATGCGCTCCAGCGTGCGCGACACCGGGTGCAGGCCCCCGATGCTGCGGCCACGGCCCGGCAGCGTCACGTCCAGCGACTCCGCCTTGAGCTGTGCCTGCAACTCGGCTTCGGCGAGGGCCTGGCGACGGGCGGCGAGCGCGGCTTCGATGCGCTGCTTGGTCTCGTTGATCGCGGCGCCGCGGGTCTTCTTCTCTTCGGGCGTGAGCCTGGCCATGCCCTTGAGCAGCTCGGTCACCTGGCCGGACTTGCCGGTGTAGCGCGCCTTGGCGTCTTCAAGCTGGGCGGGAGTGAGCGCGGCGGCGAAGTCGGCTTGCGCGGCCTGCACGAGTTGATCGAGATCGTTCATCGGGAGACTGGGGTAGACAGACAAGAAAAAAGGCCGAACGCAGTGTCGGCCTTTTTCGTGCGACGCGGGAGCCGGCTTGCACCGGCCTGGCGCGTCAGGCTCAAGCGAGCTGGGCCTTCACCTTCTCGACGATGCTGCCGAATGCGGCAGGATCGTTGACGGCCAGATCGGCGAGCACCTTGCGGTCCACTTCGATCGCAGCCTTCTTCAGGCCAGCCATGAACTTGCTGTAGGTCAGACCCAGCGCGCGCGAACCGGCGTTGATACGCGCGATCCACAGGCGGCGGAATTCGCGCTTCTTGGCACGACGGTCACGGTACGCGTACTGACCCGCCTTCATCACCGCCTGTTTGGCGATGCGATAGACGTTCTTGCGGCGGCCGCGGAAACCCTTGGCAAGGGCGAGGACTTTCTTGTGACGAGCGCGGGCGGTAACACCACGTTTGACGCGAGGCATGTGATGACTCCTTCAGTGTTGTGGTGAATTACAGACCGGCGAACGGCAGCATCTGTGCAATGTGACCCATGTTGGTCTCGTGCACGGTTGCCACGCCGCGCAGCTGGCGCTTCGTCTTGGTGGACTTCTTGGTCAGGATGTGACGCTTGAAGGCGTGACCGCGCTTGACGGTGCCACCGGGACGGACGCGAAAACGCTTCTTCGCGCCACTCTTGGTCTTCATCTTGGGCATGACTGCTCCTTGGGGTAGTTCCTGCGAGGCGGCACGAAACGACTCGTGCTCTTCGGAGCCTGCGGGCACTGAGGGGCGCAGCGACCAGACCGCACCCTCTCAAATTGCTGATTTCTTGCTGCTTACTTCTTGCGCTTGGGCGCCAGCACCATGATCATCTGGCGGCCTTCGAGCTTGGGCATGTGCTCGACCAGCGACACATCGGTCAGCTCGTCGCGCACACGCTCCAGCAGGCGCATGCCGATGTCCTGGTGCGTGATCTCGCGACCACGGAACCGCAGGGTGACCTTGCCCTTGTCGCCGTCTTCCAGGAAGCGGCGCAGGTTGCGCATCTTGATGTTGTAGTCGCCTTCGTCCGTACCGGGACGGAACTTGACTTCCTTGACATCGATGACGTGCTGCTTGGCCTTGGCCTCGGCCGCGCGCTTCTGTTCCTGGTACTTGAACTTGCCGTAGTCCATCAGGCGGCACACCGGCGGCTGGGCCGTCGGGGAGATTTCCACCAGATCGATGTCACCCTCGGCCGCGAGACGCAGAGCTTCCTGGATGCTGACGATGCCCAGCGGCTCGTTCTCGGGCCCGTTCAGACGGACTTCCAGGGCGGTGATCTCGCGGTTCAGTCGATGCTTGCGTTCGGCGTTCGGAGTACGGCGGTCAAGAAAGGTAGCGATGGTGAGATTCCTTCAGGGGCATGCAGCCCGACAACCAAAGATTCGCGCCCCGACAAGGGAAAGGAAGACCGTGAATGCCTGGCCCGTCACCCGAGGGTGGAGAGATCGGCTGCGATCTTCTGGGAGAAGGCCTCAATGGCCATCACCCCGAGGTCCTGATTGCCCCGGGCGCGCACTGCGACGGTTCCCGAGGCCCTTTCCTTGTCACCGACAACGAGCAGGTACGGAACCTTCTGCAAAGAATGCTCGCGGATTTTATACGTGATCTTTTCATTGCGCAAATCCAGTGACACCCTAAGTCCTTGTTTTTGCAGCGCTTTGACGACGTCACGGGCGTAATCGGCCTGCGCATCGGTGATGTTGAGCACCGACACCTGCACCGGCGCCAGCCAGGTCGGCAGCGCGCCGGCATGTTCCTCGATCAGGATGCCGATGAAACGCTCCAGGCTGCCCAGGATGGCGCGGTGCAGCATGACCGGGTAGTGGCGCTCGCCAGACTCGGCCACGTACTCCGCCCCCAGCCGCTCCGGCAGCGAGAAATCGACCTGGATCGTGCCGCACTGCCAGTGGCGACCCAGCGCATCCTTCAGCGTGTACTCGATCTTCGGGCCGTAGAAGGCGCCGTCGCCGGGCGAGATCTGGAAGTCGCACCCCGTGCGCTTCAGACTGTCGATCAGCGCGGCCTCGGCCTTGTCCCACAGTTCGTCGGAGCCGATGCGTTTCTCGGGCCGTGTCGCGACCTTGTAGAGGATCTCGGTGAAGCCGAAGTCGGCATAGACCTTCTGCAGCAGCGCAGTAAAGTCGTCGCACTCGGCCAGGATCTGGTCCTCGGTGCAGAAGATGTGGCCGTCGTCCTGCGTGAAGCCGCGCACGCGCATGATGCCGTGCAGGCCGCCCGTGGGCTCGTTGCGGTGGCACTGGCCGAACTCGCCGTAGCGCAGCGGCAGGTCGCGGTAGCTCTTGATGCCCTGCTTGTAGATCAGGATGTGGCCGGGGCAGTTCATCGGCTTGAGCGCGTAGTCGCGCTTCTCCGACTCGGTCACGAACATGTTGTCGCGGTACTTGTCCCAGTGGCCCGTCTTCTCCCACAGGCCCTTGTCGAGGATCTGCGGGCCCTTGACTTCCTGGTAGCCGTTGTCGCGGTAGACCTGGCGCATGTACTGCTCGACCTGCTGCCACACCGTCCAGCCCTTGGGGTGCCAGAAGACCGTGCCGGGCGAATGCTCGTCGAGGTGGAACAGGTCCAGCTCGCGGCCGAGGCGGCGGTGGTCGCGCTTCTCGGCTTCTTCGAGGCGCGTCAGGTACTTCTGCAGGTCATCCTTCGTGGCCCAGGCGGTGCCGTAGATGCGCTGCAGCATCTCGTTGCGGTGGTCGCCGCGCCAGTAGGCGCCGGCCACCTTCATCAGCTTGAAGAACTTCAGCTTGCCGGTCGAGGGCACGTGCGGGCCGCGGCACAGGTCGGTGAAGGCGCCTTCGGCGTAGAGCGAGACGTCCTGGTCGGCCGGGATGCTCTCGATGATCTCGGCCTTGTAGGCCTCGCCGATCGACTTGAAGTAGGCCACCGCCTCGTCGCGCGGCATCACGCTGCGCACGACCTTCTCGTCCTTGCTGGCCAGCTCAAGCATCTTCTTCTCGATGGCCGCCAGGTCCTCGGGCGTGAAGGGGCGCTTGTAGGCGAAGTCGTAGTAGAAGCCGTGCTCGATCACCGGGCCGATGGTGACCTGCGCCTCGGGGAACAGCGACTTGACGGCGTAGGCCAGCAGGTGGGCGGTCGAATGGCGGATCACCTCCAGGCCGGCCTCGTCCTTGGCCGTGATGATGGCGAGCGATTCGTCGGCCTCGATGCGGTGGCTGGTGTCGACCACGCGGGCGGCGTCGCCCGTGCCGATGCGGCCGGCGAGCGCCGCCTTGGCCAGACCGGCGCCGATGGAGGCGGCCACGTCGGCCACTGTCACCGGGCCGGGGAATTCACGTCGGGAACCGTCGGGAAGCTGGATGGAAATCATCGCGGGAAACCTTGAAAAACAAAAAGCGCGGGGGCGCCGCGCTTTCCTGGGGGACTCGGTGGAAGAGCCGCGGCTGGCCTGTCAGACCTCGAAGGTCGGGGAGGTGGTAGTTCGCGGTGTCATAACCAGAGTGCCTTTCCCGTGTCTTGTACTGTCGATGAGGAGGTCGAGTCTAACCGATCGACCCTCGGGCCATGCGCTGGCGGATGTCGAAAAAAATGCCCCGAAGTTTGCACTGCGGGGCACATCAAGCATCAAACAGAACTCGAACTCCATGACTGGAGCAGGCCGGGCTCACGCCCCCGGCCACCGGCGATTCGGCTCAGCCGCTCAGTGGAACTGCTCTTCTTCGGTCGAGCCGGTCAGCGCCTTGACCGAGCTGGAGCCGCCCTGGATCACGGTGGTGACGTCGTCGAAGTAGCCAGCGCCGACTTCCTGCTGGTGCGACACGAAGGTGTAGCCTTGTTCGCGGGCCTGGAATTCCGGCTCCTGCACCATGTTGACATAGTGCTTCATGCCTTCGCCCTGGGCATAGGCGTGGGCGAACTGGAACGTGTTGTACCAGTTGATGTGGATGCCGGCCAGCGTGATGAACTGGTACTTGTAGCCCAGCGCGCTCAGCTCTTCCTGGAACGCAGCGATCTGGCTGTCGTTCAGGTTCTTGCGCCAGTTGAACGACGGCGAGCAGTTGTACGACAGCAGCTTGCCCGGGCAGGCGCCGTGCACGGCTTGCGCGAATTCACGGGCGAAGCCGATGTCCGGCACGCCGGTTTCGCACCACACCAGATCGGCATAGGGGGCGTAGGCGATGCCACGGCTGATGGCCTGTTCCAGACCGTTCTTGACGCGGTAGAAGCCTTCCTGCGTGCGCTCTCCGGTGACGAACGGGCGGTCGTTGTCGTCGCAGTCGCTGGTCAGCAGGTTGGCTGCTTCAGCGTCCGTGCGGGCCAGCACGATCGTCGGCACGCCCATCACGTCGGCGGCGAAGCGCGCGGCGATCAGCTTCTCGACGGCTTCGCGGGTCGGGACCAGCACCTTGCCACCCATGTGACCGCACTTCTTGACCGCGGCGAGCTGGTCTTCGAAGTGAACGCCAGCGGCGCCCGACGCGATCATGTTCTTCATCAGCTCGAACGCGTTCAGCACGCCGCCGAAACCGGCTTCCGCGTCAGCGACGATCGGCAGGAAATAGTCGACGAAGCCTTCGTCGCCCGGGTTGATGCCACGGCCCCACTGGATTTCGTCGGCACGCTTGAACGTGTTGTTGATGCGGCGGACCATCGTCGGCACCGAGTCGTAGGCGTACAGCGACTGGTCGGGGTACATGGTTTCGCTGGTGTTGCCGTCGGCGGCGACCTGCCAGCCCGACAGGTACACGGCTTCCAGGCCGGCCTTGGCCTGCTGCATGGCCTGACCAGCGGTGATCGCGCCGAACGCGTTCACGTAGCCCTTCTTGGCGCCGCCGTTGACCTTGTCCCACAGCTTTTCGGCGCCGTTCTTGGCCAGCGTGTACTCGGGCTGCATCGAGCCGCGCAGACGCACGACGTCAGCGGCGCTGTAGCCGCGCTTCACCAGCTTCCAGCGGGGGTTTTCAGCCCAGTCTTTTTCGAGGGCGGCGATCTGTTGTTCACGGGTCAGGTTCGTCATGAAGCGCTCCGGTCTGCAGTGATTGAAGAAGGTTCAACGGGGTCGTTGGATGGCTCCAGCTTAGTCTCCCCCGGTGAAAACGAGAAGACTTATGTCTTATATAAGACATCTTTCTTGATTCAATCAAATCAACAACTTAGACAACATCAATCACCATGTGGGACGACATTTCTCACGATGGAAAATTTTGACGCAATGCAGCATGCAAAAATTCCACCATGCGAAATGCGGTTCGCGCTGATGAAAACAGCCGGCCATTCGCTGCGGCACACTGTGGGCCAGCCCGGGTCCGGGGCTCACCACACCGCAGCGCAACGCCATGACCGACTTCGCCTTTCTCAGCGCCCACAGCTTCCTCAAGGTTCCGATGGGGCCGCAGGACCCCGCCGACCGCCCCTTCGGGCTGGCCGGCATTGCCTGGGACGGCAGCGTCACCAACCGCCCCGGCGCCCGCATGGCGCCGCGCGCCATCCGCGAAGCCAGCCACATGCTGTGCGACGGCACACACCCGCTGTTCGACGTCTCGCCGGCCGACGCCCTGTGCGATCTGGGCGACCTGCCCTTGCCCAACACCAGCCTGGAGCGCATGCGCGCGGCGATGCAGCCGCAGGTCGCCGCCCTGCTCGCGCAGCAGCGCCACATGGTCTGGCTCGGCGGCGACCATTCCGTGACACTGCCGCTGCTGCGCGCCTACCGGCAGCACTTCGGCCAGCCGCTGGGCGTGCTGCATTTCGATGCGCACTGCGACACCTGGGAAGACCACTTCGGCGAACCGAGCGGCCACGGCACCTGGGTCTGCGAAGCCATCCAGGAGGGCCTGGTGCGGCCACAGGCCTTCGCGCAGATCGGCATCCGCAGCGCCGGCCTGCGCGCAGCACGCGAGCACGTGCGCGACCAGGGCGGCCTGATCTGGACCGCACGCGATCTGCGCGGGCTGGAAAGCCCCGCGCAGCTCGACACGGTCCTGCAGACCCTGCGCCTGCGCTGGGCAGCGTGCGGCAACCCGCCGCTCTACCTGAGCTTCGACATCGACGCGCTCGACCCGGCCTTCGCCCCCGGCACCGGCACGCCAGAGCCGGGCGGTCTCACGACGAACCAGGCGCTGACGCTGATCGAGGAACTCGCGGGCGAGCGCTGGGTCGGCATGGACTGCGTCGAGGTGGCGCCGCCCTACGACCATGCGGAGCTGTCGAGCAACGTGGCCGCGAACCTCGTCTGGACCTACCTGTGCGGACAGGTGGCGCGTCGGCAGCCACGGGCGACGACCTCGTGATGCCCGCGGCACACGGGCTGCTGCTGATCGCGGCGGCCTTCGGCGCGGGGCTGCTCAACGCGATCGCAGGCGGCGGCAGCTTCCTCACCTTCCCGGCACTCGTCTTCGCCGGGTTGCCGCCCATCATGGCGAACGCGACCAGCGCGGTGGCGGTGAGTCCGGGCTATCTGGGCAGCGCGCTGGGATTCCGGACCGAGCTGGCCGCACTGCCCCGCGAACGTCTGGTGCGCGAGGGGCTGGTCTGCGCCACGGGCGGTGTGTGCGGTGCGCTGCTCCTGCTGGTGACACCGGCGAAGGTGTTCTCGGCGGCGGTGCCCTGGCTGCTGCTGTTCGCCACGGTACTGTTCGCTGTCGGGCCGCGGCAGGTGGCGGCGCGGGCCCGGCGTGGTGCCGGCGAGGTGCATCCGGTGGTCCAGGGCCTCGGGCTGTTCCTGGTCGCGGTCTATGGCGGCTACTTCAATGGCGGGCTCGGCATCCTGCTGATGGCGCTCTACACGCTGACCGGCGAGGGCCGCGTCCACACCGCCAACGCGCTGAAGAACCTGAACTCCCTCGTGCTGTCGCTGCTGTCGGTGGCGGCATTCGCCTGGGCCGGTGCGATCCGCTGGCCGCACGCGCTGGTGATGATGGTGGCCGCCACCGCCGGCGGATTTGCCGGCGCACGGCTCGCACGGCACCTGCCGGCCGCGACCGTGCGCGCCGCGGTGGTGGCCACCGGGCTGGTGATGGCGGCGGGCTTCTTCCTGCGCCAGTGACCCCGCGCCACACCGTGCCGGTGTCGGCGGTAGGATCCAGGGATGACTTTCTCTGAAACGCTCCAGACCCTCCCCGCCATCGACCACCTGGCGGGCCTGCAACTGCGCGATCCACAGGGTGCCGTCGTCGCCACGCTGGACAACCGCCCCGGCCAGGCCGGCTCGGTCGCGGTCTACCACGCCCTCGCCCAGCGCCACGGCACGCTCAATGCAGCCGCGGCCCTCGACGGCCTGACACTCTACGCCGAGCACACGGCCGACGCCCACACCTTCCCCGGCAAGCACCCGAACATCGACCGGCTGGTGGCGATCGCGTCCGGTGCACTGCCGCCCCTGACCGTGCAGCCCGTGCCCAGGGCGGCCTGACCGTCGGCTAGCCGTCGCCGGGCAGATCGACCAGCGTAGCCAGCGGCACGCCATCCAGCGCCGCAGGGTGGGCAACGATGACGACGCGGCCGCAGGCGTCGGCGCAGTCGCCGAGCCTGTCGCGCACGTAGTCCGCCGAACGGAGGTCCAGCGCCGCCAGCGGATCATCGAACAGCGTCAGCGGCGCCCGGCTGGCCAGCCCGGCCGCCAGCCGCAGCTTGCGCCGCGTGCCGGCGGACAGCGCGTAGAGCGGCTTGTCCAGGTGCGGCAGCAGGCCCAGTGCCTCCAGATCCTCCGCCAGCACCGCCGCATCCCAGGCCGGGTGCTGCGACTGGCGCAGCGCCAGATAGTCGCGCGCGCCCAGACCATCCAGAGCCTCGTCCGCCGGATCGCACCAGAAGACCTGCGCCCGGTAGGCCAGCGGATGCCGCGCCAGATCGGCACCATTCAGCACCAGACGCCCCGCTTGCGGCGCCAGCGCCCCGGCCAGCAGCCGCAGCAGCGTCGACTTGCCGCTGCCATCGCCGCCACGCACCAGACTCAGGCCGGGGCCGAACTGCGCCGACCAGTCGGTGAACAGCGCGTGGTGCGGGACATGGAAGCGCAGGCACTCGGCCTGCAGTCCTGCATCGGGCACGGCCATCGTCACACCTCCAGCGCGGTGGTCTTCTTGACCGTGCGCAGCACCAGCATCGAGTTCAGCCGCATCACGCCCGGCAACCGCGTCAGCACCTCGGCGTGGAAGCGCTCCAGGTCGTCCGCGTCGCGGTAGGTGAAGCGGATCAGGTAGTCGTTGCCCCCGGCGACGTAGAAGCAGTCGAGGATCGCCGGCTCCACCCGCACCGCCTCCTCGAAGCGGCGCAGGGCCTCGGTGGTCGTGCGCTCGACATTGACGACGGTGTAGGAGATGCCGCTCTGCCCGACCGCACGCGGATCGAGCAGCGCCACATAGCGGGCGATGACGCCGCCCTCCTCCAGGCGCCGCACCCGCCGCAGACAGGCCGACGGCGACAGGTGCACCTGCTCGGCCAGCTCGACATTCGACTGCCGCGCGTCCACCTGCAGCTGGCGCAGCAGGGCGCGGTCGGTGGCATCGAGTTGCACGGGCGTGACGGGGTCTGTCATGTGGTTGCGCAGGAAGTCCGATTCGCACAATTCTAGAGCGGCGTTGCCGCAATGCCGCCCCCAATGGGCAACCCTGTTGCGCGCGTCCCTGCCTAGACTGGAGCCCTCACGCTGCATCCCTGCTGCATCCCTGCTGCCAACCCGCCGACCGCCATGACCACTGCCGACCACGACCCCCGCCTCGACGCCTACTGGATGCCCTTCACCGCCAACCGCCAGTTCAAGCAGGCGCCGCGGATGCTGGCCCGCGCCGAGGGCATGCACTACTGGACCGACGACGGCTGCCAGATCCTGGACGGCGTGGCGGGACTCTGGTGCGTCAACGCCGGCCACGCGCGGCCGAAGATCGTGCAAGCCATCCAGCAGCAGGCCGGCGAGATGGACTACGCGCCGCCCTTCCAGATGGGCCACCCCAAGGCCTTCGAACTCGCCGACCAGCTGGCCAAGCTGACCCCGCCGGGGCTGAACCGCGTGTTCTTCACCAACTCCGGCTCGGAGTCGGTCGAGACGGCGCTGAAGATGGCGCTGGCCTACCACCGCGTGCGCGGCGAAGGCAGCCGCACCCGCCTGATCGGCCGCGAGCGCGGCTACCACGGCGTCAACTTCGGCGGCATCTCGGTCGGCGGCATCGTCACCAACCGCAAGATGTTCGGCACGCTGCTGTCTGGCGTCGACCACCTGCGCCACACCCACGACCCGGCCCGCAACGCCTTCAGCGTCGGCCAGCCCGAACACGGCGCCGATCTGGCCGACGACCTGGAACGACTGGTCGCGCTGCACGATGCCTCGACCATCGCCGCCGTCATCGTCGAACCGATCGCGGGCTCCACCGGCGTGCTGATCCCGCCGCAGGGCTACCTGCAGCGGCTGCGCAAGCTCTGCGACCAGCACGGCATCCTGCTGATCTTCGACGAGGTCATCACCGGCTTCGGACGCACGGGCCAGCCGTTTGCGTCGCAGACCTTCGGCGTGGTGCCGGACATGATCACCGCCGCCAAGGGCATCACCAACGGCAGCGTGCCGATGGGCGCGGTGTTCGTGCAGCAGGCGATCCACGACACCTTCATGAACGGCCCGGCGCACCTGATCGAGTTCTTCCACGGCTACACCTACTCGGCCCACCCGCTGGCCTGCGCCGCCGGCCTGGGCACGCTGGAGACCTACGCCGACGAGGGCCTGCTCACGCGCGCCGCCACGATGGCCGGCACCTTCGCCGACGCGCTGCACGGGCTGCGCGACCTGCCGCACGTGGTGGACATCCGCCACTTCGGGCTGGTCGGCGGGATCGAGCTGGCGCCGCGTCCGGGCGAGCCGGGCAAGCGGGCCTTCGACGTCTTCCTCGACTGTTTCGCGCAGGGCGTGATGATCCGCACCACCGGCGACACCATCGCGCTGTCGCCGCCGCTGATCATCTCGGCCGAGCAGATCGGGCAGATCGTCGAGACCGTGGCCACGGCCATCCGGCGCGTGGTGTGACATCCTGCGCAGGCTCGGCCACAATGGGGTCGAACCGGCGGCCGTGACGCCGGCCGACCACCCCTTGCGGAGGCTCGCCTGACTCGTTCGCTGCTACACACCGATCTGGCCCTCGCCCGGCACTCCTGGTATGCCGAAGGGGTGGTGCGCCGTCCGGCCCATCCGCCACTGGCCGGCGAGGTGCGGGCCGATGTGGCGGTCGTCGGCGGCGGTCTGGCCGGCCTGTCGGCGGCGCTGGAGCTGGCACAACGTGGCCGCTCGGTGGTGCTGCTCGAAGGCCAGCGCGTCGGCTGGGCCGCCTCGGGCCGCAACGGCGGTCAGGCGCTGCCCGGCCTGGCCTGCGACATGGCCGAGATCGAAGCCCAGCTGGGTCTGGGAGACGCCCGCCGCATCTGGGCCATGACGATCGAGGCACTGACCCTGATCCACGCCCGCCGCGACCGCCACCGCATCGCCTGCGACTGGCAGTCGGGCGCGCTGACCGTGGCGGTGAATGCACGCAAGGCCGCGGCCCTGCGCGCGCGGGTCGAGCGCATGGCCGAAGCCTACGACTACCGCCAGCAGTGGCTCGACCCGTCGGCACTGCCGCTGCACATCCGCAGCGCCCGCTACGCCGGCGGCGTCTACGACCGGCGCAGCGGCCACCTGCATCCGCTGAAGTACGTGCTGGGGCTGGCCCACGCCGCGTGGCAGGCGGGCGCCGTTCTCCACGAACACAGCGCCGTCACCGGGATCGAGCGCCACCGCGGCGTCACGCTGCTGCGCACCGCGCAGGGTCTGGTGCGGGCCGACCAGGTGCTGCTGGCCGGCAACGTCCATCTGGCCGGCCTGCCCGGTCTGCCCGAAGCCCCCGCCGCCCGCATCATGCCGGTGGGCACCTATGTCGCCGTGACCGAGCCACTGGCCCCCGCGCAGATGGACGCGCTGCTGCCGACGCGGGCGGCGGTGTGCGACAACAACCTCTCGCTCGACTACTTCCGCCCCACCGCCGACCAGCGCCTGCTCTACGGCGGCAAGGTCAGCTACAGCACGGTGACGCCACTGCACCTGGCCGCCCGGCTGCGCACCCACATCGTGCGCACCTTCCCGAGCCTGGCGCACACGCCGGTCACCCACGCCTGGGGCGGCTTCGTGGACATCACGAGGAACCGGGCGCCCGAATTCGTGCGCCTGCCGGCGGACGGGTCAGCCAGTGCGCCGATCTACCTGCTGCAGGGCTTCTGTGGCCATGGTCTGGCACTGACCGGACTGGCCGGCAAGCTCGTCGCGGAAGCGATGTGTGGCGACGCGGGCCGCTTCGATGTGTTCGGCCGGCTGCACCACCGCCCCTTCCCGGGCGGCACGCGGATGCGCACGCCATCCCTGGTACTGGGCATGCTGTGGCACCGGCTGAGGGACCTGCTGTGACCTCCGCCACGCCCCGACGCCACCTCAGGGGGAACCCGGTGGCCAGCACCGAAATGGTGCTGGCACACTGCATGCAATGGTTTCATTTCCAATGACCCAAGCGCTCCCGTCCCGTTCAAGACCCCCGGTGGTCCTCGTCCCGGCCTGCAACCGGATGCTCGGACAGCATCCCTTCCACATCGCAGGCAAGAAATACCTCGATGCCGTGCGGCTTGCCGGCGCCCTGCCGCTGATCGTCCCGTCGGCCAGCCCCGAGGAACTCGACACCCTGCTCGATCTGGCCGATGGCGTGCTGCTGACCGGCTCGCCCTCGAACGTGCACCCGAGCCACTTCGGAGAAGCCGTGCACGACCCCGCGCTGCCGCTGGACGCCGTGCGCGACGCCTGGACGCTGCCGCTGATCCCCAAGGTGATCGACCGCGGGATGCCGCTGCTGGCGATCTGCCGCGGCTTCCAGGAAACCAATGTCGCGCTCGGCGGCACGCTGCACCAGGCCGTGCAGGAAGTGGACGGGCTGCACGACCACCGCGCGCGCGGCGACGATCCCGTCGAGGTGCAGTACGGGTTCTCGCACCCCGTGCAGGTGCAGCCCGGCAGACTGCTGGCGCGGATACTCGCCCGCGACGAGGTGATGGTCAACAGTGTCCACGGCCAGGGCGTGCGCCGCCTGGCCGCAGGACTGCGCGTCGAGGCCCTGGCGCCCGACGGTCTGGTCGAGGCCTTCTCGGTGGCGGACCGCCCCGGATTCGCCCTCGGCGTTCAATGGCATCCGGAGTGGCAGGCGGCTGACAACCCGGTCTCCATGGCGATGCTGCGCGCCTTCGGCGCCGCCTGCCAGGACTACCGCGACCTGCACCGGCCACCGAGCCGCTGAGCCGTCCACCTCCCCGGGCGGAACCGATGGCACGACGCCCGGACAACACCGGCGTCGCGACCTGTGCCGCCCGTGCCCTGAGACGAACACGGAACAGACCATGAACAAGCGCGAACACTTCCATTTCAGCGACCTCGAACACTGGCTCAACGAACGCCGCGTGACCGAGATCGAATGCCTCGTGCCCGACCTGACCGGCGTGGCCCGCGGCAAGATCCTGCCCCGCCAGAAGTTCACCGAGGACCGCGGGATGCGGCTGCCGGAAGCGGTGGTGGCCATGGGCGTGACGGGCGAATTCCCCGAGGAAGGCCCCTACTACGACGTGATCAACCCCACCGACCGCGACATGCACCTGCGCCCCGACCCGCGCACCGTGCGCATCGTGCCGTGGGCGACCGACCCGACCGCGCAGGTCATCCACGACTGCTACGACAAGGACGGCAAGATGGTGCCGTTCGCGCCGCGCTCGGTGCTGCGCCGGGTCTGCGACCTGTTCGACGCCGAAGGCTGGAAGCCGGTGGTCGCCCCCGAGCTGGAGTTCTACCTCGTCGCCCGCAACAGCGACCCGGACATGCCGCTCAAGCCGCCGATCGGCCGCAGCGGGCGGGCCGAGACCTCGCGCCAGGCCTATTCGATCGACGCGGTGAACGAGTTCGATCCGCTGTTCGAGGACGTGTACTCCTACTGCGAGCAGATGGAGCTGAACGTGGACACGCTGATCCACGAGATCGGCGCCGGCCAGATGGAGATCAACTTCTTCCACGACCACCCGCTGCAGCTCGCCGACGAGGTCTTCTTCTTCAAGCGCACGCTGCGCGAAGCGGCCATGCGCCACAACATGTTCGCCACCTTCATGGCCAAGCCGATCGCCGGCGAGCCGGGCAGCGCGATGCACATCCACCAGAGCCTCGTCAACCAGGCCGGGCAGAACATCTTCAGCAATCCCGACGGCACGGCGAGCAAGGCGTTCTACTGGTACATCGGCGGCCTGCAGAAGTACATCCCGGCGGCGATGGCGCTGTTCGCCCCGTATGTCAACAGCTACCGCCGCCTGTCGCGCTTCACTGCCGCGCCCATCAACATCCAGTGGGGCACCGACAACCGCACCGTCGGCATCCGCTCGCCGGTGGCCTCGCCGGCGGCGCGGCGCATCGAGAACCGCGTGATCGGCGCCGATGCGAACCCCTACGTGGCACTGGCCGCGACGCTGGCCTGCGGCTACCTCGGCATCAAGAACCAGATCGATCCGACCCCCGAGTGCAAGGGCGATGCCTACCTCGGCGACTACCAGCTGCCGCGCAGCCTGGGCGAGGCGCTGGAGAAGCTGCGCAACGAGAAGGCGCTGGCGGAGGTGCTCGGCGAGTCCTTCATCACCGTCTACACCGAGATCAAGGAGATCGAGTACGCCGAGTTCATGAAGGTGATCTCGCCATGGGAGCGCGAGCACCTGCTGCTGCACGTCTGAGCCGCGCCCGCCCGCCGTACGCGCACCCCCGAACCCGATCAGGAACCGCACCATGAGCACCCCGACCACCCACGACACCGCCTCCTGGCAAGCCGCCGACGCCGCCCACTTCCTGCACCCCTTCACCGACTTCCAGCAGCTCGCGCAGAAGGGCTCGCGGGTCATCACCAAGGCCGACAACCTCTACCTCACCGACAGCGAAGGGCACCGGCTGTTCGACGCGATGAGCGGCCTGTGGTGCGTCAACGTCGGCTACGGGCAGCAGGCGCTGATCGACGCCGCGGCGCACCAGATGAAGGAACTGCCCTTCTACAACAGCTTCTTCCAGACCACGACGCCGCCCGCCGTCGAACTCGCGCAACTGCTCGCCGAGGTCACGCCGCCGCAGTTCCAGCACGTCTTCTACGCCGGCTCCGGCTCGGAGGGCAACGACACCGTGGTGCGCATGGTCCGCCGCTACTGGGATCTGCAGGGCCAGCCCGAGCGCCAGGTCATCATCAGCCGCTGGAACGGCTACCACGGCTCGACGATGGCCGGCGCCTCGCTCGGCGGCATGAAGTACATGCACGCCCAGGGCGGCCTGCCCATCCCCGGCATCACCCACATCGACCAGCCACACTGGCTCGAACACGGCGCGGGCATGACGCGCGACGAGTTCGGCCTGAAGGCGGCGGGCTGGCTGGAACAGAAGATCCTCGAAGTCGGCCCGGACAAGGTCGCCGCCTTCATCGGCGAGCCGGTGCAGGGCGCGGGCGGCGTGATCGTGCCGCCGGCCACCTACTGGCCCGAGATCCAGCGCATCTGCGACAAGTACAACATCCTGCTGGTCAGCGACGAGGTGATCTGCGGCTTCGGGCGCACGGGGAACTGGTTCGGCTGCGAGACGATGGGCACGAAGCCGGACCTGATGACCTTCGCCAAGGGCGTGACCTCGGGCTACATCCCGCTGGGCGGCGTGATGGTCGGTGACCGCGTCGCCAAGGCACTGATCGAGCAAGGCGGCGAGTTCGAGCACGGCTACACCTACAGCGGCCACCCGGTCGCCTGCGCCGTGGCGATCGCCAACATCAAGCTGATCCAGTCGCTGAAGCTGGTCGAGCGGGTGCGCGACGAGACGGGGCCGTATCTGGCGGCGCAGTTCGCCAAGCTGAACGACCACCCGCTGATCGGCGAGACGCAGACCTGCGGGCTGATGGCGTCGATGCAGCTCGTCAAGGGCAAGGACCGGGGCGATGGGCACCCGGTGATGTTCGATTCAGAACTGGGCGTCGGCATGCTCTGCCGCGGCCACTGCTTTGCTAACGGGCTGGTGATGCGTGCGGTCGGGGATCGGATGATCATCGCGCCGCCGCTGGTGATGACGATTGAGCAGGTGGATGAGTTGATGGGGTTGATCCACAAGTGTCTGGATCTGACGCTGGGGGATGTGCGGGCGCGGGGGTGGGTGTGATGCACGAACTCGACGTTCTGCACAGATCAGGCGTGAAACAGGGGAGCCATCATTGCCTACCATTTCAATGTTCTACGGCATCCTTATCCGGATGTTCTTCTACGACATGGACTTGACGAATGAACATTGTAGAAATCATTCCCCAGGAAGATTTTGTGCTGTACATCAAGGCCAATGATGGGAAAGCTGGCTTGTTCGATGTGAAACCACTTCTTGAATCAGACGCCTTTTTACCACTAAAAGATCAGAGTGAATTCAGGCGGGTCCACAACGGAAAATACTTCGTCGAGTGGGACTGCGGCGCAGACCTTTCCGCCGACACGATCCAAGCTCGATGGAAAACGTCGAACGGGAGTACCCAATAGCGGCGGGCATCGCAGTGCATGGTTTGGTGGTCTATTCAGGAGGGCGTGTTATGCGTCACGTAGCAGGGAAAACCAATGCCGGCAAGGGCTTGGGAGAATTTTTCGCGCCGGGTTAGATGTCAATGGCCAAGTTAGACAGCACGGCCGCGAGATCTAAATTGGTTAGGCACCACAAATTAATCTGTCATTTCGCTTATGCTTTCAGTACAAGTACAACACCTTGCAGGTCGCAGCGTCCTATGCTGGCTGGCTACAGTCGACGAAGCCGGTCAACCAAACGTGTCGCCGAAAGAAATATTCGCTGTACACGACTCGTCGCACCTTGTAGTCGCAAACATCGCGTCGCCAACCAGCGTAAGAAATATCAAAATCAATCCTCGCGTGTGCGTCAGCTTCATCGACGTATTCATCCAAAAGGGATTCAAGGTGGTCGGCACTGCTCGGAATGTCAGCAGGAAAGAAGACGACTATCCACGCTGGGCGGCCCAGCTTGAAGCGATGGCCGGGCCTCGATTCCCAATTCACAGTGTCCTCGTCATCCAAGCCGTATCAGTCGAGCCAATCTTGGCTCCCAGCTATCGTCTATACCCAGCAGAAACCACCGAGCAATTGCAAGCAGCATCGGCCATGCGCGCCTATGGGGTACGGCCTACGCCCAGCGATGCTAACCATTCTATCTAGAGGGACGCTCAAAGGCTGGCTCATTTGGACGTCCCTCATGTCAAACGTCGAACATCGCAAGGAAAACCAAATGCCAAGCGACTGGAGTCCCGCAGAAAAGAAAATTGCACGCCGTGTCTTTGATGCAGCGCTGCACCGCGAACTCGCAGAAGTCATGCAGGCTTTCAAATCCATGGCGGCGAAGGCAACGGAGCCGGACGACATGTGGTCAACACAAGAATTCCTGACCAAATCCAGAAACTCCATCGACAGAAAATACGACAATCGGTATTCACAGCTTGAGTTCGTGTTTGGCCGCCTGCTCCGCGAGGGACAAATTTCCGAGGAAGAGCTTGCCGGACTGTCGGAAGACAAGATGCAAAACATCATTCACATCAGCACGCTGTGAACAGACTTGGCGCAATGGCAGACCGAAACCCCCTAGACCCCCAGCCGTTCGGCATCGCCCAGCGGCACCTCGACGACCTGCTGCACGTATTCGCGCGGCACGCCACGATCGACGAGGTGCTGATCTTCGGCTCACGCGCCCGTGGCACCGCACGGCCCGGGTCCGACATCGACCTGGCCGTCGTGGCGCCACGGATGACCGATGCGGAGTTCTCGACGCTCTGGAACGAGATCGACGCCCTGCCGATCCTGTTCAAGATCGACCTGCTGCACTGGGACCGGATCACCAACCCGGCGCTGAAAGACAACGCCTTGCGCGACGGACGCCCGCTCGGCTCCCCAGCGCCCTTGCAGACCAAGACGACGGAACATTCATGAACCCAACGCAGTCCTGGCACGACCGTGCCGCCGCCCTCACCCTAGACGGCCGCGCCTTCGTCAACGGCCAGCGCGTCACCAGCGCCAGCGGCGAGACCTTCGACAAGCACTCGCCCATCGACGGCCGCCACCTCGCCCCCATCGCCCGCGGCCAGACCGCCGACATCGACGCCGCCGTGGCCTCGGCCCGCGCCGCGTTCGAGGACGGCCGCTGGGCGCACCAGCCGCCCGCCGCGCGCAAGAAGGTGCTGCAGCGCTTCGCCGAGGGGATCCTGTCCCACCGCGACGAACTCGCGCTGCTGGAGACGCTCGACATGGGCAAGCCGATCCAGTTCTCGCGCAGCGTCGATGTGCCCGCCGCCGCGCGCACCATTGCGTGGTACGCCGAGGCGATCGACAAGGTCTACGACGAGATCGCCCCCACGGGCCGCAACGCGCTGGCGCTCATCACCCGCGAGGCGATGGGCGTGGTCGGCATGATCGTGCCGTGGAACTACCCGATGATCATGGCGGCCTGGAAGCTCGGCCCGGCACTCGCCACCGGCAACTCGGTGGTGATGAAGCCGAGCGAGAAGTCACCACTGACCGCGCTGCGGCTGGCCGAGATCGCGCTCGAAGCGGGATTGCCGCCGGGGGTGTTCAACGTCGTGCCGGGCTTCGGCCACGAGGCGGGCGAGGCGCTCGCGCTGCACATGGACGTGGATGCGATCGGCTTCACCGGCTCGACGCGCACCGGCCGCCGGATGCTCGACTACGCCGGGCGCTCCAACCTCAAGCGGGTCTACAACGAACTCGGCGGCAAGTCGGCCTTCCTCGTCTTCCACGACCACCGCGACCCGGCCAAGGCCGCGCGCACCGTCGCCAGCAGCCTGTTCTTCAACCAGGGCGAGTCGTGCAATGCGCCGTCGCGGGTGCTGGTCCACGCGGCCATCGCCGACGAGTTCGTCGCCAACGTCACCGCGCAGATGCCCGGCTGGCAGCCCGCCGACCCGCTCGACCCGGCCACCGTGATGGGCGCGCTGGTCGATGAGGGGCAACTGCGCACCGTGCTGGGCTACATCGACGCCGGTCGCGCGGAGGGCGCGGTCTGCCATGGCGGCGAGCGGGTGCGCGCCGAGACCGGCGGCTTCTACGTCCAGCCGACCGTGTTCGACCGCGCCACCAACGCCATGCGCATCGCCCGCGAGGAGATCTTCGGGCCGGTGCTGTCGGTGATCCGCTTCGAGACGGAGGAGGAAGCCGTGCGCATCGCCAACGCCACGCCCTACGGGCTGCAGGCCAGCGTCTGGAGCCACGACCTCAACCGCGCCCACCGCGTGGCACGCGCCTTGCGAGCTGGTACCGTGCATGTGAACCAGTACGACGAGGACGACATCACCGTGCCCTTCGGTGGCTACAAGCAGAGCGGCAACGGGCGCGACAAGTCGCTGCACGCGCTGGAGAAGTACACCGAGCTGAAGACCACCTGGCTGCGGCTGGACGACACCTGAGCGCGCAGGCAGGCGAAGGACGCTGCACCGTCCGGCGTGACGGAATGGCGAATCCTCGGGCCATAATCCCGCCGCGCGCAGGGTCATTCCAGCGTCAGTACCACCCGTCACCACTGATCCACCCACTTCTGCACCCACATCTGGAGCACTCATGAAGCTGTTGTCCTCCCGGCCCGCCAAGGCCCTGAATGTCCTGGTCGCCGCTGTCGCGGTGCTGTGTTCGGCGGGCGTGCGCGCCGAGGAAGAGAAGGTCCTGAACATCTACAACTGGTCGGACTACATCGCCGAGGACACGATCAGGAACTTCGAGAAGGAGACGGGCATCAAGGTCCGCTACGACTTCTTCGACAGCAACGAGTCGCTGCACGCCAAGCTGATCGCCGGCAAGACGGGTTATGACATCGTGGTGCCTGGCTCGCACTGGGCCAAGTCGCAGATCGAGGCCGGCCTGCTGATGAAGCTCGACAAGAGCAAGATCCCCAACCTCGCCAACCTCGACCCCGCCATCCAGGCCCAGCTCGCCAAGATGGACCCGGGCAACGAGCACATCGTCGACTGGCTCTGGGGCTACACGACGGTGGGCATCAACGTCGACAAGGTGAAGAAGGCGCTCGGGGACAAGCCGATGCCCGACAACGCCTGGGATCTGGTGTTCAACGCCGAGTACATCAGCAAGCTCAAGGGCTGTGGCGTGGCGGTGCTCGACACGCCGTCGGAAATCCTGCCGCTCGCGCTGAACTACCTCGGCAAGGATCCGCACAGCAAGAACGCCGACGACTACAAGGCCGCCGGCGAGATGCTCAAGAAGGTCCGGCCGTCGGTGACGCGCTTCGTGGGTTCGGGCTCGGACTACATCGACCAGATGGCCAAGGGCCAGCTGTGCGCGGTGGTGGGCTGGTCGGGCGACATCATGATCGCCAAGGACAAGTCGACCAAGGCCAAGAAGCCGCAGAACCTGGAAGTGCTGCTGCCCAAGCAGGGCGGCCTGCTGTTCTTCGACACCATGGCGATCCCGCAGGATGCCAAGCATCCCGAGAACGCGCACAAGTGGATCAACTACATCCTGAAGCCGGAAGTGCACGCCTCGCTGACCAACACCGTGTTCTACGCCAACCCGAACAAGGCCTCGCTGAAGTTCGTCAAGCCCGAGCTGGCCAAGGACCCGGCGGTGTTCCCGGATGCAGCGTCGATGGCCCGGATGATCCCGCCCGGCACGCCCGACCAGGCCACCCGCAAGCTGATCACCCGCACCTTCACCAACTTCAAGGCCGGCCGCTGACACGCGGCGCGCGCAGCAGGAACACACGCACATGGCCAAGGCACTCGACGACAAGGACCGCGCCTTCCTGCGGATCGACGCCGTGGTGAAGGAATTCGGGGATTTCCGGGCGGTGGACCAGGTCAGCCTGGACATCGCCAAGGGGGAAATCTTCGCGCTGCTCGGCTCGTCGGGCTGCGGCAAGAGCACGCTGCTGCGCATGCTCGCCGGCTTCGAGTCACCGACCTCCGGGCGCATCGTGCTCAACGGGCAGGACCTCGCGGGCAAGCCGCCCTACGAGCGCCCGGTGAACATGATGTTCCAGTCGTATGCGCTGTTTCCCCACATGACGGTGTGGGACAACATCGCCTTCGGGCTGCGCCGCGACGGCCTGCCCTCGGGCGAGATCACGGTGCGGGTCGAGGAGATGCTGCGCCTGACCCAGCTCGGCAAGCTGGCCAAGCGCAAGCCGCACCAGCTTTCGGGCGGCCAGCAGCAGCGGGTCGCGCTGGCGCGCAGTCTCGCCAAGCGGCCGCAACTGCTGCTGCTCGACGAGCCGCTGGGCGCGCTCGACAAGAAGCTGCGCGAGGCGACGCAGATCGAGCTGGTCAACATCATCGAGTCGGTCGGCGTGACCTGCGTGATGGTGACCCACGACCAGGAAGAGGCGATGACCATGGCCTCGCGCATCGCGGTGATGAGCGAGGGCCGCTTCCTGCAGGTCGGCAGCCCCTCCGACATCTACGAGACACCGACCACGCGCTTCGTCGCCGACTTCATCGGCAACGTCAACCTCACCGACGGCACCATCACCGTCGACGAGGCCGACCACGTGCATGTGCAGTGTGCGGATTTCACCCACTACATCGGCCACGGCATCTCGGGCTACCTCGGCCAGCCGGTGACGGTGGCCGTGCGGCCGGAGAAGATCTCGGTCAGCAAGGACAAGCCCGAGGGCGCGATGAACCAGGTGCGCGGCGTCGTCAAGGAGATGTCCTACTTCGGCGACAGCACGCTCTACCACCTGGAGCTGGCCAGTGGCGCGCGCTTCAAGGTGACGGTCGAGAACGACAGCCGCGACCGCTCCGGTGCACCGACCTGGGGCGATGCGGTCTGGGCGCACTGGCAGCCGTCCGCCCAGGTCGTGCTGACGCAATGACAGGCCGGCAAGCATGACCCCGGCCACCACCCCGCTCCAGTGCCTGCGCTCCGTGTTCAGCGGCCGCAGCCTCGTCATCGGCACGCCCTACGTCTGGCTGCTGGTGTTCTTCCTGCTGCCCTTCCTCATCGTGCTGCGCATCAGCTTCGCGGAGATGGACGGGGCGCGGGTCAGCGACCTGTTCACGTTCTCGAACAACGAGCTGTTCATGAAGCTCAAGCTTCAGAACTTCCTCACCATCCTGCAGGACGACCTGTACCTGGCGACCTACGGCCAGTCGCTGCTGTACGCCGGCATCACGGCCCTGGTCTGCCTGGCCGTCGGCTACCCGTTCGCCTACTTCATGGCCCGTGCGCCCGGCACCGTGCAGCCGCTGCTGCTGATGGGCGTGATGCTGCCGTTCTGGACCAGCTTCCTGCTGCGCGTCTATGCGTGGAAGGGACTGCTCGACGCCGACACCGGCTGGGTCGGCACCTTCCTGAAGACCATCCACGCCGACCAGGTGCTGCTGCCGCTGGGGCTGATCTCGGCGGAGGGGCAGTTCATGTACACGCCGTTCTCGCTGTTGCTGGGCATGGTCTACACCTACCTGCCCTTCATGATCCTGCCGCTGTACGGGACGCTGTCCAAGCTGGACCTGCGCCTGCTCGAAGCCGCACAGGACCTGGGCGCGACGCCGTGGCAGGCCTTCTGGCGCATCACGGTGCCGCTTTCCAGGGGCGGCATCATCGCGGGCGCCATGCTGGTGTTCATTCCCTGCGTCGGCGAATACGTGATCCCCGAGCTGCTCGGCGGACCGGAAACGCTAATGATCGGCCGCGTGCTGTGGGACGAGTTCTTCAGCAACAACGACTGGCCGATGGCGTCGAGTGTCGCGGTGACGATGGTGCTGCTGATCCTCGTGCCGCTGGCGATCTTCAACCGCAACCAGTCGCAGGGAGCCGCCCCGTGATCGTCACCCCCGCCGGACGCTGGACGAGCCGGATCTGGCTGACCGCCGGCTTCGTCTTCCTCTACCTGCCCATCATCGCACTGGTGGTCTACAGCTTCACCGACTCGCCGGTGCCGAACGTCTGGGCCGGCTTCTCGCTGCGCTGGTACGAGAAGCTCGTCGGCGACGAGGACATCCGCAACGGCCTGTTCCTGTCGCTGCAGATCGCCGCCGCGACCGCCACCGGCGCCGTCATCCTCGGCACGCTGGCCGCCTTCACGCTGGAGCGCTACCCGCGCTTCAAGGGCCGCACGCTGTTCTCCGGCATGGTGAACGCACCACTGGTGATGCCCGAGGTGATCGTCGGGCTGTCGCTGCTGCTGATGCTGGTGTCGATGCAGCGGCTGTTCGGCGTGCCCGAGCGCGGCATCGTCACCATCTGGCTCGGCCACCTGCTGGTCGGCATGGCCTACGCCACGGTGGTGATCGCCGCGCGGCTGCGCGACCTGAATCCTCAGTTCGAGGAAGCCGCGCAGGACCTCGGCGCCCGGCCGCTGCAGGTGTTCTTCCTGGTGACGCTGCCGATGATCGCGCAGTCGATGCTGGCCGCCTGGCTGCTGACCTTCACGCTGTCGCTGGACGACGTGGTGATGTCGGCCTTCCTGTCGGGGCCGGGGTCGACCACGCTGCCGCTGGTGATCTTCTCGCGCGCCCGGCTGGGTCTGGATCCGACGGTGAACGCGCTGGCCACGGTCGTGATCGTGGTGGTGGCGGTGTTCGTCGTGGCATCGAGTTACATGATTGCGCTGCGCGAACGGCGCCTGCAGCAGGAACAGCAGGCTGCGCTGAAGGGTGGCTGAAGAGTGGTTGAACCGGTGGAACGCATCTGCAACAGCATCAGCCTCGTCATTCCCTGCTACAACGAGGCGGGCAATCTGGACGCGCTGCTGGCGCGCTGCATCGCCACGTTGACCACGCTCGGGCTGGTCTGGGAAATCGTGCTCGTCGACGACGGCAGCCGCGACAACACCGCGCTGCAACTGGCGCACTGGTCGGCGCGGGAGCCGCGGGTGCGCGCGCTGCTGCTGTCGCGCAACTTCGGCAAGGAAGCAGCCCTGAGCGCCGGCATCGACGCGGCACGCGGACAGACCGTGGTGCTGATGGACGCCGACCTCCAGCACGAACCCGAACTGATCCCGACCATGCTGCAGCGCTGGAAACACGGCATCGACGTGGTCTACGCGCGCCGCAAGGACCGCAGCGACGAGCCCTGGTTCAAGCGCACCTTCACGCGGCTGTTCTACCGGATGCTCAACGCCACGCATCCGCGGGTGAAGATTCCGCCCGACGCGGGCGATTTCCGGCTGCTCGACCGCCACGTGGTCGACGCGCTCAAGTCGCTGCCGGAGCACAACCGCTTCATGAAGGGCATGTACGCCTGGGTCGGTTTCCGCTCGGAAGAGCTGCCCTACACGCCCCAGGCGCGCGCCAGCGGCCAGAGCCACTACAACCTGCACAGCCTCGTCAGCCTGTCGCTGAGCGGCATGACGGCGTTCACGACCTGGCCGCTGCGGGCCTCCGGCGTGATCGGCGTGAACCTGGCGCTGCTGGCGTTCGGCTACGGCGGCTACCTGGTGATCGACTACTGGCTGTTCGGCACCGAGGTCTCGGGCTGGACCACGATCGTGGTCAGCACCATGCTGTTCTCCGGCGTGCAGCTGCTCAGCCTCGGCGTGCTCGGCGAGTACATCGCCCGGATCTACGACGAGGTCAAGGGACGCCCGCTCTACATCGTGCACCGCCACCTGGGCGAAGGCCTGCCGCAGGACGGCGGCGTCACCCCGGCGACGCCGCCCGGAACACCCAGAGCCGGCTGACCACGAAGGTCCCCACCGCCAGCCCGACCAGCACCACGCCCAGCGCCAGGTCATAGCGCAGGCCGCCGGTGCGCAGCAAGGCGGCGTAACAGGCCTCGTTGACCACGAAGCCGGCGCCGGACACCAGGGCAAAGCGCCAGAGACTCTGCCCGGTGCCGACCGCGGTGGTCGCACCGAAGGTCCAGAGCCGGTGTCCGCTGAAGGACACGACGAATGCGATCATCCAGCCCACCACGTTGGCGCTCAGCGGCGCCAGCCCCATGGACTCCACGGCCAGGCGCACGGCCCCCCAATGCACCGCAGCCGCGGTGGTCCCCACGGCGATGAAACGCACGCCTTGCCAACGATCGTTCGACATGCCCGACATCCTAGCTTCTCCCCGATCCGGCCGACGCCTGGCCATCTGTGTCGATGACTACGGCCTGCACGCCGGCATCGACGAGGCCAGCGTGCAGCTCGCGCGCGCCGGCCGCATCAGCGCCGTCAGCGTGATGAGCGACGGGCCGACCTGGCCGGCCAGTGCCGCCGCGCTGCGCGAGGCGGCCCGCACGCACCCGGTCGACGTCGGCCTGCACCTCAACCTCACCGAGGCGCTGCCCGGTATCACGGGTGAGTCGCTGCAGCGGGTGATCCTGCGCGCCGGTCTGCACCTGTTCGACGCACGCGCCCTGCGGCGCCGGATCGAGCAGCAGCTGGACCGGTTCGAGGCCGGCTGGGGCGCGGCGCCAGACCACGTGGACGGGCACCAGCACGTGCACCAGCTGGCGCAGGTCCGTGGCGTGCTGCTGGCGGCCCTGGAGGCACGCTACCCGGACAGCGTGCACCGGCCCTGGCTGCGCGCCAGCCGGGCACCGGCCGGCGCCGATCTGCCGCTGCGGCGCAAGGCCGACGTGATCTCCTGGCTGGGTGCCGAGGAACTGCAGCGTGGCGCGGCCGGACGCGGCTGGCAGTCCAACGGCCACCTGCTCGGCGTCTACGGCTTCGACACCGATGCCGCAGGTTACCGGGCGTTGCTGCAGCGCTGGTTCGCCCTGGCGCAGGACGGCGATCTGCTGATGTGCCACCCGGCCAGCCACGCGCCCGCCAGCGATGTCATCGGCCAGGCCCGCCAGACCGAGTGGGCAGTCTGGCAATCCGACACGCTGCCCGACGACCTCGCCCGCGCCGGGGTGCAGATCACGGCGCTGCGCAACGTGCTGGCAGAACGATCATCCAGTGGAGCGTCTGGTGGGGCTCCTGCCGCTGCACCGGCACGTCGAAGCTGAACGCTCCCCGCAGCACCGGGCCGGACGACCATTCGTCCAGCTCCGGCGGCGCACCGAGCCGAACCGCGAGATGTCCCGCCTCGGCGAAATCGACTGGCTGCAGCCACGGCGTGTGCAGCAGGTTGTCATCCACCACGGCGGGATGCTCCGGGGCGTAGAGGCCGATGATGCCGGCCTCGAACCCCGGCCCGCGCACATAGCGCAGCGCACAGCCCGCCGGCACGGCAGCCGACCACTGCGCGCGCATGGCATCGGCCATGGCGCGGGCCGGGTAGAACTGGTCGACCCGGCTGCGGGAAGAGCGGGCCAGGTCGGTCCAGCGCGGTGCGGTGTAGGCCAGCGCGAACACGCCGTGCAGCACCAGCGCCACCGTCACCCAGCGGCGCCATGCCGGCGCCACCGGCCGAGGCCAGAGCGCCGCGGCCACGAGGCCCACGAACTGGAAGGTCTGGATGCCCCAGTGGTCCTGCAGACGCAAGCCACCCATCAGCGCCGCCAACAGCACGCCCGCCACCGGCACCCCCAGCAGGCTGCTCAGCCAGACCCACTGCGCAGCAGGACGCCTGTCACGGACGGCCACGTCCGTCCCGCGCCAGCGGGACCAACCCGCCACCAGCGCCAGCATCAGCAGCGCCGGTGACAGCACCCGCAACTGGATCACCAGAAACTTGACGACCCCGGTCAGGCGCTCGACGGCGGACTGGGACACCCCCGACTGGGTGGCATAGGCCACCGTGCTCCAGCCATGCGTGGCCACCCAGGCCACGTGCGGTGCCAGCATCAGCAGCGCGAGCCCCACCGCCAGCGCCAGCCCCCGGCGATTGGCGGGGCGCTCCAGCGCGCCCGAGCGCCACATCGCCACCACCACACCGAGCAGCGGCAACGCGGCCTGGTATTTCGAGAGCATCGCCAGTCCGGCCATCCCGCCGACCAGCACCCAGCGCAGCGTCTGTTGCCGCGCAGGACGCGCCGCCTCCAGTCGTGTGGCCCGCAATGCGAGCAGCACGACCGCCGACACGCACACCACCAGCACCGAGTTGTGGTTGAACAGCTGGGCCTTGCCCATGAAGCCCTGCTGCAATCCCGCGAACAGCACGGCCAGCCCGGCCCGGTCCTCGCCGATCAGCCAGCAGGCGATGCGCCAGGTCAGCACCAGATTCAGCGCGATGCAGGCCCCCGCCAGCACGGACGGCCACCAGGCCTGCAGCCCCCCCACGCGGATCGCGAGCGCCAGCAGCCAGCTCGGCAACGGCGGATGCTTGTGGTAGCCCCACTCCATCGACTGCGCCCAGGACAGCTGCTCGAAGTGGTCACCGTACTGCGCCGTGTTGGTGCACCAGGCCACGAGCACCCAGAACAGCACCAGCGCCGCGGCCAGCAGCGGAGGATGGGCCAGCCCCCGCGCGGACACCACCCAGCGCAGCCCCCCCTCGGGCCACCACGGAACAGCACGCCGACCCGCTCCGACGACCAGGCGGCTCACCTCCGCGGCATTCGCGGAGGTACCATCCACACGACCATTCATCATCTTCACAATCGCATCCCGACTGCAGCGCAACACTGCTTCACGCACAGACACATTCAAGGCGCGGGATTGTGCTTGATCAACATGACATCTTCCACCGAGAGTTTCCCCGCCTCGGCGTTGCGCTGGTGCTACGCCTGTCTGGCGGCCAGCATGGCGCTGGTCGGCAGCTATGTCGGCCTGTCCAGGCTGCTGGTCGCCGTCTTCCCGGTCTTCCTGCTGGCGTGGCTGCGCTTCGGCATCGCCGCGGTGGCCATGGCCGGCTGGGTTCGCCGTCCGGCCAGCGAGGCACCACTCGCCCCCCATGACCGCGTGCTGGTCTTCTTCGAAAGCTTTCTCGGCAACTTCCTGTTCTCGATCTGCATGCTGTATGGCGTGGCCATGAGCACGGCCCTCGCCGCCGGCGTGACCATGGCAGCGCTGCCGGGCGTGGTGGCCATCCTGTCGCGGGTGTTCCTGGGCGAGCGCCTCACCGGGCGCGCGCTCGCGGGCATCGGCTGTGCGGTGGGAGGCATCGCACTGGTGTCCTGGAGTCGGCACGGCGCCGCGGACGAGCCCGGGGCCACCAGCACGCTGCCGGGCCAGCTGCTGCTGGTGGGCGCGGTGGTCTGCGAGGCCAGCTACGTCGTGATCGGCAAGACCTTGTCGGGCCGCATCGGCCCGCGCCGCATCAGTGCGCTGGTCAACCTGTGGGGCCTGGCGCTGGTCACCCCCCTGGGTCTGTGGCAGGCCCTGTCGTTCGATTTCACGGCCGTCACGCGGCCCATCTGGGCGCTGCTGCTGTTCTATGCCCTGGCCGCGAGCGTGGTGACGGTGTGGCTGTGGATGACCGGCCTGCGCCATGTGCCCGCCGCGCGGGCGGGGGTGTTCACCGTGATGCTGCCGGTCTCGGCCGCTGCCGTGGGGGTGCTGCTGCTGGGCGAGTCGTTCAGCACGGCGCAGGCCGGAGCGTTCGCACTGGCCATGCTCGGTGTGGTCCTGGCCACCTGGCCCGAATCACCGCACCGCTGAGCAGGATCGGCCCGGAGAATTCCACATCGCCAACAATTGTATTGTGCGCAATTAAGATGCACAGACCATGAACACACCCACCAGCGCCAGCCCCGCAGCCGCCGCCCCCCTGTCGGGTGACGACTGGCTCGGCCTGGACCGGCAGTTGTGCTTCGCGCTGTACGCGGCCTCGCTGGCCATGACCAAGCGCTACCGGCCACTGCTGGCGCCCCTCGGGCTGACCTATCCGCAATACCTGGTGATGCTGGCGATGTGGCAGCGCGACGACCGCAGCGTCGGCGATCTCGGCGAAGCGCTGTCGCTCGATTCCGGCACGCTCACGCCGCTGCTCAAGCGGCTCGAAGCGGCGGGCCTGCTGCAGCGCCAGCGCAGCCGCGCGGACGAGCGGCGCGTGCAGATCCGGCTCACCGAGGCCGGCCTCGCGCTGCGCCAGCAGGCGCTGACGATCCCGCCCCAGCTGGCGTCCGCCGTCGGCTGCTCGCTCGACGAGATCGGCGTGCTCACCGGCGAACTGCACCGCCTGCGCCAGGCACTGTCTCCCAGTTCCCCCACCCCGACCTGAAACCCCGAAAGGCTCCACCATGTCCCTCGACAACGTGCTCTACACCGCCCGCGCCACCGCCACCGGAGGCCGTGACGGCGGCGCCGCCAGCGACGACAACCGCCTGAGCGTCCAGCTGTCCGTGCCGAAGGGCCTGGGGGGCGACGACGGCGCCGGCACCAACCCCGAGCAGCTGTTCGCTGCCGGCTATGCCGCCTGCTTCCTCGGCGCGATGAAGTTCGTGGCCGGCCAGAAGAAGATCGCCCTGCCCGCCGCCACGTCGATCGCCTCGGAAGTCGGCATCGGCCCGATCCCGACCGGCTTCAGCATCCAGGTCACGCTCAACGTCAGCACCCCGGGCCTCGACCGCGACACGGCCGAAGCGATCGTCCAGGCCGCGCACATCGTCTGCCCGTACTCGAACGCCACCCGCGGCAACATCGACGTCACGCTGAACGTGCTCTGAGCACACCGGGACCGGCGCGGTGCGCGTCTCACGCGCGGCGCGACAGCAGCAGGAGCAGGATCTCGACACGGGCCTGCACGGCAGTGAGCGCGCCGGCATCGGGCACCAGGTCATGACCGGTCGGCACGATGCAGCCGCCTCCGCCGCGCAGGGCCCGCACCACGGCCACGCCAGCGGACTGCGCCCGCAACAGCGCCGTCTGCAGCTCCTGGTGCACGGTGCCATTGCCGGTGGCCGCGACCACCAGCCCCTGCACACCGGCCTCCATGAGCAGATCGACCACCCGGCCATCGGCGCCGGCGTGGCTCACGATGATCTGCACTTCCGGCCAGATGTCCGCCGCGAGCACCTGCAGACCCAGCGGCGCGCCCGACGGCCAGTCGCGCAGCAGGCGCACGCGGCCCTCCTCGACGTGCCCGAGCGGTCCGGCATCGCCGGCATCGAAGGCATCCGGCCGGTACGGATGCACCTTGCGCACCTCGTCCCCCCGCCATACCTTGCCGGCCAGCACCGCCAGCACGCCGCGTGCCCCGGCCAGGCCGGCGACCGTGACAGCGTCCGCCAGATTCTGCGGACCATCGGGCTGGCTCGCGCTGGCCGGACGCATCGCGGCGGTCAGCACGACCGGCCTGGTGGGCGCCAGCACGCGCTGCAGCAGGTAGGCGGTCTCCTCCAGCGTGTCGGTGCCGTGGGTGACGACGATGCCATCGACTTCAGGGCGGTCCAGGTGGATCTGCACCCGTTCGGCGAGTCGCCGCCAGACGGCATGACTCATGTCCTTGCTGTCGATCTGGGCGACCTGCTCCGACTCGATCGACCAGCCTTGTTCGCTGCGCCGACGCAGCGCCGGCACGGCGTCCAGCAACTGCGCCACCGCGACCTGACCGGCCGTGTAACCCACGTTGTCATCGGCACGGGCGGCCTGGCCGGCAATGGTCCCCCCTGTGCCGAGCACGACGATGCGCCGTGGCAGACCATGGAGGACCGGTCTCGAATCTGTGCTTGTCATTTGCAAATTGCTGGATAAAAATACAGTTGCTGGATATTTTCTCAGTCTACGCAACGTCAACGTCACCACCAAGCGAGGAACCCGTGGACGACAGCCCCAAGCTCACCGGCCGACAGCAGCAGATCCTGGAGCTGATCCAGCGATCGATCGAACGATCGGGCGCACCACCCACACGCGCAGAGATCGCGTCCGAGCTGGGGTTCCGCTCGCCGAACTCCGCCGAAGAGCACCTCCGGGCGCTGGCACGCAAGGGAGTCATCGAGCTGGTCAGTGGCACCTCGCGAGGCATCCGCATCAAGTCTGACACATTGCGCCGGCTGCACGCGTCCCGGACGCGCGGCATCGACGAGATGTCCTCCGATGCGGTTCCGCCCGGTCTGCCGCCATGGCATCTGCCGCTGGTGGGCCGGGTCGCAGCGGGCAGTCCGATCCTGGCACAGGAGCACATCGAACGGACGTTCGCCGTCGAGTCCGGCCTGTTCGCCGGCAAGCCGGACTACCTGCTCAAGGTCCGCGGCATGAGCATGCGGGACGCCGGCATCCTCGACGGCGATCTGCTGGCGGTCCGGAAGGCCGGTGACGCCAAGAATGGCCAGATCGTCGTGGCCCGCCTGGGCGACGAGGTGACCGTCAAGCGGTTCCGGCGCACGGCCTCCGGCGTGGAACTGGTCCCCGAGAATCCTGATTTCCAGACCCTCCACGTGCCTGCGGGCAGTGTCGATTTCAGCCTGGAAGGGCTGGCGGTGGGGCTGATCCGCAACACGCTGCTGCGCTAGCCGGGCCGCGCGAACCGATCGCGGTGACCGATCGCCGTGCCATGAAAAAAACCGGGCTTGCCCGGTTTTTCGAATCAGCGCAACCGGCCGTCCAGCGGCCGGACACCGATCAGCCCATGTGCAGGCCGCCGTTGCAGCTGAAGTCCGCACCCGTCGTGAAGCCCGAATCCTCGCCGGCCAGCCAGGCCACGATGGAGCCGATTTCTTCCGGCGAACCCAGGCGCTTCACAGGGATGGTGCCGACGATCTTCTCCAGCACTTCCGGCTTGATCGCGCGGACCATGTCGGTGCCGATATAGCCCGGGCTGACGGTGTTGACCGTGACACCCTTGCTGGCCATTTCCTGGGCCAGGGCCATCGTGAAACCGTGCATGCCGGCCTTGGCGGCCGAGTAGTTGGTCTGGCCCGACTGGCCCTTTTCGCCGTTGACCGAGCTGATCTGGATGATCCGGCCCCAGCCCTTGGCCACCATGTCCGCCACCACCTGCTTGGTGACGTTGAACATGCTGTTCAGGTTGGTGTCGATGACGGCGTCCCAGTCGTCGCGGGTCATCTTCAGGAACATGCGGTCCTTGGTGATGCCGGCGTTGTTGACCAGCACATCGATGATGCCGTGCTCGGCCTTGGCGCGCTCGAAGGCCTCGACCGTCGAGTCCCAGCTCGCCACATTGCCCACCGACGCATAGAAGGTGTAGCCGGCCGCAGCCTGCTCATCCAGCCACTTCTGCGCGTCGCGGGTCGGGCCGCAACCAGCGATGACCTTGAAGCCTTCCTTGTGCAGACGACGGCAGATCGCGGTTCCGATGCCACCCATGCCACCAGTGACGTAAGCAACTTTCTGAGTCATGTTGTTTCTCCTGTTGATTCGAGCCTGTCCCCGATGGACAGGCTTCAGGCCCGTGTTCGGCCCGTGGTCGATCCGGACATTCAGCGCTCGACCGTGAGCGCCACGCCCATGCCGCCGCCGATGCACAGCGAGGCGATGCCCTTCTTCGCGTCGCGGCGCTGCATTTCGTGCAGCAGCGTGACGAGGATGCGGCAGCCGGACGCGCCGATCGGGTGGCCGATGGCGATGGCGCCACCGTTGACGTTGACCTTGCTGGTGTCCCAGCCCATTTCCTGGTGCACCGCGCAGGCCTGGGCCGCGAAGGCTTCGTTGATTTCCAGCAGATCCAGATCGGCCGGCGACCAGCCGGCGCGCGCCAGCGCCTTGCGCGCGGCCGGCACAGGGCCCATGCCCATGAAGGCCGGATCCAGACCGGCGCTGGCGTAGCTGGCGATACGGGCCAGCGGCGTCAGGCCCAGGGCAGCAGCCTTGGCCGCCGACATCAGCACGACACCGGCCGCGCCGTCGTTCAGACCGGAGGCATTGCCGGCCGTGACGCTGCCCGTCTTGTCGAAGGCGGGGCGCAGTCCGGCCAGCGCATCGGCGTTGGTCTTGCGGTTGATGAACTCGTCGCTGTCGAACACGACCGGGTCACCCTTGCGCTGCGGGATCGACACGGCGGCGATCTCGTCCTTGAACTTGCCGGCTTCCTGAGCGGCAGCGGCCTTCTGCTGCGAGCCCAGCGCCAGCGCGTCCTGCATCTCGCGGGTCACGCCGTACTTCCTGGCGATGTTCTCGGCGGTCGTGCCCATGTGGTACTGGTTGTACACGTCCCACAGTCCGTCGACGATCATCGAGTCGACCATCTTCCAGTCACCCATGCGCTGGCCGTCGCGCGAGCCGGCCAGCACGTGCGGGCTCATGCTCATGTTTTCCTGGCCACCGGCAATGACGATCTCGCTGTCACCGTCGCGGATGGCCTGTGCGCCCAGCATCACGGCCTTCAGGCCGGAGCCGCAGACCTTGTTGATGGTCATGGCGGGCACGCCCTGGGGCAGGCCGGACTTGATGACGGTCTGGCGGGCGGGGTTCTGGCCGGAGCCGGCCGTCAGCACCTGGCCGAAGATCAGCTCGCCGATCTGTTCGCCGGACAAGCCCGAGCGCTGCAGCAGCGCGCGCACCACGGTGGCGCCGAGCTCGGGCGCCGGGGTCTTGGCCAGGCTGCCGCCGAATTTGCCCACGGCAGTGCGTGCAGCGGCAACGATCACGATGTCAGTCATGCAAATCTCCAAATACAAAAACTAGAACTCGATTCAAGTGTCCGGGGACCACAACACTCTATCCCAGACTGTCGTCGAAATGGCAGTCAAACTGACAATCTGACGCTCAGACCTTGGCTTTCACATAACGACCAGGCGCCGACTCGATCGCCTTGTACTTGCGGCTGCCGAAGGACTTGGGCGCCGGCTTCTTCTTGCCGGCATGTGGAGCCAGCCAGTCGGACCAGTCGGTCCACCAGCTGCCCGGGTGGCTGGTCGCGGTGTCGAGCCATGCGTCGGCCGAGGCGGCCGGGGTCGCGTTGGTCCAGTAATTGCGCTTCTTCTTGGCCGGCGGATTGACCACCCCCGCAATGTGACCGGATGCGCCCAGCACGAAGCGGTACGGACTCTGGAAGATGCGCGTGCTCAGGAATGCCGAATCCCACGGCACGATGTGGTCTTCACGCGACGCATACAGATAGACCGGCGCCTGGATCAGACCGAGATCGATCTTTTCGCCACAGACCGTCAGCGCGCCCGGCACCTTCAGCTGGTCCTGCAGATAGGTATGGCGCAGGTACCAGCAATACATGGCACCCGGCAGGTTGGTACTGTCGGAATTCCAGTACAGCAGGTCGAACGGCGGCGGCGTCTCCCCCTTCAGGTAGTTGCCGACGACGTAATTCCAGACCAGATCGTTCGGGCGCAGGAAACTGAAGGTACTCGCCAGCTCCTTGCCGCGCAACATGCCCGGGCCTTGCGGCGCGTCCGGACCGATCGTCATTTCGCGCAGGCGGACAGAGCCCTCGTCGACGAAGATGTCCAGGATACCGGTGCTGCTGAAATCGAGCAGCGTGGTCAGCAGCGTCAGACTCGCCGCGGGATGCTCGCCGCGTGCGGCCAGCACGGCCAGCGCCGTGGACAGGATGGTGCCGCCCACGCAGAAGCCCAGCATGTCCAGCGCATCGGCACCGGTGATCTCCTGCGTGATGCGGATGGCCTGGAGGACCGCGTTCTCGATGTAGTCGTCCCACGTCGTGGACGCCATGTCATCGGTCGGATTGCGCCAGCTCACGACGAACAGGCGGTGGCCCTGTTCGACGGTGTAGCGGATGACCGAGTTGTCGGGCTGCAGGTCGAGGATGTAGAACTTGTTGATGCACGGCGGCACGAACAGCATCGGCTTCTCGAACACCTGCGCCGTCAGCGGCTTGTATTCGATGAGCTGGAACAGCTCGTTCTCGAACACCACGGCGCCTTCGGTGGTGGCCACGTTGCGGCCCACCTCGAACAGCGACTCGTCGGTCTGCGACACATGGCCCTGCCTGAGGTCACCGAGCAGGCGGTGCATGCCCTGTGTCAGGCTCTCGCCCTTGGTCTCGACAGCCTTCTTCAGCGCCTCGGGATTGAGCGCCAGGTAGTTGGACGGCGCAGCCGCATCGACCCACTGCTGCACGGCGAAGCGGATGCGCGCACGGGTCTTCTCGTCGCCCTGCACCACTTCGGACAGCGCCATCAGGGTGCGTGCGTTGAGCAGATAAGTGGCCGCAGAGAATCCGGCCAGCGGGTTGTCGCTCCACTCCGGGGCGGAAAACCGGCGGTCCTTGGGCAGCGACACCTTCCCGCCGGCACGCAGGCTGCTGTTCCACAGTTCGCTGGCGCTGCGCAGATAGTCTGCCTGGATGCGGGCAAGCTCGGCCTGCGGGATTTGCAGTTGCGAAAGGGTCTTGAACAGACCGGCGACGTCCTGACCCAGCTCGGGTGCATTGAACATGGGCTTGCCAAACGGATTCATTCATCTCCTCCGGTGCATGAAACACTGCATTCGAATGCATTATGCATGCCGCATCCATACAACCACCTTGCTATCCTTGTTGCAAAAGATAACGGAAAATACCCATGTACTTGGTTGCAATTGCGTGGCTTTATGTCACGTTGATGATGGCGCTGGCGGAAGCCACGAATCCCCACGGAACCATACTTGGCGCGGTATTCACACTGTTGCTCTACGGCATCGGCCCGCTCGCGCTGGTGATGTACCTGATGGGAACGCCCATGCGCCGCAAGGCGCGTCAGGCCGCAGCATCGGCACAGGAAGAGCAAGCCAGAACGGCCGCCGAAACCGATCCGGAGGGGAAGCCGCCGGGCTGATATCGCTCAGCGCAGCCAGACCAGCGCCGCCATGCGTCCGGTGCGTGGGGCGTGCCGGTAGGAAAAATAGCGCTGCGGGTCGCTCAAGGTGCACCATTCGGTCGCGCCGTCGTTGCCTCCCATGCGCTGCACGCCGGTCACTGCCAACCGCTGGCGGGCGAGTGCTGGCAGATCGGCCAGCCACTTGCCCGGCTGCGCGGGCTGGAAACAGGCACCCGGGTGCGCGGGCGAAGCGCCGAAGGCCAGCAGCACCTCGGCCCCGACCTCGAAGCGTGTCGGTCCGATGCACGGGCCGAGCCAGCATTCGATCTCGCACGGGGGTGCACCGGCCAGCGCACAGACCTGCGCCAGCGTGGCCTCCAGCACGCCACCGGCCAGACCGCGCCAGCCGGCATGCGCAGCCCCCACGGCCCGCCCGCCGGCATGCGCGAACAGCACCGGCAGGCAATCAGCGACCTGGATCTCGCAGGCCACGGCCGACGACGCCGTCACGACCGCATCCGCCACCGGGGGCATCTCGGGCAGCGCGGCCATCGACTCCAGCCGGTGCACCGCCACGCCGTGCACCTGCGACAGCAGCCGCGTCGGCCGGCCGACGATCTGCTGCAGCAAGGCCCGGTTGGTCGCGACCGCAGCAGGATCGTCGCCCAGGCCTTCCCGCAGGTTGAAGGCCTCGAACGGAGGCGGGCTGACGCCGCCGGAGCGCGCCGTCATCACCGCACCGACACGGGGGTGGGAGAACCGCGGCCGCCACCAGTCGGCAGGCGCGAGGTCGTCGAGCCGCTCAGGCATCGGCATCCGGACAGGCCGAGGGCTGTGCCGCCAGGAAGGCCGGCAGCTGCATGCAGTGCTCGAAGATCCGCATGACCGTGGGGACATGGTCCAGGCGACAGTCGAAGCGCTGCGCATTGAAGATCTGCGGCACCAGCAGGCAGTCGGCCATCGTCGGCGTGTCGCCATGGCAGAACGCGCCTGTGGCCGGGTGGTCGCACAACTGCCGCTCCACCACCTCCAGGCCAACCTCGACCCAGTGCCTGTACCAGGCGTTCTTGGCGTCCTCGCTGACACCGAGTTCCTTGACCAGGTAGCGCAGCACCCGCAGGTTGTCGAGCGGGTGGATCTCGCAGGCGATGTCCTGGGACAGCGAGCGCACCCGCGCGCGGCCCGGCGGATCGGCGGGCATCAGCGGCGGCTCGGGGTAGACCTCGTCCAGGTACTCGATGATCGCCATCGACTGCGTGAGCGTGGCCTCGCCGTCCTTCAGCAGCGGCACCAGGCGCTGTGGCGACACGGCCGCGAACGCCGGGCTGGTCTGCTCGTTGCGCACCAGATGCACCGTCCTGTACTCATAGGGCAGCGACTTCAGCGCCAGCGCGATGCGCACCCGGAATGAGGCAGACGAACGGAAATAGCTGTAAAGCTCCATGGTGGATGGCTCCTCTTTGTTCGTGCGGTTTGTTTCAGATCATGCCATGCGAAGCAGGCGATACACTGCCGGGATGCTACTGCCGCGACGTATCAAGCACTGCCGGGAGTGCGGGTCTCAGGTCCTTTACCAGATCCCCGCAGACGACAATCGAGAGCGTGCCACCTGCACGGCCTGTGCCACGATCCACTACGAAAACCCGCTCAACGTGGTGGGAACCGTGCCCTTCTGGGAGGATCAGGTCCTGCTGTGCCGCCGCAACATCGAGCCCCGGCATGGCTTCTGGACCTTGCCCGCCGGCTTCATGGAGCTGGGTGAAACCCTGGCCGAAGGCGCGGTGCGCGAGACCGTCGAGGAGGCCGGTGCGCACATCGCGCTCGAAGGCATGTTCTCGGTCCTGAACGTCGTCAAGGTCGGACAGGTGCATGTGTTCTACCGTGCCGCACTGCTGGACACGGTGTTCGATCCAGGCCCCGAAACCATCGAGGCCCGGCTGTTCCGCCAGCAGGACATTCCCTGGCACGACCTGGCGTTCCGCACCGTGCGGGTGACGCTGGAGCGCTACTTCGAGGACCGCGCGCGCGGTCAATTCGGCCTGCACTGCGCAGATATCGGCTGAGCTCTTCAGCGTCCACCGACCACACCATGACACTGCCTCGAACCGGCACCCCCGAAGCGCCCCTGCCGGCACCGGCCTCCGTGGCGACCGCCCCCGCCAGACCGGCGCCCGCCGCGCGAGATGCAGCCACGGAGCGCCTGCGCGAAGACCTGCTCAGCCCGGATCCGCTGCTGGACTGCCTGCTCGAAGTCTGCCGCCTGCACGGTGTCAACGCGTCGCGGGCCTCGCTGTCGGCCGGTCTGCCGCTGCAGGACGGCCGCCTCACGCTGGGCCTGGCCGAACGCGCCGCCCAGCGCGCCGGCATGTTCAGCAAGCTGCAGCGCGTCAAGCCGAACAAGATCGACGCTGCCACGCTGCCCGCGGTGCTGATCCTGCGCGGCAACGACGCCTGCGTGCTGCTGGGCTGGACCGCCGAGGGCGACGCCCGTGTGCTGATGCCCGAGACCGGCCAGGGCGCGGTCGTGATGGCGCGCAAGGACCTGGCGCGGCGCTACAGCGGTGTGGTGCTCTACGTGCGCCCGCATTTCCGCTTCGACGAGCGCACGCCCGAAGTCCGCGCCACCACCAAGGGCCACTGGTTCTGGAGCGCCATCGCCAGCCAGCGGCTGGTCTACCGCGACGTGCTGTGGGCCGCCTTCCTGGTCAACCTGTTCGCGCTGGCCTTCCCGATCTTCACGATGAACGTCTACGACCGGGTGGTGCCCAACCACGCGATCGAGACGCTCTGGGTGCTGGCGCTCGGGCTGATGCTGGTGCTGCTGGCGGACTTCTACATGCGCAAGCTGCGCAGCCACTTCGTCGACGAGGCGAGCGCGCGGATCGACGTGCAGCTGTCCTCGGTGCTGATGGAGCGGGTGCTGGGGATGCGGCTGGAGCACCGGCCGCAGTCGGTCGGCTCCTTCGCGTCGAACCTGCGCGGCTTCGAGTCGGTGCGCGACTTCATCGCGTCGAGCACGGTGACGGCGCTGATCGACCTGCCCTTCGCGCTGATCTTCCTCGGCGTGATGGCGTGGATCTCGCCGTGGATGGTGCTGCCGGTGCTGCTGGCCTTCGTGCTGATCCTGGTGATCGGCTACGTGCTGCAGCAGCGCCTGCACGAGCTGTCCGAGTCGACCTACCAGGCCAGCGCCCAGCGCAACGCCACGCTGGTCGAGGCGCTGACCGGCATCGAGACCATCAAGACCCAGGCCGCGGAAAGCGTCATCCAGGCCCGCTGGGAACGCGCCAACCAGTTCCTCGCGCAGACCAATGTCCGCATGCGCGCGCTGTCCAGCACCGCCAGCTACGGCACCAACTGGCTGGCCCAGGTCGTCAACCTCAGCATCGTGCTGATCGGCGTCTACCTGATCTCGCAGCGCGAGCTGACCATGGGTGCGCTGATCGCCTGCACCACGCTGAGTTCGCGCGCGCTGGCGCCGGCGGGCCAGATCGTCGGCCTGCTGATGCAGTACCAGGGCGCGCGCACCGCGCTGGAGTCGCTGAACAAGGTGATGGCCAACCCGGTCGAGCGCGAAGCCGGCCAGAACTTCCTGCACCGCCGCGAGCTGAAGGGCGACATCGAGTTCCGCGACATCAAGTTCGCCTACCCGGGCCGCGACGACCCGGTGCTGGACGGCATCAGCTTGCGCATCCAGCAGGGCGAGCGCGTGGCGCTGATCGGCCGTGTCGGTTCGGGCAAGACGACGCTGCAGAAGCTGGTGCTCGGCCTCTACCAGCCGACCTCGGGCGCCGTGCTGCTCGACGGCATCGACCTGCGCCAGCTCGATCCGGCCGACGTGCGCCGCAACCTCGGCTACGTGTCGCAGGACGTGACGCTGTTCTACGGCTCGCTGCGCGAGAACATCACGATGGGCCTGCCCTACGCCGACGAGACCGCCGTGCTGGCCGCCGCCGAAACGGCCTGCATGACCGAGTTCGTCAACCGCCACCCGCGTGGCTTCGACATGCCGGTGGGCGAGCGCGGCGAGCTGCTCTCGGGCGGCCAGCGCCAGAGCGTGGGACTGGCGCGCGCCGTGCTGCACAACGCGCCGCTGCTGCTGCTGGACGAGCCGACCAGCGCGATGGACTTCTCCACCGAGGCGCAGGTCACCCGCAAGGTCACCGAGTTCGCCCAGGGCAAGACGGTCGTGCTCGTCACGCACCGCACCTCGATGCTGGCGCTGGTGGACCGCGTCATCGTCGTGGACCAGGGCAAGATCGTCGCCGACGGTCCGCGCGACCGCATCCTGGAAGCCCTGCAAGCGGGCCGCATCGCGAGGGCTGCATGAGCACCAACACCCCCAACATACAGCAGGACGCCGCGAGCGCTCCGGACGCCGCCCGACCCTGGTCCGACCGCCTGGGCGCCCTCGCCCGCGGTCTGTTCGGCAAGACCGTGGCCGACGGCGCCGGGCCGCAAGGCCTGCGCGACTTCGAGCACGAGGCCGAAGAGCTCATGTCCACCCAGAAGACGGCCCGGGCGCAGCAGATCGTGCGCGCCGCGGTGGTCATCGTGGTGGTGCTGATCGTCTGGGCCGCCTTTGCCGAGATCGACGAGGTGACCAAGGGCGACGGCCGGGTCATTCCCTCGCGCCAGCTGCAGGTGGTGCAGTCGCTTGATGGCGGCGTGGTGTCCGAGATCCTGGTCAAGGAAGGCCAGGAGGTCGAGGCCGGCCAGCTGCTGCTGAAAGTCGACGAAACCCGCGCCACGTCCGGCGTCAACGAGAGCAACGCCAATGTGTTCGCACTCAAGGTGAAGGAAGCACGTCTGAAGGCGCTGGCCGAAGGCGGCGTCTTCAAGCCGCCCGCCGGCAACGGCGGCCCCGACGAGGACCGGATCATCGCGGAGGAGCGCAACCTCTACCTGTCAAGGATGTCGGAGCTGCAGTCGATGCTCTCGGTCGTGCAGCAGCAAGGGGCACAGCGGCAGCAGGAGGTTTCCGAGGCGCAGGCCCGGCGCTCGTCCGCGCAACGCTCGATCGAGATCTCCCAGAACGAGCTGCGCCGCACCAAGCCGCTGCTGGCGTCAGGGGCCGTGTCGGAAGTGGAGATCCTGCGGCTGGAACGTGACATCAGCCGCTACCGTGGCGAGATGGAGCAGGCTGCCGCCAGCATGGGCCGCGCCCAGGCCGCCATCGGGGAATCCCGGCGCAAGGCCCAGGAAACCGAGATCACCTTCCGCAATGACGCCCGGCGCGAGCTGTCGGAGGTACTCGGCAAACTCAATGCGATGAACCAGGGGGCCGTTGCGCTGGTGGACAAGGTGGACAAGTCCAGCGTGAAATCGCCGGTGCGCGGCCGGGTACAGCGCCTGCTGGCCAACACGGTGGGCGGCGTGGTGCAGCCGGGCAAGGACATCGTCGAGATCGTGCCGGTGGACGACGCCCTGGTGCTCGAAGCCAAGGTGCAGCCCAAGGACATCGCCTTCCTGCACCCGAACCAGACCGCCACGGTCAAGTTCACAGCCTACGACTTCTCGATCTACGGCGGTCTGGAGGCCAAGGTCGAGAACATCAGCCCCGACACCCAGGTCGACGAGAAAGGCAACGCCTTCTACATCGTCAAGGTCCGCACCGCGCAGCCACGTTTCAGCGAGAACCAGCCCATCATCCCGGGCATGACCGCCGAAGTGGACATCCTGACGGGCAAGAAGACCGTGCTGTCGTATCTGCTCAAGCCAGTGCTCAAGGCCAAGGCCTATGCACTGCGTGAACGATGACACGGATTCCTCGTTTCAATTGAACCCAGCCCCTCGCCAGAGGGGCTTTTTCTTGCCCGCAACGCTGGCACCACACAGAGCGTCGCTATCGTTGCCTGGATGCAATTCCAAGTGCATCAAATCACGTTTTTCGGCACATCCGCGGCGTTAACGAAACCGGGTTTGGTCTATTCTGGCGAGGTTGCCTCGCCGAACTGAAAGAATTCCATGGCCACCATCAAAGCCACGACCCTGAAATCTGCCCTGCTCACCGGCAAGGCTGGCCTGCTGCAGAGTCTGCAGCGCCTGACGCTGGATCCGCACTACGTGCCGGCCCGCCTTCCGGAAGGCATGGTCGTGGGCATCTGGGGCGAGGCGGTGGTGCGGACGCCGGACGGCACGGTGCGCGAGCTGAAGGTCGGCGAGATGGTCCGCAAGGGCTATGTGATCCTGACCTCGCAGAACGGCATCGTGCAGCTGGAGGTCGAGGGCGATCGCCTGGCCCGCGTGCCAGTGGACCGTGACGGCCTGGAGGCCCCGAGCGTCGGCCTGTCCGGTGGCGAGGACGGCTCGCTGGGCGACGGCTTGCGCGCCACACGCGTCATCGAGATCGTCAGCCCGACGGGCTTCGACTTCAACACCATCGCCGGTGACGCGTATGTGGCCCCGGACATCACCACCAACGCACTGAGCGCGGCCGCCGGCCTGCCCAGCCTGGGCATCAACCCGCTGACCGTCGATGAAGGCGCCGGCCACGCGGTGTTCACCGTGCAGCTCACCCAGGCCTCCAGCACGCCCACCACGCTCGACCTGAGGCTGGCCGATGGCACGGCCACCGGTGGGGGAGTCGACTACGGCTCCACCGGGCCGGACAACCTGCAGGTCTCGCTCGACAACGGCCAGACCTGGGTCAATGCGACCAGCGTGACGATTCCGGCCGGCACCACGGCCGTGCTGGTGCGCACGCCCATCCAGAACGACGCCACCTACGAACCCGACGAAACCTTCACCCTGACGGCCACGCTGGTGGCGGGGGATGTCAGCGTCCTCCAGCCCACGGGCGTGGCGACCATCGCCGACACGCCGCCCGTCTTGCAGCAGAGCACGCCGGTCACCGTCAATGAAGGCGCCGGGCAGGCGACGTTCACGGTCACGCTGTCCGAACCCTCCGAAGTCACCGTCACGGTGCACTACACCACGGCAGACGGCACCGCGACCGGCGGGGCCGACTACAGCCCGGTGGCGGGGACACTCACGTTCGCGCCGGGCCAGACGACCCAGACCATCACGGTCCCGATCCTGAACGACACGGTCTACGAAGGCGACGAGACCTTCAAGCTCACCCTGAGCGAACCGGTCAACGCCAGCCTGCCCTACCCGGACGTGCTCGGCACCATCCAGGACGACGGTCGCGGCATCGGCGGGGTCGACGACGACCGGCCGCGTGTCGGCACCGTCTCCAGCCCGACGGCCCGGGAAGGCGAGCCACTGGACTTCACCATCACGCTGACGAGCACCTCCACCACGCCGACCGTGCTCGACGTGGCGGCACGCTCCGGCTCCGGCACCGTGGGCACGGACACCGGCCCGCTGGAAGTCTCCTTCGATAGCGGCAAGACCTTCACCACGGTCACGAACGGCCAGGTCACCGTGCCGGCAGGCGCCGACACCCTCACCGTGCGGGTGCCGACGGTGACGGACACGGATGCGGAAACGAGCGAGACAATCTTCCTCGATGTCAAGGCACCGACCGACACCGCCCCCGTGTCCGGCACCGGCACCATCGAGGACGTCCCGCTCGTGTCGATCACGGGCCCTGCGGCCGTCGATGAGGCCGTCGGCAGCGCCACCTACACCGTCGCGCTGAACCATGCCGCCACCGTCCCCGTGAGCGTCACGGTCAAGACGACCAACGGCACGGCCGTGGCGGGCAGCGACTATTCCGCCGTGGACCAGGTGCTGGTCTTCGCGGCCGGAGAAACCAGCAAGACGGTGGTCGTCACGATCACCAACGACAGCGTGTTCGAGGGCAAGGAAGACTACGTCGTCGCCCTGAGCGCGCCCAGCGGCGCGATCCTCCAGTCCGGCGCGGGCAGTGTGACCACCACGATCGCCGATGAAGCCAACCAGAACACTGGCGTCAACAACGACGCGCCAGCACTGGCCATCTCCGACGTCAGCCTGCCGGAGACCTCCGGCCATGCGGTCTTCACCGTGGTGCTGGACAAGGCCGCGACCGTGGCGACCACGGTCGCACTGGTCCTGACCGATGGCACGGCCCGGGGCAGCGGCGTGGACTACGGCAGCGCCGGCGCCGGCAATCTGCAGGTTTCCACCGACGGCGGCACCACCTGGACCGACGCTACCACCGCCACCTTCGCCCCCGGCAAGACCAGCGTGCTGGTCCGCACCCCGCTGGTGGCCGATGCACTCGACGACAGCGGCGAGACCTTCACGCTCAAGGCCACGACCGTGACACCGGCCGACGGCACCTCCAACGCCAGCGCCACGGGCACCGCCACCGTCTACGACCTGCCGACGCTGCGCATCGACGACCAGACGGTCAACGAAGCCACCGGCACCGCCACCTTCACCGTGACGCTGTCCAGCGCGGCCTCGACCGCCGTCACGGTCCGCTACGCCAGCGTCAATGACACCGCCACCAGCGGCAGCGACTACGGCGCGGTTTCCGGCACGCTGACTTTCGCCCCGGGCGAGCTGACCAAGACCATCTCCGTCCCCATCACCGACGACCTGGTCTATGAAGGCCCGGAGACCTTCAAGATCCAGCTCACCAGCCCGAGCGTCAACGCCCTCATCGCCGACGACACCGGCATCGGCACCATCATGGACGACGGCACCGGCACCGTGCCGCCTGGCGTCACGCCCACCGACGACCGGCCGATCGTCACCATCAACGACGTGCTGGTCAACGAAGCCTCGGCCACGGCGACCTTCACGGTCACGCTGTCGAATGCATCCAATCTGCCCGTCACCGTCAAGTACAGCAGCGTCAACGGCACGGCCGAGGCCGGCTTCGACTACGACGCCGTGCTGGGCACGCTGACCTTCGCGCCGGGCGAGCTGACCAAGACCATCAGCGTTCCGCTGCACAACGACACCGTCTACGAAGGCGCCGAGACCTTCCAGATGGTCCTGACCGATCCGACCAATGCCCGCGTCACGCTGGCAGGTGCAGGCGTGGACACGACCAAGGACAACACCGGCATCGGCACCATCATGGACGACGGCACCGGCACCGTGCCCCCCGGCGTCACCCCGGACAACGACACCCCCTCCGCCTCGATCAACGACGTCGTCGTCAACGAAGGTGCCGGCACCGC